>ENA-ORUM01000004-ORUM01000004.1-human-gut-metagenome-genome-assembly--contig:-NODE-4-length-360170-cov-5.046274_pt1 | contig 360170 bp, 288 predicted proteins | sample MGYA00242083_ERZ509217 | MGnify/ENA primary metagenome ERZ509217 (study PRJEB26280, sample SAMEA2338831) | human gut metagenome | biome: human gut; feature: human-associated habitat; material: faeces...
GGTCGTCAACCCCAAGACCAAGGAGGAATACGACCTGCCGTGGGGCGGCAAGCTGATGTTTTACAGCGCGATCGTCGGCGGAGCGATCGACGCCCGCTTCCTGCCCGCGATTCTGAAAGGAATCATGGAGAAAATGGAGGAAGGGCCGCTCACGGGCTCCTATGCCCGCGACATCCGCGTGGTCGTCTACGACGGCAAGATGCATCCGGTCGACTCGAACGAGCTGTCGTTCAAGCTGGCGGGCCGCAATGCGTTCAAGGAAGCCTTCAAGAAGGCCGGGCCGAAAATCATGGAGCCGATCTACTCGGTCGAGGTACTCGTGCCTTCGGACCGCATGGGCGACGTGATGAGCGACCTGCAGAATCGCCGGGCCATGATCGAGGGCATGAGCAGCGACAAGGGATTCGAGCGGCTGGTGGCCCGCGTTCCGCTCGCGGAGATGTACCGCTACTCGACGACGCTCAGCTCGCTGACCAACGGCCGCGCGACCTATTCGATGAAATTCGCCTCGTACGAACAGGTGCCTTCCGACGTGCAGGAAAAGTTGCTCAAGGCATACGCCGATACGGATAAGGACGACTAACCTTTCCGGTCGATTCGGCCGAACGGGCGGCTCCGCGTTTTCGGGGAGCCGCCCGTCTTTTATGACCGGAGCGAACGGAACGAAAACGGCGGGCGCAAAGCTCCGGAACGTATGCGGACCGTGTACCGGTCGGACAGAGAAACCGTCCTGCCCCGAAGAAGTATTCTCTCCCTATACCGAATTTGCGTTGGTTTATGCGGTTTTTTCTATAATATTTTCCATAAATATCCTCTTTTTACATGTACTGTTTTTATTATCAGTTGTTTATAAATAGGCTGTTTGCTTTTTGCAAAACTCGTTATCCTCTCCTGCCCGTTATAGTTTTTAACCAACGTTTAAAACGTCATTATGTATTATATTTACAGCGATTTCTCCTTAAAATCTGTCTGAAAAACAACGTAATGAACGGATGAAAAGAACGGTCCTGCTGGCGCTGCTATGTGCAGCGACGGCATTTGCAGCCCCTGCGGCCTCGCTTGTCGAAGGACGCATCTACCTCAAGAACGGCACGGTCGTCGAATGCACGGGCAACGACCGGATAAAGCTGCCGAAGAAATCGGGTCCGCTGAAACTGTTCCGTGACGCTTTCCGCAGGACGAAGACGAAAGAGGTCTTCCGGGCCGATTCGGTCGATTCGGTCGTCTGCTGGCATCCGAAAACGCCGGAATATCTTCGCAAATTCATCCCCGCCGCCGATCCGGGCTGGATGTGGGTTTATCTTGAAACGCCCTATATCAGGGTTTGCGTCTGGTCGAAGAAAGGTTACGGCATCGACACCGACGGAGGTATCCAGATATGGCAAAAACAGCGGACTTTCAGTCAGTCCCGCACGGCATACTTCCTGCAAAAGCACGGCGGGGACGGATTCCGGGACGTGGGCGGCGCCAACCGTAACTCGAAGGACGCCTTTCGCGAGCGTGTCGCCCGCTATGTCGACGACGATCCCGCACTGGCGGAGCGTATCCGGCATTCGAATGCCAGCCGTAGCAAGACCGTGCTGATGTTGCAAGACTACAATCCGACGAAACGATAACCTTAAAAACAATCGATGTATGAAACGAACGATTCTTTTCGTAGTGACCGCGTTCATTGCCTTCGGCGCCGTTTTTCGGGTGGAGGCGAAGAAACCCGAGGATCAGGAGTTCCGCCGCGTGATCGTTACGCTCAAATCCGGCGAGAAAGTCGAAGGATACCTCAAAAGCGGCTGGCACGCCGATGGCGCTCTTCTGAAAAAAGAGAACTATTCGTTCAAAATCACCAAAACGCCCGATGACAAAGAGTCGGTCAAGTATACGGCCGACGAGGTAACATGCATCGACTATGCGGAAAAAACCGAGGAAAATCCCGACGGGATCCATTGGGATGCGCTCGACATCGCTTCGCCCTCCATCGGTAATCGCTATAATACGATCCGACGGCTGGTTTGTCTGGACAAAGTCGGGAAGAACGCTACGACCTACTGGTGGAAGATCTGGACAACGGAACGGGTGGGCAATATCAACCGCCGGATATTGAAAACCGTTCACGGCGTCCGGTTCCACGACGATCCCGATAAGGTAGTTTACACCTATATGCTGGTGAACACGATGTTGATGGACAAGCTGCATCCCGGGCTGCATGAGTTCTGCAAGAAATGGTTCAAAGGCCCCGAAGGAAAAGTCCGTAAGAAGGAGGCTAAGGAGGACGACGCGTGGATACTCGACATGTACGACGCCTACCTCGAACAGCAAGCGGTCCAGTAAGTCGACCCGTAATTTCCGGAATAAACGCCGAGGAGATCGCCCGTCCCGAGTTCTGGAACGAAAGGAATCTCGCAACGAAAACCGGTCTGTACGACATGCCTTTCGTCAAGGGGAAGGGTGAAAAACGATAATATCGGGGAATCCTGTGAGGGATTCCCCGATATCGGCTTTGTCTCGCGGTCATGCGGACTTTTCTTACGAAGCGTCGGCGGACACGTTACGCAGACTCTCCTCCGGAACGGGCCCGCACGCCCGGTCCGGCTATTTCTCGACGGCGATCCGGTAGACGCCCGAGCCGACATGCAGCTCGATACGTCCGTCCGTTCCGCTTTCGACGGCCATATCCTTGCGGCCCGATACGGGCTTGCCGCTCTCGGTGACTTTCGCCGGATCGGTCGCGGGCAGGCAAATACGGGCCGTAGCGTTGGCGGGTATTTCGATCGTCTGCACGAACTCGTCCGGCGCATCCTTCCACTCGCTGCGGATCAGTCCGTAAGGCGAACGGAACGATACGCGGGCATCGCGCAGATCGCCTACGATCTGGGGATCGATCACGATCCGCTTGTAGGCCGTCGAGCCGGACTCCTGCGAGATGCCTCCGATGCCGCTGAACAGCCACGAGTAGAGATGGCCGAGCATGCAGTGGTTGTGCGACAGGTAATCGCGGCTCTGCCAAGACTCGGCCAGCGCCGTCTCGCCCATAGCGATCTGGTAGCCGTAGCCCGGCACGTCGTAACGGCTGTTCATGTCGAACAGTACGTCCGAAGCGCCGCGATCCTGCAACGTCTGCACGACGTAGCGGTAGCCGATGTCGCCCGCCGTCACGGCATTGCCGCGGCCGCGGATGTCGTCGATCAGGTTTTTCAGCACGACCTCCTCGTACTGGGGTTCCACGAGTCCCATGTAGAGCGCCATCGCGTTGGCCGCTTGGCTGTTGCGGTCGTACTTGAGCGTCCGGCGGTCGAAAAAGCGCTCGTTGAACGCCTTTTTCACCTCGGCGGCCAGCGATTCGTAACGCTCGGCGTCGGCCGTTTTGCCCAAATGCTCGGCGATCCGCTGCATCGTGCAGATATCGTAATAATAGATCGCCGTCGCGCTGACGCCGTTCGACGTCAGCTGCGAATGGGCCGGCTCGGCGGGACCTATGTCGCACCAGTCGCCCAGTCCGTAGGCCACGATATGTCCGTCGGCCTTCGACGACAGGTAGTCGATGTAGTCTGCCATCCGGTCGTAGTTCTCGCGCATCGGCCGGTCGTCTCCGTACCAGCGGTAGAGGTAGTAGGGCAGCAGGATGAAGGCGCTGCCCCATTCCGGCGTGTCGAGGAATCCTTCGGCGAAGACGGTGTACTGCGGCGCGATGGTCGGAATCATTCCGTCCTCGTGCTGGGCCGTCGCCATGTCGCCGACGATTTTCGGATAAGCCCGCGAGATATCGTAGCCGTATTGGATCGACGGGCCGATCAGATGCGACTGCTCGAGCCAGCCGAGTTTCTCGCGGTGGGGACAGTCGGTGAATACGCTGGAAAAATTGCTGCGGATAGCCCAGTCGATCAACGTGTAGATTTGATTGAAAAGCGGGTTGGAGCACTCGAACGTGCCGACCTGCTCGGCCGAGTTGGTCGTGTGCAGCCCGGTCAGCTCGACGATCTCGGGCAGGCCGTTCGGATTGGGCTCGCCCTCGGGCACCGCACCCTCGACTTCCACGTAGCGGAAACCGTAGTAGGTGAACTGCGGCTGCCAGCTTTCGACGCTGCCGTCGCCGCGCGTCGTGTAGCTGAAGAACACCGGTCCGCCCGACGAACGCTGGTTGACCGTGCTGTCGGGGCGGCAGAGCTCGCCGGGAAACATCCTCACGGTATGCCGGCCCGAAGCGCGCACGCTCAGGCGGACGATGCCCGAGGCGTTCTGCCCCAGATCGTACAGGTAGTTGCCTTTCGAGTTGCGATATTTGCGGACGGTCGGAACCCGCTGGCGGATCTTGATCGGCGTCGTGCGCTGCGAGCGCAGCGGGGAGTCGAACCGCGTGAGCACGGCGGCGCTCCACGAACTGTCGTCGAAGTCCGGCGAGGTCCAGCCGGCCTGCGCAAGGCCCGCATCGTAATCCTCGCCTCCGTAAATGCTCGAGAACGTGACCGGCCCCGGCGCCGCCTTCCACGAGTCGTCCGAGACGACCGTCTGTCGCGTGCCGTCTTCGTACTCGATCTGCAGCTTGAAGATCATCTTCGGCGCTCCGTACGATCCGGCGAACTTGCTGTACCGCTCGCGCGGGATGTTGAAAAATCCGTTGCCGAGCATCGCGCCGACCGCGTTGGCGCCCTGCCGAAGCCGGTCGCTCACGTCGAACGAAACGTATTGCGCCTCCTTATCGAACTTGGTCCAGGCCGGATCGAGGAAGTGGTCGCCCGTCTTCTCGCCGTTGAGAAACAGCTCGAACTGGCCCAGTCCGCAGACATAGGCCGTCGCCCGCCGCACGGGCTTGTCGACCGTGAACTCGCGGCGCAGCAGCGGCAGCTTGTTCCGCCCGAACGGCTTGTTGCCCAGGATCGGGTTGTCGGGACCCGTGTCGAACGTGCCGTTGATGACGATCAGCGAGTCGACGTCCTCCTCGAGCGCGATCCACCGCGCCCCGGACCAGTCTTCGCGGTCGGGCAGCCCCATCGTGAAACGCTGCGCCGGACTCCACGCCGACGGCTTGCCGTCCGGTCCCCAGACGCGGACGCTCCAATAATAGGTTTCGGCCGCTTCCAGAGGCTGCCCGTTATACGGTATCAGCAACGACTGTTCGCCGGGAACCTTGCCGCTGTCCCACATCGTAGCACGGCCGGCAGCGGCGTCCTTTTCCGTTCCGGCCACGACGATGCGATAGGCGGTCTGCCGGCATCCGCGTTCGGGCGATACCAGTTGCCAACTGAAACGGGGCGACGGAGTTTCGATTCCGACCGGATCGGTCTCCTGCTCGCACTTGAGCGAGCCGAAGCCGGGGCCGGTCTGCGCCGCGAGCGGCGCGCAGGTTATTGCCATGAGCGTCAGCCACAGGGATGTCCGACGCGCAAAGGTCGTTTTTTTCATCGTTTCGGTTTGTTAGTCCGGGGATAAAAATAGTTTTTTTAGGCGGGATTTCCAACCGCCGGGACAACGGCTGCGACAGGCCGGACTGCCGGTGCGGGGCAATCCTTTGTCCCTATCGTCTCCCGGACGGTCCTGACAAAACATCAGGCTCCGCACGTTGAGATCGGGAATCCGCACGACGCAGCCTGATTTTTCCGAGTACGGCGCCGGGAATGCCGCCCACGCATCGAAAAGCTGAAATATATCATGTCTTTCCCGTTACGGATTATATTTTTCGTATATTCAAATGAAAATAGCAATCAGACGAAATGGAAATCAGGCGATACAAGTCCGTAGATTTAAGACAGATATCCCGGTTGTTCTATGAAACGGTCCACGCCGTGAACATAAAGGATTATACCAAAGAACAGATAAATGCGTGGGCGACGGGTCGTATCGACTTGAAGGAATGGGACGCCTCGTTTCAGAGACATATTACCTACGTCGTTACGGAAAACGATTTGGTCGTAGGTTTCGGAGATATCGATAGAACCGGATATTTGGACAAACTGTTTGTCCATAAGGATTTTCAAGGCCGAGGCATAGCAACCACAATATGTGACCGGCTCGAAAACGAAGCCGAAGTGGAATGCATCCGCGTTCACGCTTCGATTACGGCAAAATCTTTTTTCGAAAGGCGCGGCTACCGAGTCGTCAAGCGACAGGAGGTCGAAAGACAAGGCGTACTTTTAACGAATTATATCATGGAAAAGTATTTGGCTCTCCCGTAACTCGGTCGCATACGAATTCCCCGCGCTGTCTTCCGCCGGCGATATGTTCGTTATGTTTCCGCAGGATCAGTCACTGTCGAAGCGCCGGTCATCCGAGAATCTTACAGTTGTCTGTATGACAAACCCGTTTTGAAAATGAAACGGCTAAACGTCCGTTCGGATCCGAACGGCATTCCATTGGGTTTGTTCTTTTTCAGCGGCGATCTATTTTTCATCGGCCGTATTTTTCCAAAGGGAAGGAAATATTGCGCCCGATTCATAGACGATCCAAGTCGCCGATGTATTTTGCTTTGATCGGGATACCGTTCAATTCTGAGTCTTATCTTAAGTCCGACTGATATACAATATAATAAAATTGAATAGACACAAAATGCCATGTTTTACCTATGTTGTACCTGTTGAAAAAACAAACGCTCAACTTATTATAAGTCAAGCGTTTGAAACTATAGTTTGTACCCCCGACGGGAATCGAACCCATATCAACAGAACCGGAATCTGTCATTCTATCCATTGAACTACGGAGGCAGAATCGTACAGCGCACAAAGTTGCAACATTTTCGGCGTTATTACAAATTTTTGTGCTTTTCTCCGCGGAAAAAGAACGTGAAAACTATCTACAAGGTGGTTGCCGGTGCCGAAAGCCTGCGGAAAAGTTCTTCGCATCGTTTTTGTATCAAATCTTGCTCGATGCCTCGTGTCGTCTTGCTGTGCGGGCGCTCTTTAGAGGCCGGATGGCTTGTGATAATCATTGATTTTTGAATTCAATACGCTGATTTGTAACAAATTGAATGCATTGTAGCATGGCGTGGACGCTGTTTGGCCCCGCGGAGTCCGTCAGGCGGATATTACAATAAATTATTTAAATCATTGCTATATATCGGAACAAATAATGTATTTTTGCATTAATAAAATGACACACCATGCTGGATACATGGCATAGGCTAGAGCGCGTAATCAAATGGACAGGCCTTTCCGTCAACTCTTTTGCACTCAATATAGGGTTGAAACGGAGCGAGAACCTGTATCAAATCAAAAAAGGGAACAACGGGATCAGCCGGGATCTGGCTACGTTGATCACCACCAAGTATCCTTCGGTGAGCAAGGCGTGGCTTCTGACCGGCGAAGGCGAGATGTTCGTCGAGCAGGTAGCGGCCTCTGCTTCTCAGGCAGGCGTCCCCTATTACGGCATGGATATTCTGGCGGCCGTCGACGAGACGGTCCTGCCCTCGCCGCAGTTTTACATCAGCATTCCGATATTCGACAACTGCGATATCGCCGCCCAGAACATCGGGACGGCCATGCTGCCCGAGATCGCGCCCGGAGCGATCGTGATTCTCAAGCGCTGGAATGTCGAGTCGATCGTGCCCGGCGAGTCCTACCTGGTAGTGACCGAGCAGTTCAAGGGCATCCGCACGATACGGGCCGGGAGCAACCCCTCCGAGCTGCTGCTGCTGCCCGCCAATACGCAGCAGTACGATCCGATCGTCATCGGCAAGTCCGATATCGTCAAGCTGTTCATCGTACAAGGCATTATCGTGAAGAAGAATCTGTAATTTTTTCGTCGGCAGGCCGTGCGGAGTGACTTTCCGAAGCGGTTCGCGCCCAATGACATAAAAACCAACAGCAAGCCATGTTTTCTGGAATAGTCGAAACCACAGCCCGCGTCGCCGCGATCCGCGAAGAAGGCGGGAACCGGCATTTCACGCTCGAATGCCCTTTCACGGACGAACTGAAAATCGATCAGAGCATCGCCCATAACGGGGTCTGCCTGACGGTCGTATCGATCGAGGGTGACCGGTACACGACCACGGCGATCCGCGAGACGCTGCTCAAATCGAATCTCGGGGGGCTCCGTGTCGGCGATCCGGTCAATCTGGAGCGCAGTATGCGGCCCGACGCGCTGCTCGACGGCCATATCGTGCAGGGGCACGTCGATCAGACGGCGCGCTGCACCGCGATCGACGAGGCGGACGGAAGCTGGTACTTCGCTTTCGAGTACGATCCTTCGCAGGGTAACGTAACGGTCGAGAAAGGCTCGGTAGCCGTCAACGGCGTCAGCCTGACGGTAGTCGATTCGCGCGAGGGAGCTTTCCGGGTCGCCATCATTCCCTATACCTACGAGCATACCAATTTCCATGCGCTGAAGGTCGGATCGACGGTCAACCTCGAGTTCGATATCGTAGGCAAGTATATCGCGCGCCTGATGGAGCGCTACGTCAAAGCATAAGCCGTGAGACTGAAAATCCGGACCGTCGCGGCCGCCGCAACGGCCGTCGGACTCGTCGCTGCGGTTTCGGGCGCGTTGCTCGTGTGGATGGCCCGGGGCGAAGGGAAATGGCTGGTCGTCGTCCCGGTGCTGATGTTCGCGGCGGTTTTCGTGGCTTCCCGGTTCTTTTTCAACCGTTTCGTCGCTTTCCGCATCAAGCCGATCTATCAGATTCTACTGTCGAAAAGCGTCCGGACGCACGAGCTGTCGCAGAAAGCCGATCCGGTCGGCCACATTGAGGACGAGCTGAACCGCTGGGCCGAGAAGAATGCCCGCGAAATCGCTCGCCTCAAGGAGAACGAGCGTTACCGAAAGGAGTTCTTGGGCAACGTGTCGCACGAGATCAAGACGCCGATCTTCACGTTGCAGGGCTATATCGTGACGCTGCTTGACGGCGCGATCGAGGACAAGGCGGTCAACCGCAAGTACCTCGAGCGCTCGGAGAAGAATATCGACCGGCTGATTCACATTGTCGACGATTTGGAGGAAATATCGAAACTCGAGGCCGGGGCGCCGGTTCTCGAGAAGGAGTGTTTCGACGTCGTGGCGCTGGTCCGCGAGATCGCCGATTCGCTCGAGATGGACGCCGCCCGTCGCCGGATCGGCATTCGGGTAGGCAATCCGCACGGCCAGCCGCCCGTTCCGGTAACGGCCGACCGCCGCCGCATCGCTCAGGTCATAACGAACCTGCTCAGCAACTCGATCAAATACGGGCGCGAGGGCGGAGAGACCCGGATCGGCTTCGTGGATATGTTCGACCGCGTGCTGGTCGAGGTAAAGGACGACGGAATCGGAATCGCCGAGGAGAATATTCCCCGCGTATTCGAGCGCTTCTTCCGCGTCGACAAGAGCCGCTCGCGCGAGCAGGGCGGCACGGGGCTCGGACTGGCGATCGTCAAGCATATTCTGGAAGCCCACGGCGAGCGGATCACGCTGCGCAGCAAGTTGGGGGAAGGAAGCGCTTTCTCTTTCACTTTGAGCAAAAAATAGTTACATTTGTCCCTGCATGGCGGGCGCTGCGGACGCTCCGGAAAGCTCCGGCGCGCGGAAATTCTCCCTCCGGCCGCTTCGCCTGCGGAATAACAGCCAAAGCACGATGAATGCTATCCTGCCCCTTTTCGTTCGCTGGGATGTGAATCCCACGATGATTTCGATAGGCTCTTTCGAAATCCGCTATTACGGCCTGATGTGGGCCCTCGCGCTCGGTATCAGCGCGTACATTTTCAGCCGCATCATCAAGCGGGAGGGATATCCCGACAAGCTGTTCGACTCGATCTTCTGGTACGGCGTGCTGTCGACGATCATCGGCGCCCGACTCGGGCATTGCCTGTTCTACGATCCGGGATACTATCTGACCCATCCCGTCGAGATCCTCTACATTCATCAGGGAGGACTGGCCAGCCACGGCGCGGCCGTCGGTCTGCTCGTCGGTCTGTGGCTTTTTTCGCGCAAGAACAAAATGCCCTACATCTGGTCGCTCGACCGCATCGCGATCGCTGTCGGCATCGCCGGCGCGCTCGTCCGGATCGGCAACCTGATGAATTCCGAAATATACGGACATGCGACGTCGCTGCCGTGGGGATTCGTTTTCGTGCGGGCGGGGGAGACGCAGCCGATGCACCCGACGCAGATTTACGAGGCGGCGGCCTACCTCGTCCTGTTCGGCATTCTGTGCTGGATGTACTATGGCCCCAAGCTTGCACTGCGTCGTCCGGGCCTGATGTTCGGTTTCTTTCTGATCTATCTGTTCGGATTCCGCTTTCTGGTCGAGTTCATCAAGAATCCGCAGGAGGAGTTCGAGCGGACGATGACGCTCAACATGGGCCAATGGCTCAGCATTCCGTTCATCGTACTGGGCATAGTCATTTTGTACCGGGCATGCAGACGCCCCGCCGTGGAACTACCTAAAACCAAGAGATAATGGACCCTGTCAGCGTACTCGTATTCAATGCACTGGCCAAGCGGCAAGGCATCAACCTGCCGGGCGTCGGCGCGCTGCATGTCGTGACGTCGGCCGCCCGGACCGAGGAGCGGAACACGCTGGTTCCCCCCGTGAACCGGGTGGAGCTGCTGCCCGATGCGCAGCCCGGCTTTCTGGACGTGATCGATTTGCTTGCCCGCTACGGCGAGACGGATCGCGACGACGCGCAGCAGACGTATAATTCGTGGCTCGCTCAGGTGAGCTCCGAGGAGGGCGTGACGATCGATTCGGTCGGCCTTGTCAGCGAGGGAACGTTTCGTCCTGCCCCGCAGATGGCCGTCGTGCTCAACCCGGCCGGGACCGCTCCGATGCGGTTGCCCCGTAAGGGAAGCGGCAACGGGCTCTTATGGTGGGTCGTTCTGGCCGTGGTGGTCGGCGCGGGCATATCGGTCGGGGCTATCGCATGGCTCGAAAGTCGCGATGCGCCTTATCCGCCCCGGACGGTCCGGACGGCGACCGCGCCCTCCGAGGCCGGCGATGCAGCCGAGGACAATTTGCCGTCGTCTCCGGCCTCATTGTCCGGGGCAGAGGCTGACACGGCTGCCGGGAATGTCGTGCCGGCCAAGGAGCTTACGCCCTCTGTTCCCAGCGTTCCGGCCGCCGGACAAAAGCGCTACTACGTGATCGTCGGGGCGTACAGCACGGAACAGAATGCCGACCGCTTCATTGCGGAAGCCCGGAAGAAGGACGATTCGCTACCTTATGAAAAACTGCCCCAGCCCAACGGACGGATTCTGATTTCCATCTTCGGCTCCGACTCCGAGCGGCAGGCCGTACAGAAGAAACGGGAGTACGAGGTCATGTTCGAGGGCTCGTGGGTCTACGAGGCATCCGTCCGGAAATAGCGCTGCGAACCGGCGAACAACAGATGAAGAGCGTCCTCCGATTGAAACCGGGGGACGCTTTTTGTCGGACCGATCGCTTTCCCGTCATCGTCACAACGGATCTTCCGGTCCGGCAGACGTCTTCCGGCAAGACGCATTCGGTCTGCAGGGCAATCCCGACGAACCGGCTCCGATTCGGAAAACAGTCCGGGCGTTCCTCGAATCCGTTCTGGTCGTTATAGCCGCAAAGCAGAAAAGCGCCCTTTTCAAAAGAATTCTTTGAAAAGTTCAATGTATTGGTTGGTCAGATTTAACCGAGATAAAATGACGACATGACAACGGCGCTATTTTCCGTTTCATGTGTTGATGTTCATAGTCTCAAACAATTGATGAGGAGATGGAAAATTCAGATTAGAAAGACAAAGATCGGATTGGCATCGTTACTGCAATCCTGACGGATAAGCTTATGAAAACCATAGATCAGTGAAGCCGGGAGAGAAGGCAATTTCGTTGACTGAAAACGAAACCCTTCCGTTCGTACTTAAAACGGATTTTCAGAGGTAAATCGGGCTCTGCAAAATTCATACGAATCGAACTGTTTCGGCATTTCGTTGATCCTCCCTGTAACGAGATTCGCTTTCGGACTATCCCGGTAAAGAATAGCCCCGAATGTATCGTCAGATATCAAATTCGGATTTTATACAAGGAGTTGAATACCGGTAAGATACGAATATGAAAAAGGCGGCAAAATGCATTGCCGCCTCAAATAAACGGAAAAATTACAGCCCGGCACTCGATCGGCTCGTGGCGGAAATCCGTTGACTTCGCCGATTTATTGTAGCGTTTGGGCAATACGGGATACTTCTTCGACGATCCCCTCAGGATTGACGACAGAGTCGACAGCGGTGTCGTACGCTATTTTCATCAGTTGATCCTGCCAATGCGGCAATCGTGTGAAATTTTGATTATCCTGCAATGCCATTGCGAAAACTCCGGCCAGATAGGGAAACGTAGAACTGGCCCCTCCCAAACGTTCGTAAGCGTATCCGCCGTCAAAATACGGATTCGTTTTTCCGTCCGTAGGTATTCCGAGCCCCCGGCCTACGAATCCATATCTTATGTCGAAAGAATTATTGCGCATCGTATGTTTGTAGAAACCGCCGAGAACCATTATGCCGTTCTGTTCCGCTTCGTCAAACAATTCCTCGCGTTCTTTGGCGAACGCGTCGTCGGGAGTGCCGCTGCTCATCGATATGAACCGTATTTTTTCACGCTCTGGAAACGTCTTGTTCATATCTATGATTTTCCGGATCGCTTGATTGATCGTGCGCATGGTATTCGGCTGCGATTTATCGTCCGGCCAATTATTCGCCGCAAAATAATAAATATCGGCCTCCGGAGCCGTACCGGTGCTTTTGCCCGCCGCTACTCCGGTAACCAGACTGCCGTGATAGTCGATACCGTCCTGTTGCCAGTTATCGCCGAATACTTCGTAATATTTGATCCGGTCCTTATATTCCGGATGCTCTTTGAATAACCGTTGGTCTATGATGGCGATCTTTACGCCTTTGCCGGTAATTCCTTTCGCGTGCAGTCCGGCAACATTCTTCGGCATTTTCGACGCTTCAAGAAGTTCTTGCGGGTCGAAGCCTTCCGGCATTTTCGACGTTTCGGGCCATATCACACGGTCTGTCCATTGTTTGACCCCGTTCTCGTCAAACCCCGTTTTTCCCAAAAACAAATCTTCGCAATCCCTCAAATCCAACGACGACAAATCCGCCTCGTCCAGCGATTCGGTGTTCTGCAATTCCGCTATGTCCTTTATAATCTTGTATTGCCGTCCATGCCGTGCATCCTGACAGTTTACATAAGATAAGGAAATTATGGCAGCGGATAATGCGATGACACAATGGTTGTTTTTCATCATATTTCTTTTGTTATACGATTTTGAGGGACATCTTACTCTTTTTTAAGAATGCCTTCTCGAAATTCCGACCGGCGGAAGTTATCGGGCCATCGAATCGGCCTCGGCGGGGGCCGGAGCTTCTTCTTCGATCACGGCATCTGTCTGCTCGCCCTTGAGATGCTTTGCGAGGAAACGCTCCATCGTCCGGTAGAACGCGAAGCGGTTTTCCTCGTTATGGAATCCGTGTCCCTCGTTGTCCTTGACCATGTAGTCCACGTCCACTCCCCGTGCACGCAGCGCGGCGACCATCTGATCCGATTCGGCCTTATTGACGCGCGGGTCGTTGGCTCCCTGCACGACCAGCAGCGGCGCCTTGATCTTGTCGGCGTTGAGCGCCGGCGAATAGGCGGCCAGCATCGTGCTGTCCTTCTGCGGGTCTCCCACCATTTCGTACATCATGTCGAGCATCGGTTTCCAATAGGGAGGGATCGTCTGCAGGAACGTGAACAGATTCGACACGCCCACGTAGTCGACTCCGCAGGCGTACAGGTCGGGCGTATAGGTCAGGCCGGCCAGCGTCGCATAGCCGCCGTAGCTGCCGCCGTATATGGCGATCCTCGTCGAGTCGGCGATTCCCTGTGAAATCAGCCACCGTACGCCGTCGGTAATGTCGTTCTGCATCGTCTGTCCCCACTGCTTGTACGAGAGTTCCTTGAACTTGCGCCCGTAGCCGGTCGAGCCGCGGAAGTTCATTTGCAGCACGGCATATCCCCGGTTGGCAAGAAACTGCACCTCGGGGTTGTAACCCCAGCTGTCGCGGGCCCAAGGCCCTCCGTGCGGGTTGACGACGACCGGTAGCTGCCGGGCCGTTTCCATCGTCAGTCCTGCGGGTAGCGTCAGGTAGCCCTCGATCGTCAGCCCGTCGCGCGAGGGATAGCTGACGGGTATCATCTCGGCCATTTCCTCGGCCTGAATCCACGGCGCCAGATCGGCGATTTTCGTCAGTTTGTCGGCCTTTACATCGTAGAGGTAATACGTGCCGCGCGTGCGGTCGTTGCCCGCATAGACGATCTTCATATCCTCGGCCTTGTTCGTTGCGGTCGTACTAACCTGATATCCGGGTAGTTGGGCTTGCAGCTTGCGGAACGACTCCTCGGTCTGCGGATCGAAGAAATGGCGGATCACGTCCTTCGGTCCCTCGCAATAGGCGCCGGTCAGCTTTTCCTTCGCTTTCGAATAGCCCAACCCGATTACGTCGTACAGATCGTTCGCATAGAGTTCCTCGACCTCCTGTCCGGTCGCAGGGTCCACTACGACCAGTGCGGCCTTGTCGCGTCCGATGTTCGACGTCGCATAGACCATTTTATTGTCGGGCGTGAACACGTAAAAGCTTACCGCGTCCTTGAAAGAGGTGGTCAGCACCGGACGGAACGGCTCCTGTTCCGTCTCCCGGTACAAAATCTGCGTGTTGACGCCGTCGACGATCGCATAGGCGACCCGCAGCTTGCCGTCGTGATCGGTCATCCAGCCCTGAATGTTGCCGGGGTTCTCGGCCAGCAGCGTCATCTCGCCCGTGTTGAGGTTGAGCCGGTACGGGTCGAATATCTGCGGATCGCGCTGGTTCGTGCTGACGATAATCAGCGAATCGATCTCTTCGAGCGGATCGATGATCTGCGTCCTCACGCCGGGAATCGCCGTGTAGGCCTTCGGGTCGCTGCCGTCCAGATTGACGCCGTAGAGCTGGTAATTCTCATCGCCGCCGGTGTCCTTCAGGTAGAGTAACCGGTCGTTGTTGGCCCAGAAGTATCCGGCGATGTCACGGTCGGTCTCGGAGGTGATTCGCTGCGCCGAGTCGGAACCCGCCTGCTGCACGAAGATGTTCATCCTTGATTCGTAAGGAGCCATATAGGAAAGGTACTTGCCGTCGGGCGAGATGTCGTAGGAACGGACTTCGGAATTGCGGAAAAACTCCTCGAGCGGAATTTCCCGCACATGGCGGTCGCTGCACGACCATACGAGCGGAACGACGATCGCCGTCATCCATCCGCTCCAACGCATTGTTTTCATTTTCGGTATGTTTTCGTTGTCATTAGTGCAAATGTACGGATTGTTTCGGGGAAATATTTTGTCGTGCACATTTTTGTTCCGTTTTTCTTCGCCGTGTCGCCTGCCGGAGTTTTCCGGGGGCGGTGCGCGGAGTGGTCCGGTTGCCGGGCCGATACGGGATGTTTCTTCTGGCAGGCGGCCCGGTAGTCGGAAAAGCGCTGCGGCTCAGGTCGGCGTCGTTCTTCGGACCGAACCGTCCCGAAATCGCCGTGCCGGGATTTTGCGTCCGATACGACAGAAAGGGTGTTGCGACGATTCTGTCTCCGAGTTTCTTGTCATGTAGCCGACGCAGTTTCAAGCCGGATGCGGTAGCGAACGGCCGTCTCCGCTCCGCGCGGAGGCGGAATCATTTTTTTGAATATTGGCCGGCAATGCCTATATTTGATGAGTTTTAAACCGAAAGCGGCATGGTCGGCCGCGAACCGACCGATTGGTTATGGCTACATTCGAAGTTCGGGGAGGAACGCCGCTGTGCGGCGAAATCACGCCGCAGGGCGCCAAAAACGAGGCGCTGCAGGTAATTTGCGCCACGCTGCTGACCCCGGAGAAAGTGACTATACGGAACATTCCGGCGATCGTCGACGTAATGCAGCTCATCGAGCTGCTTCGGCGCATGGGCGTTCTCGTCGAGCGGATCGACGAGAGCACTTATTCGTTCGAGGCCCGCGACATCGATTTCGATTATCTGCAAAGCGAGGATTACCGCCAGCGAGCCGCCCGACTGCGCGGTTCGGTAATGATTATCGGCCCGCTGCTGGCCCGCTTCGGCGTGGGCTATATTCCCAAGCCCGGAGGCGATAAGATCGGCCGGCGTCGGCTCGACACCCATTTCCTCGGTTTTCAGAAGCTGGGTGCCGAGTTCGACTTCGATACGGGAACCAATTTCTTTTCCGTCGAGGGCCGCCGCCTGAAAGGCTGCTACATGCTGCTCGACGAGGCGTCGGTGACCGGCACGGCCAACATCGTGATGGCGGCCGTACTGGCCGAGGGGCGCACGACGATCTACAACGCCGCCTGCGAACCCTATGTCCAGCAGCTCTGCCGGATGCTGAACCGCATGGGCGCGCTGATCTCGGGCATCGCGTCGAACCTGCTCGTCATCGACGGCGTGGAGCGACTGCACGGAACGACGCATACGCTGCTTCCGGACATGATCGAAGTGGGCAGCTTCATCGGCATGGCCGCGATGACCCGGAGCGAAGTCACGATCCGCGACGTGTCGTTCGAGAATCTGGGCATCATACCGGCCCAGTTCGCCCGTATGGGCATACAGTTCGAGCAGCGGGGCGACGACATCTACATTCCGCGCCACGACCACTACGAAATAGAGAGTTTCATCGACGGCTCGATCATGAACATAGCCGACGCTCCCTGGCCTGGGTTGACGCCCGACCTGCTGTCGGTCTTTCTGGTCGTTGCGACGCAGGCCAAAGGGTCGGTGCTGATTCACCAGAAGATGTTCGAGAGTCGCCTGTTTTTCGTGGATAAGCTGATCGACATGGGCGCTCAGATCATTCTGTGCGATCCGCACCGGGCGACGGTGATCGGGCACGATCACAAGATACGGCTGCGCGCTACGACGATGTCGTCGCCCGATATCCGGGCCGGCGTCGCCCTGCTGATCGCGGCCATGTCGGCCGACGGCCGCAGCGTGATCCAGAACGTCGAGCAGATCGATCGGGGCTATCAGAACATCGACGGCCGGCTGAACGCCATCGGGGCCGATATTCGGCGCATCGACTGATCCGGAAGCCGGCCTCGTCGGTACGGCCCGTTTCCGTCCGGTCCCGAGGCGTTCCGTGCCGTTACCCGACGGCTTCGGGTGAAAACCGTCGGCCCTGTATTGCAGATAATCAATAAAACGCTATCTTTGCCCTCTGAACGCGCCGCGTCTCAGGCCCGGATGGCGGAATCGGTAGACGCGCTGGTCTCAAACACCAGTGGAGCAATCCGTGCCGGTTCGATCCCGGCTCCGGGTACTTTTTAAAAACCTCAATGATTTGATTTACAAGTTATTGAGGTTTTTTATCTTTCTGTTTTGGGCAAAATTCGGGCACTTTATAGAATTGTTTGCAAAAATCTAAGAGACTTTTCAAAAGTCATTAAATCATCGACGCTGATTTTTCATACGTGAATATTCTCCGCTTCAGACCTCACTAAAACTGCCTCAGGGCACACTGTGAGGCAGTTTTAGTTTAAATTTGTACGGCATGCTGTTTAATGGCGTTAAAAAACAGATAGAACAACCTCTGAGATAATATCCTTAGCAATCATCAAAAGAGTATGACAACAGCTGGGGCATTTGCAATCCCGAATCGAAGTAAAAACATATGGACAAAAATTAAAAGAACATAGATTTATAAACGATAGTAAACTTCCGGGAATCCGTGCAGATATTTTACGCTTTTGCCTCCTATTAACTGTTCCGCAACGGCAAACGCATAAAATCAGAGCCTCCCACATTCGGAGGGAGGCTCTTTCATATAATTTGCGTATCGTTAAAAGACAGATTGAAAAGTTATATCGCAGCTGTCTTTTTTAGTTATACAATAAATTAGCGGTAGGTAAACGAATAGACGGCCGAATTCGTGCCGCGATCCAGCTCGGTATCTTTTATGTTCTTGATTTCGTATCTGTATCCTGCTTCAGGCTCTCCGGGATCGAAGAGTTCATTACCCACTACAATGTCGTATTCATGCTTGATTTTGACCACGGTTGCGCGTGCTGTGACCGAAGCGACCGTACTGTCGTCGTTAAAGACATACTCCAGGCGCTCATCCGTGTCCTCGGCATAAGTGTAGTATTCGTAGCTCTTATGAACCTTCACATTGGGTTCCGGATAGCCCGGAGTATCGACAGCGGCTTCTTCATCGTCACTCCATCCGCTAAATACTGTCGTGTAACGGTCCATACCGCGACCCGCCAGGCGCAGCAGAGCCAAGCGCCCGAACCGGCCCGGCACCTCTCCCTCTGAGGGTTCTTCCAATAGCATACCCGGCAAAAAGAGCATGTTGATGTCCAAATTCAGCTTGTCGTTCGGCGTCTGGTTGAAATATTGCTCGAACCCGGATATTTCGTCCGGCTGAGCCCCGTCGGAATAGGAACCGCCCGACAACACACCGTCTTTATAGGTATACGTGTTCCACGTATTGGAATAGGCGACGCGCGAGATACGGTCTTCGTCGTTATATTCTATCTCATAGGTGAAAAACTCATCAATCTTGTCGTCATAGGAATAGGGATGCGATTTACCCTGCCGGATGTATCCCTTGTCGTTCAGCAGGACATCGTAGGTCTGCGTTCCGACGTCCGACCACCGGTCCTCGATGCGGAGACGGTCCGGTGCCGAGTAGTCGATGCTGCTGACCAGTTGGCTCGAGCTTTCCGGATCGTTGGAGGGACGGATGTCGATCGTGTACGACGAAACGCGATTATGGTCGTCGTATTCGAACGCATAGGTCGCCTCCTCTTCGTCGTGCTCCGAAGCGGGGAGCTGGCTCCAATAAGTTACTGTGCGTTCGATGCGGCTGACAAGAGCGTAGTTCGAGGGATCGGGCGCGACAGGTTCGTCGCCGCCCACCGTTACCGCGCAAGAGGCCGACACTTCTTTATTGGAGGAAGAGGTAGCCGTAACGGTCGCCGTTCCGTCGGCTATCGCGGTGATTTCACCGGTTACGGGATGTACGTCCGCAACGGCAGGGTTGCTGCTCGACCACGATACCGATTTGATCGTGGCGTCGGTGGGTTCCACCGTGGCGGTCAGCGTCGTTTTGGCTCCTGCTTCCAACGAAAGTTCGGTTTTGTCGAAGGTGATCTTCGTCACTTTGACCGGCGGCTCGTTCTCGCTGCCGTCTTGCTTGGTTCCCTCCTGAACGACGGTTACGGTAAAAGTGTTGTTGCCCGAACGGATGGTAATTGTGGCCTCGCGCCGCTCGCCCGTATAGTTCTGGTCGATCTCGATGCGGAGCGTAACCGTCCCGGCCCCGCCGCTGTATGCCTCGCTGTTTCCATTATAGAGTTTCAGCCAGACTACGTTATTGCCGTTATTGCCGTTGTTGCCGGCAGCCCGTGTAACGGATTTTGCCTGTACGGATGCCGGAGCCTGCGCCTGCACTTCGTTCACGGTCGCCGTCCAGGGGGCATCGGCCGTGAACGAAAAGCCGCCACCCGTACTCTCGTTATCGGCATAGGCGTTTTGTGTGAGTTGTTCCTGTGTCGGCGGAGTGAATATGCCTCCGTCGCCGTCCTCTTTGTTGCAACCGACCAAAGCAACTGCTGCTAATAAAAATATAAGGAATCGTTTCATGATAATTCTGCGATTTTCGGTGTTTATTTTCCCTGAATATGTTTGATTTCCCCAATCCAAGGATCGTCTTCTTCATCGGAAGAGGAAAGTTGCGGTTGGGTCTGTACGGCTTTGGTAATGTATCCGTTCCCGTCCACTTCGTATGTCATGTCGAAATCATCCTTGTATGCCCATTGGCTCTCGCCGCGCTCTTCGTGAAGCAGGTTGCGACACGGTATGCCGGTCAATCCCGCGATTGCCAACTCTTCATCCCAGGATATGCGGTCGTAGAAAATATCGAAATTTTCCTTGTTCGCGAGTTCTTCGTAATAGGTATAGCGGGTAACGTTGGTCTCTCCGTCGTCATTGCCGTATTTGATTTCCGTCAGATTGCCGTCCTTCCAGACATATTCCTGCCATTCTCTGGCCTGCACCATGCGGATCAGACGATTTTCAGAGTCATACTCGTAGTTTGTCACATCGCGTCCGGGACCTTCGGTACGGGTAACAAAACCGTTTTTATTCAGATAAGCCGTGTAAGTATTAGGATCATCCGGATCGTCGGAAGAAGCGGCGGAGGTAATATGTACAACGCCCTCGCCGTACTCGAACGTGATCGTCCGGGTATCGCGGTATCCTTCATCCATGCTTTCTTCCTGCCATTTCGTTATCCGGTTTTGATCGTCGTAAGTCAGTTTTATGTTGCTGTACGATTTGTCGGGGTTCTTTTTCGAGTAGGAGTTCATTTCCGATATCAATTGCCGGCTTGAAGGTTCGGGATCGTTTCCTCCGACAGTTACCGCACAGGATGCCGACACCTCCTTATTGGACGAAGAGGTAGCCGTAACGGTCGCCGTTCCGTCGGTTATCGCGGTTATTTCGCCGGTTACGGGATTTACATCCGCAACGGCAGGGTTGCTGCTCGACCACGATACCGATTTGATCGTGGCGTCGGTGGGTTCCACCGTGGCGGTCAGCGTCGTTTTGGCTCCTGCTTCCAACGAAAGTTCGGTTTTGTCGAAGGTGATCTTCGTCACTTTGACCGGCGGCTCGTTCTCGCTGCCGTCTTGCTTGGTTCCCTCCTGAACGACGGTTACGGTAAAAGTGTTGTTGCCCGAACGGATGGTAATTGTGGCCTCGCGCCGCTCGCCCGTATAGTTCTGGTCGATCTCGATGCGGAGCGTAATCGTCCCGGCCCCGCCGCTGTATGCCTCGCTGTCTCCGTTGTAGAGTTTCAGCCAGACTACGTTATTGCCGGCAGCCCGTGTAACAGATTTTGCCTGTACGGATGCCGGAGCCTGTGGCTTTACTTCGTCCACGGTCGCCGTCCAGGGGGCATCGGCCGTGAACGAAAAGCCGCCGCCCGTACTTTCGTTATCGGCATAGGCATTTTGCGTGAGTTGTTCCTGTGCGGGCGGAGTGAACGGCTCGCCTTCTCCGCCTTCGTTTTTGCTGCAACTGGCAAGAATCATCACCGTTGACAGCATCAATAAAAACAGATGTTTTTTCATTTGTATAAATCAGTTCCGCCCGTCCCCCAGCGGAGTTTTAGTAATACATATAAAAAAGACGTGGGACAGTACCTTTTTATCTGCTTATCGAGGTCTTCGACTACCTGCAACCAAATAAACGAGTAAAGCCCACGTTTCCGTAGGCATTAACTTTACTCTTGGTTGCTTTTGAAATTGTCGAAGTTTCGATAAGCAAGAATAGAAGCTAACGCTTTTTATATTTTATGTCCTGTATATTTCCGTTTATGCCATAGGCATTGTCTTTAATTAACAAGGTTTATCGCTGTAAATATACAAAGATTTGGTTATATATTAGTGAAAAGCCGAGGTTGGGATTTATCTCATCCCCATTCCCCGGTCCTGTTCGCGGTCTTTGATTTTTATTCCGATATGCTCCAAAAACTCTTTTGCTTTTTGCCGGAACCACCTCAGGATCGGAATCCGGTCAATGAACAATTGAAATCCTCCGGGGCCTTTTTCATCCCGCATGAGCCGGGCTTCGGAGTTCTCGACTTCAAAGTGCTGGGAATGTTCGTGCGAATATAGTTCTCCGGAGAAACGGACGGGTCGCATATTCACGAGATCGCGGGCCTGCCCGTTGGAGAATCCGAGCGAACGGCAATACTCTCCCCACCGGATAAGCTGGGGCGTATCGGGGAACCAACCGTAAATGCGGTCTATCTCACCTTGCAGTTTCCCGATGGTCTGCTGTGATTTCTGCTGCACTTCCAACAATCGGCGGCTGTGGTCGGCCTGCATGGTCTGCATCTGGGTTTGCAGGATCTCGATGGTTTCCTCGTGGGCGGCAACCTCTTGCCGTAATGCCCCGATCTGCTGCTCCTGCCTTTTGACTTTCGACGTTCCTACCAGCGAACCGATACCCTCCACGATGTTGGAACCCACCTCCGCCGCCGCACTTTTCAGCTTTTCGGTTTTCAGTTCTCCTTTTACCGCTTTCAACTCATGCTCGGTCGCTTCCAACTCTGCGGTTTTGTGTTCACGCATGGCCTTCGCCTGCTCGTAACCCGTCCGGGCCTCCTGTTCCTGTTGTTTCAGCCGTTCTACGGCCTGCCGTTTCTGTTCTTCGATACGGAGCAGTGCGTCGATGTTGTCCTGCAAATTCTTCTGCCCGGCTATGGCATTGCGGTAAAACTCCTGCGTGGAAATATGGCGGGCGACCGATCCGTCGATGCCGCGTTGCAGGCCGTAACCAGCCATTGCCTCGGCATAGGTGTCCTGATATTCTTTCAATTTTATGCGCGACATTACATCGTCGTTACACAACCGGACGGCATCCGGGCTTTTCTTCCGGTATTTCTTTTTGCCGGGTTTGTCGGGGATTCTTTTCTCTTTGACCTTGCGACGCTCTCCCGTTACGATAGGTACGACCGCCGCATGGATATGCGGCGTCGATTCGTCCAGATGCAGAACGGCGGACACGACGTTATCCGCCCCGAAGGTCTTGTTCAGCCACACGAGGTTATCGGCGCACCATTGGTCGAGTTTCCCTTCGGCCTCGATACGCTTCATATCTTCAGGCGATCCGGTGAGCATAACGCGGATTACCTTTACCTGGTTCTTTCCTATCTTTCGTGTCAGCCCGGCGTGTGCCAGCCGATAATTGATTGCCTGCGTCCGGTCGGCCACCCCTTCCGGGAATGCGATCAGTTCCCGGTTCAGGTGCGTGCGCGAGGGGTCGGCATTCGGGGGCATCTGCGTCCGTGCGATGTGGGCTGTCATCGCCGCTTCGTTACTCGGCGACTTATCTAAATGCAATACTACGTATCCCATATATTTTTCTCTGTCAATGCGGTGGATGATTGGGTTGGCTGGTTTCGGACGCGGGAGCGTCCGGCGGTCGTTCCGACCGCAGAGGGGGTGTCCAGCGGGGTTCTCCCTGCTGGCCTATTGGGGCTTTTTCCGCGTCGGCTTGGCGATGCGAAAAGAAAAAGCCCTAATAGGCTATGGCTTTTCCGGGGGCGTAAATGCCGCGGGTACGAGGCGGGGTTAGAACTTCCGACCGGGGCCTCTCTTTTTCACCGGGGACGGGACTTGCTGAACAGCAAGATGTGCCCGCTTTGTTTCTTGACATTGCCTTTCGTGCGGAGGGGTTTGCGGGGTGGCAAGGCTGTTCTTTTCTTCATTGGCAAGCCTTCGTTTCTCCTGCCAGTATTCGTTCAGGTCTTTGTGGTCGCGGTAAAAAACGGATTGGTCGATCACTTCGGTCGAGGGTAAGGATTCTTCCAGTCGGGCCAACGCTTTCCGCCCCGCGTCGTCGTTGTCGAGGAAGGCATGGATGATCCTGTGGCGCGAGAGAAACGGAACGGCCTTTTGCAGGTTCGTTACCGAATTGAGTACGATGCTATCAATCGACGGCGACGGGTTGGCTTCGCCTTTCTTCTTCGCGCCTCGGCAATTCGCGCAAGCTCGATTGCTCTCGGCTTGGCGTCGGTTACCTTTCAGTGAGAGATAAGATAGGAAGTCGATAAACCCCTCGAACACCATTGCCGTATCGCTGCCGTTGCCGAGGGTGGTAATGTTCTTGGGCGTACTGCTTCCTTTGAATCGGGGGTTACGCAGCTCCCAGCCTCCGGCATCGTTACGGAACCCAATGGCGAAATACTCTTTGCCGCCGATCGTGTAGCGCACCTCGCGGCAATAAGTCCGGGCGATGGCTGGGTATATGCCCCGGCCAGTCAGGTAGCCGAGCAATGCCGGGTGGGTCAGTTCGTGGTCGGAGAGGATGATAAGGCGGGATGGTGTCGGTTCGTTTGTTCTTAACGCTTCGACGTGGATGGGGACGAGCATTCCGTGTTCTCCTATCGCAAGCCTTCGTGCGGCCTCGATCTCGGAACAACCTTCCATACGGGCCACAAGGTCGATGATCGAGCCGCCCTCGCCCGTTCCGAAGTCGTGCCAGAGGTTTTTGTCGTAACTGACGCTGAAACTGGCGGTGCGTTCCTCACGTAGCGGCGAGAGATACATGCCCCGGTTGCCGCGTTCCCACCGGGGAAGGATTCCCCGTGCCGCGAGGTAAGCCCGAATACTGATGCGTCGTTTTATTTCTTCGTAGTTCATGGTAGCGGATTTTTTGTTAACTTGTTACATTGTTCCTCCAACTTTCAGTAAAAGAAAGGTTTAAGGGCAGTAACAGTTGTGTAACGGTTTTGGAGAATTGTTACACGCCATGTAACTAATTTATTTTGTTACACATTTGTTACAGGTTTGTAACGAGGTGTTGATTATTGATTTTCAAAGATTTTTTTCTTCATTGTTACAGAATAACAGTTTTTCAGAAATGAAACTGCGGGTGACAGAATAGGGTCTGCCGGTACGCGGTTCCGGGAACAGCGAGCCATCGCCGGATAGACGGTAGGAGATGTAGCGGGTAACCTTTTCCGGTTTCAGCCCCCAACTATCCTGCAATACCCGTTTTATCTTTACCGGCTCGGTCTTTATATCCCGGACACTAAGCATGTTCTGCATATCCTGTATGCAAAACACATAGTCGTCCTTGTCATGCACCTGAAATATGTCCTCCAGTACGCCGAGCATTTCATTTTCGAGCTGTCCGCGATTATATTGGATAATACGGCGTAGGGCAGGCGTCGTGAGCAGTTCCGGATCGAACCACATTCGGCTGGCTTCTGGTACACTTAATTCCCGGTTAAGCAAAAAATGGAGAAAAGCAGGTATCTCCCGTTTCATCTTGTCGAGCAACCCCGTATCGTCTTTGGCAATGGGGCCCACTTTACGTACCCAATAGCGGGTTTCCCCCTGGTCGATGCTCACAGGATTGTCCTCGTTGTTGGAACACAGTACGAACTTGGCGAAAAACTCGATCTCCAACCGATCTTTGCCTTTAGCTTCCAGTTTGAACGTCCGGGCCGTACTAAGTGTCTTGAACCTTTCGGAATCCTCCCGGCGGTTCAATAACACCTCGTCGGTGGCGACAATCAGTTTGCTGGCCCATTCCGAATTGAAATTGCTGCGGAAATCTTCGTTCGTATTGACGGTCATGTTGGCCCCAAAGATGGCTTTCAACAGATGGATGAAAGTCGTCTTACCCGTATTGCGTTCCCGCGAAACGAGCAGCAGAATCGGTAATCGCTGGCGTGGTCGGCGGTAAAGCAGTTGCAGGTAGTCATACCCCAATTCGATCTGCGGGCCGAAAATATGGGACAGAAATGCCCGGATATGGGGAAATTCGCCCGGCTCCGGATGATATGGAATCGGCTCATACATATTCAGGAAATTGCCGTACATCCGCTGATAATCCACATGGGCAGGAAAAAAGCAATAACCGTCGTATTTCTTGATATTGGCTACGAAATCTTTGGAATGATCCTGCCGGATGGTCTCTATATTCCACGGCAAGTATTTCTCCCGGAACTCACCCGTAGCGGTCGGCACACGGCACAGTTTCAGGTAGCACGTCCCCACACGGATATATTCTTCGTTATCCATGACGGCGCACCCCTTTTTTGCCGGTGCGGATCGCCTCGACATCATCCTTTTTATACCGCTTGCGTCCGCCGAACGGGAAAGACTTTATATACCCGGTCTTTTCCCAGCACCATAAGGTAGACGAGTCGATTCGCAAAACGGATAGAACCTCTTTGCGGCTTAAAAATTCTTCGGGAGGTGGTTCTTGTCGAACAGGTTTGAGGCTTCCCGCTGCCTCTTTGAGAATCTCTCTCAGGTCGTCCAGTTTGACCGCTACGGTTACGTTCGCCCCGGACTCCAACAAATCTTTCAAACTCATAGTCGAATTTTTAGAGTGTTAAACAATGGGTTCTGAATCCGACATTTAATCGAATCCGGGGCAAATAAATAAGGAGATTTTTCGGAGGACAAAAACACTCGTTTTCTCCTTAAAATCTCCTTATAATCTCTTGAAAGAGGTGGTTAGCCGTTGTGTTCGGCCATGTATTTTGGGATATCCTCTATGTTAGGAATGGCGTATTTCTCGGTTTGATAGTCCCGCAGTTTCCCTTTGATATAAGAATCTTCCAAGTCGGACAAAGGGGTAAATACGGCTTTCAACCACGGCACGACATCCTGTTTCGGCTGTCCGAAATAATGAGCCATGTTCCATCCGAAATGAAACAGATCCGCATTTTTCAGTTTTTCGGGCCGGATGGGTACGAAATCTACCGGGCATGCTTCCTCTCGACCATAACACTCGACACACCGATCAAGCCGGGCCAGTTCATCGGATGTTACATAAGGGCCTATTGTCCGATGAGCGTAACGCAGGAACAACTCTATTTTTTCTTTTCGTCGTTCGGCGAATTGCCTGTCTGCATCTTGTTTGATCTGCTCGACATTCACGATGGGCATATTGTCGATGGACGGAACGGCTTCAGTTTCGACGGCGGTACGTTTCTTCTCCGGTAACTTCCTTATAATCCACGGAATGATCGTATGGGAGAAAACCGACATAATAATCAGATACACCACCGCACAAACGCCGAGAACAATGACAAAGGTAAGATTCGCCGTACCAGCATCAACTCCTTGCCCCAATACCATCAGCCGTGCGACCATAGCCACGAGCAACCCGACGACAATCACAATTGCCAGCAGGATGATATGACTATTGATCTTGCGGTAATCCATTGATATTATCTGTGTTGCCTACTAATTACTATCATATGGCGATATGGAACAGACATTGACTTTCACTCCCCTCGAATTCGATGGGGTTGAATTTCGTGGGGTATTCACAGTCTAAAGTAAACCATATTCAATCATCTTCGGTATAATAATCATTACTTTTGTATTTATTGTGCTGACATTCATAATTTTAATTTACGAAATACAACTACGTGCCATTCAAAAGTGAACAGTATTGTCAGGATTTTGAGATACCAATAAAAGAGGTGATTTATCGTGTCGTCAGCAGTCCTGTTCAATTTATCCATCGTATCGGCTGAACGGTAACTATTATCGAGGATGTATTAGCGGCATTATTAATCAGAAATTTTATGCTGACATAATTGATCTACGGAGAACCTGCCAAACGTCCAAAATCAGACGTACACTTCGTATCTTCCATTCTTCTAATGCCCGAAATCTATAATATTCTGTAGTTCGCAATACAGAAACATATCTCGGACACTAATAAACTCTTTCCAGTCCTGTATGTGTTTACGCACTGATCAATGTATGAGTCGCTGTCTAATTAACACTCCTTTCTCCCATATTTTATCGACTGGAGCTGGCAAATCGGGAAAAGTGATGCTGGCAGCCACCTCTTCAGGCCGAAACCGGGCACACCCTATCTCCTGCCCGAGATTATGCAGGTGTTCCTGCGGTGCGCGATGTTGCCTCAGCAGGTCTATAATAAAATCATGCCAAGTGCCATCTTCCTGGCGAGCGGGCCAGGCGGCATAATCGCACAGGGTAATCCCGCAAGAGGCATAAACCGCCATAACGAACGTCGCGCATGTCAGGCCGTGCTCGTTTCCTCCCAAGCGCAGGATACCGTCGTTATCGAAAGTAGCCCCCTCATACAATAGCCCGTAGGGAATTTCTTGTTCTTTTGCCCGAGAAATTCTACGGCATTTCGCTGCGATCACCCGTTGGCGAATTATATCGATACTGGGCAACGTAAAGTAATAACCATGACTGTACAAACTTTGGGCAGGCTGATCCCGCAGATCATAATGCCACGCCAAATGCAACGCATTCGCTTGTCCTTCGGACTTATAGGCTATTCCACAATGCAACTGTCCACCACAGACATGGGCAATGATAATTCCGGATATTATCTCATGTTCGGGAAACTCTTCGATCGGTACAAGCATATCGTCCGCAACTATACACATGAAACTACTCTAAACCTACCAGAATACGCTTCGCTCTCTCGGTAGAATATTCCCGATAGACTATTTCTTTCACTTTCACATACAGACTATCCCTGTAAAACAGAATGTTGCGCCAAGGTAAAGATACGGTCAGCAATCCGATAAGCACATGAATGTCGTGCTTTTCCACATCCACCCGATCCAAAAAGCGGTTACAGAAATCATATTCTTTGCGATACAGCCGGTTTTCGATCTCATCGAACAGATAGTTCAGCGCCTTATCTACCGAGACATCCGAATATTCCAAAATATCGCGTTCCAGCTTATCGAACGCTACTTCTTCCGTTATCGGGAATATCTGCGGAACAAAATCGCCGAAATTCAATGGAAAAGAAGTATCGCAGTGTACACGATCCTCGACAGTTACCTGTCGAAACGACCTATCGTCCGTCCGGTTATCTTTCGAAGCAGCGGATATAGGCTTGTGGAACTCGCGCTCGGCTACGAACCATGTTTTTCCGGCACTCTGGATATCCGTCATATTGTTCGAGGAAACACCGTCGACCCATACACACTTAAGCGATGGAGAAATATTTTCTGCAAACGAATCCCAGTCGCATGCAAAAAATATCGGTTTATATTCGCTGCTATGTTTCCTTAATGCGTAGGCAGTCATAACAGATCCATTATTCGGGATGCCTCTTTCAGGCACTCATTCCATTTACTCAGACTCTCATCCAGTTGTCGATAACCATGCTGCGGAGCGAAGTCGGCATGAAAGTTAAAGGCGAATTGTAAAAACTCCTTTTTACTCTCGTTTTCTTGAATCATAACCGGCTTTACATCCAATTTCAATCTGAAGGTTTCGAAATTTCGGCTCAGGTAAGATCCGAAACGTGCATCTTCAGCTTGGAATGCTCGAAACAGAGGAGCATCGCCGAAACAAAACATTTCCCGTGACAATGCCGGCATGCTCTTCTTCGGATCGAAAACGAACCATACATAATTCAGTCCGATTGCCCGGTAGGGAACTTCTTTCAACTGTTCCATCATAGGCTTCAAAGTCTTTTGCAATGAATCCTGAAATGGGAACTTCTCGTCGCCCGTATAGTTGAACTGCAACTGATCTGGTACGACCAGCATATGGAATCCCGGCGTCATGATTTGTGTGATTCCGGGAGTTATTACCGAGGCTGGCTGAATATCCCCTTCCGGGATAAACTCCTTAGATACCAACCAATACTGATTGAATATCGACGGGTTAAAGGAGTTGGCCAGAATCACTACGGTCTGTCCTTTCAACTCTTTTTGTAATTCCATACGATCTTATTTTGGGAGCAAATATATAAATTTTTATTCTTTTTCTCCTTATTATTAGGTAGAAAGCCTTTGGGGCACGCAACATGGAATGCAAAAATATACTTTGTTCTCGAAAAACTTTTATATAATTTCACATATCCACATCGCTAGCTTTTACGGTTATCTCCTCCTGCAAAAACCGGGAAATATTTTGTAGTACGAGTTAAATAATGTATTAATACTGGAAATTTAACAGTTTGTATAACATTCCAGATCAAAATAATATTACAGTGTGCGGAATATCACGCAGAACGAGGCTGCCAGTGCCGTGTGAAGACCTCTCTGTACGTTTGTGCCGCGACATGTAGAGTCGTAGCTACACTACTTCTCGCCGTACTACTGGAGATGAACATGGGAATCATAACGAACCGCTTCGTACCCCTTGTAGCCGGAGTATTCATTATGTTAGTTAAGTAAACATAAAACTCAAAAAAACTAATTCGGATATAATTAACTTTTTGATTCGCAGAAATATAATCTTGATCCAATTTCGGGCGACATGTAGGAGAATGATGTATTTTCAGTTTGCTGTAAAATTATATCTAACTCAGGTAGCCTATTAATTCTTTCTTCATATCCTCGTCGATGTCGCGGTAACGAGCGAATGCTTTGCTGCCTTCCTTGTGTCCACTCAATGATCCCACGAGGTTGGGGTCTTTCACTTTTTTGTATATATTGCCGATGAACGTGCGCCGTGCCATGTGCGATGATGCAACCTCATATAATGGTTTCTGTACTTCCTGTCGGGTTTGCTGATCGAGGACGGTAACAATACGGTCCAATCCGGCCTTTTTGAATGCCTCTTTGATTTTCCGGTTGTAATGCTGTTCTGTACTGAACGGGAACAAACTCCCTCTATCATAGTCCTGATATTTGGCGATCAGTCGTTTGGCGGTGTCGTTCAGCGGTACGCGTACGGTGATCGGCCTGTCCTCTTTCGTCTTTCTGGGAATATACTCCACTGCATCGTTAATAATACTTCGGTAGGTCATTTTATACAGGTCGCTGACACGACAACCGATAAGGCATTGAAATACGAAAATATCCCGTTGTGTTTCTATCTCCTTATCATCGGACATATCGGCCTCGAGCAGTCGGTTTCGTTCTTCATTGCTGATATAGATAGGTGTACCGTAAACGATCTCCCCAATCGTAAAATGTTTGAACGGATTATTTATCGTGTAATTGTTGTCGATAGCCCATATAATAAAAGCCCGGAAGCGGGTGAGCATATCCGCAACGGAATTTTGCCCACGCGGTTTCGGCATTCCTTTAGGAATTTCGTTGCCGTCCTTATCGAGAATCGGCGGACGCTTGCGCTTCGGTGTCAGTAACGCTACTTTAGCGGAATACGGAAATAGATCGTATATCTCCGGGTATTTCAAGAAGACCTCTTGTTCGTTTTGCAGAAAGTTCTCGATTTGTCGCAATAGTTCCGGATTAAGATTGGCGAAAGTTATTTTGAAGCCCCGGTGTCCCTCTTTTTTCCAGTACAACTCGAACCGATGCAGGCTCCGCATGATTACTTTGAAATTTTTGCGTCGCGGCTCCGACAGTTTATGTGTGGTAACGTATCTTTCCATAATATCGAAAAACGAAATCTCACTTTCTTTCTGGGCTTTGGGCGGTTTATGGAATTTGCGAACTATTTTCTCAAGGAATGATTTATCAATAATTGATTTATCTTCCGCAGTCTGTACCTCTTTTTCAATATGCTCTGTTAAAGCCTTTAATTTGGTCTTTTTCTCCAAAAGCATTTCTCTTTCTTCGCCGGGAATATTAGGAATGTTGATCTCGTTTTTCTTTCCCCACCGTTTAGCTTCTACCCAAATACCACTGCCGATGCGGATTCTGTTATCCTTGCTAACATAAATTCGCATACAAATTTCCGATTCTCCGGCGGCATCTTTTTTTCTGCTGATATTATAATACGTCTTGCCCATATTTTTACTTTTTCGGCAAGTTATAATATCCTTCGGAATACACAAAATATTCCGGGCACTTTTTGGGCACTTTCGTTCCAAACTATCGAAAACAGTATAAAACACATTCAATTGAAATCAACTTTTAGTTATTGATATATAGATATTTATGTATGTAATTCGATGGTTTGTATTTTGATGATTTTTGCTGTTTCAAAACCGGCTCCGGGTACAAGAACGGCCTCTCAGATACCCGAGAAGCCGTTCTTTTTTTGATTATTCCCGAAATGTTCCCGGTGTCCGATCGGATTCCAATGACACGACGGAATTTGTCGCGCTCTCCGCTTTGTCGTATCTTCGTTCGTCGCCGTTTTTATCCGGGATTATGCCTGTTTCTATTCTTACCGCCCTTTTCGACAGGGACAGCCCTCCGGAGGCCGTATGCTGTACTAATGTTACCTGTTAAAGCCCAGTCTTTTATGGCAACCGGTAATGTCCGGCAGGGACGTAGTACGAACCGTCCCGAGCATTACGGAAACTTTGGATGCCGCCAGGACTTACATGAGAATAGTCGCCTTGGCAATATTCCTGTAAATTCCCGTGTGTGTCGTAAGTCTCATGTATTCGCTTTTTCTGTCCTATCGCATGTGCGCTTCTTCCGGCATTTTCATAAGGCCTGTCATATTCGCCGAATTTGTCGCATCGTCTCCCAAACAATAAGCGGTGATCCTTCCTGCGCGGCAAACATGTTCCCATTACTTTTCGGTCGGCAAGAAACCGCTTGCTCATCGGCAACGAGCGTCCGCCCCGTACCACGACCTATAAACTGACGGATAATTTCCGCACTCCCGCTGTGGTTCCCGGTCTCCGGTCCGATGCTGCGGTTATTCCATATCGTACTAGTGCTCGGCAATCGGGTTAAAATACTTAAGTTGCCGTTGTATAGTATTTAATTTCTACATCAAATCACAACTATTCCTTGTATCACGCTTTCCGTGCTGAAGTTGTATAGTATCCAATTTCTACATCAAATCACAACTTGCCGACTGCGATTGGCTGTCGAATTTGAGTTGTATAGTATCCAATTTCTACATCAAATCACAACTTCGCTTGGCCAATGGCTTGGAAGGTCAATGTTGTATAGTATCCAATTTCTACATCAAATCACAACTGACGGAGTTGTGGATGTTATTCCCGGCTCGTTGTATAGTATCCAATTTCTACATCAAATCACAACTGTGGATCGAGATATGCGTGTGACAGACATGTTGTATAGTATCCAATTTCTACATCAAATCACAACGGGTCTGGTGGCTCAGCGAATGGAACTTATGTTGTATAGTATCCAATTTCTACATCAAATCACAACCGAATGACCTATAATAGTTTCCGTCGAATCGTTGTATAGTATCCAATTTCTACATCAAATCACAACGCTGTACAATGATATTGGTTATCAGGATGTGTTGTATAGTATCCAATTTCTACATCAAATCACAACGGATATTGACTTTGATCCAAACGCCTATTGTTGTATAGTATCCAATTTCTACATCAAATCACAACCGGCGCCCAACTATCAAGCAATCGCACCTGTTGTATAGTATCCAATTTCTACATCAAATCACAACATGTCAATGGTCGACATTTTCGCCCAATACGTTGTATAGTATCCAATTTCTACATCAAATCACAACTTGCAACCGGCTTGCAATAGCCAACTGTGGGTTGTATAGTATCCAATTTCTACATCAAATCACAACATTCATAGGGCTATTGTAAAAGAGGGGGATTGTTGTATAGTATCCAATTTCTACATCAAATCACAACTTGTATAACGACATTGGTTATCAGGACGTTGTTGTATAGTATCCAATTTCTACATCAAATCACAACGGTACTACGAAAGCAGGTTTTCAGGATGTGTTGTATAGTATCCAATTTCTACATCAAATCACAACCTCAGGCACTACACTTATTGATTATAAGGGTATTACATCCGTATGTGCCGCGAAAAAAGCGATGTTCGGCGAACTGAGGAAGTCGATTCGATGCAGTTTTTCCGTTCTGCAAAACAAATATATCAAAAAAATTCCAGTTGTTGAGGTATTTCGGGACCGGCGCGTTCGACCTTGCCCCAGAAATTCAAAATCTCGCCGTATTGTTTGTCCGTTACGCTCAGGATGCTCGTCATTCCGGAAGGCGGCATCGATTTGCGGACCTGCCGGATATGGACCTCCATATTTTCCTTGGAGACGCAGTGCCGGACGTAGACCGAGTATTGCATCATCGCGAAACCGTCCTTTTCCAATGCCTTGCGAAACTGGGCCGCGTGGCGCCGTTCGGTTTTGGTATGGGTCGGCAGGTCGAAAAATACGAATAGCCACATGATACGATAGGCGTTCAGGCGTAATTCAGACATCTTTTTTACTCCAGTAGAGGAAACGCGATCTTTTTCCGCATTCCCGTGAAACATTGCGCTAGCGATGCCGAGGTGAAGGTCAACCCCACGTCGAGAGGCCGCAATACCTTTTCGAATCGCGTATCGGCATACAGCAGGCTCAGCAGCTCGCCCTTGACCGCTTGCGTCAACTGCGTTTTATTCTCGAGATACAGCCGGCAGACCAACTCGTCGACGTAAGGGCGATAGGGCTCCATAACGTCGTCGGCCAGCGGAAAGGCGTTGTAGCGGTTCCGGTGGAAAATGCCGAACGCAGGGAACAGACCCGAGCCCATCAGCGAGCGGGCTACGGCCGCGCGCAGGATCGTATAGCCGTAATTCAGCAGGTTGTTCGGCTCCGCGCCCTCGCGAATACGGACGAACTCCTTGCCGAAAAGCTCCGACCAGTATATTCTGGCGGCGGCTCCTTCGCGATTATCCGCATCGCCGCTCTTGACGTTCTTGTAGCAGGGTTTCAGTTTGTCTCCGTCTTTGCCCAGCTTGCGCAGCAGGGCGGCCTGGTTGCGGATTTTCGCTTCGACGATCTGCTTCCACAGATTCTTTTTCAGCGGCTCGCTCGCTTCGATCTGCGCCCGGTAGCTCTCGCCCTGCGTTCGGTTGGAGTCGAGATTCATCAGCATGGCGTTGGGCATCCGGTTGCCGTCGCAAAAGACGACGGCTACGTTGCGATCCGACAGGGCGTTCAGCAGCGGGAGCGTGACGGTCGTTTGCTGGTGCTCGAGCACGACGACGCCGATGTCCTCGATCGGAACGCTTTTCCGGAGGTTGGGAGCCTCTTTCGTCGCGATAACCAACTGATTGTCTCGCAGACTCAGGCAGAAGGGCGTGGAGAAGAAGAGCGCGCGCTTGAGCATGGCTATTCGTGTTTGAATCGAACGGTTCCCGTAACGCTCAGCTCGAAGTCGAAGCCTTCGACGTAAGCGTTGAGTTGGGTATGGAGCAGATTGATGATGGGGCGGTATGCCTCTCCGACCTTCCATGTCCCGTTCTTGGATTTCAGCTCTCCCGCAGGACGGGCTTCCCGATGGTGTCTGAAGGTGCATAAGCCGTAAGAGTTGTTGCCGGTGGTCATAGAACTGAATTTCGTCAGCTTGTACAGTCTTTTAGCCAACTCTTGTTGCGTGCATTCGTACAGCTCCTCGGGCGTTTCTTCATAGAAAAGCACCATGGTTCCGGTTTTCAGAATGCACTTCAGCGGAAAGCCCTTCTCGTCCGATTGCGGGACGAGATCGGGTCGCGCCGCCTTGTCCGCGCTCGCCTTGAAATACTGCGCCGCTTCCAGCTTGCTGACGATTTCGAAGGTCCGCTTGAGCTTTCCTTGATTGTCTTTTCCTTCGTATATGGCCATACAATAGTTGCTGCCGTACGATACGTAAACCGGTCTTTTGTGCGGAAGGGCGGACAGGTCCCGGTGCTTCTTTCCGCCCAAGGGTTTGGGAGATATATTTTTGCCCGCGAATATCCGCACCTTGCGGATCGGCACCCGCTTCTGCTCGTTCATCCAGATCGGATGGCTCTCCGTGTCCATGGCCGTCTTGAAACCGACCGCCTTGATCGCTTCCTTGACCTTTTGCCGCACTGCGTCGTCGACGATATTATCCACGTCGGACGGCTGAAGCTGCCCCAACGGTTTGCGCACGACGTATCTTACCTCTCCTTGACGCTCGATGGCTCCGTAAAAGGTCTGCTGATGCAAGGCTCCCCGGGCCGTATCGCCCTGCGCATAGAGCGTCTCGCCGTTCCTGCCGGTCCGTATCCTGCCCCGGATGCGCAGCCGCTTGCGACTTTGCTTGGGCATATTGTCGGGCGTATGATGCGCGACGAGAAGCCTGTCGGCGACGGCCTCGAGGTCTTCGGTAAAAGTCGGCCACGGCTTTTCGAAGCGGGGTTTCGCTCCTTCGCCCCGTCTGTAACGCTCTTCGTCGCCCGCGTACTGCGCCCAACGGTCGTATTCGTTGCGGCCGATGCAGGCGATGACGATCGCGTCGAGGCAGTGATGCGTGTGGTTCACGCGCTCTTTCCGGGCATATTCCTCCTGCAATCCCCACATTCGGCGGAATTCGGCCGTGGTGGCGCCTTTGACCGTATAGATTCGCTCGAAGACCGTCTTCAGATAAAGTCGCGCGTACTTGCCGATAATACCGATATCGACCCCCTGCCGGTTGCTGAACCCGTCGGGAACTTCCGTCATCGTGAAGCGCTCGTACTTGCCGCGCCAGTAGTCGAGCTGCATTTGCAGGACGTGGCGGCGCTGTATGGCTCCGTCCTTTTCCGATTTGGTCGTAGCGCTTTTGCTCTTGCGTCTCTGTATCTCGATCTGTTTTTGCAGGCCGGCAATTTTCTCCGGCCACCCGAGCTCTTCGATCCGTGCCATGACGTCGGCGTGATTCGGGAGTTCGGACGGAAGCTTGTCGCGCTTGAGTTCGCGGTTGAAGCGGCTCTCGCAGAGGGTCTTGTTCATCTGCGAGTTGTCGCCTCCCCTCGCTCGGGGGACGGTATGCTCGATATCGAAACGCGCGGAATCGCCCATGAAGTCGGACAGGCCGATCTGTTTGCCCGTATAGGGGCAAATGTGGTTCTGCTCCTTCCACAGACGGTACTTCAGGATGTCGTCGTCGGTGGGTTCGATCTCCCGGCCCGATTCCGAGGCGTACTGTCGGCGGATTTCGTCGGCGTACGCTTTGCGCTCGGCCTCGCGGTCGCGCTGGTACAGCTCGATAGCCTTGCGGCGGTTGGCATCGTTGAGTCCTCGGGCGAACTCGATGTGAATCTTCGTTTCGCGATCGATTTTCCCGTCGCGCAGCAACCGGTTGACCAAGACCCTCAAGCGGAACAATGCCCGCATCGCCATCGGATTGCGTACTGCCGGCGTTCGGGGCGAGCCCAGTTGCAGGACGCCCTGCGCATCGGGCTGCGCCGTCTGATAGATTTCGATCATCGACGGATGATAGAGGCGCCCGAGGCGTTTTTCGTCGATGCCCCGGCAGTTGCGCAGATAGTCGCGGACGCATTGCTCCTTGGTCGTTCCCCTGTTCAGCGGATTCTGTCGGAAATCGGTTATCAGCGCGGCGATGTCGGCTTCGATAGCGCTTCGTTCCGATTCGTCGGAGTAGATGTCCGGAGGCAGCACCGCCTTGAGGTTGGCGACGAAAACCGCCTCGTCATAGCGATAACCTTCACGCAGGTAGGGCAGAATCTTGTTAATGGCATGGAGGCTCAGCGCGGCGTAGTCCTGCGGCAGGCGGATGGCGGCGAAGCGTCCGGCCTCGTCGTCGGAGAGGCGCAGTTTCTGCTTTGCCCACGCGCTAAGCCGTTCTTCGTCGTCGAACGAGAAGAGCGCGTGCCATACGTCGCCGAGTATCTGTTCTCGGGTCTTTCCGGCCCCGAGCGTATACAGGTCGCATATTTTCGTCAGATAGTCGTCGCCGAACAGCGCAATGAGGGAAGCTGTGACCGGGCATCCCGTGACGGTGGCTGTCCGCGCGAAGTTGAAACGATAGGGCGCCTCGCCGCGGTCGCCTTGGCAGGCGTATCGGCCTTTGCCGGCGAGCTTCTTGGCGATCTCCTCGAAATCGAAGTGCGATTTGGTTCTGCGCCTGAAAAGCGGCAGGATCGTTTCGGTTTCCTGTCGCGAGAGCGGACGAGGTTCCGGGTCGTCGGGCGTCGTGATCCGGATGTTGTTGACGAAGGAGAGCATCCGGAACTCTTCGAACCGCGGATGCGATGCCGGGCATCGGCTTTTGTCCTTTTCGAACGTGCATCGGCCGACCGATCCCTTCTGCGATTTCAGCGGCCGTTGGTAGAAAATGGCGCGGTGCAATGCCTTCCTCAGATCGTCGGCGAGCCGCTGTTTTTCGCAGATGGCCCGAAATTCGGCCAGATAGTGCTCGTTGCGAGAGGTGTATTTCGTACGGATTTTCTCTTTTCGGGCGTAAAGCCGGTAAAAGTATTCGCCCAGATAGGCGCATCCGGCTTTCTCCATGTCGACCGTCAGGCCCTCGATGCTCTGTCGGACCTTACCGCTCTCGCTTTCGTCGCCGGCATCCTTGCGATTGCTCAGGAATCCGCGCCGCTGCGCCAGATGATATAAGGCCCGGCCGAGCGTGTAACGGTCCCTTTGCGTGTCGAGATCGAGCGTTTCGGTCAGCGCCTTGTAGCGGTCGCGGTAGGGATTCTTGTCCGTGCGGTCGTCCGTTCGTTGCCAGCGGATAAACTCGTCCGTCAGCGGATAGATTTTCTTCTGTTTCCAATCTTTCAGTTGTTCGTCGGTCAGAGCAGGACAGAGGTCGTGGCGAACGAGCACACGGAGCAGGTCGATCTTGCGCAATCGTCGCCGGGCATAATGACGGCGCAGGGCGCGGGCTGCGGTTCGGTCTTGCACGGCGGGCTTCTCGCTGTTCTTTTCGCGTGCCACGCCTTCCTGAAAGATGTCTACCCCTTGGTCGAGCAAGGCATATCCCGTGTCGTTCCGCTCTACGAGAGCCCATCCGATCGAGGCGGTTCCCAAGTCCAATCCTAATATTTTTGTCATATCGGCGTCCGTTTATAGTAAAATTAAATAAAATTTTGCAATTTCAAGGCTTTTTTATTATATTTGAAGCGTAAGAGTTCTACATCTTATCACAATAAGGCTATAGGCCGAAGGTTTTATACCTATGTCTCCGCGTACTCCGTGGAGACTTTTTTGTGATCGGGGTTTGGTTTCTTAAGAGCGGATTTAAGCGTGGCTGCCGGGCTGCGGATTGGGTCGGACAGGACCGGTCTTGTCCGGAGCTGGACGAGATGAAGGAAGTCAGGAAGCCGAATCGGAGAGTACAAACGGAACGACAGAAAGCAAAAAAACGGCACGGGACACCGTGCCGGAAGACGTTTTGAGCGATTTCGGTGGAAATGTTCCGAGGGGAGGCTAATCTCTACCGTCGAAAAAGCCTTCGTTACGGAAACTGTAACAGGGGCCGGGCGTGACGATGATATGGTCGAGCAGCGCGATGTCGAACAGCGAGACGGCTTGCGCGACGCGCTCGGTCACCGTGCGGTCCTCCTCGCTCGGGAGTTCGCTGCCCGAGGGGTGATTGTGCACGAGGATCACGGCGTGGGCCAGCTTTTCGACGGCCCGCTTGACAATCAGCCGGTGGTCGACGACCGTGGCCGATACGCCGCCCTGGCTGATGCGTACACGGTTGAGCACCCGGTTCGACGAGTTGAGATACAGGGCCCAGAATTCTTCGTAAGGCAGCTCGGCGATCAGCGGACGGAACATCTCGATTACGTCGCGGTCGGTCTGTACCTGATCGAGCGACCGGCTTTGCTCGGCTCTCAGCCTGCGGCCCAGTTCCAGCGCGGCGGACAGTACGGCGGCCCGGGCGATGCCCAGACTCTCGGCCGAGCGCAGTTCTGCCAGACTGCACCGGCCCATTCGCGCCAAACTGCCCTCGAAGCGGTCGAGCAGGCGCCCGGCCAGCTCGGTGGCCGGGCCGCCGGGACCGCTGCCGTGAAGCAGAATACTCAGTAGTTCGGTATCCGTCAATGCGGAGGCTCCCCGGGCAATGAGCTTTTCCCGGACCTGTTTGTCGGAAAGCGGGTGATCTTCCATGATGACCAGGTCTTTGATCGTGATGCCCTGCGGCGGGCATTTACTCTTCGATATGCTCCGCCGTGCCGTGCTCGCCCGTTTCGCGGAGCCGGATCAGAGCCGACAGAGCGGCTTTTTGCTCGGAGCTTTTCTTGCTGTGTCCCTCGCCGGTGCCGGTCGGCTGTCCGTCGATCGAGACGCTCGTGTGAAAGTGCGGGATTTTCTGTGTATAGAGCGGGCTCAGCACCGTGTCGAACGACAGGGCGCGCTTGTTCTTCTGGCTCCACTCGATCAGCCGGCTCTTGAAGTCGGTCTCCTGCTCGGTCATATCGACCAAATCGATATATCGATTCAACAGATGGTTTATTATCAATCTGTTGGTGAAATCGTACCCCTTGTCCAAATAGAGCGCTCCGACCATGGCTTCGAGCGCGTCGCCGTAGAGGTTTTTCTGCTGGGAACTGTAGTTGCCCTGCGTGATAATGTGCCGGTCGAGCCCGATACGGACGGCCAGCTTGTTCAGCGACGCTCGGCTGACGATGCGCGACCGCAGCTTCGTCAGAAAGCCCTCGTTCTGCTCAGGAAACTCGATGAACAGATAGTCCGAGACGATCGACTCGAGCACGGCGTCGCCTAGAAATTCGAGCCGCTCGTTGTTGATCGGCGTGCCGTCGTCCAAAAAAAGAGAAGCTGACCTGTGAATCAAGGCCAGCTTATAAAGCTCTATATTATTCGGGCAGACGCCGAAAATCTCGTCCAGTGCCTTGTAATACGCCTTGTCCCTGCTGTGATGCAGCTTCCAGTACAATCGTATCCGGTCGAGCACGTCCGTCAGATTTTTTTGAATATGACCGTCGAGTTGTGTCCGCCGAAGCCGAACGTGTTGCTCAGCGCGTACTTCACGTCGCGCTTCTGCGCCTTGTTCAGCGTCAGGTTGATCTTCGGGTCTATCTTCGGATCGAGGTTCTCGACGTTGATCGTCGGAGGCACGATCCCTTTCGTGATCGCCATGATGCAGGCAAGACCCTCGATCGCGCCTGCGGCGCCCAGCAGGTGTCCGGTCATCGACTTGGTCGAGCTGATGTTCATATCGTATACGTGGTCTCCGAACGAAGCGACGATGCCGGCCACTTCGGCCAAATCGCCGACCGGGGTCGACGTGCCGTGGGTGTTGACATAGTCGATGTCGTCGGGAGCGATGCCGGCGTCCTTGATCGCGTCGGTCATCGATTTCTTCGCTCCGACTCCTTCGGGATGGGGCGCGGTCAGGTGATAGGCGTCGGCGCTCATGCCGCCGCCGGCCACTTCGGCGTAAATTTTGGCTCCGCGGGCTACGGCATGCTCGTATTCCTCGAGCAGCAACGCTCCGGCGCCTTCCCCGATCACGAAGCCGTCACGGTCCGCATCGAACGGGCGCGAAGCCTTCTGCGGCTCGTCGTTTCGGGTCGAAAGAGCCTGCATGGAGTTGAATCCGCCCACTCCCGGAGGATTGATGGCGGCTTCGGAGCCTCCCGTCAGGATCATGTCCGCCTTGCCCCAGCGGATGTAGTTCAGCGAGTCGATCATCGCATGGTTCGACGACGAGCAGGCCGAAACGGTGCAGAAGTTGGGACCCCGGAAGCCGTATTTCATCGAGATGTGCCCGGCAGCCAGGTCGGCGATCATCTTCGGAATGAAGAAAGGGCTATATCGAGGGATAAAGCCGCCCTCAACATAGCTCTTTACCTCTTGGTAGAACGTTTCCAGTCCACCTATTCCGGAGCCCCAGATCACTCCGACCATATCGCGGTCGATCTTCTCCAGATCGACGCCCGAGTCCTTGACGGCCTGTTCGGCAGCGACGAGCGCATACTGGGAGTACAGGTCGTACTTGCGCAACTCCTTGCGGTCGAAGAAACTGGCGGCGTCGTAGCCTTTGAGCTCGCAGGCGAATTTCGTTTTGAAGTTGGAAGGGTCGAAATGAGTAATGGGTCCTGCTCCGCTCACACCTTTCTCAAGGTTGGAGAAATATTCCTCAATGCTGTTGCCTAAGGGGTTGATGGTGCCTATCCCCGTTACCACAACTCTTCTTTGTTTCATAGAACTTCGGTCAATTCGTTCGACAAACGCCTGTTTCAAAGGCCTGAAAAATTACTTCTTTTTCTCGCTGATGTAGTTGATTGCGTCGCCTACGGTGGTGATCTTCTCAGCGTCTTCGTCGGGAATCGAGATCTCGAATTCCTTCTCGAACTCCATGATCAGCTCCACGGTGTCGAGCGAGTCGGCCCCAAGGTCGTTGGTGAAGCTTGCGGCGGGAACCACTTCGGCAGCGTCAACGCCGAGCTTGTCGACGATGATGTCCACTACTTTTGATGAAACGTCTGACATAATACCAATAGTTTAAGTTTGACAATTGCGTTTATTCCGAAAAATAACTTCTATTTCAAAGCCAAATTTTTGCAAAAGTAATACTTTTTGGATTATTTTTGGTCATCCGAAGCGTTTTTTGCGCATTTAATCGGGTTTTGATTCTGTAAATCATTGTTTATGATAAAGATAGCCGTGTTCGCCTCCGGTTCGGGGACGAATGCCGAGAATGTGGCCTCTTATTTCGCGGCAGGAGAGAAGGCCCGCGTGACGCTGATCCTGTCGAACCGTCCCGACGCGCCGGTGCTCGAACGGGCGCGCAGGCTCGGCATCGGGACGGAAATTTTCGACCGCGATACCTTTTATAATAGCGATCGGGTCGTCGAGAGATTGCGGCGCGAGGGGATCGGCTACATCGTGTTGGCCGGATTCTTGTGGCTCGTGCCGGACAATCTGCTCGGGGCTTACGGAGGCCGGATTCTGAACGTGCATCCTTCCCTGTTGCCCCGGCACGGGGGCAAGGGCATGTACGGCGACCGGGTGCACCGGGCCGTCGTCGAATCGGGCGATCGGGAGACGGGCATCACGATCCACCGGGTCAACGAACATTACGACAGCGGCGACATCGTGGCCCGCTACCGCACGGAGGTCGAGCCGGGCGATACGCCCGAGCGGGTGGCCGAGAAGGTGCACGCTCTGGAGTACCGCTATTATCCTCTCGTGATCGAAGCGGAAATAGACAAACTAAACGTATGCGATATGAAGAGAAAACCATCGATGCGCCTGTTGCTGATCAGCAATTCGACCAATGCCGGCGAGGCTTATCTCGAGTACCCCAAGCGGCAGATCGCCGATTTCCTCGGCGGTGTCCGGCAGGTCGCTTTCGTGCCTTATGCGGCCGTGACGTTTTCCTATGACGATTACCTGACCAAAGTGCAGGCCCGTTTTTCGGAACTCGGCATCGATGTGCGTTCGGTGCATCGCGAGAGCGATCCGGCCCGCATGCTGTCGCAGGCGGAGGCGATCGTCGTCGGAGGAGGAAACACTTTCGCGCTTGTGAAGGCGATGCAGGAACAGGGCTTGCTGAGGGTGATCCGCGAGAGAGTGCCCGAAGGCGTTCCGTACGTCGGCTGGAGCGCCGGCAGCAATGTCGCCTGCCCGACGATCTGCACGACCAACGACATGCCGATCGTCGAGCCGGCCACGTTCACGGCGGCAGGGCTCGTTCCGTTCCAGATCAATCCGCACTATACCGACGCCCATCCCGACGGTCATGCCGGCGAGACGCGCGAACAGCGGCTGCTCGAGTATGTCGAAGCCAATCCGTGCATGACGGTCGCAGGGCTTCGCGAAGGATGTATCCTGCGTGTCGAGGACGGGCGGATCGAGCTGATAGGCGAACGCCCGATGCGGATCTTCCGCAAGGGGCTGGCGCCCTACGAGGTACGGCCCGGCGACGATCTGAATTTCTTACTGGATTAGCCGTGCAGTCGCGCGAGGCGGGCCTGAGGGGCGAGCAGGCGGCGGCCGAATGGCTTATTGCCAACGGGTTCGAGCTGTTACATCGAAATTGGCGCAGCGGGCGTTACGAACTCGACATCGTGGCTCTGCGCGAGGGCGTGCTCCATGTCGTCGAGGTCAAGTGCCGCCGGAGCGGCGCGCTCTCGCCGCCCGAGGAGGCGATGACGCCCCGCAAGTTCGCGGCGCTGATGCGGGCCGCCGAGCATTATGTCGCGCTCTACGGCTTCGATACGGATACGCAGTTCGATTTGGTGACGGTCGAGTATCGGCCGGACGGGGAATGCGACCTGCATTATTTTCCGAATGCGATGACACCGCGCTGGTGACGGGCCGTGCGGAAAGAACGCTTGCCGCTCTTGCTTTCGAGCCCGACGGCTCCCGGTCGTTCGGCCGGCCTTTCGGTCGGGCGCGGATCCGGAACGCTTTCCGGCTCTCGGCGAAAATTCCGGGTCCGGAGGTCTTTTGTCTCCTGAGTGCGGGGGCTTGCGGGTCGGCAATTTTCCGGACGCAACGTATCGAGATACGGTTGAATGGGGACGACGCGTGCCGGCATTTCGTTCCCTGCGGTCCGGAAGCCATTGCGAAGCGCGTTTCCCCGGATCGTTTGGCGGGACTGAAGGGAACGGGGCCGGCGATGACGAAGGCGTCGCGGATGCCCTGTCGCCACAGGAAGGACCGGATATGTCCCGCACGCCAGGCGGATCGGGTGCGCAAGCCGGTCTGTCTGCGTTCCGGAAACGTGCTGCGGATACGGTATAGAACTCCCGCATAGATGTCTTGCCGTATCCGGCTGTCGAATTTTCAACGCTTTCGTCCCGAAACGAAGTTCCTTTCGGCGAAGGGGTGCCGGGAAAGCGGATCGGATGCGCGGTCCGTAGCCGCAGTCCGCGACTGTGAGATTCCATGCGGGAGCTCTTGGCGTATCGATATGGTAATTATCTTGTTGTAGATTTCGCGATATGGAAAACGAAAAGAGAACGGTTCGCCTGATTTATCCCCAGTGGCAGGGCGGCGACATCGTCCGGTGGGTTCCCGAGATAAGGAATCCCGACGATGCGGCGAGAGGATATTTTCTGGGAGCGCAGCTGCTCGCCTTTCTGGCTCCGCACAGCAGCGTGCGAACGCTGACGGTTCCCGTCGCCGACGGCATTGCGGAGCGCCGGGTGACGGACGGAGTGCTCGACCGCGATGCGATCGTTGCCCAGACGAGGGCCGCCGTGAGCATGCTGCGTGCCGGCGATCCCGACCGGATCGTGACGTTCGGGGGCGACTGCTCCGTCAGCGCGGCTCCGTTCGCCTTTCTGGCCGGGAAGTACGGGGATGACGTGGCCGTGATCTGGATAGACGCTCATCCCGACATCACCTTGCCCGGCGACGCTTATTCCGGCTATCATGCGATGGCGCTCGCGGCCTGCATGGGTCTCGGCGATGCGAAGATACTCGCCGAACTGCCTGCGCGCATCGACCCGTCGCGCGTGCTGCTGGTCGGTCTGCGCGATTGGGAGCGCGACGAAATCAGGGCGCGGCAGAGAGAGCTCGGCATCGCGCACCTCGCTCCGCAGGACGTGGTCGGCGACAGCCGCGCGGTCGTAGAGTGGCTGGAAGGTTGCGGGGCCTCGAAGGTGCTGATCCATTTCGATCTGGACGTGCTCGATCCGGCCGATCTCGTTGCGGCCGTGGGCGTCGTTCCGGACGGGATGACCGTCGATCAGGTCGTCCGGCTGATCGGCGACATCGCCCGGGCGCGGGAGGTGGTCGGTCTGACGGTAGCCGAGCCGATGCCCCGGACGGCCGTTCGGATCAGGGATATGTTGAAACGCTTGCCCTCGTTGGAGTAACCGGAAGTTCCCGTGTCCAGGTGCGAAGAAACGGCGCCGGAAGGGTGCCGCAGCCCGCTTCCGGCGCAAGGGAGGTTTCTCGGGTAACGGGAAAATCCGGAGCTCGTCGGGCGGTCCGTTACTTCTCTTCGGCCGGTCCGGTATCGTGGTGTTTGAGTACCCGCGCTTCCAGATAGAACACGATGTCCTCGGCGATGTTGCTGCACCGGTCGCCGATACGTTCGATGCGGCGGATCGCGGAATGCAGGTGCAGACAGTCCGCGATCGCGTCGGGATGCGCGCTCATGTGCTCGGCCAGCACGGCGATCGCGTCGGCGTTGATCCGGTCGACCAGATTGTCTTTGGCGAAGACCTTGCCCGCCATCGCGCTGTCCTCGTTGGCCAGGGCCGCCTTGCACAGGCTCAGCATGCACAGCGTCTCTTGGAACATCCGTTTGAGTTCGAGCCGTTCGATCAGCTCCGGCGTGATCTTGTCGTTGAGGTTTTCGACGACGAAGACGGCGATGCCGTCGGCGAAGTCGCCTATGCGCTCCAGGTTGTTGTTGATCTTGACGATCGACAGCATCATGCGCAGGTCGACGGCTACCGGCGTCAGCAGCGCGAAAAAATTCTCGCACTCGCGGTCGACCGTCAGCTCGTAGGCATCGACCATTTTTTCGCGGCTGCGCACTTCGAGCGCCAGTTCGCGGTTCCGCTCGAGCAGGGCGGCTGAGACTTTTTCGACCTGCCCCTGCACGAGAAGCCACATCTCGGCCAGGCTTTTTTTGACGCGCTTGATCGATTCTTCGGTATGTCGCATGGATTTTCGGTATTTGATGTTTTTGCTTCAATCGGCGGTTTACGGAGCGTCCCGTTCGGACGGGAAAGCCTCTCGTCGCGGGTGTCCGATCCGGCGGAGGACGGCTTTGCGCCCGGTCCTGCGGTTGTCGTTTTTTCTCTCTCCGCAGTCGTTCGGGAGCGGTCTCTTTCAGGCGCTTGCGGCGCAAAGATACCGAATCAGCCGAACCGGCCGGTCACGTAGTTCTGCGTGGCCTCTTTCGAGGGGTTCAGAAACATCTGCTGGGTCTGGTCGTACTCGACGAGCTCGCCCATGTAGAAGAATGCGGTACGGTCGCTGACGCGCGCCGCCTGCTGCATGTTGTGCGTGACGATGACGATCGTGTATTCCTTTTTCAGTTCGTAGATCAGGTCCTCGATTTTCGATGTCGAGATCGGGTCGAGCGCCGAGGCCGGCTCGTCCATCAGCAGGATCGACGGCCGCACGGCCAGCGCCCGCGCGATGCAGAGGCGCTGCTGTTGCCCGCCCGACAGCTCGAAGGCCGATTTCTTCAGCTTGTCTTTCACCTCGTCCCACAGCGCGGCTCCCTTGAGCGAGCTCTCGACGCGCTCGTCGATCAGCCGGCGGTCGCGGACGCCGTTCACGCGCAGTCCGTATGCGACGTTCTCATAGATCGTCTTCGGAAACGGATTCGGTTTCTGGAAAACCATGCCTACCTTTTTGCGCAGCTCGACGACCTCGACGTCCCGGCCGTAGATGTCCTCGCCGTCGATCCGGATCTCGCCGCTGAGGCGCGTTCCCTCGATCAGATCGTTCATCCGGTTCAGCAATCGCAGGAAAGTCGACTTGCCGCAGCCCGAGGGGCCGATAAAGGCCGTGACCGTGTTACGCTCGATGCCGAGCGTGATGTTCTTCAGCGCGTGGAAGCTGCCGTAATAGAAGTTGACGTCTTTCGCACTTATGTTGATCATGATGATAGGGTTTCGTTAGTTCGTTTTCACTTTGCGGCCGAAATAGCGTCTCAGTCCGTTTGCCAGCAGATTGATCAGCAATACGATCGCGATCAGCACGAGAGCCGTTCCGTAAGCCATCGGACGGGAGGCTTCCAGATCCGTTCCGCTCGTTGCGATCACGTACAGGTGATAAGGCAGGGCCATGACCTGATCGAAAATACTGTCGGGCAGTTTCGGCAGGAAATAGGCGGCGGCCGTGAACAGAATGGGCGCCGTCTCGCCCGACACGCGGCCGATCGAGAGGATCAGCCCGGTGACGATGTTCGGGAAAGCCATCGGCAGCAGTACGCGCCAGACGGTCTGCAGTTTGGTCGCGCCGAGCGCGTAGCTGCCGTTGCGCAGCGAGTTGTCGATCGAGCGCATCGCCTCTTCGGTCGTCCGGATCACGATCGGCAGCACGAGCAGGGCGAGGGTCAGCGAGCCGGCGATGATCGAGTCGCCGAATCCGAGCGTACGGACGAACAGCGCCATGCCGAACAGGCCGAACACGATCGACGGTACGCCGCTCAAGTTGCTCGTCATGATGCGGATCACTCTGACGAGCCAGTTGTCGCGGGCGTATTCGCTGACATGGATGCCCGACATCACGCCGAGCGGAAACGCGACGGCGATGCTGCCCGCCACCAGGCAGAGCGTGCCGACGATAGCCGGCAGGATGCCTCCCTCGGTCATCCCGTTTTCGGGCATCGAGGTGAGAAATTCCCAACTGACGACGCCGGCTCCTTTGACGATGATGAAACCCAGAATCCATACCAGTATAGCCACGACCAGCAGGCTTGTCAGTCGGAACAGCCCGAAGGCAAGTCGTTGCGAGCGCTTCTTGCGTTTCGATATTTTCGAGGACGTTATCATGTTGTCCGTTCGTTATTGTTTTTTTCGTTTCTCGCGCGCGCCGGCGGGGAATCTTTCTCCGGGCGTCGGCGCGGTTTCCTTGTTTACATCGTCTTGGGCCGTCGGGCCGAAATCATCTCGACCGCGATGCTCAGCAGCAGCGTGAGCAGGAACAGGATGCAGCCCAGCATGAACAGCGCCTCGTAGTGGGCGCCTCCGGCCGGAGCCTCCCCCAGCTCGGCGGCGATCGTCGCGGGAATCGTCCGCACGGGCTCGAGCAGCGAGTGCGGCACGACGGCGGCGTTGCCGGTTACCATCAGCACGGCCATCGTTTCGCCGACCGCGCGGCCGATGCCCAGCACGGCCGCCGCGGCGATGCCCGAGGCCGAGTACGGCAACACGACCCGGCGGATCGTCTGCCAATGCGTCGCGCCGAGCGCCAGACTCGATTCGCGCATGGCTCGGGGAGTCGTGCGGATCGTATCCTCGGCGACGGTGATGATCGTCGGCAGCGCCATGATTGCCAGAATCAGGCTGCCGGCGAGTGCCGTCTCGCCGACCGGCAGGTCGAAGACGTCGCGTACCAGCGGCACGACCGCGACGAGCCCGAAGAATCCGTAGACGACCGACGGAATGCCGGCCAGCAGCTCGATCACGGGTTTCAGCATCCGGCGCAGCCGCGAGTCGGCCAGCTCGGCCATGTAGATGGCGACGGAAAGCCCCAGCGGCAATGCGATCAGGATGGCCGCCAGACTGACCCACAGCGTGCCGGCCAGCAGCGGAATCAGGCCGTACTGCGGGGCCGGCGCGGCGGTCGGATACCACTGCCGCCCGGCGAAGAAGCTCGCCGGCGTGATCCGTCCCTCGCCGAGAACCTTGCCGGCGAAGTCGGGGGCGACGTACTGTTCGGGCAGATAGGCGATCATGTTCGGATGATCGGCCACGATCCGGCTCAGACATTGCGGCGCGCGGCTCAGGTCGGCTCCGAGCTCCTGCTCGGTCGCGTAGCTCGTGATGTCGTCGAGCCGGAAGACCAGAATCGAGTCGTCGGGACCTCCTACCTCGCTCCAGTTCGTCAGGTCGGCGTCGAATATCTGCATGATCTGTTCCGGAGTCAGGCTCTGCACCGGGTTCGCCCGGTTGACGGCCAGCACGTAGCCTTGCTCGACGGCCGGCGAGTCGAACAGACCGGCTCCCTCGCGGAACAGAAAGACGACGATCAGTACGATCACGATACTGGTCAGGTAGCCGCTCGCCATCAGGATTTTCTCGGCGACGGCCTCCGCTATTTTTCTCGGTTTCAGTTTCACGGTTTTCGGTGATTGGGTCGCGCTCGGACGGGCTTTAACGGATCGGAATGAAACCGATGGACGCCACCATAGCCTGTCCCTCGTCCGAAGTCAGGTAGTCGACCAGCGGCCGGACGGCGGCCTCGTTCGATTTCGTATAATAGAAGTAGAGCGGCCGGACGATCGGGTAGCTTTTCGACCGGGCATTGTCGAACGTCGGGGCGACGTAGCTCCCGCCTCCGTCGTAAGAAACGGCAAGCGCCTTGACCTCCGGGTTGAGATAGGCCAGTCCGACGTAACCGATCGCTCCGGGCGTCTGACTGACGGACTGGATGATCGCGCCCGTGGCCGGCATGCTCAGTACGGCAGGCATGTAGTTGCGGTGTTTGAGCACGCTCTCCTTGAAGAATTCGTAAGTTCCCGAACTCGTTTCGCGCGAGTAGACGACGATCTTGCGGTCTTCGCCTCCCACTTGCTTCCAGTTTGTGATCTTGCCGCGGAAAATCCCTTCGAGCTGTTCCCGGGTCAGTCGGGAGACCGGGTTCGAGGGATGGACGATGACGGCCAGCGCGTCGAACGCGACGGTCAGTTCCTCGACCGGACGGCCCGCCTGCTGCATCCGGACCCGTTCGTCGAACTTGATCCGACGCGAGGCCATCGCGATGTCGGTCGTGCCTTCGCGGAGCGACGACAGGCCGACTCCGCTGCCTCCGCCCGTGACGGTGACATGGGCCGAGGGATTTTTCTCCGAATAGTTTTCGGCGGCTTTCTGGGCCAGCGGCAGCAGCGTGTCGCTTCCCTTGAGTTTCTGGGCGCAGGCGGCGGCCGTCAGGCCGAGCGCCGCGAGCAGAAGGGCGATCTTTTTCAAAGGCATTCTCATCGGTTTGCCGCAAAGGTAGTCCGGGAGAATGAACGCAACTTTAAGAGACGGTTAAGATAGAGTTGCTTTTGGGTTAAGAAAAGGTTAAGCCTCGTCGCCGGACCGGCGACGGGAAAGTGCGGCGCGAACCTGCCGGCACGGAAACGAGCCGTCTTTTCTCATGCCCGCGCGGATGTGCGGAAGCATGCATGGAGAGGCTCGTAGCCGGCCTTACGGACGTTTCGTTATGTTCAGGAAGCGTTTTGTCAGGAATCTGCGGACCGGTTCGTCGTACAGTTTCAGGCACAGATAGGCCAGTATGACCGAGCCGACGACGAGGGCCGCGGCTCCGGGCAGCGACTGGGCGAACGTGAGGTTCTCGTTCTTGACCCATGCGTAGTACAGGTATATGAAAGGATAGTGTACCATGTACAGGGGGTACGATATGTCGCCCAAGAACTTGCATATCCGCGTCGTCGCCTTGTCCGTCGTCTTGCCCGAGGCTCCGAGATAAACGATCAGCGGGAAGACCGCGATGGCGCAAGCGGCGTCGTACAGCCCGTTCATCCACAGGTGCTCGCTGCCGCCGATCCGGGGCACGGCCGATACCGCGACGACTCCCAGAGCGCCTATCCAGAAAGCTCCCCTGACACGGACGGGCTTGAATACGCGCGACATCAGCAGCCCGGCCGAGAACGAGAACAGCAGGCGCAAGGAGCCGCCGACTATGTTCTCTTCCGTCAGGGCGAAGCCGACGCAGATGTCGCCGAGCGGTCCCCATACGGCGAACGCGGTCAGGCCGCAGCCCGCGAGCAAGACCAGCGCGGCCAGAGCCCGAGTGGGAAGTCTGCGGAGGAAAAGCGCGTAGAGAATGTTGCCTATGTATTCGAAGAACAGCGACCAGCTCGGGCCGTTGAGCGGATACATCTCGCCGACTCCCCGGATTTCGGAACCGGGGGTCGCGGGGATGAGCAGGGCGTTCATCAGCGTGGCTACGAGCAGCATGGTCACGGAGATTTTCGAGACATCCCAGACCGGGCAGCCCTGAAAGTAGAACATGACGGCTCCGATCAGGGCTCCGATCACGACCATGGGCTGCAGGCGGATCAGCCTGCGCTTGAAGAAGTCGCCGACGGTCATCTTTTTCCACCGGTCGTCGTAGGCGTAGCCGACGACGAAGCCGGAGAGAATGAAGAAGAAATCAACGGCCAGGTATCCGTGATTGATTTTCTGGTCCAGATGACTGGTGGCGTAGGCTTCGAACAGATGGAAGCAGACGACCGTCAGGGCTGCCACTCCGCGCAATCCGTCCAGTAGGTCGTAATGCGGCTTGGTGTCGGCGAAAGCGGCGGCGGGAATTTCCGTTTGCGGCATGGGTTTCGGGAAGTTAGGGTTCGTAGTTTCGTTCTTGGCGTTATGCGAGCATGCGGGCAGCTCGACGATGCTCCCGGATGTTCGGCATAAGCGCTTTACGGTTCGGAAGCCGGCGTTCCGGCAGACCGTACCGGTCGTAAAAATAAGTTTTTTTTTGTTATCGGTGCATATCCGCCGTCTCTTATATCGTGCGAATCCGGCCTTTCGGATTGCCGGATGCGCGCAAAGGTCCTGAGAAATGCCGCTTGAGGATTCTGAGTGCGACCGGAAACGCTGCCGCTTTCCCTGCGTTCCGGCTGTCCGGAAGAAAAAGCGTGCCGCTCTGCAAAAAAAATGAGTATATTGCGTATGAGCTGGAGGCGTTTCTCTCTGATTTTTCGGACCGGTCCGCGTCTGCGAACGGAGAGGCGTCTGCGACGGCCGTTCGGACTAAGCCGGAGCTTTCGGGACTATGCGAGGCGGAAACGGCGGCCTGCGTTCATACTGCATGACCGTCCGCGGCCGGGGGCGATTCCGAAGTCGGCGTCTTTCGGGGCCGGGCAGTAGCCGGTCCGAGGGATAAAGTCGATAAGACGGGATGGCGGGGACCGTGTCCGGAGGAAGCGATGGACGGGCCCGTAGTCGTCCGCTCCGAAAGGACGAGACTCGAATATCGTCGCGTTTCAGGAAAGGGCTTCGAGTAGGGCGCTCCGCGGAGCGTGTGTCCGGGCGCGGTTTTTCGCGCCGGATGCTCCTGCGGGCGTTCGACAGTACTGCCGGAGCCGTATCGCGCGAGTTTTTGGAAATCGTCGGGAAAATAGGTAATTTCACCCGTCGTTTGACAGCAACGGAAAACAAACATAATGCGAACGCTATGTATTCCATATTGACCGAGTGCCCGCTGTTCAGAGGGTTGACGGAAGATCAGATCCATGAAGTTATCGACGGCCGCGGGGACTACACGCTGGCCGATTACCGCGACGGCGAGCTGATAGCCCGCCGGGATACGGCCTATTCGGGCCTGATGATTATCGTGCGGGGGAAGGTGCACGGCGAGATGCCCGCTGCGTCGGGGCGTCCCGTGACGATCGAGCCGCTCGAGGCTCCGCAGCTGATTGCGCCGGCTTTCCTGTTTGGCGGCTACAACAAACTGCCGATCGACGTGGTGGCCGACGGCGACGCGACGATCATGACGCTGCATCGGGGTTACCTGTTCGAGCTGATGCAGAGCAACGTGCTGATTATGTCGAACTTCATCGATATCATCTCGAACCGGGCCAACGTCTGGTCGAAAAAAATCTATTTCCTGTCGTTCCGCTCGCTGAAGGAGAAGGCGGCCGGCTACTTGCTCGGGCATTCGACCGAAGCTTCCCCCTCGGTCGAGATGCCCGACATCCGCGAGATAGCGCAGTATTTCGACGCGACGCGCAGCGCCGTGCAGACCGTGCTGGCCGAGTTGGAGAAAAAGCGTCTGGTCGCCCTTTCCGGCGACCGGATCACGGTACTGAACCGCAAGGGGCTTGAGGATATTCTGAAATAACCCTATGCGATTGCTTTACGATCTGGGCATTCTGCTGATGAATGCCGGGCTGCGCATGGCCGCGCCGTTCAATCCGAAGGCCCGGCTGTGGGTTCGCGGACGCAAGGATATTTTCCGTCGCATGGCCGAGGTCGTCGGACCGGACGACGAGGTTGCATGGCTTCACGCCGCCTCGCTCGGGGAGTTCGAGCAGGGACGCCCGGTGATTGAGGCGCTCCGCGAGGCATGTCCCCGATACAAGATTCTGCTGACGTTCTTTTCTCCGTCGGGTTACGAAGTACGGAAAAACTATGCCGGCGCCGACTGGGTATTCTACCTTCCGGCCGATACTCCGCGCAATGTGCGGCGCTTTTTGCGCATCTTCCGGCCGAAAGTGGCCGTTTTCGTCAAGTACGAGTTCTGGATCAACTACCTGCTCGCGATGCGAAAGGAGGGAATGCGCCTCTACCTGATTTCGTCGATTTTCCGGCGCGGCCAGATATTTTTCCGGCCTTACGGCGGTCTGTTTCGCCGGGCTTTGGGCGCGTTCAGCCATATTTTCGTGCAGAACGATGAGTCGCGGGCGTTGCTCGGACGCATCGGCGTCCGTTGCGTATCGGTGACGGGCGACACGCGTTTCGACCGGGTCTGCTCGATTGCCGTTCGGGCCAAGCGGTTGCCTGAAATCGAGCGCTTCGCGGCCGGCCGGCCCGTTTTCGTGGCGGGGAGCACATGGCCTCCCGACGAAGAACTGTTGCTCGGGATGATCGATCGCTACCGCGACGTCAAGTTCATCGTCGTGCCGCACGAGATCGACCCGGACCGGATCGAGCGTCTGATCGGCCGCATCGGTCGTCCGGCCCTCCGCTATACACAGCTGACCCCGGAGACTGATTCGGCGGAAGCCGGCGTACTGATAGTCGATACGATCGGCATTCTGTCGTCCTTGTACCGGTACGGCCGCTGGGGCTATATCGGCGGCGGTTTCGGCGCGGGAATACACAACACGCTGGAGGCGGCCGTATTCGGCCTGCCGCTGGCGTTCGGGCCGCATTACGGGAAGTTCCGGGAAGCCTGCGACCTGATCGAGTCGGGAGGAGCCGAGAGCATCGCCGACGGCGCGCAACTGCTCGAGTGGTTCGACCGCCTGTACCGCAATCCCGCGGCGACGCAACGTGCCGGCGAGGCATGCAGGACGTACGTCGAGTCCCATCGCGGAGCGACCCGGCGGATCGTGGACGAAATTTGCAGATAACGAATTATTGAGCTATATTTGCCCGTCCGGCCGGTCCGGAGGCGGATTGACCCATGGTGTAATGGTAACACAGCAGATTTTGGTTCTGTCGTTCCAAGTTCGAGTCTTGGTGGGTCAACAATAAGCATTGAAAATAAATGATTTATAGTTTGGAAGGACTGAAATAGGGACCATTTTAGATGGTTCCTATTCTTTTTATCGAATCTCGCACGGTAATTCTCTTTTCTTTTTCCAACATTACACAAATCGGCCTTTTGATCTCGCCGACGGGCATCGATAGTGTTTCAAAATTTCGATACTTGCTGTTTGTATCTGCCCGTTTACCGAATACCGGAGCATCGCAGATCGATATGTTGATTTTCGCCCCCTCAACCGGGGGAAATCTTTCCCGTCAAACGAAAAACTCGAAACAGGTCGTTTTAATGCGTTTTCTCATTGCGGCCGGCGAACCCTCGCGGCGGGCGAGATAATCGAAATTTCGCAAAGGTATGCGGCAAAACAGGCATTATGGCGGTTTAGGCCTAGTTCAAATATCGCAGGAGCTCGTCCGGGTCGAAATGAACGGGCCGAGAGCAGCAGGTTACGCTCCACCGCTCAATATGAAACTGGCGGGGACCTATTACCCAAAATCTACATCCGGCCCGGTAGCGTACCCGGATAGCCAGCGTAAGGTCCTCAAATTCGAAATCCGAGTCATAGACGAATTGCAAATGATTCATGCAGTGCCGGGCAATATGCGCCGCCACAATTCGATATTGTTCCGTTGTCATAGTTCCGCACCATTAGATTTCGGTATCATAACATCCCAATCTCTCCGATATGGAGCTGATAGCAAATTTTTCTACTATCGAAAAAAGTTCCAAGACGTGGCACTCAAAATCCTTGGTGAATCCATCTACCTGCTCGGAGCCGTAATTCCGTTCCACCAGTTCGACGAACTCGCCGTAACAATCGTGCAACTTGCCGAGAAGAGTCAAATAAGACCGGGTATTATCGCTGATCGTTGCGATACGTGCGATCGCTTCTGCACTCTTGCGGGTGGGTACAGTAGTACCCGCGGGGCTACTCTCTTTCATCACTCCACCTCTACACATTTAACGTCCTCAATTTTTCGGCCCTTTAATTCGGCCAATTCCTTGCAGGCCTCCACATACTTGAAGAAGAAACCCCAAGCGTCCATATAGGCACAATGTACGTAATTGGCGATATTGATAATATCGTCATAAGGGTTCTCGTTGTTTAAATTATGTAAACCGCATCCGAGGTCGCATATGGGCCAGTTTACGCCCAATTCTCCGAGCTTCTTTTCCACATAATCCCGGACAACCGCCCGGTTATGTTCTATTACTGCGGTTGCGTCTGATTTAGTGGTGATCGCCTTTGCCTCGATTCGGGCAAGGCTTTGCCCCTCCGGGGCCGTGTCGATTTGCATAAACTTACAATTTTAGGAATAAAAAGCCCCCGTTACGTGCTCCTACGGTCTGTAAGCTGACCGCCCGGGTATTACTACTACCGGACACGACGAGGGCAAATAAATTTCACTCACGGGTACAAAAAACGCCGAATATATCGGCGGCATCTGTACCGCTTACAACTTTTAGGATAAGACAAATATAGGGAATTTTCCCTAATTCTGCAAGAGAAAACGATCAATAAACCGCTATTAAATTCTCCACTTTGAACGAGCGCCAGCCGTGCGCCTCAATGTCGTAATATTTGACCGTTTGTCCGTCATCGGGCCGGCCTGTCCCTTTTACCGTTGAGGCCACATCGTGCAGCGTGCCGCAAGCCTTACGCAGCGATCCGTCGGCTTTCTCGTAAGCGAAACGCACCACACCGGCCCGCATTCGCTTCGTCAGTCGGTAGAGGGCCCACGCCCTCGAAAGGCACACGGCAAAGGCTTTCCCTGTCAAGCGGAACAATCGCCACGCCCGGCACATAATCGTTTGCAGATCGTTTCTTTTCATAGCTTCGTTATCGTTTTGCGGGCGGTGGTTGAGGCCGCCCCGGTTATCGATTAGTTCAGTCGTTTTGCGAGCCATTCGGCGGCCTCCGTGTCGTTATCGCCGTCCTCGTTATATACCCCCTCGACGCTCACCGTTTCCCGTCCTGCCCACCAAGCCGGGCCCGTCCAGTAATCGTCCCGATCCTCGTCTGTTTCGGCCTCGTATGCAATCACGGCGGAAAGGGTTGCGCCGTCGATTTGGAACGTGTCGCATTCGCCGTTGAGGCGGGCAATATAGGCGGCGGCTTGTTCGGCTATCTGCTGTAATTCGGTGTGCGTTGCGGTTGTCATGGTTGTAACGCTTTAATGTTTCTTTGTTGATGCAAAGATACATTAAAATGTTTTATCGTGCAAATTATTTCACGGAAAAATTATCATCATGATGTTTTTTTTATCGTAAATCATACATTAAATTGATTTAATCACTATATTTACCGTGTAACATTATAATGAAACGCGCATATATGGAATTAAGAGTAAAGGAACTTTGCAAGGAAAAGGGATTGCAAATGCAAGAGTTAGCGGATAAACTCGGGATAACCCGTATTACATTGACGCGGAATATTAGCGGGAATCCGACTATTTCGACGCTTGAAAATATCGCCGCCGCCCTCGGTGTATCGGTTCCGGAGCTGTTCGCCCCTCAGCCGACGAACACGATCACCTGCCCGAAGTGCGGGACGGTGTTGGAGGTGAAGGAACGGGATAAATAGTCGGAGCGATGGAACAGGAATTGATACTATATACCTCAACGGACGGCAAAAGTAGTGTTTCATTGCTGGCCCGCGACGGTTCGGTATGGCTCAACCAAATGCAGTTGGCCGAACTTTTTGCCACCTCCAAGCAAAATATTAGCGTCCATATCAACAACATATTAAAAGAAAATGAATTAGATATAAATTCAGTTGTCAATTATTATTTGACAACTGCCGCAGATGGCAAACCGTATCGAGTCAAATTCTACTCTTTGGAGATGATTATGGCGGTAGGGTTCCGTGTTCGTTCTATCCGAGGGGTCCAGTTTCGTCAGTGGGCGAATCGTAACCTTACCGAATATCTGCGGAAAGGCTTTATAATCGACGATGAGCGGTTAAAGAATCCCGACGGGCGGCCTGACTATTTCGACGAATTACTGGCCCGCATTCGGGATATTCGTGCTTCAGAAAAGCGGTTTTACCAAAAGGTTCGCGATTTGTTTGCCTTAAGTAGCGATTATGACAAAACAGATAAGGCGACCCAGATGTTTTATGCCGAGACACAGAATAAACTTTTGTATGCCGTAACGGGTCGGACCTCCGCGGAGATCGTAACGACACGAGCCGATGCAAATGCCCCGAATATGGGTCTGACTTCTTGGAAAGGGACAGTGGTACGCAAGCAGGATGTTATTATAGCAAAAAACTACTTGACGCAGGACGAATTGGATTCTTTGAATCGATTGGTCGTTATCTTTTTGGAAACGGCCGAATTTAGAGCCAAGAACCGGAAAGACCTCACCATGAATTTTTGGCGGGAAAACATCGATAAGATACTATTATCGAATGACCAAAGATTATTGCCTAATGCCGGAACAGTTAGTAAGGTTCAAAAGGACGAATTTGCATATCAGGTCTACGAGGAGTTTAATGCCCGCCGTAAGCGCAAGGAAGCTATCGAGGCAGATCGAGAAGATATGGAACAACTGAGAGAATTAGAAGCCGAAATAAAACACCGGACACGATGAGCTATAAGACGCATAAAATAGACGCGTGCAGCCTTGACAAGGCGCGATCTCTGTTTGAGAGTGGCAATATAGACCGTATCGAGGTGGGAACGGTCAAAGGGTTACAAGATATACATCGTTATTTGTTCGGCGGCCTGTATGACTTTGCCGGGCAAGTGCGTACCCTCAATATTTCAAAAGGCGGGTTCCGCTTTGCAAATGCGCTTTACCTCAACGAAATTTTACCGGTTATCGAACGTATGCCGGAAACGACGTTTGAGGAGATAATAGCGAAATACGTCGAAATGAACATCGCCCACCCGTTTATGGAGGGTAACGGACGAGCCACCCGAATATGGCTCGATATGATGCTAAAAAAGCGAATCGGGCAAGTCGTAGACTGGCGCAAGGTGGACAAAGACCTATATTTGCAGGCAATGGAACGCAGCCCGATAAACGATTTGGAGCTGCGCACGCTGCTCGGCAGTGCATTGACCGACCGCACGGAGGATCGAGAGGTGATTTTCAAGGGTATCGAACAATCCTACTATTACGAGGGATACGAGGCATAACCCAACGACACGACGATATGGAACTGCAACCCATCCAAAGCAAGATTTACGAGATACGGGGCCAGCGGGTAATGCTGGATCGTGATTTGGCAGAACTTTACCAAGTAACGACAAGTGCATTAAATCAGGCAGTAAAACGGAACAGCAAACGATTTCCGCCTGATTTCATGTTCCAACTTACAAATCAAGAGTTTGCAAACTTGAAATCACAAATTGTGACATCAAGTTGGGGCGGTATTCGCAAAATGCCGTTTGCCTTTACCGAGCAAGGTGTAGCAATGCTTTCCGGCTTGCTCAATAGTGATATTGCAATAAATGCGAATATCGCCATAATGCGAGCGTTTGTAGCAATGCGGAACTACATTACCACCGCCACGACCGTAACGGCGGAATTGGCCGAAATTCGGGCGAAACTGGCCCTACTGGAGAGGGCGGATGCCGAGAATGCCGAGGCGGTCAGCGATTTGTCGGAGGATATACGGAAAGAGTTGGATAATATTTACCAAGCTATCGCCGCATTATCGGTCAAAGTTCCACAGGCCCGCAAGCCCGCAAATCCGATAGGGTTCAAACGTTCGGAAAAGGAAGAATAACGCCAGTAATATATTTTCATAGCATTGGCAAGATCGGCTTTTTTTAATGTTCCGCAAATTCCGCATTTTTAATGGCCTCGGAAAACTCGGAAACTCCGGTTTTACCCGTCGATATTCACCGGCCGCCCCTGCCCTTGTACTGGTTACCACCTCAACCAAGCCTCTTTGCAATACCGGAAAAACGTGTCCAATGTGTATCGGTCACAATGGATCAGGCATCGATCGTATTGTCTGTTGCATTTCCTTGCATCGTATTTCGCAGACAGAGACGAAACCGTGTGAAAAAATGCCCGCCCGCGCTCTTTCAACTCCGAGGCCAACGAGCAGCCGATAGCATACCGATCCGAACGGTTTTCCGCGATGTTCGCCTTGCGCTTCCGTAACTCATCTACCAGCGTTTCCACAAGGGAGAAACAGTATTCCGGATTCATTGTCTTATGTTCGGTAATCTTCTTTTTCGGGAGAAACGACGCATCGCGAATTTCATTTGAAATTTCGTCCGTATACATCATGCCTGAAATCTGCCCGCCGTGAATCCGTTCGAGATACAGAAAGCGATTTTATCGGTGGCTGATTTGTCATTCCGAATGCAAAGAACGGCGCCGAAACCGAACTCTGAAGAACTCGGATAGCGCTCGTAAGGTTCCCCGGCGCCTCGGGTTTCTTTGGGTGCTTTGAACACTTCGTAACAGGTAAGCCCTTCGGAGGTGGTGCGCTTGTAACAGTACATCCCGTTTGCCTCGTTGTGGGCGATCTTGACGAACTTATCGCCGAATTTCGTAAACTCGTCCCGTAATGGCGGGCATAATAGCTGTTTTCCCATAAACGTATTCCGTATTTTCGATTTTCTTTGCGTTTTGATATAGACACTCCACCCAAGGACTAAAAAGGCCTAAAAAGGGCTTTTGGGCGAATCCCCGTTACTTTCCAAAGGAACCCAATCCCGTATCTTGGTCATACTGGGATTATGGGAAAATACCGCCCAACCGGTGGCCCCGTCCCTTTGTTTGGCGATATTGATTATCCCGAGACCATCCGTTGAGGTACAGCCGAATCTGTTCGTGTCTATCTCTCCGATGCCGTAAGCGGCCGGACGATACAAAAGCCCCACGATATCCGCGTCCTGCTCTATCGCACCCGATTCCCGCAAGTCCGATAATTGCGGCTGCTTGTCTGCCCGTTCCTCGCACCTGCGGGATAGCTGAGAAAGCAACACGACCGGAACGTCCAACTCTTTGGCTATGATCTTGGCCTGCCTGCTGGCTTGGGCGATCTCTTGCTCCCGATTGCGATTGCGCTGCCCGGTCGAGGTATCGGCCAATTGCAAATAATCGATCATAATCATGCCGCATTTGCCCCGCTTTTGCAGGATTTGGCAGCGGGTTTTTATATACCGCATCGAGACGACGGCATTATCGTCTACATGGATAGGCAGCCTTTCCAGCCGGGCAGTCGCGCTTTCGAGCTCTTGCCAGTCCTCAGCGGACAGATCGGCGTTGCGATAGGAATCGGCCTCAACGTCGCACTCGGAAAGCAACAGACGGTCCGACAGGCTAACGTGCGACATTTCCAGCGAGAAAATACAAACCGGCGTGCCGTATCTCGCCGCCACTTTGGCAAAATGAAGCATTAGGGCCGTTTTGCCCATAGACGGGCGGGCAGCTAAAACAATCAACTGCGAGCCTTTCCAGCCGCCCGTAAGCCGATCCAAATCCGATATGCCGGTAGGAATGCCACACGATAACCCGGCTTTGCGCGCCTCTTGTCGCCGTTCCGTCCGCCTCAGCGCTTCCGAAATACTGTCCCGAATCGACCGCTCCGCAGCATTGCCACAGGATAGCGCATTGATTTTATCGATCAGGTTATTCGTTTCATCCAGCACGTCGGCCACGTCTGCCTTATCGTCGCTGGCGAGCGAATGAATCCTCAACCCGGCCGACATCAGCAAGCGAAGAATATACATCTGCGCTATAATCTGTGCCTTATATACCAGATCGGTGCCAGTGCCTGCCTCGGTATAACAACCCGTGACATACATAATGCCGGCGCGATCTTCGAATAACGGCGATTTCTCGCACCGTTTCCCGACCACGAATAAATCAACCGGGGTATTGTTATCGAACATATCGAGCAATGTCCGATAAACAACCGTATTTTTTTCATCGTAGAACGATTCGGGCGATAGTATTTTAACCACATCCGCAATTCTGTTCGGTTCCTGTAGCAACGCACCGATTACGGATCGCTCCAGTTCTACGGCTTGGGGTATTGTATTTTCAGGCATAATCTGCAATTTAGAGGGGTATTCTAACGGACGTTACGGAGGGTTGATCGCTTTCGTTTCCATGCTGTTGCGACTTTTCCATGTTTTCGTACTTGCCCTCGGAAACCTTCACGAAATTTACCGGCCTGAAAATCCAATCGAAGTCGGCTGTCCATCCGCGAGTATTCTGTCCGGCGAGAAATGACGACCGGCCGGCGGCCCGGATCACGTTGAAAACAGCCTCCCGGCCGTGCTCGCGGAGCCGGGCAGATACGGCCGCCCGCCGCTTGCCGGTGCGGACCTGCACGGGACGCAGCGATTTGCAGGTATCGTTGTAGAACCTTACGATCTCCTCGAACTCGTCAGGGGTGGGCGACGCTGGCGAAGGCCGGCGGCGCTTGCGCGGCTTGTCCGCGCCTGTTGTTGCCGATGCGTTGTTGCTTTCCCTTTTTACGGCTACCCCCTTACAATCCCCTTTACTCTCATCTCCTCTTTTCTTATCTATTATTATCTTATTGCTATAAGGTAACCCATTGGGTGAGCTTATAGGGTACCCATTAGGTAACCTATTTTCGCCCCCATTCCCCCACCGCTTTTTTGCGCCCTCTTTGCCGCCGCTCGACTGTCTGTTGCGCTTTTCGTCCATCGGTTGCATACGCATTTTTAAACCGTTGGAAAAAAACATCCGGTCCTCGATAATCGTGAACAATCCGTAATCGAATACGACTTGGCGCATTTTGTTTTCGTCGGCATTGTATTTCCGTGCGATTATCGAGATGTTGGCAACCGGGTACGTGTAATCGGGTTGCGCCCGCAATACTTCGAGCAGTGTCCAAAACATCCCGTAACCTTCCATCCCCATCTCCCAAATAAGACGCTCGCATTTGGGATCGTCTTTTGCGTTGTATTCATGGGGAAAATAGAACGTATCGCGCTTACTCATCGCACACCTCCTTCCCGGCCATATAGAGCTCGCCCCGTTTGATAAAATACCGCTTAAAGCGACTGCCGTACTCCGATTTTACCCAAAAATCCGAAACGACTACCCCCTTGTGTCGCAGATCACGAATAACGCTCCGAGGGTCTGACAGGCGAAGATCGGCGGAAATGTCGGCTACTGTGCGCGGAACCCCGTCGGATAGCAAATTAAATACGCGGCGCTGGTGAAAAGCCAAAGAAATTTGACTATTTTTGCAGCAGTCGATACTGAATCCCTTAGATGTTGCGGGGCCGTCCATCCGGGCGGCTTCTCTTTTGTCATTCATCGCCGGCCCTCCTACTTTTTGGAATATTCATCAAACAATTCGAGGGCCTTAACAGCATCGACGACGATCTTACGGCCATTTTGACGAATAGCCGGTTTTAGAAACGTGTCTTTGTAACGCTGGGCGGTGGGGTGAGATACATTGAATAACTTACGAATACCTTTGAGCCCATACACATAACCCTGCGTGTAATCACGGGCCGGGGCGGTAGGTCTTGCCGGTTTATACTTATCCAGCAGATCCACAAGCTGAGAAACGGTCAGAGCCCCGATAGGGGTTTCCCCTGTAATGTCTGTATACATTGCATTATCATTTTTTGATTCAACAATGGCGGGCAGCTACTCCGCTATATCAAATTTGATAATGCAAAGATTGTGGTATAATTCGCTTTAATTCAAATAATTAATGTTGTAATTTGTTGCATACAACAAATTACAACTGCATTCTTTATTGTTCTTCGAGTATGACCCTGATTTTGTTGATTTCTGCGTCGGTAATACGCGCAATACTTGGCCGACCTTGCAAATACTTTAATATCCCTTCATACGACCCTATATCTCCAAATTCTGTTTTTAATGCGTTGTAAAACGCTTGGTAATTATTAGATACTGGACTTATAAATTTTAGTTCTTCTAAAGCTCTGATAATGATTGCGACATTTTTACCTTTTTTACCACGGATTAGGCTACTAATGCGGCTTATTGCTAAATCTTTATTTAGAACTAATAGATAATCGGAGAATACGATTTTGGCGTTTTTTGTTTTAAATAACTTCGCCTGCTCGATAAATTTTATTTCTTGCTGAACAGATGAGATGCAATCTGCAATATCTCGACATCGACGGTTAATGTTGAATTCTATGCTAGCGGCGTATTGGTGGGCGTCTTTATAAACCTCAACCAATGATTCTACGGCGCTTTCTGTAAAATCCTCTTCATACCTACAAATAAGTCCCTCCGTATCATCGGCGCGAATATACCTGCTTCCTTCGTCATAATTTAGATCAAGCGCCGCCTCGTCAGTATATACGTCGTATTCCTCTAAATATGTTATCCACCCTGATTCAACCCCATCGCTAATGTATTGTTGTAAATTTTTTCTGATTTCTTTTAAAATATCATCCTTATCAGGCTTATAATATAAATCATACCCCAAAAAAGAACATATTTTTGTCTTAAACGATTCACATAAAGAAACTAAGTATTTGTAGGCTCTTTCTCTGTCCGCGATAGGTAAGTTTTTGCAAAGCTCTATTTTCCTATCAATGTCAGATAGCGCATATTTTACAATATCTTCAAGGTGGTTAGATGATAGCGTGTCGATGTCTATGTCAACTGTAATTTCTCTATATTTGGCTATATAAGGCTTATCGAGCCATTCAATGCAATCAAATATGTCCATCGGACGGAATGATTTGCCTGATTCATCAATACAAAGCATACCCAAAATTTATTTATCAAACAGTTTCATCGCCTCGGCTTTCGCAGAATCGGCAATGTCTATATAAGGCTGCATCGCTTTATAGTCGCTGTGTCCCGTCCATTTCATTACGACCTGCGGAGCTATGCCCATCATCAGAGCGTTGCAAATAAACGTTCGGCGGCCTGTATGGGTTCCCAATAGTTCGTATTTGGGATAAACTTCATCGATACGTTCGTTGCCTCGATAATAGGTGATTGTTATCGATTGATCGATTCCGCAGATTTTCCCCATTTCTTTTAGGTAATCGTTCATTTTCTGATTGCTGATTACCGGCAGTGCCCGGTTCCCCGGGTACTGCTGATCCGCATACTTATCGAGGATCGCACGGGAATATTTGTTTAGTTCGATCTTAATGCTGTCGGCGGTTTTAATCGTCGTAAGGGAAATATGGCCGTCGAACACATCCGACCGTTTCAGGTTCGCCACGTCGGAATACCTCAACGACGTAAAGCAGCAGAAACAAAATACATCCCGTACCCGTTCGAGGGTTTTCTGCTTATCGGTGAACGGATAATTGTATACGGTCATCAGTTCCGCCCAGTCGAGGAAAACGATCTTTTTCTCGGTAGTCTTCAGCTTCGGTTTGAAATTAATGTAGTCGAGCGTCTGACAATATCCTTTTACGGTTGCCCAGCGTAAAAACCACTTCAGGAGCTTTATTTGCTTTATTATCGTTGAGTTTTGCAAATATTTTACCTCTCGCAGGTGTATCGCATAGTTGGATAATCCGGCCTCTGTCAAATCCTCAAATCTCAATCCGGGATTGTATGCTGTCAAATGATTGCGTGTGTTCTGAAACTTTACGCGCGTCCCTTTGCTCCAGTTGTTCAATGCTCCTTCTTCCTCGGTAAATTCGTCGAAATAGTCGAAAAATGTTTTATCCGATTGTATCTCCTGTTCGCTTTTACGGCCCGTCAGCAGGTTGAATTTTGTCCTTACCTGATCCGGGGTAGGTAATATATTCTCCAGCTCGAAAGAGGCAAAAACGTTATCGATTGCTGTCTCGAAAGTCTGTATCACCCCGTTAATCAAAGATGCGGACTGCTTTTGTAGATTGGTAGTCTTTGCCCGGCAGCGCTGAGTTTGTGTGTCCCATTGGCTGAGCTTCACCCGATACCCTACATTAAAATCGACTTTGCGGGCAGACCAACGAACACGCAGCCGGAGTTTTGCATCCGGTTTGTAGCCGTCGCCTTTTTTTTCCTTGTCGGGAAAGAACAGATAACTACGTTTGATTTTTAGGTTTGTTACCATTACTTCCTATCTTCGTATGAGTGTTTCACAGGGACACGACGAACAGGTGAAAATGGTCCCTACTTCGCAAAAGTAGGGACCATTTTTGATATATCATAATTAATTTTACTGAATCTTATAAAATATATACATTTGCAAACGCTTTGAAAACAAGTGATTATGTAATTGTGTTAAATCGAGAAAAACAAATGTCATAGTCTTGGTGGGTCAACAAGTATCCCTGACAATCCGCGGGTTGTCAGGGATACGTGCTTGAGAATAGTAACGAAAGAAAATTTTCCGTTTCGGGCGAGTCTGCCGATGGTCAGTCCCCCGCGCGGTATATTTTCGTCTCGAAATGCTGTACATCCTGAATTTTGGTGTTCCGGCCTTGGTATGGACAATGTTCGTCCGTATATTTGCCATATGTATACTGGTATCAGATTGTATATGGAGTGCAGCTGTCCGCCGGATTCGACCGGATGAGTTTCTCTTTTTGAAGTCGTGCGCCAGGCTTTCGTTGTTCCTGCGCGGTTTGCCGAAAGCGAAAAACGGAACCGGTGGGCCCGACGAATCGAACGGGATTCAACGAACCTTGAAATACGTCTGAAACGATGAAAAGAACCTTTTCTTTTTGGAGACCGGCGGTGTTTGCGCTGGTTTTTTCCGCTGTCGCCGCGTGTTCCGGTCCGCGGGATCACGCGCAGATTCTGATGCCGCGGCTGAGCGTGCCTTGGAGTGAGTCGGTGCGGATTCTGGGCGATTCCGTACCCGGAAAGACTTTTTACAGTGACTTCCTGATGATCCGGGACAAGATGACGCCCGCCCGCTGGCATGCCGTGGGCATTCACAAAAGCATGAACACGTTGTACCATGCCGTAGCCGATTCGCTGTTCGGCGAATGGAAGTTGCAACCCGATATCGTCAGCACCGATTCGGTCGTCCGCATGTGGGCTCCGTTCGCCATTTGGTCGCCTCGGGGCGACTCGGCTTATATGTACTATCATCACGGGTTGGGGCCCGATGGAGGCGATATGTGGAACAGCATGCGTGTTTTGGCTGCGGCCGGTCCCGATCTGGATCGGTGGACGAAGTACGATGTGTACGCGGAACAGGAGGCTGCACCCGGCGTTCGCAACATAGTCTTTACCGGGCCGGTGCCGCGCGACGCCTGTATTTTTTTCGACGAGTCGCTGGATAAGTATATCATGTATTACGCCGACGACGCGCCGCGAGCTATACAGGCCCGCACGTCGGACGATGCGGTACATTGGTCCGAGCCCGTACCGGTGATGGGGATACCCGATCCGCAGGAGGCTTTCGTGACGCCCGAGTCGCCTTTCGTGATTCGTCGTGACGGGCTGTACTACCTGTTCGTTTCGGGTTTTGACTATGCCCGGGTGGCACTGTACGTTTCGGAAGATCCGTTCGATTTCGGCGATCCGATAGCGAACAAGGTGGGTGAGATCAACGGACACGCCCCTGAGATCGTCGAGGAGAACGGACACTATTACATCGCTTGTGCTCATATTGCATCGGAGCCCGGAATGGCACCGGGAGCGGCGGACTTGTGGGGTACCTATCTGCAGGAGTTGGTTTGGAGTCCGGCCACCGAAGCCGAATCGGCCAAGATTTTCCGCAAGGACAGAAAATAGGGTACGGATTCGGGAAAATACGCCGAGGGCGGTCCGACATACGGACCGCCCTCGGCGCATATCTCGGGCTTCCGCTTTGCATGGCCTACGGTCTCTTCGGCCGCGCAGGATACGCTCATTCGGTTGACTCCGGATTTCGGTCTCGCTCTGAGGCCGCGAGGAAAGAGCTTCGGCCGCGCGAATCAGTCGACGACCGGCTCCGCGTCGAACTTGCGGATGTCGATGCCGTCCGAGAGTTTTTCGATCTGAGGAAGCAGCGTCGTGAAGTGGCGGGTAGCCTCGTGGGCGGCCAGCACTTCGCCGTTCTGCCACAGTTCGACGATCAGCAGCTGCTCGGGATCGGTCGGATGCAGGTAGTGCTGATAGGAGATATTTCCGTTTTCCTGTTGCGAGGCTTCGGTCAGCTGTTCGAGCAGTCGCAACGTCTGCGGGCGGTTCTGCTCCGAGACGGTGATGGTTACCAGAATGTTGATCATATGCTGTGAGTTTAACGGGTGATCCGTTTGAGCTCTTTTTTTATTTCCCGCGCGGTTCCGCCTTGCTCCGCTTGGGGAGCCGTGCGGGGACAGGCGTTTTTCAGACAGGCGCGTTGTTGAACGCCTCGGCGATCTGGTCGGCGATCTGGTCGAGCGCCTGCTGCAGCTTGCCGCCGATCATCATTTTCATCATCATGTTCAGCTTGACGTGCAGCACGAGCCGCATCCGCGTGTCGCTGACGTCGGCGGAAACCAACTGCAGCCAGAACGTGAAGTCCATCGGCGAGCCGTCCTCGCCGGTCACCTTGACGAGCTTGAAAGGCTCTTTCTCGACCATGCGCAGCCGGACCGGGAAGCCCTTGGCCTTGAACGAGCAGGTGTTTTCGTCGGCCGTCCACCCTTCGACCTTGTCGGCGAGCACCGGGGTCAGGTTGTCGAAACGCGACAGGACGCCGTAAACCGTTTCGGCCGGACGCAGGATCCGGACGTGTTTGCTTTCGTACTTCTCCATAGCGATTACTGTGCCGATTTTTTCCAGTTCGCAGGGTCGCGCCGCCACTGCTGGAGAGTTTGCAGCTCGTCCTCGTGGACATAGCCCTGTTTCGCTGCCAATTCGATCATCGTCTTGTAATCGCTGAGCGTGTCGAGCTTCACGTCGGCTCCGGCGAAATTCTCGGCGGCGGTCGGGAAGCCGTAGGTGAAGATGGCCACCATGCCCAACACGTCGCATCCCGCCTCGCGCAGCGCCTCGACGGCGCTCAGGCTGCTCCCGCCCGTCGAGACGAGGTCCTCGACGACGACGACCTTGGCGCCGGGCCAGTATTCGCCCTCGACCTGGTTCGTCAGCCCGTGCGTTTTCGGCGAGCTGCGGACATAGATGAACGGCTTGCCCATCCGTTCGGCGACCAGCACGCCGTGCGCGATGGCTCCGGTGGCGACGCCGGCGATGATGTCGGCGTCGGGGTATTTCTCGGCGATGATCCGCTCGAAGCCTTCGTAGACCTGCTTGCGAACGGCCGGATACGAGAGAATCTTGCGGTTGTCGCAGTAGATCGGGGAATACCAGCCCGAGGCCCATGTGAAATGATTTGCCGGATTTAATTTAATTGCCTTAATTTGTAACAGGCTTTCCGCTATCTTACTCGATAAATCGTTCATTATGAGTGTTTATAAAGTTTATGTCGAGAACAGCTGCATCCGCTTCGTCCCGGAAGGGCATGCCGGAGACGGCGAACCGTCGCTCGCGGTCGCTCCCGGCGAAAGCGTTTCTATGACAAAGTTGTTGCAAAAACTTCAATTTACCAAAAAGTTAACCGTAATATCCGAAAAAATAGAGTCCGTTTTCGGCGAGTTCCGCGCGTCGATGCCCTTGATCGAAGCGGGCGGCGGTCTGGTCTCGGATGCCGGGGGACGCGTGCTGATGATTTTCCGCAACGGGCGGTGGGATTTGCCCAAGGGCAAGCTGGAGCCGGGCGAGCGGATCGAGGAGTGTGCCGTGCGCGAGGTGTCCGAGGAGTGCGCGCTGCCGTTGCAGGAACTGCGGCGGGACGACAAGATCGCCGATACCTATCATTGCTACCGCATCGGCGACCGCTGGGTGCTCAAGCGGACGAGCTGGTACCGGATGCGCTATGCGGGAGCCGTCGCTCCCCGGCCGCAGACCGCCGAGGGGATTACGCGGGCCGAATGGGTCGCGCGCGAGCAGATTCCCGCCCGCTTGTCCGGGGCTTACTACACAATCCGGGACGTGTTCCGCGAGGCGGGACTCTCCGACTGATCCAACCGAACATATAGCCATGAAGAAAACCGTAACCGTATTGCTCGGCGCGGCGCTGTGCGTCGCGGCGGCATCGTGCGCCGAAGGCCCGCAGAAAAGAAACGACAGAATGGAAACGAAGAACTCGCTGACCGAGCAGGAGAAGGCCGCCGGCATCCTGACTGCCGAGGTGATGTGGAAAATGGGACGCGTGGGGGGCTCCGTCCTTTCGCCCGACGGGCGCACCGTGCTCTATACGGTGACCCGCTACGATATGGAGCAGAATAAGGGGACGACCGATATCTGGTCCGTACCGGCCGGAGGCGGCAAGGCCGTCCGTGTGACCGATCCCGGCAGCAACGAGTCGTCGGTCCAGTGGAGCGCCGACGGAAAGAAAATCTATTTTCTGTCCGACCGCACGGGCAGTGGTCAGGTTTGGTCGGCCGCGCCCAGCGGGAACAATCTGGCTCAGGTGACCGACATCGAGGGCGGCGTGGAAGGATTCTCGGTGGCCCCTTCGGGCGACCGGATTCTGTATATCAAGCGTGTGCCGGTCGTGAAGCGGAGCTCGTCGGAGCTCTATTCCGATCTGGGACAGTCCAAGGCGAAAATATACGACGATCTGATGGAGCGCCACTGGGACTATTGGGACGACGGAAGCTACCTGCACCTGTTCGTCGCCGACATGGCCGGCCGGGTGACCGGCGGGACCGACATCATGGAGGGCGAGCCGTGGGACGCCCCGCTGGCTCCCTATTTCGACGCGTCGGAGATCGCATGGAACCATGCGGGCACTCAGCTTGCCTATACCTGCAAGAAACTGACGGGTACGCAGTACGCGCTGAGCACCGACTCGGACATTTATCTCTACGACGTAGCCTCGGGCCGGACGAGCAATCTGACCGAGGGAATGCCGGGCTACGACAAGTATCCCGTCTTTTCGCCCGACGATTCGATGATCGCTTTTACGAGCATGGAGCGCCCGGGCAACGAATCGGATAAGGACCGGCTGTTCGTGATGAGTCTCGCCGACGGAAGCAAGCGATATCTGACCGAAGGTTTCGACTACAATGCCGGCAATGTCCGTTGGGCCGACGACTCGACGCTGCTGTTCCTGTCGCCGATCCGCGCGACGATCCAGCTTTGCAGCGTGTCGCTTTCGGGCGGTCCGGTGCGCGTGATTACTTCCGGAGCGCACGATCTGAACGCATTCTCGGCGGCGGGCGGGCGCGTCGTGGCCGAAATGACTACGCTCGGCTCGCCCACCGAACTGTTCGACGTGAATCCGTCGGACGGCGCGATGACGCGCATCACGAACACCAACGCGGAGATATACGAACGTATCCGAATGGGGAAAGTCGAGGAGCGATGGGTGGAAACGACCGACGGCAAGCGGATGCTCGTCTGGGTCGTGCTGCCGCCCGATTTCGATCCGTCTAAAAAATACCCTGCCCTGCTTTACTGCCAAGGCGGTCCGCAGAGCGTCGTGAGCCAATTCTGGAGCTACCGGTGGAACCTGCAGCTGATGGCGGCTCAGGGCTACGTCGTCGTGGCGCCGAACCGGCGCGGCCTGCCGTCGTTCGGGCAGGAGTGGCTCGATCAGATTTCGGGCGATTACAGCGGACAGAACATCCGCGACTATCTGAGCGCGATCGACGACGTGTCGGCCGAGCCGTGGGTCGACCGCGACCGGCTGGGCTGCGTCGGGGCGAGCTACGGAGGGTATTCGGTCTTCTTTCTGGCCGGAAACCATCAGAAGCGTTTCAAGGCGTTCATCGCGCACTGCGGCATGTTCAACTTCGAGAGCATGTACGGCGCGACCGAGGAGCTTTGGTTTCCGAACAACGACCTCGGCGGTCCCTACTGGAGCGACTCGCCGGTGGCCCGCCGCTCGTATGCCAACTCTCCGCACAAGTTCGTGAAGAACTGGGATACGCCGATCCTGATTTTCTCAGGCCAGCGGGATTTCCGGATTCCGTACACCGAGAGCCTGCAGGCTTTCACGGCCGCCCGCCTGATGGGCGTGCCGAGCCGGTTGGTTTCGTTCGAGGACGAGGCGCATCAGGTATTCAAGCCGCAGAATTCGCTCGTATGGAACCGCGAATTTTTCAGCTGGCTCGACCGTTACGTCAAGAATGCCGAAACTCCGGCGGAACAGACCGGGCGATAGGAGCTCGGCCGGATCGGGATGACGGACCGGTCCGCGAGCGGGCGAAGGCTTTCGATACGGCTGCCTGCGGATAGGAGAAAGCCTGTTTCGGCCGTATGAGAATGGGAGTATCGACCTTGGCACGTTTTTGCGCCGGGGCCGATGCTTTTTTCGGGTAAAGGGACTCCGGATTGCCGGCGATCGTTCCCGATAAAATGCAGAGCGTGTTTCGGGCGTGTCGGGTTTCGTGACGGTTATGCTGTGAACGGGTCTTCCGTATTCGCGGAAAGCGGTTTCGAACGAAACCGTTCTTTTTTTCCGGCTATTGTCCGGATTGTCGTTGCCCGGCTGATTTACGGCGGACGGCTGACGATTCCGGCGGGGTTCCGTGAACGACTCTGTCGGACGAACCCCCGATTCCTTATGTCCGGCACGGCAGGGGAAATTTGATTACGGCGGAGGCAGGTCGAAAAAAGCCTTGCGGCTGAACATGCGTTCAGCCGCAAGGTCTCGTTTTCGTTTGTAACGACCGGGAAGGCGGCTCGTTGCAGGCGGCCTTGGGATCGGTCGTCCTTCCGCATCGTCCGCTTGCGGGGCGGAACGTTTCTGCGTATGCGGGTTCCCTGCTACCGTTCTCTCTGTTACGGAATCTCCTGCTTCTGTCGGGCGGAAGACGGATTGCTCACGATGTCGGCCGCCGTTCGGGGAAAACGGTAATCTGCGCCGCTGCGCGGAAAATTACAGCGGCATGTTGCCGTGCTTCTTGGGCGGATTGCTCCGGATCTTGTTGTGCGCCATATCGAGGGCCTGAATCAGCTTGAAACGGGTCTGACGCGGCAGGATGATCTCGTCGACATAGCCCAGCTCGGCCGCCCGGTATGGATTCGCGAAGTGTTCGCGGTACTCCTCGACGGCTTGCGCGCGCTGCTGCTCGTCGGCGTGACGGAACAGAATGTTGACGGCCCCCTCGGCTCCCATTACGGCAATTTCGGCCGTCGGGTAGGCCAGATTGACGTCCGATCCGGTCTGCTTGCTCGACATCACGATATAGGCTCCGCCGTAGGCCTTGCGCAGGATCAGCGTGATTTTCGGGATCGTCGCCTCGACATAGGCATAGACGATTTTCGCGCCGTGGCGGATGATGCCGCCGTGCTCCTGCGTGCATCCCGGCAAGAAGCCGGGTACATCCTCGAGCGTAATGAGCGGTATGTTGAAGCAGTCGCAGAAGCGGATGAAACGCGCCGCCTTGTCCGAGGCGTCGATGTCGAGCACGCCGGCCAAAAAAGCCGGATTGTTCGCGACGATGCCGACCGGGCGGCCGCCCAGCCGAGCGAATCCGATCACGACGTTCTTAGCGAAATGGGGCATCACTTCGAAGAAATAGTGGTCGTCGACGACCGACTCGATCAGCTCTTTCACGTCGTAGGGTACGTTCGGATCGGCCGGGATCAGCGTATCGAGCCGCTCGTCCTCGCGGTGGATGTCGTCCGAGGTCGGGACGACCGGGGCGTCCTCCATGTTGTTCGACGGCAGGAAGCCGAACAGCTCGCGGATGCTCATCAGCACGTCCTCCTCGCTCGGACCGATGAAATGGGCCACGCCGCTTTTGCTGCTGTGCGTGTAGGCCCCTCCGAGCTCCTCCTTGCCGACTTCCTCGTGCGTAACGGCCTTCACGACATCGGGGCCGGTCACGAACATGTGGCTTTTGCCGTCGACCATGAAGATGAAATCGGTCAGCGCGGGCGAGTAGCAGGCTCCGCCGGCGCAGGGGCCCAGAATGGCCGAGATCTGCGGAATGACGCCCGACGCGATCGTGTTCTGGAAAAAGATGTTCGCGTAGCCCGTCAGGCTCTCCACGCCTTCCTGTATGCGGGCTCCGCCCGAGTCGTTCAGCGCGATGACCGGCGCGCCGTTCTTGAGGGCCATCGTCTGAATCTTGACGATCTTCTGCGCGTTCGTGGCGCTGAGCGAGCCGCCCAGCACCGTAAAGTCGTAGGCGTAGACGAAAACCTGGCGGCCGTCGATCTTGCCGTAGCCCGACACGACGCCGTCGCCCGGAATGCGGTGGCGCTCCATGCCGTAGTTCGTGCAGCGGTGCACGACGAACTTGTCCAGTTCGACGAACGTTCCCTTGTCGAGCAGCGTTTCGATCCGCTCGCGGGCGGTCATTTTGCCCGCCTCGTGCTGTTTCTTCACCTTGTCGGCTCCGCCGCCTTCTTCGGCGGCCCGGTTACGCCGCTCGAAATCCTCGTATATCCTTTCGTTTTTCATCTTCTCTTCGTTATTGGTTTTCCGTTTCTTCGACGATCACGTCGAGACGCACGAGCAGCTGCTCGCCGGCCACCGTGTCGCCCTCGCGAACGGCGATCTCGCGGACGATGCAATCGCCCGTCACTTTCAGCGTGCTCTGCATTTTCATCGCCTCGAAGACGACGACCGTGTCGCCGGCCTGAAGCCGGTCGCCCTCGGCCACGTCGATGCGCACCACCTTGCCCGGCATGGGGGCGCACAGGTCGTTGTCCTGCCGGGTGTCGTCGCGCCGGCGGTTGCGCAGGTACCTGGCCTGCGCGTCGACGATGCTGACCTCGTAGGAGGCGAAGCGACTGTTGACCGTGAAGTTCTTGCCGCCCTCGCGACGCTCGACTTCCATATCGTACGACCGTCCGTCGCAGAGCACCGAGCAGATGCCCCGGTCGGTCATCACCATGTCCAGATCGTACGCTTTGCCGTCGACGGAGAGCCGGATGCCGTTGCCGTTCTTTTCGATCAGCTCGACTTCGGCCGTGCGGTCTGCTATCTGTACTTCCATACTTTTTGCCTTTTTCGTTTTACATGCCCATGACGCCCTTGCGCTTGCCGAATTCGCGCCACCGGCTCGTCTGGTCGCCGGCCGTCGCGGCCGTCGCGCCGGCGCCGCTCTCGGTATCGACGATATAGTTCATATACGCCACGATCATGGCCAGATCCTCGGTTCGTTCGTCCTGTTGCGGAGCGGCGGAGCCGAGCAGGACGGCGTTCTTTTCCAGAAACGACGTGTCGTACGACCCGCGCTCGAAGTCGGGCACGCCGAGAATGGAGCTCAGGTAGCCGATGTTCGTTTTGACACCGGTGATCCGGTACTCGTCCAAAGCGCGGCGCATCCGCGCGATCGCTCGCTCACGGGTGTCGGCGTGCACGATCAGTTTGGAGATCATCGGGTCGTAGTGGATAGGGATATCGTATCCTTCGTAGACGTATCCGTCGATGCGTACGCCCGGACCTCCGGGTTCCGATAGTTGTCTTACCGGACCCGGCGACGGCATGAATCCGGCGGCCGCATCCTCGGCGCAGACCCGGCATTCGATCGCATGGCCCCGCTGCACGATGTCGGGCTGCGCGAGCGACAGCGGCTCGCCCGCTGCGATGCGTATCTGCTCGCGGACCAGATCGACGCCCGTCACCTCCTCGGTGATCGGATGCTCGACCTGCAAACGGGTATTCATCTCCAGAAAATAGTAGTTGCGGTGCTTGTCCACCAGAAACTCGATCGTGCCTGCTCCGACGTATCCGACGGCCCGGGCCGCGGCCACGGCGTCGGCGCCCATCCTCTCGCGCAGTTCCGGCGTCAGGAACGGGGACGGGCTCTCCTCGACGATTTTCTGATGTCTGCGCTGTACCGAGCACTCCCGGTCGCACAGGTGGATTACGTTTCCGTGCGTATCGCCCAGAATCTGGAACTCGATATGGTGAGGCTCTTCGACGAAGCGTTCGATGTAGATCGTTCCGTCGCCGAACGAGGCCACCGCCTCGGAGCGTGCCGCCACGAAAGCCTCGCGGACCTCGTCCTCGGACCGTGCCAGACGCATTCCCTTGCCGCCGCCGCCCTGCGACGCTTTCAGCATGACCGGAAAGCCGATGCGGCGGCAGGCCTCGACGGCTTCGTCGGCTCCGGACAGGTTCTCCTGCGTGCCCGGAACGACCGGAACGCCGGCCTCGATCATTTTCCTGCGGGCCGAGATCTTGTCTCCCATCGCGTCGATCGTTTCGGGCCGGGGGCCGATGAACACGAGTCCCGCCTCGGCGCACCGGCGTGCGAAGTCGGCGTTCTCCGACAGAAATCCGTAGCCGGGATGCACGGCGTCCGCTCCGCAGGCCAGGGCCACGCGGATGATCCGGTCGATGTTCAGGTAGCTCTCTTTCGAGGCGGCTCCGCCGATGCAATAAGCCTCGTCGGCGAGCATCACATGCCTCGACAGCCGGTCGGCTTCCGAGAACAGCGCCACCGGGCTGATACCCATCTCGCGACACGAGCGAATCACGCGCACCGCGATTTCTCCCCGGTTGGCAATCACGATTTTTTTTATCATAACAACAAGTTTGGTTCGACTTGTCCGTCCGTCGCGGGCGCCGGTCCGCCTGAACGGAAAGCTGCCGCGGGAATCGAGTCGGCACGCGGCGCGACTTCCGTGCGGTTCGGCAGCCGCTCCGTACCGTCTCCGTATTCCGCCGGCCGATGCGACTTGCCCGTCCGGCCGTTCTTGTTCCGATTCTCCGTTGTCACCACGCTCTCCGATCAATCACCCTTTTCGTCTCTTCTGCAAAAGACGGACCTGACATTCGGTCTACTCTTTGTCGCTCGGACTTGACGATCTGCATATTCCGGAGCCTAACCCACGAAGCTCCGAAACGCGAAACGAACCGGCAGGTCTTCTGACTCGTTCCCGTCCGACGGCCTTCCCGGCGCGGCGCCAGTGGCGACAGATCGTGTCGGACGAAACGGAACCTCACAGCAGCGGGACTGTCCGGGACTTTCACCCGATTCCCTATTATTGCCTACTTCCTTGAGTGCGGAAAGGCAAACCGATCCGGGGCAAATGTATTAATTTTTTCCTAATCCGAGAAAGAACGGGCGGTTTTCAGCCTTCTTCGCGAATGGGGGATATTTTTGCTTTGATAATTCATATGCTGTGTATGCCTCTGAGATTTCCAAGTTTCCGTTCCGGCCGGGATATAGGAGCGGACCGAGCGGCCGACCGATCGATCGCACGTTCAGTGTAAAAGCCGGCGGAGTTGCATATCGGCATATCCCGGAGCGGTGCGGGCCAGAGGAGAAGCGCTTACGGATCGGGCGATTCCGGCGGAAAGAGCGGCGGAACCGGTGCTGCCGGGCCGAATCTTGCCCACTCGGCTGTTCGGGGAGTTTTCGGACGGCGGCAACCCGTATATGTCTTTGTACGCCGGAAAAACGGAAAGCCGTCCACTGGGACGGCTTTCCTGATAATGAATAAGATCTTCCCCCGGGAAGTTAGAAGAACTTCACCCGGTTATCGGTGATCTCGACCGCATCTACGAGCGCCTGATTGGCCCGCTCGATGATGTATGCCTGCGCATTGGCTTCGAGGCGTACGCGCTCGCTTTCGGGCGTGACGGTCTCTATGGCGCTGCGCGAAGTGACGTCGAACAGGTAAACGCCCGCATTACCGGCGACCGGTTTCGACTGGGCGCTCTCTTCGACACCCGTCACGGCTCCGATCAGCTTGGGCTCGACCCCTACTCCTTCGATATAGAACGAGTTGAACTCGATGCCGGAGGCTTCCTTCACCTCGGTCTCCAGTTTCGATGCGGTTTCGGCGAGCGAGCCTTTCCCGCTCAGTTCTTCCGATAGCATTTCTCCCTTTTTCCTCAGGCGAAGGATATCGGCAATCTGTTTCGAAACGGATTCGACCGGTGCGATGCCGTCCGCCGTCACTCCGGTGATTGCTGCGACGATGTAGTTGCCGTCGATATCCATGATCGCGGAAACGTCGCCTTTCTCTCCGTTGAAAGCCCAGCGGACGATTTCACGCGAGTTGTCGATGCCGTTGAGGTTGCGGTCGGTATTGCGGATGCGGGCCACGCGTTTCGACAGCGAGTTCGAGGCGACCGCCTTGTCGAAGTTCTCGTACGAACCGTGAGCCTCGGCGATAAACTTGCTGGCGTTCGCGTAGACTGCCTGCTGGGTCGTCTGGCTCGGCTCGATCCGGTAGGTGATCGTTGCGAGCTGGACTTTTTTGGTCGGTTTGCTCAGATAGGTCACCTCGGCGATGTGCGTTCCGAAACGCGAATCGACCGTGAAGACCTTCCCCTTTTCGTTGGCGAGAACCGCATCGCCGAATTCGGGAACCATCTGCGAGGGGGCGAAGACGCCCAGGTCGCCGCCCTTGCTTTTCGAGCCGGGATCGTTCGAGTAGACCTCCGCCAGTTCGGCGAACGAGGCGCCGCCCTGCAGTGCTTTCACGATGCTGTCGGCCAGCTCCGCCTGTCCGGCAGGAAGCAGGATGTGACGGGCTCCGACCGAGTCGGGCAGCATTTTGGTATCGACGACACGGGCCAGCGTATAGGTGTCGCCCTCTTTTACGGGACCGTACATTTTCTGGTTGTCGGGACCGAAGGCGTACTTCGCCAGCGGGCCGGAAAGCTGATTTTCGCCGACATACTCCTTATCGGTCTGAGCCTGCGAGTTCAGCGTAGCGTACTGCATCGGCGTCGTGCTCTGGGAGAATTCCTCCGCCATTTCGTTCACTTCCTTTTCCGCAGCGGCATAGTCCTCCTCGGAAGGAAGCACGTCGAACATGACGTACTCGACGTCGCGCGAGGCGCTCTGGCGGAAAGCGTTTTTATGCGCATCGTAATATTTGCGGATATCTTCCTTCGTGACGCTGACCGTCGAATCGGCGATCCGGTCGTAGTTCTCGACTATGTACGAAATGCCGCTCGCCACGTTGGAGCCGGCTACGGCCTGATCCACTTCGAGGTCGGTCACGTACATGCCTTTCGCTACCAGCGCCATGTACTTCAGTACCAGGCGCTGCTTGGTCATCTGATCCTTGAGGTATTCCCACATCATGGCCGCGCGACCGGATGCGTCCCGCGAGAGGTTCGACACGAACTGGCGCAGCATGGTGCCGTCATAGACGCCCGTGTTGGGATTGATGAACGTGCTGCGGACAACCGGCGAGATATACGTGCCGTCGACCATGTCGATCTGCTCGGCTTCGCCGACACGGAAGCCTGCCGCCTCGAAACCGGGCTCGAGCGCATACTGGCTGACCAGAAAGTCCCATGCCTGATCCCTGATCTGATCCTGTTCCTCGGCCGAGAGGCTGTTGCGTCCCGAGGAGGTCTCAACGATCGCGGTCAGGTAGTCGACCTTGTCGGTGAACTGGGTATATCCGATCTTTTCCCCGTTGATTTCTCCGACGCGCATCTTGCGCTCTTGGAACGCGCTGGCGCCCTGATTGCCGAAATCGCCGAGCAGGAAGGCCAGCAGGGCGATTCCGATGACGATCGAAACGACGATGCCGCCGCGAGTTCTCAATGTGTTAAGTGTTGCCATATTGGTTCAATAGTTTTTGAAAATGCGGTTTCGTGCTGGATAACGAAACCCAAAGGTAATAAAATTCTTCTTTGCAAGTGCAATCCGGCGTCAGAAACTGCAATTTTGCTCCGCTCCACCGTGCGTTTCGTCAAGTTTTTAGCCTGCTTTCGGCTCCGGCGACTCCGGGCGGCGGCGACGGTTCGGCGGAGCGGTTTTTCATCCGCTCGTTCCGCCCTCAGGGCATCCATTCCGAGATGCCGGTCAGCGGATGCTCCGCTCTCCAACGCTCCAGCTCGGTACGGGTCCGGACCCCGCCCTGCACGACCGCGCGGTAGATTTCCACTCCTGAGATTTTCTCGTGGTCGGGAGTCTCGAACTTGAGCCGCAGGACGGCCTGCCGCATTTCCGGCGTCAGCGCCCTTTGCAGCCGTCGGGCGAAGCGCTCGAAATAGCCGTCGTAGGCCGAACCCGCTTCGATGTGGATCATGTCGATCTGCCAGAGCTCGCCGTCGCGGTCTTCGTACCATGCGTGCCACTCGACGCACTTCTCGTCCGTGTGCAGCAGGTTGACGCATTCGATTCGCCGGACGGAGGCGTTTTCCGCGATGCGGGCCATGGCGGCAAAGCCGCTCGGGAGCAAGGGCGGCTCGGAATAGATGTGAAAGTCGATGTCGAGGTGCTTGGCGAGCAGTCCGGTCGCAAGCGACCCGACCGAATTCACCCGGGCGCCGGCGGCTTCCCAGATTTTCACGAGATTCAGTTCGTCGACGACTTGCCACGCCCTCCGGCGGTTGCGGTCGGCGATTGCCTCATAGGAATCGTTTTTCATGGGCGGCTGAAAGTTTGCTCTTTATCGGTTCGGAAAACGGTCCGCCCGGTCTTCGCCCGTGCCGCCGCATTCCGCCTGCGGCGGTCCGTTCGTTACGGGGATACTCTCCGGACGGTTCGCATTCCTCGCGCCTGCGGCCGGAGAGGTGCCGGGGCAGGCTCAGACGATCGTTACCCGCATCAGCTCGATACGCGAGGCGTTCGTTCGCAGAATCTTGATCCGTTTGTTGTCCGAGAGAATCGTTTCGCCGGCCGAGGGAATGCCCTGATACTTGTCGATCACGTATCCGGCCAGCGTGTCGTAGTTTTCGCTTTCGGGGAAGTCGAGCCGGTACTTCTCGTTGACGTACTCGATCTCGAGGCGTCCCGAGAACAGATACTCGTTGTCGCTCATCTTCTTTTCGACCAGATCCTGAGAATCGTGCTCGTCCTCGATCTCGCCGAATATCTCCTCGAGGATGTCCTCGATGGTGACCATGCCTGCCGTGCCCCCGAACTCGTCGATCACGACGGCGATCGAGTGGCGGCTGCGGATGAACAGCGTCAGCAGCTTCTGAGCCGGCATGCTCTCGGGCACGTAGTCGATCTTGTTGAGAATCTCTCCGATCGAGCGCGGATAGCGGAACAGGCTCTTGGTGTTGATGTATCCGACGATGTTGTCGATGTTGTCGCGGTAGACCGGCAGGCGGGAAAACTGCGTGTCGATGAACTGCCTCGTGGCTTCTTCGACCGAGCAACCCTGTTCGACGGCCTCGATGTCGACGCGAGGAACCATGCAGTCGCGCACGAGCAGGTCCGAAAAGTCGAGCGCGTTCTGGAACAACCGGATATCCTTCTCGTTCTGCGTCTGCTCGCTGTCCTCGGCGGCCTCGTCGAGCAGATGCGCCAGATCCTCGCGGTCGAACGTGCTGATCGACTGGTCGCGCCGCAGCGGCAGCCCGGCCATTTTGAGGATGCCGACCGACACGAGCGTCGTCAGTTTGGCGACCGGGTAGAAAAGCAGATAGAAGAAATAGACCGGCAGCGCGAAGCTCCGGTAGTAGAAGTTCGGGTTGAGCCGGACGACGGCTTTCGGCACGAACTCCGCCGCGAAAAGGATGATGGCCGTCGATACGAGCGTCTCGATCAGGTACGATCCTCCGTCGCCGGGCGAAATGCCGGCGGCATGCAGTCCGGCCTGGATCAGCACGCTCATCTGGAGCGAGTAGACGACCAGCGCGACATTGTTGCCTACCAGGATCGTCGTGATATACTGTCCGGGATATTTTGCGAACAGCCCCGCGATGTAACCGAACAGGCGGCTTCGCTTGCGTTCGATCTCCAGCTTCAGCTTGTTCGACGATAGAAAGGCGATCTCCATGCCCGAGAAAAAAGCGGACAATATCAGCGAGACGACGACTGTTATGGCGACCGAAAGCATGGTTATCTGAAACGTGAGTGTCTGCGGCGGAGGGCGCGGGGCGAAAACGTCCGTTCCGCTCGGCACCCTCCTGCGGCAAAGATACAACAATTTATTTGCCTGAGTGTTTCCCGGGCGCGAATAAGGCGGCCCTTTCCCCTTCGTCGCGCGGGGGAATCCGGCGGCGGAGCCTTTAAGGACGGCGGCTTCCGGCTGCGTCGGCTTCCGGGCGGCCCGGACGGTCGAACCGTTCGAGTTTGACCGGCTTGCCGAGCATACGGGGTTCGTCCCGTCGTTTGCGCTGGTTGCGGATCGTGGCCGGATTGGCCACGCCTTCTCCCTCGCGGATCACCGGCACGTCCGCCGGCACGTCCGGTTTCGGAGCGGCTTCGGGAGCTTTCTCCGTCGTGTCGGAGCGGTTCGGCGCCGTCTCGACCGTTACCTTCCCTTTCGGGTTGCGTACGACGAACTCCTCGAAACGCTCGTCCGACTCGAATCCGTCCCCATAGACGACGTCCGTGTTCTGGGTGATTTTCGAATCGACGTTCGAGTAGACGAGTTTGGATTTCTGGTTCCAGAACAGCTGTTCGGTCTCGAGCTGGTTGCCCCCGGCATTGTGGCCCCGGACGTTGCCCTTGGCCTCCCACAGCTGCTGCTTTTCGAGCAATATGGCATAGTTGGCCGTCAGCGACGATTCGACCTGATGGGTCGAGTCGTTGTAGGTTTCGATGTGGATTCCCTTGCGAAACTCGGTATAAGGCTCCAGCGCATATTCGTAACGCTCCAGCAGCGGAGTCGTGAACCGATAAGTGAGATTCCCGTTCCTCGACAGGATGACCGTCAGGTCCTCGCTCTGCTGAGTCATCATGTTCCGTACGCCGTTGTCGTTCGCGACGGAGGTTTTGCTGTCGCAAGAGACGAGCAGCGCGGCGCATCCGCCCAGCAGAAGCGCCGCTGCACGGCGAAGCGTATGTCGCGTCGGTTCTTGCACGGGAGGACGATTGTCTACTGATATTTGAAGCGCTTGAACCAGTCGTCTTCGCCGAACAGGCTCAGTCCGATGGATACTTTGATATAATTCTCGCGGACCATGCGGAACTGTCGGGTGCCGATCATGCCGGTAGCCGTCGTCCCCCGGCATCCCCATGTCAGACCGAGATTGACCGAGCTGAAGCCCTGCATCTTGATCGGGATGCCGACGCCCACGGACAATCCCACGTCGTTGATCTTATGGCCGTTGATCCGCATGTAGTAGTCGTTGTAATAGACTCCGAAGCGGTAGGTCCACCGGTTGAGGAATCGACGGATATCGATCGCGTTCGGGGTATACTCGACTCCTACGCGATAATACTGGTTGTTCTTGAAGACGACGTCGTCCTGCGAGTCGGGCGGATTGATGCCGTTCCACTGCTCCATCGAGTAGTCGAAGCCGACGCCCAGCTTATGCGTCTGATAGAACAGTCCCGCGCGCAACATGCCCGGCAGGTTGAACGACTGCTTTCCGTTGGAATAGCTGACCGTATCGGACTCGATGCCCGAAGTGTATACGATACGCTCGTTTTCGGGCTTCAGGTTCAGTTTGGGACGGTATGTCGCGCCGAAGGTGAGAATCCGCTTGTCGTTGCGGAGGATGTCGTACTGGAGGCCGAAGTTCATACCTATGCGCGAGATCGTCTCGCTCGACCGGCCTACCGCATTGCTGTACTGCGTGGAGGTCATCAGCGAGGTGACCGTCGTCGAGAAACTGCGGGTCGTCCGGCCGTGATAGTAGATCAGGTCGGCCCCGAGGGCGAGATGCTTGGTCACCTGAACGCCCAGTCCCAGCTTCGCCTGCGTGACCGTTCCCTCCCCCAGATAGTTATAGACGACATACTTGTCGTTGGCCAGCAGCAGCGGATCGGTATCTTCCATCTGCACCCGGTATCCCACGCTGCTCAGCGGCGTGACGCTGACGCCGAGCCCGACGCCCCGGCCCAGCGGCATGGCCAGCGCGATGTCCCGGACGTTGAAAGAGTTGTGGCTGGTTTTCGCTTCGGCGGTTTTCGAGTAGGTGTTGTTGCCTTCGATCCCGACGTTGAACAGAAAGGTCTTCCGTCCGAGCAGACTGTACGACGCTGGGTTGATATAATTGATCTTCATCGAGTTGCGGTACCCTACGCCGACGCCTCCCATCGACCGCATGTAGGCGGGTCCCTGTGTCGAGAAATCGCCCAGTCCGTAGAAAGTATAGGGCGAGAAGGCATTCAGGCTGCTGCTTTGCGCCTGCGCGGCGACCGGCAGCGCCAGCCATACCGCGAGAGCCGCTCGGATGATGATCTGCTTGCTATTTTGCATTATATTCAAGAATTCGGTTCAGGCCGTAAGCCACCAGGTCGTAAGTTGCAAATATCGTATTTTTTAGTCTTTTGGCAAAAAAATCGCTCTCTCCGCCGGTAAAAACGATTCTCAGGTCTTCGTAGCGCTGCTCCAGATCGCGGATATAGCCCTCGATCTCGTATACGATGCCGTTCACGACGCCGGATTCGATGGCCGACCGCGTCGAGTTTCCCAGCAGCGTCGGCTTCTCCTGCTGCGGGAACGAGCAGAGCGGCAGGGTGTCGGTGAAGCGGTTCAGTGCCCGGAAGCGGGTATCGGCGCCGGGAGAGATGTTGCCTCCGAGATATTCGCCGCGTTCGCTTACGAAGTCGATCGTGATGGCCGTTCCGAAGTCGACGATCAGGATATTCCGTCCGGGATAGAGGGTCCATGCGCCCACGGCGGCCGCGAGCCGGTCCGGTCCGAGCGTCTCGGGGGTAGCGTAACGGTTCTCGATCGGGACCGGTACGCTCCGGTCGAAGCGCAGGAAGCGGCGCAACCGTCTTCTCAGCAGGCTCTCCACCTCGCTGTCGGCCGTCCGGCAGGAGATGGCGATCGCGGCGTCGATGGCGGGATTCGCGTCGAGCACGCCGGCGACGAAAGCCGCGTCGGGCCGGTCGGTCTTCAGAAAGTCGACTACCTGCCCGTTTTCGATGACGGCCAGCTTGGCGAGCGAGTTGCCTATGTCGATAGCAAGATTCATCCTTGCAAAATTAGCGATTCCGTTCGTGCCGCGCAAGCCCGGCCTTGCCGCGCGAGGGATACCGGAGGCTACTGCGCGGCCTTTTCGGCCAGCTCGTGCAGCGCGGCCGTCGCCTCGGAGATATTTTTTATATTTCTAACTACCACGGAGAGCTTATTATTGTTCTGACGGAAAATAAATTTGCTCTCTGCGCGCGTAGCCGCTTTCAGTATGCCGCCGAACAAGTCGCTCTTGTAGTAGGCCGAATGCTGGTTCTCAATGAATTTCAGGATCATGATCCCGTTTTTGACGATCGCTTTCTCGAAGCCCAGACGGATGCAGGCCCAGCGCATCCGCACGACGTCGAACAGCTCGCGGGTCGGCTCGGGGACTTCGCCGAAACGGTCGCGTAGGTTCGCCTCGAAGACGGACAGCCGCTCCTCGTCGGCGATGTTGTCGAGCTCGCGGTAGAGCCTGATCTTCTCCGTGCTGCTGCCGACGTACTCGTCCGGAATGAACGCCTCGCGGTCGGTCTCGATCTGGCAGTCGGTGATGAAAGCGGCGGGCCTTGCCTGCGGGGAAAGCGCTTCCTGCGGCTTGTCTTCCTGCGGCGCGGCGGTTGCCTGCTCCTCCTCGCGCAGCTCGGCGATCGCCTCGGCGAGGATTTTCTGGTAGGTCTCGAATCCGATGTCGGCGATGAAGCCGCTCTGTTCGCCGCCGAGCAGGTTGCCCGCTCCCCGGATGTCCAGGTCCTGCATCGCGATGTTGAACCCCGCGCCCAGGTCCGAGAACTCCTCGATGGCGCGCAGCCGCCGGCGGGCGTCGGACGAGAGCGTCTCCTCGGGAGGGGTGAGCAGGTAGCAGAAAGCCTTGCGGTTCGACCGTCCGACGCGGCCGCGCAGCTGGTGCAGGTCGCTCAGCCCGAAGTTCTGCGCGTTGTCGATGATGATCGTGTTGGCGTTCGGCACGTCGACGCCCGACTCGATGATCGACGTGGCGATCAGCACGTCGAATTCGCCGTAGATGAAGTCCATCATCAGCTTCTCCATCTGCTGCGCGTTCATCCGTCCGTGCCCTACGGCCGTCCGCGCCTGCGGACAGAGCCTGCGAACGAGCGCCTCGATGTCGGCGACCGTTCCGACCCGGTTATGAACGAAATATACCTGTCCGCCGCGCGCGAGCTCGAACTCGATCGCCTCGCGGATGATCTCCTCATCGAACGGGTGCGTCTCGGTCGCTATGGGTTGGCGGTTGGGCGGAGGAGTCGTGATGACGGACAGGTCGCGCGAGCCCATCAGCGAAAACTGCAGCGTGCGGGGGATCGGCGTGGCGGTCAGCGTCAGCGTGTCGATTTCGGCTCTCAGCTGGCGCAGCTTCTCCTTGGCCGCCACGCCGAACTTCTGCTCCTCGTCGATCACGAGCAGACCGAGGTCCTTGAACTCGATGCCCTTGCCCAGTATCTTGTGCGTGCCGATCAGGATGTCGATCTTGCCGCTTTTGACCTCTTCGAGAATCTGGCGCGTCTCCTTCGCGCTTTTGAGGCGGCTCAGGTGCTCGATGCGGACGGGGAACTCCTTCAGCCGCTCGTTGAACGTACGGTAGTGTTGCAGTGCGAGGATGGTCGTGGGGACCAGCACGGCGACCTGCTTCGAGTCGGTGACGGCCTTGAAGGCCGCGCGGATCGCGATTTCGGTCTTGCCGAACCCGACGTCGCCGCAGACCAGCCGGTCCATCGGCACGGGACTTTCCATGTCCTGCTTGACGAGCTGCGTGGCCGTTTGCTGGTCGGGCGTGTCCTCGTAAATGAACGAGGCTTCCAGCTCGTGCTGCATGTAGCTGTCGGGCGAAAAGGCGAAGCCCCGGCTGGCCTGACGCTTCGCGTACAGCGCGATCAGCTCGCGGGCGATGTCCTTGACGGCCTTTTTCGTGTTGAGCTTCATGCGCTGCCATGCCCCCGAGCCGAGCTTGTATATTTTCGGCGGCTCGCTGTCCTTGTCCTTGTACTTCGAGATGCGGTGCAGCGCGTGGACGTTTACCAGCAGCACGTCGTTGTCGCGGTAGACGAGCTTGATCGCCTCGTGCACCTTGCCGTTCTCGATCGTCCGCGTCAGTCCCCCGAAGCGGCCGACGCCGTGGTCGATGTGCACGACGTAATCGCCTACTTTCAGCGAGTTGAGTTCCTGAATCGTCAGGCTTTCGCTCCGGTCCAGCTCGCCCCGGATACGGTAGCGCTGGTAGCGGTCGAATATCTGGTGGTCGGTGTAGAAGCAGTTTTTCGACGTATGGTCGACGAACCCCGCGTGCAGTGCCAGAGGAACGGAGTCGAAGACGACGTTCTTCTCTCCGATCGAGTTGAAGATGTTCGACAGCCGCTCGATCTGAGCCTTGTTGTCGGAGAGCAGACAGGTCGAATAGCCTCTCAGACGGTTCGCGTTGATGTCGTCGGCCAGCAGATCGAATTTCTTGTTGAATTCGGGCTGGGGCGTCGTGTCGAACGCGACGCGGACTTCGGCGGGCCGCTCGCGGACGTTGTCGCGCAACAACACGAAAGCCGCCTTCTTCGCGTCGGAGAGAAATCCTTTGCGGCTGGTGACCAGCGTGTCGATCGACGACGGCTCGTCCAGATCGCCGAGAATCTTCGTCCGGATGTCGTCGAAGCGCTTGAGCGTGTAGTCTCCGTCGGCGATCCAGTAGGTGACTTCTCCCGCGAACCGGGCCAGCGAGACGCGATGCTCGACCGAGGTTACCGTCTTGAGGTTCGGAACGATCTCCACCTCGTCGAGCGTGCCGGTCGAGAGCTGCGTGCCGACGTCGAACGGCCGGATCGAGTCGATCTCGTCGCCGAAAAAGTCGATCCGATAGGGTTTGTTGTCCGAATAGGAGAAAATGTCGACGATGCCGCCGCGAACCGAGTATTGTCCCGGTTCGTAGACGAACTCGACCCGTTCGAAACGGCATTCCCGCAACGCTTCCTCGACGAAAGCGGTCGACAGATTGTCCCCTCGGCGCAGCTTCAGTACGCTGTCGCTCAGCCGCTCCCGGTCGGCGACTTTTTCGGTCAGCGCCTCGGGATATGTACACAGAATCAGCGGCTTGTCCGCCGCGCTTCGCAGTGCGTTGAGCGCCGTCGTGCGTTGTACGAGGCCCGACGGGTCCTCCTGTCCGTACTGGATCGAGCGCTTGTAGCCCGTTGGAAAGAAAAACAACCCCTCTCCGCCCGTGAGCGGATAGAGGTCGTTGTAAAGATAGCCCGCCGCATCCCGGTCTTCGGCGACCAGGACGTGGACGCCTCCGAGACGGGCGATCGCTCCGTGCGCGACGAGCGACAGCGACGATCCGACCAGCGACGCGAGTTGTACCGTACTCCCCGGACGGATGCTCTCGGTCAGTTGCCGGAAAGCCTGCTGATCGGTGAAAATCTGTTCCAGCTCGGCGATCGTCATATGCGCGTCAAATCAATTCTTCGTCCTCGCGGTTGAAGAAGCGGGTCTCGATGATGCCCGTCGTATTGTCCGAAGCGACGCGGATGCGGCAACGGTACTTGAACATCCACCGCGTGCGGAGCGACGGGAAGCCCTTTTTGACGAAGGCCGCCACGACGGGGCTGACCCTCAGCTTCAGGTAACTCAGCTTTTTCTCCTTCACGAAATAGGCGATCTGCTTCTCGATCTGGTCGTCGATCAGCACGGCGGGCGCGACGAGGCCCGTGCCGTGGCAGGCCGGGCAGGTCTCCCGCACGTCGATGTGCGTCTCGGGCCGTACCCGCTGGCGCGTGATCTGCATCAGCCCGAACTTCGACAGCGGCAGGATCGTGTGTTTCGCGCGGTCGCCGGCCATCAGCTCTCGCATCTTCTCGACCAGCGCGTTGCGGTTCTCGCTCTTGTGCAGGTCGATGAAGTCGATCACGATGATGCCGCCCATATCGCGCAGCCGGAGCTGACGCGCGATTTCGGCCGCGGCGGCCAGGTTCACGTCCATCGCCGTGCGCTCCTGATCGTTGTCGACTTTCGCCCGGTTGCCGCTGTTGACGTCCACGACGTGCAGCGCCTCGGTATGCTCGATGATCAGGTAGGCGCCCTTCTTGAGCGAGACGTACTTGCTGAACAGCGACATGATCTGCTTCGACACGTCGAAGTTGTCGAAGATCGGCGTGCTGCCTTTGTACAGCTTGACGATCTTTTCCTTGTCCGGGGCGATCATCCGGATGTATTCGCGGATCTCCTCGTACACGGTGTGGTCGTCGACGTATATGCTGCTGAACGACCCGTTGAGCAGGTCGCGGATGATCGTCGTCGTGCGGTTTTCCTCGTTCAGGATCAGCGACGGGGGCGTCTGGTTGCGCAGGCCGTCGAGCACTTTTTCCCAGCGACGCACGAGCGACGTGATGTCGTGCTCGATGTCTGCGTCCTGCTGGCCCATCGCGGCCGTGCGGATGATGACGCCGTAATTCTTGGGCAGCACGGCCGAGGCGATCCGCTTGAGTCGGTTGCGCTCCTCGTTGGAGCGGATTTTCTGCGAGATGGATATCTTGTTCGAGAAGGGAATCAGCACGACGTTGCGTCCGGCCAGCGAGATGTCGGACGTCAGGCGCGGACCTTTGGTCGATATGGCCTCTTTGGCGATCTGCGCGAGAATGGGCTGGCCGCTGGCTATGAAACCCGAAATCTTGCCGGTCTTGCCCATCGCCTTGTCGAGGCGTATGTTTTGAAACAGAGGAGCTCTCTTCCCGGAGGTCAGCGTGCCGACGAGCTTGTGCAGCGAGGTGAACTGCGGGCCCAGATCGAGATAATGGATGAAAGCGTCCTTCTCATACCCGATGTTGACGAACGCGGCGTTCAGGCCGGGCATGATCTTCTTGACTTTCCCCAGGTAGATGTCGCCGACGGAGTATCCCGTCTTGCACTTTTCCTTGTTCAGCTCGACCAGTTGCTTGTCCTCGAACAGGGCGATGGCGATCTCGCTGGGGGTTACGTTGATAATTAGTTCTTTATTCATCAGAGTCTGTGAGGTTTCTTCGCACGCGGAGTCCCTTGAGGGCGGTCGGGCCGCCTTGTTCGGCGACGCGTGCGGGGGAGTGGGTTACGGACATTCAATATGCAATAAACCTAAAGACCCTTGGGTACTTTAGGTTTATAACATTCCGACACATAAAAGTGCTACCTACTTTTTCTTTTTATGTCTGTCTTTTCTCAGACGTTTCTTGCGCTTGTGGGTAGACATTTTATGCCTTTTTCTTTTTTTACCGCTTGGCATAATCGTAAGGTTTAATAAAGATGGTTAATTATTTGGCATTGGCTTTTACTTTGCCTGCGAAACTCTTGGCCGGCTTGAATGCCGGGATGTTGTGGGCAGGGATCGTAATAGTCGTGTTTTTCGAAATGTTGCGGGCCACCTTCTCCGCTCTTCTCTTGACGATGAAGCTGCCGAAGCCCCTCAGGTAGACGTTCTTGTTCGAGGTCAGCGAGTCCTTGATGCTTTCCATGAACGCTTCCACGATCTGCTGCACCTGCGCTTTTTCGACACCGGTGCCTTTTGAAATTTCGTTAACAATATCCGCCTTTGTCATAATCCAAAAATATTTAGTTTAAACTTATTTTTCCCCTTAGTCCATTGGAGTGCAAATATATATCTTTATTTCCTTATAAAGAAATTACGGGAGTAAATATTTTTTCCTGCTGCGGGAAAATGCTAACTCTTTCACTCCTATTCCGTTTCTATTTCCCGCACACGCAAAAATCAGCCCAAAGTAGTGAAAAACAGTAAATTTTTAGTTATCGTATTGTTTTTCAGTTGTTTGCAATCTGAGACGGTGATATTCTGCCGCATGCGACGCGCTTTCGCCGTCCGAGGCGGCGGCTTGATCCCGGTTTGCCAGTGATATAACGCTGAAAGTTACCGGTTAGTCTGCGGCTCCGGACAATAAAAGTCCGGTTTTTGCATTATTTGTAAAGGGCATGCGTCGCGCGGCGCGACGCATGTGCCGAATTTAGCTATCTTTGTATGAAATAAAATCGGTGAAGCGATGAGTGCAGCCAAAATCCTGTGGGTCGACGACGAGATCGACCTGCTTAAGCCTCACATTCTGTTTCTTCAGGGCAAGGGCTACGACGTGGTTACGAGCAACAACGGCTACGACGCGATCGATCTGGCTTCGTCCCAGCCGTTCGACCTGATCATCCTCGACGAAATGATGCCCGGCCTGACGGGTCTCGAGACGCTCCCGCGAATCAAGGAGCTGCGGCCGATGACGCCGGTGATCATGGTTACCAAGAGCGAGGAGGAGAACATCATGGACAAGGCCGTCGGGTCGAAGATCGCCGACTACCTGATCAAACCCGTCAATCCGAATCAGGTGCTGCTGTCGATCAAGAAAAACGTCCACAGCCAGCAGCTCGTCACCGAGCAGACGACGGCCGACTACCGCAGCGAGTTCGGTCTCATCGCCTCGTCGTTCGCCTCCGCGCGGACGTTCGCCGACTGGGTGCAGATATACAAGAAGCTCGTGGGCTGGGAGGTCGAGCTGACCGAGTCGACCGATCCGGGCGTGCGCGAGATCCTGTCGTACCAGAAGAACGAGGCGAACAACGAGTTCGCCAAGTTCGTCCGCGCCAACTACCTGAGCTGGTTCTCGGATCGCGATGCCGACGCTCCGGTGCTGTCTCACCAGCTGGTCCGCTCGAAAGTCTTTCCTATTGTGGACGCCTCGGCCAAGACGACCCTCTTTCTGATCGACAATTTCCGGCTGGACCAGTGGCGGATGATCCGTCCGGTGCTGCACGGACTGTTCGACGTCGAGCAGGAGGATTTCTATTGCAGCATTCTGCCGACGGCCACCCAGTATGCGCGCAACGCGATTTTCGCCGGGCTGACGCCGCTGGCGATCGACAAGATCATGCCCGATCTGTGGCTCAACGACAACGAGCACGGGGGCAAGAATCAGCACGAGGAAGATTTCCTGCGCCGGCAAATGCAGTCTCAGGGCAAGAGCTACAAACTGTTTTTCGACAAGATCGTCAAGACCGACTCGGGCAAGCGGCTGATCGAGAATTTCGACCGGGTCGCCGCCGCCGACTTCTCGGTAATCGTCTATAACTTCCTCGATATCCTGTCGCATGCGCGGACCGAAACGCAGATCATCCGCGATCTGGCCGAGGACGAGGCGGCGTTCCGCTCGCTCACGCGTTCGTGGTTCGAGCACTCGGACCTGCTGGAGCTGATGCGGCTGGTCGCCGATCGCGGGCACACGGTCATCGTCACGTCGGACCACGGCACGATTCAGGTGGACCGTCCGGTCCGCGTGCAGGGCGACCGCGAGACGTCGTCCAACCTGCGCTATAAGACCGGCCGCAACCTGGGCTTCAACCCCAAGGAGGTGTTCGCGATCACGAAACCCGAGCAGGCTCACCTGCCCAAGTCGAACATCACGTCCACCTATATTTTCGCCTACAACCGCGACTTTTTCGTCTATCCGAACGATACGAACCGTTTCGTGCGCTATTATAACGATACGTTCCAGCACGGCGGCATCTCGATGGAGGAGATGATCATTCCCTTCATCGTCATGAAGCCGAGGTAGCGCCGGTCCCTTTGCCCGGAGTCGCGGCGTGCCGGACGGCTTCCCCGGGTTCGGACAGCCTCGTCCGGTCCGTTTCCGGCCGTGCGCCGGCGGATTTTGCGGTTCGCTGCGGGAGCAGGGCGGCCGCGGGCGGAACCGTGCGCCCGCTTTTACGTTTGCCGTCCCGCGCAGGACTTCGGGAAAGAGCGGGAACGGAAATTCCGCGTTCTGTCGGGCGGATGGCCGGCGGACCTGCGGAGCGCGCTTTCTGCCGGACATGCGGCGGACGGAAAACCCGCGCGGTTTTGAAATTCGCTCCGAACCGTTATCTTTGCCTCCAAAGAGAGTGGGAAAAATCCATGAAAACATTCAGGATACGTTCGACGAGCGATTTGCCCGAGGTGGCCGAAGCGATTCTCGACGCGCGGGCCGGCCGCACGGTGATCGCGTTTCGCGGCGGGATGGGCGCGGGCAAGACGACGCTGATCCGGGCGGTCTGCGACCGCCTCGGCGTGACCGACACGGTGACCAGCCCTACGTTCGCTATCGTCAACGAGTATCGCGGCGACGGCACGCCTCCGGTCTATCATTTCGACTTTTACCGGATCGACCGGATCGAGGAGGCGTTCGACTTCGGCTACGAGGAGTATTTTTTCAGCGGAAACCTTTGCTTGGTCGAGTGGCCCGAGAAGATCGAGAGCCTGCTCCCGGACGATGCGATGAACGTGCGCATCGACGTGCCCGACGAGGATGAGCGCGTGATCTCGATCGACTGACTTTATTCTGTTTTGCCGTATCGCCGTATGGCTTCGGGAGAGTTCTTCCCGTCGCTTCTGCCGGTTTTCGCGTCATAGCGCGCTTTGCCGGAAGTAGGGGGGCGTCGCATTGTGCGATCGCTACCGGCGGAGTCGTACCGTCGTCTGGCGTGCGGATTGTCGTGAGCCGCGTCCGGCCGGCTGCCATGCGTTTTTTGCGCGAAGCCGCACTGAACTTCCGGTCGGATCGTCTTTTGAGGCGCTCGGTCCGCATCGGATGCGTTTTCTTCGTGCGCGTTTCATCGTTTCGCATGGACTGGAGGTCCGCCGCCGTTTTCGGCTGAGCGACGCCGACTCTCTTCCCTGCCTTATTTTCCGATCCGGGCGATCGTTTTCGGATCGGTCAGCTCGCGCAAGGCGTCGCGGCCGATCCAGCGGGCCGTACGGTCTTGCGACGAGGCCAGCGTCCGGCTCAGCCCGACGGCCTCGCCGTGCAGCCGTAGGCTTCGTTTGCCGATCTGTCTCAGAGCCCAGTTGACGGCTTTCTTGACGAAATTGCGCGGATCGTCCGCAGCTTTTCCGATCAGTCCGAGCAGCGGCAGAAACCTCTCGTCGGGCGACCGCTTGTCTCCGATCGCCAGCGCCGCCGTCAGCGCGAAGGCCGTGCGCCGGACGTATTCCTCCTCGCGCGGAGCGTATCGCTCGACCAGCTCGTAGGCGAACGCGGTGCGGCGCAACAGGTTCTGACAGCACAGGTCGCAGACGTCCCATGCGTCGAACTGTTGCGTCCAGCGGTCGACGAGTCCGACGGTCGTCTGCCGGGGATCGGCGATCATCGGGGCCAGCAGGCGGGCCTCGTGCCAGCCCGTGTCCCAAAGCGCGACGGCCAGCGGGTGGTCCGTACCCGTCTCCCGGGCGATCTTTCTCAGCGCGGGAACCGCAATGCCCAGCGCCCGTTCCGTCGGAATGCCGAAACGGCTCATGCTGCTGCGGTGTTCGGGCGAGGCCGCTGCCCGGAGGATGGCTATCAGGTCGTCTGCTCGATTCATCGTGGTCGTTTCTGTCCGGTCGCCGCTGCTCCGCCGCCTTCACGTTTTCCGGCCGGGGACGCGATTCCCGGAAAAGGCGTGATCCGTTCGGCCGGCTGCGGCGGCTTCGGGAAAAGCCCGAACGTGCCGGAAATGCGGAGGCATATTCCCGGCTCGTCCGTTTGCACTATCTTTGCCGGCAAATGTAACGAAAAAACGATGAGGTACGACTGCTTGTTTTTCGATCTCGACCGCACGCTGTGGGATGTCGATCGCAATCAGAAGAAAGCCTTGAGGGTGCTGTACGGCCGTTACGGCTTGGATCGTTCCGGCATCGGGTTCGAGCGCTGCTTCGCGGTGTTCGAGCGGATCAACGCCGGGTTGTGGGACGATTACCGCGACGGGAAAATCTCGCGCGAGACGCTGCGCGACACGCGTTTCGAGCGGATGCTCGACGAGATCGGCCTGAGCGACCGGACATTGGCCCGGACATTGGCCGACGATTACCTGAAGCTCGCCCCGACGTTCCGCGGCCTGATTCCGCATGCGAGGGAGGTCGTCCGCGAGCTGAGCGGGCGGTATCCGATGTATATCGTGACCAACGGTTTCGCCGGAGTGCAGCAGATCAAGCTGCGTCACAGCGGGTTGGACGGCTATTTCCGGGGCGTCGTTTGCTCCGAAGACGCCGGGGCGAACAAACCCGATCCGCGCATTTTCGAATACGCCCTCGATTTGGCAGGGGTAAAGGCCGGTGCGGCCGTGATGATCGGCGACGACCCGTACAGCGATATTCCCGGCGCGGAGCGGGCCGGGATCGATTCGATCTGGTTCGATCCCTCGGGTATGCCGTGCGAATGCCGTCCGACGTACAGGATCGGATCGCTCAGGGAGCTGCTGGCGTTGTTGTAGGCTCGGGCTTTCCGTCGGGAAGGCCGGCTTGCGCCTCTTGCGGGAGGACAGGCGTTTTCCTGCCGGTCCCTGTTGCGAGCCGAAAAACCTTCCCCTGATATCCATAACGGCCGGTTTTTTCGTTCCGGCGCTGCGGGGCGGACGAACGCCGGCCCCGGAAGTTCGGCGGTCTCGGCGGTTCCGGACAGATCGTGTGCAGGCCGCGTGCCGGTTTTTCTTTTCCCGTTTCCGGGCTGATCGTCCGGCGGCGGTACGCTCCGCAGGTCGGGAATCGTGCCGATACGGCTGCCGGACGGGTACGCCCGTCGGCTGCTCGCCGGGTCGGATTCGTAGAAAATGCGGTCCCGTCATAAGCGCAAAGCCGAATACGTTCGGCCCATGCCGCCGAAACGCCGCGCTTGCTCCGAGAGCTGCCGTTTCCGAGGCGGGCGCTCCTCCGGGACTATGCCTATTTTTCTGCCGGATCGGGCCGGGATTTTTTCAGCTCGATCAGGATAACGCTCGATTCGGATACGGTGCGGACTTTCAGCGGGCCCGAGACCGTCCCGGCGGAGAAGACCTTTTCCAAGTCGTGCGTCGGGTCGAGCATCCGGACCTCGATGGAGCCGAACCGCTCGATTCCGTCGATATCGAAAGCGATTTCCAGAGGTCCCGATTTCCAGCAGGCCGTCAGTATGGCCAGATCGCCCGCGGCGTTTCGTCCCGCCAGCGTGCGGGAGCCTTCGGGCAGGTTCCCCGCCGCCGCTACCCGTTCGCCGTAGCGAGTCAGCTCGCCGAAGGCTTGCATGCCGTAATAGGTCTTGTTCGGCGTCCGGTCGTCGTACAGGCCCCAGCGCGTCGTCGTGACCGTGTAGTAGAACGCCCGGTCGATCGGCGTGTCCTGCCATCCGATCAGCACCGTGTTCAGGAAGGCGGCCGACTCGAGTCCGCGCATGAACCGGATCGCCTCGTTCTGCTCGACGGGCCCCATGCCCCACAGCGCGCCCCCGTAGGGATTGTAGTGCCATTCGTTCAGGTGGATTTCCGTATCGGGGAAGCCGCTCTCGTCGAGCCATCGCCGGGCGTCGAGCGCCATTTGCAGCAGCTCGGTGTCGGACGGAGAGTAGTAGTGGAACGAATAGAAGTCGAGCGGAGCCCCGTGCTTCGCGCAGTTCTCGGCGAAGGCTTTCACCTTCTCCTCTCCGAAAGCGCAATGACCCGGCCCGCCGAACTTCAGGTGCGGGAACCGCTTTTTCAGCTCCCGGGCCGCCGTAGCGTAGAAGTCGTTGAACGCTTCGAGCGTTCCCGTCCACATTTTCGGACCCAGATCGGGCTCGTTCCAGATTTCCCAGTACTCGATGTCGTAGCGGTATCCGTTCCATTTCCCTTCCGTATAGTGGCGGATGACGTTCGACACGACGTCGATCCATTTGCCCGCGTCGGAGGGCGGGTCGGTGAAATATTTGTTGCGGCTGTGCTCGATCGACGTACCGAGGCGGTAGTATACCTGCGTGCCGCTTTCGACGCAATTGCGGATGTAGTCGTCGGTCTGATCGAAATAATAGTTGCGGGGATCGTTCGCGTCGGCATGGAAGTTGGCGAATATCAGAGGGATGTCGACTACCCGCATGCCCGCGTTCTCCAGCGGCGCGTCGTGCAGCCGGGTGATCGGGATGTTCAGCCGCGAGAACGATTCGCGGATGTCGCAGCCGGGCATCTCCTCGTCCATCAGCGGAGGGGCCAGGTTGCCGCCGTTCAGTTCCTTGATCGGTCCGGCCGCGCTGTCGGCGAATATCCGGACGCTCGCCTTTCCGATGTCGGTTCTGCCGTCCCGGCCCGGTCCTGCCGTCGCGGAACCGGCCGTCGCGGCGAGCAGGACGCATGCCAGCAGGCGCATGCCGTATTTCGATGCGGTCGTCTTCATTTCATCTTGTGTTCGGGTTGTTGCTCGCCGAAGCGGGCTTCAGTCTCAAAGATATTCAAAATCTCCGTTTCCGTCAAGAAACTCCGTCGCGGTCCGGCGGGCAGACGTTTCCTCCCGGCGGGAAAATGGGTGCGGAATTGCCGTGTATCGGATGCGGAAGGTTAAAATTTTTTCTATTTTTGCATGCAGGAGTGGATTTATGTTAGAAAAGTTTTATATTTTTACCCTAAAATATCCCGGAAAAGAGTCCGGACCGGCATTTTTCGTGTCGTTCGCGCGCTTTTGTTCCGGGGCGTTGCGGTACGGAGAACATGAATGGAATCGGATAAACAGCAGAAACGAGAGAGATCTGGATTTACTAACCAAAAGTTACTTAACAAATTAAAACGTATGAAAAAGCTTTTTTACTATTGTTTGTTACTGCTTCCGACTTTGTTGATATGGCAGTGCAAGGACGACGACTATCCACCCCTGCCTCCCGTGGATACCTCGCTCAAATTTCATGTTGAGGATACGCTGGTGATGTCTACGGCCGGCGGTAACAGCACGATTTCCTTGCAGTCGGCGAAGGATTGGAAGCTCGACGTCGAGTACGATGCGACCGATCCCGACAAGGACTGGCTGTCGACGGACCCGACCTCGGGCACGGCGAGCGGCACGGCTTCGGTGACCGTTACGACGCTTGCCTCTTTGGTAGAGCGTAAGGCTACGCTGGTACTGTCTCAGGTAGGCGAGGATACGGAAGCGCCGGTGCGTCTGGTCGTTAGGCAGGACGTGGACGGTTTCTCCGTGGAGAAAAAGAATTATCCTGTAGGCTATGAAGAGTCGGTCGTTCAGGTGAAGTTCCTGACCAATGTGACTAACTATGCCGCCGAGGTGGCCGAGAAGGATCAGAAGTGGATCATTCCGCTGCCGGCTACGATGGCTGCGACCGAAGCCGGTCTCTCGTTCACGATCAAGAAGAATACGGGTCCCGCCGCCCGTACGGGTACGATTACCATTTACGATGCCGACGGCAAAGCTTCCAGCGTGAATGTGACGGTGACTCAGGAGGGCGCTCCGGTTACGGGCTCGATGATCTACGAGGGAGATAACGCGCTCGACGCCGTGATGGTGAATGTGAACGGCGAGTATGTCTCTTGGGTACTGAGAAAGGATGCCGACGAGATCGTTTACAGCGAAGCCAATCATATCCATACGACCGGTTGGTGGTATGCTACGCCTCTTGTTCCGGGTACGGATATCGGGTATGGCGGTGCTAAGTACGGTGGAGTCGATTACACGTTCGACAAGGGGCCGATCGCGTTGCGCTTCCCCACTCCTTTCCCGATGACGACGTTGTGCTTTATCGGAACGAACGTGAAGTTCTCGCTTTATCCGTGGAATACCGACTATGCGACGACGGCGGCTCAGGAACCGCTGATGGAGGGATCGTTCACGGACGGAGAATGGCAGTACCCGGGTGGTAATCCGGGTTCTTGGTATCCTTCCGGAGAGTATCTGGCCGTGATCGAATCGACCGGTGCGGGAGCGATGGTCGGCTGCAACAAGGTACCGAACGATTCGTATCCGGAATGGAGCGACATGATGAGCGGATACGAGATGTTCCTCGACGGCCAATCGACCGGAGAAACCGGGACGTTGATCGCTCTGTCCAGCGCTATGGGGTATACGGACAAAAGTCAGCCTTTCTCGATCGGAGGTACGTCGAATCTGAAAAGAATCTCTTCGTCCGACGGAACGGCATGGAATATGATCGACGAGTATTACCTGAACAAGGCGATGGTCGGTGAAACACCTGTTGCGAACACTGAGCTTTCCGGAAAATACGGATATGCCGATAACGTAAGCGCCGTGTTAGTTGGAGCGAAGGCTTATATGGCGCTGTCCGATGCCGACGGCAAGATTTGGGTGGCTTCGACGTCCGACGCTAAGCACTGGGAGATCGAGAAGGAAGCGCTTACACTGACCGGTTCGGTTTCTTCGATGGTGGTTAAGGACGGTACGCTCAACTTCTACTATGCGAAGGACGGAGCGCTCCATCTGGCGACCGCGTCGGCAACCGACGGCTGGGTTGATGCTTTGGCCGATAAGGGTCAGGTTCTCCAGTTGCCCGACGGCGCGAACAACGGTACGGTCGTTTACAACGATGTGACCAACCAGTTCCAATTCATCTACGTATCCGCTGACGATGAAGTTCTCTCGAAGGTGTCGGATACTGCGAACGGTTCGTTCGAGCCGGGCGACATGATTCTGGAAGGTGTTGCTACCGGTGCCGACAAGCCGTTCTTCGTAACCGACAGCGAGGGTCATATCGGTGCTGACGCCGGTATCGCCTATACGTTCGACGGCGGCGTGTACGTGCAGATGTAATACCGCAGAGATAAAAAAGGCCTTATGAAGGCCGGTTCGGTGGCTCTCCCAAACATTGGGGGAGCCACTTTTTTGGGAGCGAATGGTTCATGCGAGCCGCAGGAGCAGAACTGCCGAATTCCGATCGAGCGAAGGCATGTTGCCATGAAAAAGCGCGGCAAACCGGGTTGTCTTTGCAAAAGCCGTGCACTATGCGAAGAACCGAATCGGCGGTATTTGCCCATGTATTCCGCTTTCTATGGCTTCGGTGCCGCTTTTCGATTTGAAACCGGTCGCAGGCATGACAGCATGGAATGAAAAGTGCGGCCGGGTCCCTATATTAAGGACCCGGCCGCACTCGGATCGTTTGTACGAGCCATAAGCGGATCGGATGGCGGAACGGTTCGGGAAAAACGGATGAAAGTCGCTCCCTCCCCCTACTTTATCGCATTTTCTGCAAGTGCCGTTCGTATAAAGGGGCGGACGAAACGAATCTCTGTCGCATGTCGAATCAATTACCGAGCTTCTGCTTGAAATACTCGATCGTCTTTTGCAGGCCCCGTTCGAGTTCGACGGAAGGGCTCCAGCCGCCGAGCCGCCGGGTCGCGAGGGAGATATCCGGTTTTCGTTGCTTCGGGTCGTCGCTTGGCAGTGGGTTGAAGACGATCTCGGATTTCGAGCCGGTCAGCCGGATGACCCTCTCGGCGAGCTCGAGCATCGTGAATTCGTCCGGATTTCCGGTATTCACAGGACCGGTGAAATCGTCTTCGGTCGCCATCATGCGTATCATCGCCTCGATCAGGTCGTCCACATACTGGAAGCTCCGGGTTTGAGTGCCGTCGCCATAGATCGTGATGCTCTCGCCGCGAAGCGCCTGAACGATGAAATTCGAGACGACCCGTCCGTCGTTGGGATTCATTCTGGGCTCATAGGTGTTGAATATCCACTATAGATTTGTCCATTTACAACAAAATGGACATAAAATAAAATATTTTCGTCCAAAAATTTACCCACAGAACTAAGATATAAGATAGCAGAATCAATATATTCATATTAGTACACTAAAAAGGCTACAATGAAAACACTGAATTGCAATTTGCATACAACTTGCCGTATACCCCTCTCTAGCAAAAGAGTAAAATATTATCAAGACTTACCATTTCAGACTATTTCATAAAAAACACCTTGCAGATAAAGGCACTTTTATTTTATATGACATTGATAAATTACAAATTACGGTCCTTCTTTGTATAAAGAAGGTATTGTGAGAAGAAGTTGTGACAGGAATCGCAAGCTCTTCTTTTCTATGCTTATCAATAAGAGTTTAGACCTTATACAGACGAATGGGTTCTCGTATTTTTTGTATATGAATAAGATTTTTTTTAGACGTCATAACTTCTATTTTTGGTTAAAAAGTTAAATTAACTAAAAATATATCCTTTAAAAAATATTTTCAAAAAAGATCGATTAAATGAGATGACGAGTTATTTCCTCGTACACGCGAATTACGTTTTTAACATCGAATTCTCGTTCCGCTTTTTCCCTGCTGAAATGACCCATTTTTATGCGTTGATAATTTTCCATATTTATAATTGTTTCCATGGACTCAACTAGTGCAGCAATATCTCGCGGCGGAATAACAAAACCGTTCATTCCGTTATCAACCGTTTCTTTGCAGCCGGGAATATTCGTCGTAATAATCGGTTTGCCCATAGCTAAAGCCTCCATCAATACACGAGAAAGGCCTTCGTTATAATAAGATGGCAGAACGATACAATCGGCTTCGCGTATCTTATCGATTACATTATTCGTATATCCCAAATATGAGATTGTTCCTTCTATACTATCCCGCTTTACCTCTTGTTCTGGAACATGGTTGGGGTACTCGGGATCGATGTTACCCAAAAGTTGGAAAACCATGTGCTGATGCCGACTACCGACTATACGTGCAGCTTCGACATATTCTCGATATCCTTTATCATAAAGAATACGGGCTATCATTAAAAAAACGGTTTTCACTTTATTTAGTTTTTAAAACGTTCAAGATTAACGCCTTCACCTCCTGCAAGAAGGATTATTTTTTCAGGAGCGACGATTCCCCGTTTGATTAACAGATCTTTATTATAGGTGTTGAGTACCATAACATGATCGGTATATCTCAGCGCAATTCGGTAAAGAGTCCGAGCGATCAGGTTACCGATACCACCTTTGCTAAACGCATATCCCAACCCCGCGATCATAGCTGTCGAATGTATTTTACAGACCCGTGCGGCTAAAGTTCCGTATATATTCGGCTTTATAGTATAGTGGAATATATAATCAGGTTGCTCGCGCGCATATATTTTTCTTAATGTGTTGAAATAGAGTATATCTGCCCAAGGGTTTGTCCCCGATCTCTTTAATGTCACAGGAATTATCCTGATGTTCGAGTAGTCAAACTGATAGAATTTCATATTCATTGGTGCGACCAGTATCACTTCATTTCCTTGCGATGCATAATGATTAATAATGTCGATTCGGAAGTTGATCAATTCGCGCAAACTATTGTCACAGAAAAGAATTTTCTTTTTATCCATAACATTTGATTTGTTGAGTTATGACGACGCTACGCTCCAATAATCGTTGAAGCGTAAAGTCTTCGTTTGGTTTGTTGTCAAGAAAAGGCTGGAAAATCTTTTCTACTCAGAAATGTCTTCAGAAAACCGTATTAATGCAACCAAAAAAATTCGGATTGGTGTATACTACAATAGAGTTTCTGACTATATAAACTGGAAATTTTATTGATATCTCCAGACTTTCATGGCTGCTCGTAGGAGGAATAGCCTATATCCTATCTTAAAACACAATGAATTAGGGCTTTTTTGGGTGCTTGGAGACACATTATCTTCATGACGGCGATATAGCATCAGTTGTTCTCGAATAATGGCTATCTTCTGCTTTCTAAAGTATGCATTGATTGCAATCCAATGGTCATGGCTGACAGGAAGGGATGGAAACGGTAAAACCTTATTTTTTACATGTTCGGAAAAGGCCATGGACGCTCCTTGGAAGTAACACCTGAATAATATCCTGAGAGGATTCATTGAGGGGTGCGAATGTTCGAAATAGGATCGACATATGATACGACATTGTGCATCGACGACTATATTATCATGTAGCACCAAATCTGCGCCTTGTCGAAATTCCTGTACAATTCGTTTTACCTTACCGGGCAACCATATGTCGTCTTGATCCGAAAGAAAAATAATATTCCCTGTGGCGTGCTGCAAAGCATTTTCCACATTTTTATATACATAATAAATATTTTTGTATGCGCTCCGATACGGATTGTGCTCTTTGGAATGATTGTATATTCGTATCCGGTTGTCGTTCAATCTTCGGACGACCTCTAAAGTATGATCTGTTGAATTGTCATCGGAAATGATAACTTCGTCTTGCATATCCAACTGTTTCAGAATCGACTCTAATTGCTCACCGATATATTTTTCTCCGTTATATGTCGGGATACAGACAGAAATTTTATAATGCATTGTTTATGATTTGAAGAACCATTTGCTCAAACCGACCATTGATATCTTTTCTTACGAGTAGACTAACAGCGTTTTGGGCCAACTTGTGCCTTAATTCTGGTTCTGATTGTAGACGTCTCATTGCGTTTACAAGCTGAGTTTGGTCGTGCGGATCGAAAAACAGACAATGCTTTCCTTGCTCGAAAATTTCTGTCAGTCCGGAATTGCGAGTTATAATAACGGGAATTCCGGCACTCATCGCCTCCAAAGCAACCAGTCCCCACGATTCATTGAAAGATGGTACGACCATAACGTCAATGGATTTATAAAACCCGCTCACATCGCTTACGGGACCGAGAAACCGAATATTCGACTTATCCGCACAATCTTTTTCCAACCCATCTCGTAATGGACCGTCACCACCGATAAGTAACAAGGAGTGCGGCAGAGACAATTCTGAAAAAACACGAATTAGAGCTGTCACGTTCTTATTCGGAGAAAGTGCGCCCAAAAATCCGAAAACGAATTCCTCGCGAGGACGCTCGTTGCCGGATGGTTCAATCGACCTATATTTTGGATATACGACCGAACTCCGCGGGAAAACATTTACGGAAATCTCCCGCAGCCACATTTGCCGACTCATCTCGCTGACGAATATCGAATGACATCGATGAGAGAACAACCATTTCTTGTAAAAACATACCATCCAACGAGGTGTCCAACGGAAATGGTCGTTCGATTGCTCATGGATATGCCATACATAAGGTACGTTTAGTAGATTAGCCAATATAACTCCAATCAGATTGACTGAACTATTGATATAGACGAGTTCGATTTTACGTTTTCGGGCATAGTGCACGAGAGGCAGCAACCCGAATAAGATACCGTATCCTATATTCCGTAGTAGAAGAGGGGTCGTATTACGAGCAACACGGTATCGGAAACTGTGCGATCCGGCGATATCGATTGTTTCCAGAGCTTTCTTGAAACCAGAATCAGCATCGACAGGATAGGCTACGTATATATTGTATTTTTCGCATGAAGCGAGTGTGCTGATCGCATCAAGGAGTACTCGTTCACCTCCTCCCGTACCTCCAGTATGGGAAAGGACCAAAATATTTCGTTTCATCGGAATACGGATTACTGTTCCCGAGCTTTGCGGAATTCTTCATCACTTTTCATAAGCCGTTCGTAACCCGTGCTTTTCTTTCCCGTCAGAGAGTAAATGATGTAATTTTGATAGGGATTGAATGCGGCCGATATAGGCAATTCCAACAAAGGTGCACGGCAATACATGAATGAAAACCAGCATACGAATGCATAGCTGATAAGACGGTTAGCTTTGTCTCTGTATGAATATACCCAAATAGGCAATAGAATAGCTAGAGAAATCATAAAATAATATTTCAACCGATTACTGAGCTCAACCAGTTCAAACATGCAAAAATAGACGAACAAATAGCACATAAACAGATTGAGGAATAGATTGAAATAATGGTATTTATCCATCGTTTTACGACTTAATATCAGGATGATGAATATTCCGATATTGATCAAAAGTCCGAATGTAATACCGCGTTGCGCGGCATAGGCGTCGCGTGTCAAATACGTCGTGATTTTATGAGCTAAATCAGGTCCGGAAATTAAGTTCAGACTCCACTGGAATAATTCGGTCAGCCAATTGAACCGAAGAAAGAATACCGCCAGAAAAATAAGGAATGAAAAACAAAGAAATCTTGTCGAAAAGCGACGATAGACTAGGAAATAAAGAGGAAAAACCAACAGTGCAGATAAATGAAACAATGATGCAAGAACGATAGCTGTCAAAAATTTTTTCCAGTCCCGTTCCTCAATGAATCGATATGCGTAGAACAATACTGCTACGGCCATGCCTTGACGGATAGCAATCATATCCAATGAAAAGAACAAAATGCCAAAATAGACCGTTACACTTAATTGTGGTAATGGGGCATATATGGGGAATGTTTTGAAAATCAGGATTGAAATACATGCTGCAACGATAAAGAATAGCAGTTGAACATTGTCGTAAAAAAAACGCACGATTGAATTTAGGTACTTATATCCTATTTCTATCGGTAGGGTGTCGATTGCCGTAGCTTGTCCTGTCAATACTTCATCAATTGGCTCGATACTCTCAAAAATACTGGTATAAGAGGTCCAATCGCCTCCCGTTTCATAGCGTAATCCCGCCGTCAACATCAACAGCAGGAAACTAATCCCGTAAAAAGCTTTTTTGCGAATCGTTCTTATCCCGAATAACTCGCAAAAGGAAAATAAAGTAAGTAGTGCAAAAATGCATGCGTAATACATTTCTTATCTTGGAGAGCAGTTATGCAGCAAATAATTCATGCAAGCACTTATATCACGGAGGTCATGTACGGCATAAAGTTGTCCGTGCCAACGTTTTAAAAGCTCAATCGGTTTGATGAAATTTTTTCTAATTCTCAACAATGCGACTTTTTCCCTGTATTTCTTTTTTTGCGTTGGATACTTTTGTAAGAACTGTTTCAGAACAGGTAGTAGATATTCGGCTGCCGGCTTTTCGAAAACAGTCATAAATGCGTATAGGGTAGCATAGTCTACGTGTTTATCACTTCCTGCAGCGGAGAGTACTTCGTGGATAGATTGGGCGTAAATCGTATAAGCCGTCCAGAAACGCGGCACATGAACGTCCCACAGCTCAAGGGTCCGTGCAGGTAACGATTTGCGGTCTTCTAAACGGCCGAAATGGGCATTAGCACTTCCCATCCCTGCCGTGCTTTTGGGAGAAACACCCGTGATGGTTATCGGATAATGCATATAATGAAACGTGTCTAGCGTCAATGCAATGGCAACGGAAATGGACATATCGGGAGAAGGACCAGGAAAATAAGTGCTGCCCCCGAAAGCTGATTTAATTCTTTCCAGTAAATTGCGCGACAATATGCCATGATAAAAGCGAGGTAACCCCAAGTAGTAACAGCCACCTTTGGCTAAAACTCGGTCCAATTCATCTGAGCTTTTTTTCTTTGTAATTCCGATGGATGCACTTTTGTATAATTGCATGGTGCAGACACGATGGAAACGAGATCTGTGAGCAAATTGGACTCCCGGCCAGTAATAGTTGCCCGGTGAGTAGGTCAAGTTTTGTATACTAAGGGAGTCGATCAGACCGACAATATCCAAAATATAAGGAGATACGAAATCGTCGTCTCCTATGAATACGAGATATTTACCGGTACTGTTCATAATGGCTCGGTTTGTATTGGTCACTATATCCACAGGTTCGGGCGAATGAAAATACTTGATACGCGGATCAGTCTGGCGTAGAAAGTATTCTATTGCTGGAGAGTTGTCATGGGTATTGTCTTGAACGACAATTTCATAATCGCTCCCAGCAATATATTGAATCGAAGCATCTAGTACAGGGAACAGATATTCATAACGATTTTTAGTCGGTATGACAATAGATAACAGTGGCATGAATTTTCGTTTGAGTATGAACTTTGTTTTGTATTAATTCTGATATCGTATGAACGACTTTCCGAATGACATCAGGCGGGTCTTAAAATCAGGATACCTGCGGATAAAGATTATCCCATGGAAAAATATAATAACTCCTCCTATAACCGTTCCATACACGATGGTCAAATATCCCTGAGGAAAAAGCAGGAACAGATGATATAATAGAAAAGTTACGATAAATGATACTATCACGGGTACCATTGTATCTTCTAGTAACCATTTGCGGAATTCTCCTTTGAGAAACTTTCGAATGATAACAGCTGATAGAATGAATGTGGTTATGAAGCTGATTATCAATCTTGGTATGGCCGCACCAATCAGACCGAACATGTAGACGAAGCTGCATATTCCAGGCCATAGCAAGGTGATTGTTATCATACCCGTTATCACGTTGGTGCGCGTATGTCCATTAGCCAATGCTAATTGGTAGGGAGCGAGCTGAACTGAAAGGAAAAAAAAGCTGACGACGAAAATTCTTGTGATTGAGGCTATGTTTTCAGCAATTTGTATATTCTGTTGCCAGATAGCGACATAGGGTATTGTGTATACTAATAGAACTGCACTGACTCCAGATGAGATAGATGTCGTCCAAAAAGAAAAAATATGATACAATTGCTTCCCGCTGCCATGATCGGAACTCGAAAACAGACGCGTCAATTCGGGCAAAAAAGCGATACCAAGTGGAGTGACTAAGAGTAATACTGCTTGTCCTACGGTAGCTGCAAGAAAATAATATCCAAAATTTGTTAACGACAACAGGGACCCTACTGCAAGTTTATCGATTTGGGTATTGGCAGCATAAATAACAGCCATTAGTATCATACCTGCCGTGTAACGCCATACAGATTTCATATATTCGAAATGCGGTTTCGCAGTCGAGAGCATAACGAATTTGCTTAAGACGTATCTGCAGATACAGCAAAATAGGATAGTGCATCCTAATTGCCAGTAAAAGTATGTGTACAGACTATTACAGAAGTATAGCGGGATGATGACACCTCCTGCTTTTATCGTATTGAAAACGATCTGCAAAGTATTCATCGCAACCTGTTTTTGTAACCCGGCCATTCCGCCTTGATACAGGCTGACGAATATATTGCAACCGACGATGAGGCCCATAAGTCTGATGTAATCTGTCAGATTGTCTGTGGATATTGTATCGGCATTGAGAAATTCCGATGCAATTTGCCGAGCGAAAATGAAAGTACAGCAACAGATAATCCCAGCTAATAGAATGTATATATATTCAAAAGTTCGGAGTAGATTGGCTTTGTACGAGATGCTGGTCGTCGTTTTGGCAAATTCCCTATTTAATGTGGCTGCCAATCCTACGTCCACTAGAGTCAGAAACGTTTGCAGGACCGTGTAAAATGCGATGATGCTATAAGATTCTATGCCGAGTATCTTGACATATAAAGGGATAAACAAAAAAATGGATACGAATGACCAAAGCTTCCCGATCACATTGGCAATAATGTTCTTTAGCAACCGCATCGGTAGTTTAGCTGTTAATAGGTTTCCAGTTCATGTTGTACATAAGGAAGGGTCAACAATAAGGTTTTCAATTCTTCAACGTTCAACCTACGAGTGTTGTCCGAGTTATATTCCTTGTCTTGCAATCGTGGCGGATCGGTTGCCCGGTATTTCGTATAATTCAGGTCTCGGAAATCGGCTGGAATGCGGTAAAAGTCCCCTAGATCTTCCGCCTTGCTCATCTCTTCTTTTCCACACAGGGATTCGTACATTTTTTCTCCATGACGGGCTCCGATAATTTTAATGTCGTTGGGAGCGTGGAAAAGATCTTTGAGAGCGAGGGCCAGCGTCTCGATCGTGGCAGCCGGGGCTTTTTGTACGAATATGTCCCCCGGATGGGCATTTTGGAATGCATACATGACCAATCGTACGGAATCGTCCAGCGACATCATGAAACGTGTCATATTCGGTTCTGTGACCGTCAAAGGCAGTCCTTGCTTGATCTGCTTAATAAACAAGGGAATAATCGAGCCTCGAGAACACATTACATTACCGTAACGGGTACAGCAAAATACACCGTTGTTAGCTTTCACCTGCGGCATCCTGGCTTTATTGATGCACAATTTTTCCATGAGGGCTTTTGTCATGCCCATCGTGTTGATGGGATAGACGGCCTTGTCCGTTGAAAGAACGACAACCCGCTTCACTCGGTTCTGCACGGCTGCTTCCAAAACGTTTTCCGACCCGAGAATATTCGTCTGGATCGCTTGCATGGGGTAGAACTCGCAAGACGGCACCTGTTTGAGCGCTGCGGCGTTGAATACGTAGTCGACACCTTCCATGGCCGTATTGATCGAATGAAAATCCCTGACATCTCCGATAATGAAATTGATTTTCTCATTCGCCAATTCGATTCTTAATTCGTCTTGCTTCTTTTCGTCGCGGGAGAAGACTCTTATCTCGCGAAAGTCGGAATTTGCGAACTTGCGGAGAAGCGTGCTGCCGAATGAGCCTGTTCCTCCGGTAATTAGCAAAACCTTATCTCTAAAAAGATCATTCATAAATCGTATATTTATAGGTTATCAAACAATGTTTTTAAAATGGTTTATCGTTGGTTATCTTATCATCTTTTTCAGTATAGCTCTCATCCTCGAATATTCCTTTATGGGAAGTGCCGGCGTACCGATTATGGTATTGCCTTGAGGTACGTTCTTGTTGGCTGCGGAATTAACTCCTATCATGGCATTATTTTCAACCGTAACTCGGTTCATAACAATAGCCCCCGGAGATAACCAGCAATTATTCTTGACGTTTGCCGACCCTAATAGGCTTACATGAGCCGTGAGAACATTGCTCTCGCCGATAATACAGTTGTGGCCGATATGGCAATGATTGTTGATTTGCGTGTGATCGCCGATCTGGACTGCACCTTCAAATAGAGCGTTGCCGACAGTTACGAGATCGCCAATCCACACATGGTTGCCGATTATCGTTCCCCCAACATGACGCGTATTGAAAGGTGTGCCTTGAGCTGTGTAAATAATCTGGAATCCCACACTTCCGATTATGCTGTTACATCCTATGTAAGTATTATTCCCGATCCGGCTGTTGCTGTGGATAATACTGTTTGCTCCGATCGTCACATGGTCGCCTATGACGGTGCCGTTTTCTATGATGGCCGATTTGTGGATTCGACAATCGCGTCCTATTACGGGCGGTGCGTCAGGCTTTTCGTAAAAATCGGTTACATCGTAAAGCCAAGCATGCGCTTTGTAGAAATCCTCTTCCGGACTATCCGATATGCAAAAGGAGAAACGATCTTTGTATCCCGATATCGATTCATAATGATTTTTTGAAATGAAAAGAGCTTTGATACTCGGATTGTTTTTGGCTGCAGCGATGTATTCGGTTGACGTGACATAGGACAGGATAGACGGATAAACCGAAGTCCGGTTGCATAATCCCAGTCCGTTAATTTCTATATCACCGTTTATCATCGGGACCCCGAAGTGTTCGGCGATCTCTGATAGCAAGATCGATCTTTCTTTCATATTCGAATTTATTCTTCAATCCACCACCCGCATGGCAGGGCCAGATAGTGTTCGTAAAACTCCCGAACGCCGGGCAAATCGTTTTCGTAGTTTCCGAAAACGCTGTAATTGTAGTTGGGCAGATGCACGCTCGAAGCGTAGTATCCGTGCGTACGGAAGTGCCGAATACCGTCAATCCGGCCCTGTTTGGCAAGCAGTCCGAATACCCAATAATTAGGTTCTGTTTCCGAACGTCCGAGCGGTTGAAAGAACGGTTCTTCGGTTAGTTCGGACCGCCATTTCTGCGCGTTTCTTCGCTGGATGGCTAACAGCGAGTCGATATGCCGCATCTGCATGCAGCCGATATAGCTTGATACTTCGTTCATCGTTACGCCCATACCGGGCTGACGGACATCGGAAAGAGGTGATATCTCTCCCATATCGTCGCGGAACGTACTACGGTCCACACCTAAATCTCTCAGTTTACATGCTTTTTCATGCAGTTCAATATCCCGGAAACATACTGCTCCGCCATCGATCGTGTTGGGTAAACGTACGGTTTGGAAAGAGAAGAGAGTGACATCGGTATCCAGCGAACCCAGCGCTCGTCCTTTGTAACGTGCGCCAAACGCCTCGATACAATCGTCGATTACCGGTAGACCTTTTTCTTTGCCAATCGTGTTGATTTCATCTATATAGCCAGGGTAGCCGCAATGATGATTATGGAAAATGGCTTTCGTCGCGGCGGTGAGCTTTTTCCGCACACTATCTGGAGACAAAGTCCCGGTACGCGGGTCGATATCGGCCCAGACGGCTTTTGCTCCGACCGACAGAATAGGCATATTGGAAGCGAGGCAGCTTTGCGGTGATGTGATGACCTCGTCGTCATATCCGATGCCGAGCGTCAGTAGGGCGATCTGTACCGCTGCGTTGAACGAATTGACTACGGCGACGTGCGGAGCGCCCGTATAGGCTTCCAATGATTTTTCGAACTCCCGCCCCCACTTGCCGTAAGCCAATGCTCCGGAATGGAGGATTGCGTTCATTTCCGGCAACTCTTCCGGCATGAACGGTTTATATAGCGGAATCATCGTATTATTTTGTTTCTGTTACCAGCCTTTTTTAATTAGGGATACGATGCGTTCCCGCTGTTCGTCGCCGACCCACCATCCGCAAGGTATATGTACGAAATGACTGTAAAAATTGTCCAAGGCTGGTAATTGACATGCGGAACGTGCGAAAATCGAATGACGGTCGTTACGCAAATGCAACTCGGAAGCGAGCACGCCGTTTTCCTCCATCATCCGCACGAAGCCAGGACGATCTTCCACCTTCATCGTATAAAGCCAGTATGAAGGTTCCGTGTGTGGATAGTAAGGCAGAAGCGTTACGCCGGGAATTCCCTGCAACTTTTTGTCGTAATAACGACCGTTGTCCTTATGGCGGTCCACAATGCCGCTGATGTAACGCATCTGAACGAGGCCGATAGTCGCGATAACATTGTTCATGTGGTACTTGTAACCGGGAAAACGGATGTCGTTTTGCAGCCGCGGGACTTTCTTGTCGAGACCGAACCACCTGAGTTTACGTCCGACACTCATCTGAGAGTCGTCTTTCAGAGCTATAAAACCGCCGTCCACCGTAGTCAGATGTTTGATCGCCTGTAAAGAGAAACAGGTATAGGCGGAATGGCTTCCCACGGGCTTGCCATTGTACCGGCTTCCCATCGCATGCGCAGTATCTTCGATGACCGGGATACCGGATTCGGAAGCGATCGCACTGATTCGATCCATATCGCAAACCATACCGGCATAATGCACGACCATGATAGCCTTCGTTTTCGGCGATATCTTTTCTCGAATACTATCCGGGGAAATCAACCCGGTTGCAGGATCAACGTCGGCCCATACCACGTCGGCCCCGACCAGCTTGATCGCCACATTGGTGGGTTCTGCGGTCAACGCCGTGCTGATGACTTCGTCACCCGGCCCCACCCCGGCCAACATCAATGCAATATGTAGAGCCGCCGTACCGGAATTGAGTGACAAGACATTGGGATTCTCGATATAAGTGCCGAATGTGCGCTCGAATTCGTATACTTTTTCGCCTTCGGCGATATACCCGCTATAGAGAATTTTTTCGATTTCCGGCATCATTTCCCCGGCCGGAGCAATAAACGGTTTGACTAAAGGAATCATCGTATTGGTAGTTATCGTTTATCGTACATATCTTCGTAATATTTCTGGTACTCACCTGAAGTCACGTTATCGATCCACTTTTGGTTATCGAGATACCAGCGGACGGTTTTTTCGATACCTTCTTCGAACTGGAGGGTCGGTTCCCAGCCCAATTCCTCCTTGAGCTTCGTGGAGTCGATCGCGTAGCGCAGGTCGTGCCCGGCGCGGTCAGCGACATAGGTAATCAGTTTTTCGCTTGCGCCTTCCGGCCTTCCCAAGAGTCGGTCGACGGTTTTGATGATGACCTCGATCAGATCGATGTTCTTCCACTCGTTGAATCCCCCGATGTTGTACGTTTCGGCGATTTTCCCCTTGTGGAAAATCAGGTCGATGGCCCGTGCGTGGTCTTCCACGTATAGCCAGTCGCGGACGTTCTGCCCCTTGCCGTAGACGGGCAGCGGCCTGTCGTCCCGGATGTTGTTTATGAACAGCGGGATCAGCTTTTCGGGGAACTGATAGGGTCCGTAGTTGTTCGAGCAGTTCGAGATGACGGTCGGCAGGCCGTATGTGTCGTGATAGGCCCTGACGAAGTGATCCGACGAAGCCTTGCTGGCCGAATAGGGGCTGTGCGGATCGTACTTGGTCCGTTCGGTGAAGAACTCGTCTCCGTAAGGTCCTCCTCCGCACTCGTTTCCGTTCGGATCGCCTTGGGGCCGTGTCATCGGCAGCGCTCCGTAGACCTCGTCGGTGGATATGTGGTAGAACCGTTTCCCCTCGTAGTCTCCGTTCCATTGCTCCTTGGCCGCCTGAAGCAGCGACAGCGTTCCCATGACGTTCGTCCGGGCGAAGGTGAACGGGTCCCGGATCGATCGGTCGACATGGCTTTCGGCTGCGAGGTGTATCACCCCGTCGACGGCATACTCCCGGAAGAGCTCCCGCATCCTCTCGTAGTCGCAGATATCGGCCTTTATGAAAGCGTAGTTCGGGGCGTTCTCGACGTCCGCGAGGTTGGCCAGATTGCCCGCATAGGTCAGCTTGTCGAGGTTGACGATGCGGTATCCGGGGTACTTGTTTACGAACAGGCGCACCACATGGCTCCCGATGAAGCCGGCGCCGCCCGTGATCAGTATACTGCGCTTGTACGTTGTCATGACTCGCTGTTTTTCAGATTCTCGATACATGCCTTCAGCGATTCGGTCCAGTGCGGTATCCGGATGCCGAAGGTCTGCTTTACCTTGGTTTTGTCCAGCACGGAGAAGCTCGGCCGGCGGACCTTGCTGGGGAACTCCGAGCTGTGGCACGGCCCGATGTCGCATCCCGTATGGCCCGCGTACCCGGCGATCGCCCGGGCGAAGTCGTACCACGAGCAGACTCCTTCGTCGGAGAAGTGGTATACGCCCTCCCGGCCGTCGTACTTCCGCCCCTGCACGATCTCGAAGATCGCGCGGGCCAAATCTCCGGCATAGGTCGGCGTGCCGACCTGATCGAACACGACGCTCAGGCTGTCGCGCTCGGCGGTCAGGCGGAGCATCGTTCGAAGGAAGTTGTTCCCGAATTCGGAGTAGAGCCATGCGGTGCGGAAGATCAGATAGCGGCAGCCGCTTTCGGCTATCGCCCGTTCGCCGGCCAGCTTCGTGCGTCCGTAGGCTCCCGTCGGATCGGTCGGGTCGTCCTCGGCGTAGGGCGTACTCTTGTCCCCCCGGAAGACGTAGTCCGTCGATATGTGGATCAGCACGGCTCCCCGCTCGCGGGCCGCGGCGGCCAGGTTCGCCACGGCGCGATGATTGAGCAGGTCCGCCGCGGTCTCGTCCTCCTCTGCCCGGTCTACGTTCGTATAGGCCGCGCAGTTGACGATCACGTCCGCCTTCTCTTCCCGCACCGTACGTCCGACCGCATCGGCATCGGCGATGTCCAGCTCGGTCACGTCGGTGAAGACGTACCGGTCCTTGCTGCCCGCCGCCGCACGACGCATCTCGCGCCCGAGTTGCCCGTTGGCTCCGGTGACCAGCACCGTGATTCTCTCGCTTGATTTCTGCATGGTTTTGTCTATGTGCGTTTGTGCCGCTCGTGCGCCGGAAGGAACGGTCCGGAGCCGTTGCTGCGGCTTTTCTCCTCTCAGCGTCTCTCCGGCGCTGCCCGTGCCCGCAATCTCCTGCCGAAAGCAGAGAACTTATTGCTCTGCCGTGGCCGGAAGCCGTACGCCTTTTCTCTCGGTTTTTCCTCCCTGCGTTTTGGCCCGTCCGGCCTGCGATCGGTCGCTGTCCCGGGTCCGTTGTCCTGACTGTTCGTAAGAAGCACCGGAGTCCTCGCCGGGATCGCTGCATCCGCCGGGACCCGTGCATTTCATTGCCCGACTACCAGTCGGTCCCTGCGCCGGGCATGGCTGCGCAGCGAAGCGATTCCCTGCTCCGGGGAGTATCGCGCCTACCGTCGTAGCCGCGAAGTATTGTCGCCGGGGCTGCTTTCGTAGCCGTCGCCGCCTTGTCCGGCGAGGCGCCCGCAGCTGTGCCGCGCAATCGTTTTATCGTCAGGCGTAATAGTCCGTATTATAGTCGAACAGTTCGGGTGCTTCGTCCAGTCTCGGATGACGGCTGTCCTTTTCCGAGAGGATCACGTTCGCGGGGTCGATCCGCCAGTCGATATCGATCTGCGGGTCGTTCCATGCGATCGCCCCCTCGCTCTGCGGGGCGTAGTAGTTGTCGCACTTGTACTGGAAGAGCGCCTCCTCGCTCAGTACGGCGAACCCGTGCGCGAATCCGCGGGGGATGAACAGCTGGCGGTGGTTCTCGCCCGAAAGCTCGACGGCCACATGGCGGCCGAAAGTCGGCGAGCCGCGGCGGATGTCCACGGCCACGTCCAATACGGTCCCCGAAATCACGCGCACTAGTTTGCTCTGCGCATGCGGCGGCTTCTGGAAGTGCAGCCCGCGAAGCACCCCGAAGGAAGACTTCGATTCGTTGTCCTGTACGAATCGGACCGGCCGAACCGATCTGTCGAACAATTTCTGTGAGTAGCTTTCGAAGAAGTATCCCCGCGCATCGCGATGCAACTCGGGCTCGAGGATTACGACCCCCTCGAGCGCTGTCTCGATAACTTTCATAAGAATGAACCCTGTTTTTTATCCGGGTTTCGGTATGGAAAAGTATTTGGCAGACCGATCATATGCATTAATATACCGAATGTGCCAAGTGCAAGTATTTTCCAGCCGGCTCCATGCCAGAGGGTTTCCAGCCATCGGAAAGTATGGGCCGAAAACACCTCCCAGAACGGCTGGTGTAACAAAGTGTGTAATCGGGTTTGGCAGATATTCCGGGTTCGTCCGGCGTTTCTGCCGGGAAAGGCCGATCCGCGCAACCCAGAAACCGGTCGCACGAGCCTTCCTCGCTCCCGGGCTCCGCAAGGCCGAGCCGGACTCGCGGACGCTCCGCTCTCTCCCCGGCCTCATTTCCGGTTCTGTCGCCCGAGGGTGCGGTACGCCTCCGGATGGATACGGCGCCCGGAGGGACTTCGTCTCTCTCCCTCTCTTTTCTCTCTCGTTTTCCGGCAGCATAGCCGGAATATGCAAGTCGCCGAAGCGTTCTGCTTGCCCGGATTGAAAACCGAACGCTGCGGATCGGAAGGTCGTTGCGTTCGGATGTCGGATCGGCCCGGAATGCCGGTTCCTGTCCGGCCGGTCGGGCAGCCGGCCTGCACCCGAGCCGCCGCCTCGTCGGAGGCATCCTATTCCGTTAGGACGGATACGGCAATCATATGTTTCGTTATGTGGCGGGCATACCCGCCCCGGAGTTGCGATCTCTCCTAACCGCGGCTTGCGGCCTGCAGACCGCGTATCCGACCGGCTTCCGGTCACGAGGTCTCCGCCGACGGAAGGAAGCTCGTGCGCGAAAGCGAAAGCATCGGAAACGCGAAATCCGGTACGTCAGGGCATATGATTCGGGACGGAGACGGCTTGCGTGTCGTGTCTGAAATAAGCGTCCGTTTCCCGTTCAGCGCCCGTCGCGGGCGACCTCTGCGAGCAGCTTGAGCAGATATTGTCCGTACTGGTTCCTGAGCATGGGTTCGGCCACCTCTCGCAGTTTCTCTTCGGATATCCACCCGTTGCGGTAGGCGATCTCCTCCAGACAGGCGATCTTGACCCCCTGCCGCTTCTCGAGCACCTCGACGAAGATCGACGCCTCCGAGAGCGAGTCGTGCGTTCCGGTGTCGAGCCAGGCGAAGCCCTGACCGAGCGTCTGCACCTTCAGGCATCCCTCCGAGAGAAAGCGCTGGTTAACGCTCGTGATCTCCAGCTCCCCGCGGGAGGAAGGCTCGATCGATTTGGCCACGGAGACCACCCTGTTCGGATAGAAGTACAGTCCTACTACGGCATAGTTCGACTTCGGATGCTCGGGCTTCTCCTCGATCGAGAGGCATGTCCCGTTCTCGTCGAACTCGGCCACGCCGTACCGCTGGGGATCGTCTACCCGGTACCCGAAAACGGTCGCCTTGCCCTCCCGCTCGGCCGTGCCGACGGCCTCCCGGAGCTGGGCGGGAAAGCCCACCCCCTGAAAGATGTTGTCGCCCAGCACGAGGCATACGGCCTCGTCCCCGATGAACTCCTCTCCGATCAGAAACGCCTGTGCGAGCCCGTCGGGAGACGGCTGCTCGGCATAGGAGAGACGGACCCCGTAGTCGGACCCGTCTCCGAGCAGCCGCCGGAACGAGGACAGGTCCCACGGCGTGGAGATCACCAGAATGTCCCGGATACCGGCCTGCATCAGAGCCGACAGCGGATAGTAGATCATCGGCTTGTCGTAGATCGGCAGCAACTGCTTGGAAACTCCCTTGGTGATCGGGTACAGACGCGTCCCCGATCCCCCGGCCAATACGATACCTTTCATAGGATGATTAAGTAAAAACGGTTACAATGCCCGACCGGCCTGCGCCGGACCTCGGACACAAACCGATCCGGTCCGGACGGGCGAGTCCGCACGGCATGCTATTCCGGATCGGTCGCGTCAGGAGCTGAGTAAACAGGACCGCCTTTCGTTTTCATGGAGCGGACGGACGGGTCCTCCCCTTTAAATAATATGTCTCGTTTTGACGGATAACTGCAGGCAAAACCAGCCGCGCGGTCTAAACGGGCGACCCGACCGGATGTGCTTCAGCAGATATTTTCTCGATGTAGGCCTCGGGCACTTCGGCCGTCGCGACGGCCGCGAAGCCTTCGATCCGGACGACGACCCGGTTCTTGGACCGGTAGCGGATGTATTCGCCCTCGATCCCGGCGAACATACCGGAGGTGATCCGGACCATGTCGCCCCGTTCCAGTTCTTCCGTACTGGGGTCGATCAGCAGAACGTCTTCGAACTTGCCTTCGGTCAGCGCGATGAAGTCGTCCATCTGCTTGTCAGGAACGATCAGAGGCATTTGGGTCGTCTTGTCGTACATGCACTTGGCCGGGATCAGCTTGGCCGTCTTGATTTTCTGAAGCCACACCGGCGAGATTCGCACGAAGATCAGGTTATGGACGGCGGGCTTCCGACGGATTCTGCGCCGTCCGGACTCCGTCGTCTCCTCGTAGTGCATCGGAATGAAACTGCGGATACGCATTCGGTTGAGTTGCAACTGTATCTGCAATTCCCTGTGAAAGGAGGTTTGGAGTACGTACCAGAACCTGTTCGCATTGCTCATCGGAATCTCGTCGTTTTCGAACCGTCTGCCGGCCGGAAAGTTGTCCGGCGCTTTGGAACTGGATTGCGCCGGATACGGACCGGCGCCTCTAATATTTTATGTTGAGATAAGGATACAAATCACCCCTTCGCATATTTAATGCGTTTATATTCAGGTGTTTGTATGAGTTGGCATTTTGCCGTTTCCGCCGCGGATTCTTGCCTTTTCACTGCGAGGAAATCCTCGTTACGGATTAGGACTACAAAGATATAGCCTTTTTTGAGAATGCCAAAAATATGCCATGCGGTTCGAACGGAATGATTACAAAATCGATAGCCGGACGGCGGAAGCCGGTCCGAAAACTTTCGATCGACGGACCGGGAGCTTTTGCCAGAGCCGCCCGTACAGAAGCCGGCGCGCCGTCGGTAAAAGCCGGACAGGAAATAGTCCGGGACTGGTCGGGCGAGCTATGGAAATGATCGGTCGGGCCGGGACTCTCCGGATAAAGCGGCATTTTTTCCGGCCTGTCGCACGATTTTTTTTGCCGGCACGGAAAAAAGATGTATATTTACCGCACAATCCCTTTACAAGATGAGTATAACATACCTTCCGGACGTATGCCCCGAGCGGGCCGTGCGCGATGGAAGAGTTTTTATTGTCTTAAGCGGAACGGTTTAAAAATGAGAAAAATGATTCGCCAGCGATTGTCTGATATTCGAACATCGTGAGTTTCGGATAGTTAAGCATCGGAAAAACAACAAGCTGAAGAAGGGCAGGTCCCCCGTGACGGGTGTGCTGTGCCCGGCGGTTCTTTGACATGTTGTTGTTTTTCCGGGCCGGAGCCTCCGGGGCCGGCCCGTTCCCATTCGATGTTTAACTTACAATCCATTCGAAACGAAAATGAATCATCTGATCGAAACCGAAGGCAGAGTCTATCTGCTGGCGGCTTCTGCCGCAGGCGGCCGTGTGGCCGTGTACGGGCAAACCCTTTTCGAGGTCTGCCGTTTTCACGAACTTTCTCTGCGACGTATCCGCTCGGTCGAGGCGAAGGCCCTCGAGCGAGGTCGCTATGCCCTCTTCATGCTGAGCCAAATCGAAAATTTCGACTCCCGCGATCGCCTTTGGGCGCTTGGGCGGATCCTTTTGCTGTGCGACAGCGCGATCGATACGTTCGAAAGCATGGAGAACAGGGAAAGATCACTCTATCGGGCGCAGGTCGCGGCCTGCCGGACGTGCCGCCTTCGGGCGGCCGAGCTGCTGCCGCCGTGTCGCCGGCCGTGAAGCAAATTAGAACAATACCCCACTCTGAGTGCGGCGATTAGCGAAGTATTTTCTATATTTGTAGCGTCTCTTCGGAGACTACATACGGATGATGAAAGTGTCTTAGCTTTTATCCTTGTTAGGAAATCTGGTAAATTTCAACGAGTCAAGGATGGCAATCGCACTCATCGCTTGTTCGGTCATGTATTTGCAAATACATACTGGCAAGTGTGGGGTATTGTTTATTTGACTCGGGGTTTGCCAGAGCCTCCTAACGGATAAGCAAAAAACTCCACACTTTTCTTTGTTTAATCCAACCGGCCTACGGGAGTTTGCGGCCACAGTTTATTTTAATGATCGTTCCGGTACGATCCGCGGGTGCCGCCTGTCGCTTTTCTGTCTGGCGCATGTCCCCCCTTCTCCTATTTTACGTGCCGGATCGTCTTATGAATTTTTAAACCCGATCTTACTATGATGAGCAAAACATGGCTAATCGCGGCAGCCTGGCTGCTGACGAGCGTCGCCGCTTCGGCTCAGGAACCCGAGGCATGGCGGCCCAAGTATGTCAACCTGAGCTTCGTTTCGCAGAAACTGGATTTCGGCGAGGGCGAGAAGCTCAAATCCCGTTTCGGCGCAGCGTTCACTACCGGACGCAGCTATTACCTGCACAAGAAGCCCGTCGCAGGAATGATTCGCTTCGGCATCGACGCTACGTGGATCGACCTGAGCTATGCCAACTACTCCCGCGAGGAGACTTACGACGACGGTTACGGAACCGAAATCGAGAAACTGACCGCTCACCAGGCCGAGATCGGCATGCAGGTCGGGCCGTCCGTGACCGTTCGTCCGTTGCGCAAGCTGCAGGCGCATCTCTATTTTCGTTTTGCGCCTTCTTTCGCAGGACTTTACGACGGAGACGCTTTCCGGGGCAACTACGCCTCCTTTTTCGTAACGGGGTTGAGCGTCTCTTACGGCGTGATAGGTCTGGGCATCGAGAAGCGCTGGGGCAAATGCCGCTACAAAGAGTTCGGCGGCGGCGAAGACGAGTACGGCGACTACGGATATGCCGAGGAGCCTTACGATACGCCTAAGCTCAAGACCTCGGGACTGAGGGCCTACGTGAATTTCAGGTTCTGACGAGCCGATTACCGTAACAAATTCTAACCGTTTAAAAATCGAGTCGTATGAAAAATGTGCACGTTCTCCGGCATGAGAAGGAGAAGAACTACTACACTTTCATGATGGTGGTCAGCGTTGTCGTTTGGCTGCTCTGCCTCGTCGGCGTTCTGGCCGCTCTCGTATTCTGCCTGCCGCTGATTTTGATCGGTCTGTTCGTTTCGTGGCTTTCGAGCCAGTATTTCAAGGCCGTCGTGTTCGGCAACAGCATTCAAGTCAATGAAAAGCAGTTTCCCGAGATCGACCGGATCGTCAAGGATTTTTCCCGGGAGCTCGGATTGAGCCGGGTTCCCTTGGTGTTCGTCGAGAACGGCAATGGTTCGGTCAATGCCTTCGCTGTCAAGATGCTGTCGAAGAAATACGTCATTCTCAAGTCCGATCTGGTCGATCTGATGCTCCGGCGCGGCCGCACGGACGAGCTGGCGATGATCATAGGCCACGAGCTGGCGCACCATGCGGCGGGACATACGGCCTTCTTCCGCAATCTGGCGATTCTTCCCGGACGGATCATTCCGTTTCTGGGCGCGGCTTACGGTCGGGCCTGCGAACTGACGGCCGACCGGATCGGATATGCGCTCGTCGGTGACGGCCGGGCCGCGCAGAACAGCCTGATTGCCGTGGCCTTGGGATGCCAGAGTCTGGCCGATCGGATCGACATCGAGCGGTTTGCCGAGCAGGAGCGCGAGATTCCCGGGCTGATGGGTTTCGTGCACAAGATTTTCTCGTCTCATCCGCGCATGACGCGCCGCGTGATCGAGATCAGCGAATTCGATAAAAGACAATCCAAATAAAACGACGAAATGAAAAAACTGTTGATTATTTTGCTGTCGGCCTGCACGTGGTGGGCCTGCGATAAGGGGGACGACGGAGCCCCGTCGAGTATCGTCCTGACCGGAGGCTCCGGCGATCAGACCATTTACGCCGATGAAACCTCCGTGAACGGCGGACAGGGCATTGCGTTCGAGGCGGCCGAGGCATGGTATGCCGAGGTGTCCGAGGTACAGGCCAAGGCCTCCTCGGGCGAGGTCGACTGGCTGACCCTGAGCGCCTACGAGGGTGGCGCGGGCCAGTACACCTTACAGATCACGCTCCGAGCCAACGAGACGGGTTCCGACCGCGCGGCCGAAATCCGCATCGTCTGCGGCGAGGACGAAATCGTGATCGTCGTGCGGCAGAAGGCGCAGACGAAAGACAACCAGTCCGTCGTCGTGTTCGAGGACGAGGCGTTCCGGCAGTTCTGCGTCGAGCATTTCGATGCGGACCGGAACGGCATGATAACGGATAGCGAGGTCTCCTCCGTGGATTCGCTGTCGGTTCCCTCGATGGAGATCGTTTCGCTGAAAGGTATCGAGGCGTTCGCTTCGTTGCGGAAGCTCTATTGCTACGACAACAAGATCGAGGCATTGGATTTGAGCGCCAACGGGGAACTGACCGTCTTGGGATGCCACTATAACGATCTGGAGGAACTGAGTCTCTCCGCCAATACGAAACTGACCTCGCTGAACTGCAATCACAACAGGATTTCCAAACTGGACCTTTCCGCCCTGACCGAGCTGAGAGAGTTGCATGTACAGTACAACGAGCTCGGCGAGCTCGATCTGTCCGGGAATCCGCGCCTCGGAATCCTGCAATGCATGGAGAACCGGCTGACCGAGCTCGACATAACGAAATGCCCGGACCTGACCATGCTGTGGGCCGATCCGATGCCGACGCTGGAGACTCTGTATTGGACTCAGGCCCAGGCCGACAACATGTTCGCGCTGATTTTCGTTCCCGAAAGTACGGAGAAGGTCGTTCGGGAATAAGGCCGGAAGCCGCGCGGAAGTAGCGGGCGCAGGAAGAAACGGGACCGGACGGGAGCGCTGTTGCTTCGGCGGCCGGACTCGTCGGTCGCGCGAAGCGTTCGCCCGGCTGCGGGATAGATATGTCAGGGAGCGTCGCCTTTTCGGGCGACGCTCCCTGACGTTTGTTTTCATATTTTATCGACGATTATGGAACGAAATGAATCGGGCGGGGAAATTCCCCGGAGGATGTTTTCCCGAAAACGGATGAAAAACGCCGGGCGGCTTGTCGCCATGTACGCCCGGCTGTCTGCCGAGCGGCCGTCCTGCCTGCCGAGGCTGGCCCAGTCCCGGCTGGATTTGGCCCGGATGTTCCGGGACCGCTGGGGCGACGGCCGCCGGACCGAGCGGATGCTGCTCGGAGCGCTCGAGGCGTACGACCGCTGCGCCGGTTCCGAACGGACGAGTATCACCCGGATCGGGGTGCTGAAAGAGCTTGATGCCCTGTACAGCCGGACCGGTCGTCTGGAACGTTGCGAGCGGATGCGGCTTCGCATACTGGAGGCGTACCGGGCTTTGGCCCGCAGGTATTGGCTGATTTATGCCGAGGACGTATCGGTCGCCCAGTGGAGGCTGGGCAACCTGTATGTCGACATGGAACGTTTCGGCGAGGCGGAACGCATGTACTCGGCAGCGCTGGAAACGCGCGCGGAGTTCGACGGCGAGGACGAACACCGGTATCGGCCCGGAACGGCTCAGTGTCTCAGGAGTCTCGGCCGGCTATACGAGTTTTGCTTGCACGACTATTCCGCCGCCGAGACGTACTACCGGAAATCGGTCGAAATGCTGCGTGCGCTGTGCGCGGACAGGCATGAGCGGTGTAACCATATCCGTCCGCTGTCGGTATCGCTCCGCTCGCTGGCGGAATTGTACGAGAAGATCGGCAAGACGGTTGCGGCGGACGGAAACCGCGCCGAGGCGGACCGCCTTCGGAGGGAGGCTGAAGACGAAGGCTGGAAGCTTGCCGGTGCGGGGGCGGGCAGCGGGTGAAGCGCGGCTGGCCGGGGTCTGCCTGTTGCCCGATTCCCGATCCAACAGGCTGATTCTGCTCTCGTAACGTTCGATTTTTGCGCGCGAATGATTACTTTTGCCGTATGAATCCGACCGATCGGAGGATGAATTCGGCCCGGCTGCGGGACGGCTGCGGGAAAACACGAGAGATTTATGGATAGGGAAATAAGCTGGATCGGAACGCGAGGATGCGTAGAATTGCCGCTTCCGGAAAACGGAAAGGCTTTCGGAAAGCTGCGAAGCCTGATGAATTCGTTCAATCTGTTTGCCCGTCGCGACGAGGTTTCCCGCGATGCGGCATCGGTCCGAGAGGAGACGGCGGTCACGCCTTCTTCCGCGAGCCGGCCGACGTTTTCCCCCGGCGAAAACCCCCAGGATAAAGAGCGGAACGTTTTCGGAGAAGGTCTGCGGATCGATGGCGACGTGTCGTCGGACACGGATATCGTGATTCGGTGCATAGTTCACGGGAACATCGTATGCCGGGGAGACATCGAGCTGAGCGGTTCCGTTCAGGGCGACATCGAGGGCCGGAACGTCCGCATCGTCGGCGGCCGGATCGAAGGGAATGTCGTCTGCTCGGAGACTTTGAAGGTCGAGCGCAGTTCGGTGGTCGGCAATCTCACGGCACAGCGGGCTCAGATCGACAACAAGGTCGAAGGAAACATTACGGTGCACGGGACGCTGGCTCTGTTGCGCGAGGCCGATATCCGGGGCGACATTGTCGCCGGCGCGCTGAGTATCGAGGAGGGCGCCGTGCTTACGGGCAAGGTTTCGGTATCCCCGGGCGGCGCTTCGTCCGATCCGGCCGGCCGGAAACGGCCGGGAACGGTTCCGGATGCCGTTCACGCAGCTCCGATGCAGGAGCCGGTCGCTGCCGAGGCCGGCCCGAAATCCGTTTTGGCCTCGATTTCCGGCGTGACAGAGCGACCGAACCTCGGACGGGAGCTGTTTCCGCAATCTGAGCCGGTCGGGGCCGTTGCGGCCGTCACGAGGGACGACGACCAGCCGGAGGCGGCCGACTCGCCGGTCACCGTTGTAATCGGAGTGATCGGCATTCTGCTGTGGGGATTCCTGCTGCTGCGGAACTCGCTGGCCGATTTGTTGCAATGGTAGGGCCGGCTTGCGGAGCCGATTCCCGTAGTTTCGCCCGGTACCGTATGCGCAAGTCGCCGGCTTGTCTCGGACCTGAGCGCGGGTTTTAGCCTCGGATGCCGTTTCCTCGGTCGAGCGCCGGATTTTTTGGGGTGTCGCTGACTGTCCGCTGCGTGCAAGCTCGGCGGCGGCGCATGCTTCTTTCGTTTTCCCGGAAACGTACGGCGGATTTCCCGTCCGCGCAGATCGGGTCTTCGATCAAAAACGGCCGCAGGCATCGGAAGCCGCGGCGATTTTTTTATCTTTGCGTCGACCGGCGCACGCAGCCGCCGGCCGGAATCCAAAACGACGGCTTTATGAAAAGATACGTTTTGATCGCCCTGATAGGGATTGCCTGTCTGAGGCCGACGACCGCGCCCGCGCAGTCGGAACTGCAAGATCCATCGCAAACCGCCCGGCAACGGGAAATGCCGGGCAGCCGGCTGCGCAGCTACGACAGCCGCGAGCTGGCCTTGCGCGAGGACGATGCGCACTCGCTTTACATACAGCAGCTCGACGGGGAGTGGAAAGTCAAGACTTACGCGTCGCCCGTCGAGCTGGATTCGACCGTTGCGATGCCCTCGGTCGACGTGTCGCAATGGGCTGTCACACGCGTGCCCGAGCAACGGAGCAACGGGGCCTGGGCGGCGGTCTACCGCACCGACTTCAAGCTGCCGTTCAAATGGATCGACCGGGAGGTGTTCGTTCGGCTCGACGCCGTGAGCCGCGCCTACTACGTTTATGTGAACGGCCGGCCGGCCGGCTATTTCGCCGATTCGAAAACGCCCGCCTATTTCGACGTGACGCGGTATTGCGTCGACGGACGCAATACGCTCTGCGTCGTGGCATATGCGAATCCCGTTTCGACGGCGCTCGAGAACCAGAATTCCGAGCAGGGTACCCGGATCGCAGGCAGCGTCACTGTGATGGCTCAGCCCAAAGTTCGCATCCGCGACTGGGTCGTCGATACCCGCTGGGCACCGGACGGAAACGGTCTGTTCAGCTTCGGGGCGGTCGTCAAATCGCATCTGCTGAATCCGAAGCGGGTCACCGTCTATTACGAGCTGATCGCTCCCGACAGCACGGTCGTCTCGCACGGAAAGCGCGACGCGCGGTTCGAGCTGAGGGCCGAGGACACGGTCCGCTTTTTCGCGAATCTGCCCGGCATCCAATCGTGGAGCCACGAAAGTCCGAAGCTGTATACCGTCGCGCTGAAGTTGCAGCACGAGGGGAGGTTTACCGAATATACGAAAGTGCGGGTCGGATTCCGGGACGTGTCTTTCGACAGCACCGGCCTTCGGATCAACGGCCGTCCGGTCGAATTGCGCGCGGTCGACTACGAGTGTCCGTCCGACGAACAGGCGATCAGGCGCGATTTGGTTCGCTTCCGGCAACAGGGGATCAACTGCGTGCGTGTCGCGCTCTATCCGCAAAGCGACCGTTTTTACGAATTGGCCGACAGTTACGGGATCTACGTCTGCGACCGTGCCAATATCGATTCGCACCTGAGCGGCTTTTCTCTCGAGAAAGGCGGTTCGCCCGCCAACGATCCTGCGTGGGAGAGGGCTTATACGGACCGGGTGATGAATATGTACCGCACGTCGCAGAATCATCCTTCGGTCGTCATGTTCTCGCTCGGGAAACAGGGAGGACTGGGCTATGCGGCTTACGAGGCCTACCTGAAGCTCAAGGCGGCCGAGAAGGACCGTCCGGTGATCTACGAGGGCGCCGGGGCCGAGTGGAACACCGACTTCGTGGTCGGACGGCCCGACGGGCGCAATGCGTCGGACCGACGCTTTTCGCTGACGTTCGCGAGTCCCGGGAGCCACGAGGGCCGCACGGCGCCGGAAAACGCCACGTCGATCGCGCCGGGTTCGGCGCCGGGGGATGTGACGATCCATAACGGATTCCGGGTCGCCAACCTGAAAAATTTCCGAGTCGGCTACCAGATCGTGGCCGGAGCGAAGCGTGTCGTCGCCGAGGGAATCTGTTCGGCCGACATTCCCCCTCGGGAAACGGCGACCGTCCGCGTGCCGCTCGACGGCGTGAAGCCGGGAAAATACCGGATAAAAGTCACCGTATCCCGCTGCGACGAGCCCGATCTGGCACCGCAGGGCGAAATCCTCGCCGAGGCTTTCGTGCCGTTGATCGTTCCGAAAGCGTCCAAGCAGTAGTCCCGTTTGCTGCGGAAGCGAAGCCTTTCGGGCGACCGTCGCCGACAGTCACACAAGAGTCGGAGAGGCTGTCCGACGATTTTTACCCCCCCCCTGCCGGAGATTGCTCCGAGAAGGGGAATCGTAGGAAACGGGCTTGTGAGATTGCCCTTTCTTTCTCTGTCGTTCGGGTTTTGAAATCGGAATTGCGCTCTCCCGGGCGGGCGTCCCGACCAGAGGCGACAGGGAAAGAGGCATGGTCCCGGTATCTGTCCGCTACGGACGGAAGGGCAGAGAGGCGATCGGTCCGGCCGTCCGGATCGCGTTCGTCCGGTTTCGAGACCATAAAGTCTTTGCCGTGCGCCGGAGAAACGCATCCGTGACAAGGTCCGTGCGCCGGGGCATGCGGAGGCTTCTTTCGGACGATCATTTCAGACGATCAGCCTCGAAAGCCGTTTGGCGATCAGCGTGCGTTCCTGATTCAGTACGGCGATCTGATGCGTCAGCGCGGCCAGTTCGTCTTCGGGCAGCGACGGATCGGCCAGCTTCGCGCGAAGCTCCGCGATGATTTCGTCGATCACCTTCGACTTGTACAGAATGACGGCGCGCGGAACGGCCACCGGCAGTCGCTGCTGCTCGCTCTCGACGACGATGTCGAATTTTTGCCACAACCGGCTGACCGCATAGTTGTCGTCGCCTGTCAGCAAGTCGACCACTGCGGAGCATACGTCGGGATCGGTATGGTTGATCAGGGCGTGCGTTTCGACCGGCTCGCCCGTCGCGCGCATTCGTTTGTACTCGTCGTATATCTTGCGGTAAGCCGGGTTTTTCATCCGGATACCGTTCTTGTCCAGGTCGGCGATGATGACTTCGGCCACGTTCAGTTCGACGACCTGCTTGCCTTCGACATACTCGAAGTTCTGTTCGCCGTACTTGACCAGGTATTTTACCAGCTCGCGCTCCAGTTCGTCGATGCCGCTGCCGGCCTCGACCGTAGTCGGCAGGGAATCGGGGCCTTCGCTACGGCGACGGATCAGCTCCTGACGGCGGACGAACTCCTTTGCCTCGCCTCCGGCCGAACGCTCGAGCCTGCGAAGCGCGATCTCGCGCAGCAGCACCTGCTCGTCGATCTCCATCTGGCGCGAGCACTCGCGCGTGTAGACCGAGCGCGTGATCGCGTCGGGAATCACCGAGATGCTCTGCACGATGTCGGTCACGAGCGCTGCCTTGCGCAGCGGGTCGTTGCCCGCATCGGACATCAGCAGTCTCGTTTTGAACGAGATGAAGTCCTCTTCGTGCTTCAGGATGAATTCCTGCAGCTCCGTCGCATTGCGCTTGCGCGCGAACGAATCGGGGTCGTCCCCGTCGGGCAGCAGCACGACGCGGACGTTCAGTCCCTCGCGCAGCAGCATGTCGATCCCGCGCACCGACGCCTTGATGCCGGCGCTGTCGCCGTCGTAGATCACCGTCACGTTCCGCGTGAAGCGGCCGATCAGCCGGATCTGCCCTTCGGTCAGCGACGTGCCCGAGGACGCGACGACGTTCTCGACGCCCGACTGGTGCATCTGGATCACGTCGGTATATCCCTCGACCAGAATGCAGCAGTCCTGCTGCACGATGGCCCGTTTGGCGTGATAAAGTCCGTAGAGGACGTCGCTCTTGTGGTAGATCTCCGACTCGGGCGAGTTGAGGTATTTGGCGACTTTCTTGTCGGTGCGCATCGTCCGGCCGCCGAAGGCGGTCACGCGGCCGCCGATGCTGTGGATCGGGAACATCACGCGGCCGCAGAAGCGGTCGTAATAGCCGCCCGTCTCGCGCTTGATCGTCAGGCCGGTGCCGACGAGGAACTGCTCTTTGTAGCCGTCGGCGAGCGCCTGCCGAGTGAACGCGTCGCCCGCGGCCGGGCAGTAGCCGAGTCCGAACTTGCGGATCGTCGCGTCCGAGAATCCGCGCTCGCGGAAATAGGCGATCCCGACGCTGCGGCCCTCCGGCGTGTCGTGCAGCGAGCGGACGAAGTAGTCGGCCGCGTAGCTCGATACGACCATCATGCTCTCGCGGTCGTCGTTCCGGCGCTGCTCTTCGGGCGTTTGTTCGCGCTCGGCCACCTCGATGCCGTATTTCTTCGCGACGTACTTCAGCGCCTCGAGCCAGGTCATGTTTTCGTGCTCCATCACGAACGTGACGGCGTTGCCGCCCTTGCCGCAGCCGAAACACTTGAAAAATCCTTTCGACGGCGACACGACGAACGAGGGGGTCTTCTCGTTGTGGAACGGGCAGCAAGCCAGATAGTTGACCCCATTTTTCTTCAGCGTGACGAAGTCGCCGATCACCTCGACGATGTCGGCTGCCGAATAGATGCGGTCTACGGTCGCTTTGTCGATCATTTCTGTTCAGGGAATAAGCGGTATCAAAGATACGATTTTTTTCGGCCGCTTAATGCGTCCGGTCTGCGCCGCCCGTCGGCCGGATGCCGGGCTTCCCTTTATCCTGTTCAGGACCAGAGTGAAAAAAACGGCGGTTTTCCGGACCGGCCGGCATTCGGCGGAATTTTCGCCGGGGGGCTTATTACCGAGGTTGCGGAGGCGGCTGTGAAAGCGGCGGCTACCCGATCACGCCGAGATGCTCGAGCAGGATGCGGGTTCCTATTGCGATCAGAATCAGGCCGCCGAACACCTCGGCCTTTGCGCCGAGCCGGGACGAAGCCTTGCGTCCGATGCCGATTCCCGCCGCCGAGATAACGAGCGCCGACAGGCCGATGATCAGCGCCGCGGCCAGTACGTTTCCGAGCTGGCAGCCGGCGAACAGCCGGACCTGAACCAGCCCGATCGTGAAGCCCGTGATCAGCGCGTCGATACTCAGCGCGATGCCCAGCAGCAGCGTATTGCGCAGCGAGAGCAGGTCGCTGCCCGACACGGAGTCGCCTCGTGCCGACAACCCTTCCTGAATCATCTTGCCCCCGATGAACAGCAGCAACCCGAACGCGATCCAGTGGTCGTAGTCGGCGATCAGCCGGCTGACCGTCTCGCCCATGAACCAGCCGATCACGATCATCAGGAAGTGAAAAAGGCCGATCACGACCAGAAAGCGCACCTTCTGTCTGTGCGTCGTGCGGTCGGCCAGCAGCCCCAGCGTCAGCGAAACGGCGAACGTATCGAGGCTCAGGGCTATTCCGAGCAGCAGTATGGCGAGCAGGTTCATCGGGGCAAAAAATTTGCACAAAAATACGAGGAATTATTCGTTTTCGGCGTCCCTTCCTATTAATAACGTAAATTTCTAACTTTGCGACATGGATTTCAAACTGGTTTCGGAGTACAAGCCGACCGGCGACCAGCCCGAGGCGATCGCGCAGCTCGTCGACGCGCTGCGCAGCGGCTGCAAGCACAACACGCTGCTCGGGGTCACCGGTTCGGGCAAGACGTTCACGATGGCCAACGTGATCGCGGCGCTGAACAAACCGACGCTGATCATGAGCCATAACAAGACGCTGGCGGCCCAACTGTACGGCGAATTCAAGAATTTCTTCCCCGAGAACGCCGTCGAGTATTTCGTCTCCTACTACGACTATTACCAGCCCGAGGCCTATATTCCGTCGACCGACACGTTTATCGAGAAAGACCTGTCGATCAACGACGAAATCGAAAAAATGCGCCTCAGCACGAGCTCGGCTCTGCTCAGCGGGCGCAACGATATCATCGTCGTGTCGAGCGTGTCGTGCATCTACGGTATCGGGAACCCCGAGGATTTCCACGCCACGTCCGTCGAACTCCGGCTGGGAGACGTGATCAGCCGCAACAAGCTGTTGTACGGCCTCGTGGACGCGCTCTACACGCGCAGCGAGGCCGATTTCAAGCCCGGTACGTTCCGCGTGAACGGCGATACGGTAGACATCTACGTCGCCTACGGGGACAAGTGCTACCGGGTGATTTTCTTCGACAACGAAATCGAAATGATCTGCTCGATCGACCCGCATACGGGCCAGCGCCTCGAGGAGCTCGATCGCGTGATCGTCTATCCGGCCAACCTGTTCGTCACGACGCGCGAGCGCACGGAGCAGGCGATCCGGCAGATTCAGCTCGATCTGGGCACCCAGATCGAGTATTTCGAGTCGCTCGGCAAGCCGACCGAGGCGCGGCGGCTGAAGCAGCGCGTCGAGTACGATCTGGAAATGATCAAGGAGTTGGGCTACTGCCCCGGCATCGAAAACTATTCGCGCTATTTCGACGGCCGCGCGCCCGGCAGCCGGCCGTTCTGCCTGATCGACTATTTCCCGAAGGACTATCTGCTGATCGTCGACGAGAGCCATGTGACGATTCCGCAAATCCGGGGCATGTTCGGCGGCGACAGCTCGCGCAAGCACAATCTGGTCGATTACGGTTATCGGCTGCCGGCTGCCATCGACAACAGGCCGCTGAAATTCAACGAATTCGAATCGCTCGAAAACGAGGTGATCTATGTCAGCGCGACGCCGGCCGACTACGAGCTGATCAAGTCGGAGGGTTCCGTCGTCGAGCAGTTCATCCGGCCGACGGGGCTGGTCGACCCGCCGATCGAGGTACGGCCGACGCTGAACCAGATCGACGACCTGGTCGAGGAGATCGAGGTCCGGGCCGAGGCCGACGAGCGCGTGCTCGTCACGACGCTCACCAAGCGTATGGCCGAGGAGCTGTATAAGTACTTCGACCGGATGGGCATCCGCTGCCGCTACATCCACTCGGATGTCGACACGCTCGAGCGGGTACAGATACTCGACGACCTGCGCGGCGGACTGTTCGACGTGCTGATCGGCGTGAACCTGCTGCGCGAGGGACTCGACCTGCCCGAGGTATCGCTCGTGGCGATCATGGATGCAGACAAGGAAGGCTTTTTGCGTAGCGCCCGCTCGCTGACCCAGACGGCCGGCCGAGCCGCGCGCAACGTCGGCGGCCGCGTGATCATGTACGCCGATCGGATCACCGATTCGATGCGGCTGGCGATTCAGGATGCGAACCGCCGGCGCGAGAAGCAGATCCGATACAACAACCTGCACGGTATCGTGCCGCGTCAGGCGATCAAGAGCGGCCGGGCGATCCTCTCGGGCGACGAATTGCGGCACGGTTCCGCACGCTACGATCTGCCCGGCGCGAAGACCGGCTGCGCGGCCGACCCGGTGGCTGCCTATATGACCGACCGCGACATCGAGTCGGCGATCAAGATCGCCCGCGCGGCAATGGAGAGCGCGGCCCGGGAACTGGACTTCACGGCCGCGGCCGCTTACCGCGACCAGATGTACGCGCTGCAGGAAAAACAAAAAAGCATGCAGAAAAAATGACGCTGACCCGAACGCTGACCCGACTGATCGATCTGCTCTATGTCAAGCCGCTGCGCCGGATCGTTCCCCCGCAAACGTTCCGCTACGCCGCCTGCGGAGGCCTGAACATGGCTCTCGACCTGTCGCTGTACTTCTTGCTGTACAACTTCGTGCTCGATAAGAGAGTCGTCCATATCGACGGTATCGTGGCGATTTCGCCCTATATTACGGCTTTTCTGATCGTTTTTCCGATCACGTTCCTGACCGGATTCTGGATGAACCGCCACATCGCGTTCCACAGCTCGCCTCTGCGCGGTCGGGTGCAACTGTTTCGCTATCTGCTCAGCGTGTGCGGCTCGATCCTGCTCAATTATGCCTGCCTGAAGCTGTTCGTCGAGGTCTGCGGCTTCTATCCGACGCCGTCGAAAGCAGTCACGACGGCCGTTACAATCGTGTACAGCTATGTGATGCAGAAATACTTCTCGTTCCGGGGATGTACGGACCGGTAGCGGATACAGACCGTTGTCCGGAACGTGAGGCATGGCGTTCGTGCGTTCGTTTTTCTGCGGATAGGTCCGGTTTCCGCGATGTTCCGGTTTGAGCGCTCCGGAGAGGGCGGTCCGTTTGTCGGACCGGGCGGGAGCGGGGATGCGATCGTCTGCGAGGTTCTCGACCTCGCTTCGGGAGGCCGAACCGATTATTTAGAACCCTATTCCATTGAAAAATTGTGAGAAGCCGTGCGGACCGTCGCGGCCAAACCAACGCGTAGGACGGTACGACGCGACCTGGGCAACGCAGTATGCCGGAATACTCCCCGCCGATCCGCGAGTACGCCCTGACCGGATCGCGTGCGGAACGCCGGCAGGATCGTAGCCGCTGTTTTATCGGACGCGCAGTTTTTCCTTGATTTGCAGTATTTTCGTCGGCTTGATGCCGTTCAGGGCGCACAGCTTCGATACGGTGGTCGAATGCTGGCGGGCGATCTTGGAAAGCGTGTCGCCCTTTTTCACGTAGTAGTATTGACGGGAAGATGCGTCGGACGAAGCGTTCGCGGAGACTTTCGGCGTGTCGTCGCTGTTTTCTTCGCCGGGCAGGAAGCCGGTCGCCCGCTCCGTCGAGATCCGGATTTTGCCGCCCCGGTTGTAGCAATAGATCGTCCGGTCGAGACGCAGGCTGCGGTTGTCGGGATCGACGAACAGCGTCGGGTTGAACGGCTCGCTCGCTATGCGGACCTCGAAATGGACATGCTCGGTCGTCGCCCGGCCGGTCCGGCCGGCCAGAGCGATCGGATCGCCCGCCTCGACCGCGTCGTTGACCCGCACGAGGTTTTTCGAGTTGTGGGCGTACACGGTCTCGATGCCGTTGTAGTGGCGGATCAGGACCAGATTGCCGTAGCCGCTGTAGTATTTCGACATCCGGACGACGCCCGGAAGCGCGGCCCGGACCGTATCGTTCGGCACCGCCTTGATGTCGATGCCGGTGTGCATGCGGCTTCCCCGATACCCGAAAGGCGAGATGAGCTTGCCCGGATACGGGTAGCAGAACTCGTTCTCGTGCTCGCCGAGCGGCAGGACCAGCTCGCCCGACGAGGGGAACGGATTGTTGTATTTCAGCGGAATGCGCACGTTGGCGCTTTCGAGGTCGCCGAAAGTCATTTCGGGACGGTTTTTGTCCGGAAACACCGGGAGCAGGACCGGCGCGGCGTCGGCATGCTTTTCGCCGAGCTCGTCTATGTCGCCGATCGGTTGCGACTCATCGGGACAGCTTTCGGGCGCATGGCTTTCGATACGCGCGGGCGTTTCCTTCGTAACTTTCCGCTTTTTACGCTCGCTGCCCGAGAGCATCGGTTTGACGGATGAGCAGCCCGGCAGCATGAGGGCCGACAAAAGAAGAACGGATATGGCTCGCAGCGGAAGTCTGGTCATGGGTTCAGGGTTAACCGGCGATAAAAATAGGGATTTTTCGCGACAAAACCGCACGACCGGCTCTTCTCGGCCGCTCGTAGGCCGGGAAGATTTCCGGAGGGGCCGTGCGCGAAAAATATTTGTGAAATAAAACTTATCTTTGTAATCGATTTATTCTGAAACGTAAACGAAACGAAAACGCAATACGCCATGGATACTGAAAGAACGCGCTGCCTGATCGTCGGAAGCGGTCCGGCGGGCTATACGGCGGCCATATACGCCGCCCGGGCGAATCTCGCTCCGGTGCTTTACGAGGGTATGGAACCCGGCGGTCAGCTGACCACGACGACCAAGATCGAGAATTTTCCGGGGTTTCCCGACGGAATACTGGGGGCCGAGTTGATGGAAGCCATGAAGAAGCAGGCGCAGCAACTCGGGGTGGACATCCGTTTCGGCATAGCGACGGGCGTCGATTTCTCGTCGAGCCCCCGCAAGGTGACGATCGACGGACGGAAAATCGTCGAGACCGACGCCGTGATTATCGCCACGGGGGCTCAGGCCAAGTACCTCGGCCTCGAGTCCGAAACCCTATTCAAGGGACAGGGCGTTTCGGCCTGCGCGACCTGCGACGGCTTTTTCTATCGGAATCAGGACGTGATCGTCGTCGGCGGCGGCGACTCGGCCTGCGAGGAAGCCACTTATCTGGCCTCCATATGCAACAAGGTTTACATGGTGGTCCGGAAAGATCATCTGCGTGCGTCGAAAGCCATGCAGCGGCGGGTGATGGAAACGCCCAACATCGAGATCAAGTTCGGGTACAATACCGTCCAGGTGCTCGGCGACCAGAACGGGGTGACCGGCGCGCTTGTCCGCCACAGCGGCGGCGAGGAGCTGGTGATCGATGCGACCGGATTCTTTCTGGCGATCGGGCACACGCCGAACACGGCTGTTTTCAAAGGCGCGCTGGAGTTGGACGCGGAGGGCTACATACGGACCGAGCCCGGCACGAGCCGCACGAGCGTGCCGGGAGTATTCGCCGCCGGCGACGTGCAGGACCCGCACTACCGGCAGGCGATTACGGCGGCCGGGTCGGGTTGTATGGCCGCGCTCGACTGCGAGCGCTATCTGCTGGGGCTGTAATCGGAGGAGTTGTGATCGATCTGCAAGCCCTTTTTCGCATAGGAGACGACTCCGCGTTCGAACGTGCGGCGCTCGACGTGTTCCGTTTTCAGGCCGAGCGCTGCGAACCGTACCGGGAGTATCTCCGGCTGATCGGGATTCGTCCCGAGCGGGTCGAGACGACGCGTGAGATTCCGTTCCTCCCGATCGAGCTGTTCAAAACCCGGCGGATTTACTGTTCCGACAACGAGCCCCAGCAGGTGTTTACGAGCAGCAGCACGACCGGGCAGACGCCCGCCAAGCACTATGTGGCCGATCTGAGCATATACGAGCAGGCCTTCACGCTCGCTTTCGAGCGCTTTTACGGACCGGTCGACCGTATGGCGATATTCGCTCTGTTGCCGAGTTATTTGGAGCGCGAAGGTTCGTCGCTGATCTATATGGCCGACCGGCTGATCCGGCAGGGCGGAGGAGGATTCTATCTGCACGACCACGATGCGCTGTTGCGCGACCTGCATGCGCACCGGGGACCGAAAATCCTGCTCGGCGTCAGCTATGCGCTGTGGGATTTGGCCGACCGGAAGCCCGGTCCGCTGCCCGGAACGATCGTCATGGAGACCGGCGGCATGAAGGGGCGCCGGCGCGAAATGCCCCGCGAGGAGTTCCACAGGATGCTCTGTGCGGCGTTTTCGGTGCCGAGCATCCATTCGGAGTACGGAATGGCCGAGCTGATGTCGCAGGCTTATTCTCAAGGCGACGGGCTGTTCCGGACGCCGCCTTGGATGCGCGTTCTGACCCGCGACCTGAACGATCCGTTCGCATGGGCCGGCAGCGGTCGCAGCGGTGGAATCAACGTGATTGATCTGGCCAACGTTTACTCGTGCAGTTTCCTGCAGACGCAGGATTTCGGTAAGGCATACGACGACGGGACGTTCCGAATCGAGGGCCGTATCACCGGCAGCGAAATACGGGGATGCAATCTGCTCGTGCAGTGAAAGGCGACGGCTGTGCGCATGCAGATGGGCTCGGCTTTCGTCTCGGAGCGTGGCGACGGGACCTGCATACGATGCGACTTGGCCGAAACGCGCTGCCCCAATCGATAAATCCCCGTATTTTCGGACCGTTAGTCCGGAAGCGGGCGAAAGGTTTGTCCTGTGGAAATTTCCGAGAAAAAGGGACGGCGGCCGGTCGTAGTTTCTGAATCGGACGGAGCGGAAAATGCCGGTCCGGGGGCGTAGGGTCTCCGTGATTCGGAGATGTCGGGAAGATATCGGACGGGTCTGAGGGGGACTGCATGGCTTTCCCGTTTTCTGCACTACCGTCGGATACGACCGTATGCGGTGAAGATATTCGTCCGTCCGTGACGAAGCGGCGTGTTGCGGTCCGCGACCGAAAGGACCGTTCGGTGCTGTTTCCGAAGCCATGTATTCCGTTCCGGGGATTCCGCGATCTTCCGAAGTTTCTGTGCCGGGCAGGGTTTCTGTGTCCGGTTCCGGCGGATAACCGAACCGCCTTTTCTTCCTTTTCCCGGACTGCCGCATTTGCCGTTTTCGGACGATTTTGCTGCCGGTCCGCGGCAGCGGATTCGGGCTTTTACTTCGTCTTTTTCCCTTCGTCTATCAGTTCCTCGAACCGGTCCGCTATCCGGCGAATGTCGTATTGCGACAGATCGATTCCTTTCACCTGGGCCGAGTAGTCGCCCGACAGCGCGGCACGGAAGCCTTCCGGATCGAACGTCCGCTCGTTGAACGACAGAATCGGCCGGCCGCTCATCGCGTAGTCGATCAGTTTGCTCGGCGTCGCGTTCGAGGTCGCATTGTCGAAATTGACGACGAAGTCGGCTTGCGACAATCGCTCGATCAGCTTCTCGCGGGGCAGCGGATCGTGCAGCGCGATCTCTCCCGTGACGCGGCCTTGCGCTTCGCGGATCATTTCGCGGAAGCAGGGATCGAGATAGTTGACGTACAGGTCGAACCGGAAATCCGTATCGAGCGTCGCGAGAAAGTCGAAAAAGAACTTCGGGTCGCGGATGCGCTCGTAGAAGCGGCCGGCATAGGCGAATACGGGCTTCGCATGGGGCGTATACGGAAGTCTGCGGACGGTGCTCAGGTCGAATCCCTGCGGAATGATCCGGACCCGGTCGCGGTCGATGTAGGGCGTATAGCACGGCAGCGCCTTTTCGACCGGAATCGTGAAATAGTCGAATTGCCGCGCCCATCGCTTCAGATAGAGGAAGTAGGCGGGAAACACGGTGCGTGCCACGTCGCCCCGGAACGGCGGATCGCTGAACTCGGCGATCGTCACGGCCGACCGCAGCGCCGCGTTGCGCCGCATCGCGCGGGACACGGCCAGATGGACCGCTGCGGGATAGGAGATCGACAGCACCGCATCGAACGGACCGCTCAGTTCCGACAAACGCTCGCATAGGCCGGGGTCGTACTTGGCCCGCAACTCGTGACAGTAGAAATAGAGCACGGCGCGCTGCGCGAATTTCGGCAGCAGGCTGCGGATTTTCCGGTTGCGTCGTGCCGTCGGCGTGCCTTTCTCCAGTTCGAGCCGGCTGGACGAGTAGACGATTTGCAGTCCGTCGCCCGTCAGCGGATTGCGGCGGTAGGTCTCGCGGTTAGGCAGCAACAATGTCACCCGGTGACCGCGCCGGACGAGTTCCCGGACCAGCTCGGTCGTGCGGAACGCGCGGGGCGACAGTTCGGGATAACAGGCGTTCGAGACGATCAGTATGTGTTTTCGGTCGGACATGGCATGATGGGTTTGACTGTTTGGCAATCGGCTTCCGGGCGGGACGTCCGACCCGCTCCGAGATTCCGAACGCTTTTCCGCTCCCGTGCGTTCCGTTTTCCGGGGCGCGTCGTGCGGAACGGATCGCTGTTTCGGTGCCGACCGATTGCGAAATCTTCGGCTCCGGGATCGGGAACATATCGCACGGAGGCCGTTTTATCGTTCCGGTTCCGTGCGTCCGCGTGAGAGAAAGGATCCGAGAATCGGCGGAGCATCGTGCGTTTTCGTATGTATTCTTTTCTTTTTTCGTACGCTTGTGCGGGGAGATAAGACCGTCCGAAACGGAAATCATCCGGATTCGCTTGCATGGGGACTCGGCCGTGTCGGTCTCCGTCTCCGGCTCGCTTCGGATATTTTCACTCCTCTCTCCCCGGTCGTGCGGCCGGCAATCCGGATCATGCGTCCCGCTCGGCCGGCGGCATTCCCCGCAACAGTCCCTGCGTGATGTTTCGCCGCATCCGGATCAGGTAGCGTCCTTTGATCGCCTGTCCCCGCAGCACGTACCCGGTAGCCAGCACGAGCGTGCCTCCCCATTTGACCGCTTCGGCGAGCAGCCGCCGGCGGAAAGCGGATTTCCCCTCTCCGAGCGTTCGTATCCGCTCGCTGACGCCGATCATCCGGGTCAGCCGCTCGAAATACTCTTCCGACAGCTTCGATGCGGGCGTGATATGACGGATCGCGGCCCCGGGCACGAAGTAATAGCGTATGCCCTGCGAGCGCATACGCATGAAAAAGTCCTTTTCCTCGCCGCCGAGCGGATTGGAGCCCGAGCGGCCGAGCGCCGTGTTGAAGTTTCCGTAGCGTTCGAACAGCTTCCGCCGGAAACCCGAGTTGCCCACGCCCGGGTAGCGGCTTCCGCGAAACGGTCTGACGCGGTCGCCCATATCCATGGCGCCGGTGATCATTTTCTCTATGTAGTGCGAGTACCAGCGGGGCAGCGGAGCCTCGTACACCGGGACGACCGCCCCGCCGGCCGCGTCGCAGTCCGGTCGGGACCGGAAAAAGTCGCGGTAGCTTTTAGCGAAGTCCGGTACGGCTTCCTCGTCGTCGTCGATAAAAACGATGCACTCTCCCTCTGCCTCGGCGACTCCCCGGTTGCGGGCGTAGGAGATGCCTTGGACGGGCTCGGCGACCATGCGTAGCCTGAGCTCGGGATGCTGTCGGGCGAAACCGGCGAAGACCGCCGGCGTGTCGTCCGTCGAGTTGTTGTTCACGACGAGAATCTCGAACTCCTGTGCCGGCAGCGTCTGCCCGGCGAGACTTTCGAGCGTCCGCAACAGGTAGGCCGAGCGATTGAAAGTGGCTATGACGATCGAGAGCGGAATCATATTCGGGAATTTTGAGACGCTTTCCTCCTCGCCCGGGCCATACGGGTCGTCGGACGAGGCAAAGGAATATCCGATGCAAAACTACGAAAAAAAGCGAATCGTCCGACCGGGGAAGACGTGGTTGCGGTCATAGCCTGCTTCCCCTCGCGTCGGCTCGCTTCCGGGGACGTGTGCCGAATCCGGGACCGACGGCATATTGTCGGATGCGTCCGATGGGCGGCGTGCGCTCCCGGAGCTCGGAGCTTCCCGCACGAATCCGGACTCCGGGCGCTATCGGTTCTTCTGATGGCGGCTTGTTGCATCCTCGGGGCGTTGCGGGACGGTTCGCATGAACCGGCGGTGGATTGTAAGGCGCGACACGGCCGCTTCAGAGAAAAAGAAAGACTTTTCGTTTCGGCCCGAAACGATGCCCGTACTCCGGACGATTCCTGTCCGGCTGTCCGGCGGATGCAACGAACGGTCTCTTTTATGGAATTCCGCTTCGGGGGGATGCGATCCGATTTTTCCGAACCGTCCGGCGAAAGACGGCCCTGGCATGCGAAAGACGGATGCTCGGGCTTCCCCCTGCTTTCGTTCGTCGTCTTTTCGGTCCGGTTATAGCCCGGCGATGAAGTCCCGCATGGCCCGCTCGTGCGCGTCGATGCTTTGCAAGAGCCGGAACTGAGCCTTCGACCGCTGCCAGTTGTGGTCCGGGTGTCTGATCTTGTAGTATCGGTCGCCGTCCAGATAATCCGTCAGGAATCGCACGGTCTGCATGTAGGTCAGCATCTGCGCTCCGAAGGTCAGCGTCTCGCGTTCGACGTCCGTCAGGAACGAGGCCGCGCTTTCGAGATAACCTTTCGAGAAGGAGCGGAAAATTTCCATGTCGACGCCGACCCGATCCAGTTCGGGGTCGTCCTCGGCTCCGGTATTGGCGCCTGTGCGGATGAAGTCCCCGAAGTCCGAAAGCACGTAGCCCGGCATCGTCGTATCGAGGTCGATCACGCAGAGCGGACGGTCCCGCTCATCGAAAAGCAGGTTGTTGACCTTCGTGTCGCAGTGCGTGACGCGCTTCGGAAGCTGGCCTTCGCGGTGGAGCCGTTCGGCGAGACACATCTCGTCGCTGCGGCCGAGCAGCTCGTCCGCCATCCAGCGCACTTTCCCGAGACGCCCCGCTTCGTCGCGGGCTACGGCATCGCGCAGGCCCCCGATCCGGAACTCGATGTTGTGGAAGTCCGGGATCGTCTCGCCCAGCGCTCCGTCCTCCATGTCCGACAGCATGGCCTGAAACTCGCCGAATGCCCGGCCGGTAAGCAGGGCCAGCGGGGCGCTGATCGTCTCGTGGGTGACCGAGCCGGCAATGAACAGCGTCATTCTCCAGTAATTTTCGCCGTCGAAATGGTAGAGCCTCCCGTCGCGAGCCGGTACGATGCGCAGCACGCGCCGGTCGAGGTCGTCCGCCCCGGCGGCGGCCAGCTTGCGGCGGATATGCGAGGTGACGCGCTCGATGTTGCGCTGCAACAGTTCGACGTCTTTAAAAACGTGATGGTTGATTCGCTGCAGGATGTAATCGGGCGTCTCGTCCGAGACCGTCATGACCCGATAGGTGTCGTTGATCCATCCGTTTCCTACGGCCCGCAGATCCGCTACGGTCCCCGCCGTATCGAAACGGCCGATGATTTCTCTGATTCTTTCCGTCTGCATTCGGTTTCTCTCGTGTTCGTTGGAGTCGCTCGGCGCGCCTCGCGTTCTGTCGGCTTCTGTCCTGCCTGTCTATTTTACCGCGTGGGAGAAGCCTTTGACCTTGTCCCATGCGCCCCGGGTGAAATCGGGCACGAGGACCGGCATCCCGCCGTGTTCGGCCGATGCTTCGGTCAGCTCGACGAGCGACGACCACTCGGCCGCGTCGTATACGTCCATGTCAAGGGGCAGTCCGTTGCGCAGGCAGTAGATCAGCCTATAGTCCATGATGAAGTCCATTCCTCCGTGGCCGCCCACCTGCCGCGCCTTTTCGCCGATCTCCCGCGTGATAGGATGCTCGTAGATGGACAGCAAGCTGTCGCGTTGCCGTTCCGGCAGCGGAGCGTGCGCATTCGGATCGAGCGCGATCGTTTCGACGGGATATTTCTGCGCGAAGCCTTTCGTGCCGCTGATCGTGTGCAGTCGGTTGTACGGCCGGGGACTCGTCACGTCGTGCTGGATCAGGATCGTCTTGCCCCGGGCGGTGCGGATCAAGGTCGTATTCATGTCGCCGAGCCGGTAGTCGCGCTGCGCCCACTGAGAGTCGGGGCCGAACTTCTCGCGGGCGGCGAGCGTCAGGCCGCGCTGGGCCGTCGACAGCGAAACGAGGCGCTCCATGCGGTCGCCCCGGTGTATGCCAAGAATCTGGCAGACAGGGCCGAGTCCGTGCGTCGGATAGGGATTTCCCGTGTGCCGCGTGTTGTAGTCGAGTCTCCACATGCCCTGATAACCCGTGCGGTCGGCCGTATCCAGATTCAGCGAGCGCAGGTCGTGGATATAGGCTCCCTCGACGTGCATCACTTCGCCGAACAGCCCTCGGGAGGCCATGTTCAGCGTCGCCATCTCGAAAAAGTCGTAACAGCAGTTCTCGAGCATCATGCAGTGGCGGCGCGTGCGTTCGGCGGCGTCGACGAGCTGCCAGCACTCATCGATCGTCATGGCTGCCGGAACCTCGAGCGCGACATGCTTGCCGCGTTCCATCGCATAGACGGCGATCGGCGTGTGCAGTTCCCACGGCGTACAGTTGTATATCAGATCGACGTCGTCGCGCTCGCACACCTTTTTCCAGTCCTGCTCGCCGGTGTATGCGGCCGCCTCGGGCAATCCGGCTCCGGCCAGTATCCGTTGCGCCCGCTCGACGGTCCAAGGACGTATGTCGCACAGCGCGACGACCTGAACGCCCTCCAAATGCGTGAAGCGCTCGACGGCCATCGAACCCCGCATGCCGAGCCCGACGAATGCCACGCGCACGGTCGGAATCGGATCGCAGCGCAACTGCAGCACGTCCGTCTGTCCTTTCTCGCGGCGGGGCTCGGCGAACACGAGCGTGCCGTTCTTGACCTTGGGAGCCTTGCCGTCGCTTCGGGCGGGCAGGGCGATGGTCCAGCACGTCAACAGGACGGCCAGCCAGCATTTGATTCGGTTTTCCATGAATGCGGAGAATTAGAATAAGCAAATATAGCAAAAGAACCCGATTTTGCCGTATCCGGCCCCGCCGCATGCCGCATTTTTGCCGGGAACGGGGCCCCGGGAAATGACGGCGGATTATGGCGCATGAAAAAGAGGAATGTCCGCAGGCGGGAATAAATGCCTATCTTTGTTGGTACGGAGCATGGCGCGAGCCTTGCGGGCCGGGAAAAGAAAAGACGAACCGATTAAACTCTGAGAAAATGAATTTTCTGACGGAAGAGAAACTGACGATCGTCGGCGCAGCCGGCATGATCGGATCGAACATGGTCCAGACGGCTATCATGATGGGCCTGACACCGAACATCTGCGCATACGATCCCTACGCTCCCGCGCTGGAAGGCGTGGCCGAGGAGATGTTCCACTGCGGATTCGAGGGCGTGAATCTGACCTATACGAGCGATATAGCCGAGGCGCTCGGGGGCGCCCGCTACGTCGTGTCGTCGGGCGGAGCGGCCCGTAAGGCCGGCATGACGCGCGAAGATCTGCTCAAGGGCAACGCCGCGATCGCCGCCCAATTCGGCAAGGACCTGCGGACTTATTGTCCCGACGTAAAGCATGTGGTGGTTATTTTCAATCCGGCCGACATCACGGGGCTCATCACGCTGCTCTACTCGGGTCTCGAACCGAGTCAGGTGACGACGCTGGCCGGCCTCGACAGTACCCGTCTCCGCTCCGAGCTGGCGAAGCATTTCCGAATCTCGCCCGACCGGGTCGAGGACTGCCGGACCTATGGAGGGCACGGCGAGCAGATGGCCGTGTTCGCTTCGACGGCTACCGTCGGCGGCAAGCCTCTCGCGAAGCTGATCGGAACGCCCGAACTGACCGACGGACAGTGGGACGACATCCGTCAGCGGGTGATTCAGGGAGGCAAGCGTATTATCGAACTGCGCGGCCGCTCGTCGTTCCAGAGCCCGGCCTATTTGTCGATCGAGATGATCCGGGCCGCTATGGGCGGCGAGCCGTTCCGCTGGCCGGCCGGAGTCTATGTCGACGACGACCGCTTCCGGCATATCGTCATGGCCATGGAGACCGTGATCGACCGTACGGGCGCTCATTACAGGGAGCCGGACGGCACGCCGGAGGAGATCGCGTCGCTCGAGGAGAGCTACCGCCATTTGGCCAAGCTGCGCGACGAGGTGATCGCCATGGGAGTGATTCCTCCGATTGCCGAATGGGCAGGGCTCAACCCGAATATGCGATAGGCACGGTTTCGCCTCCGTGAGTGGGTCGAGGGGGCGGTAGGAATTTGTCGTCCCGTGCTTTCGCCGTCTCCCCTTGCCTTGCGCATGGTTGCTGCTCGGAAAGGCGGCGGCCGGACCGAAGGCGGCCGGCTTGCGGGCGAGGATTCCGGGCCGGAGGGCGGCTCGGTCTTCGTCTTCGCTCTCGGGCGACCGGCGGTTACGCCGGGACTGACGACAAACCGGAATTCTCCGCTCCGTCGGCCGAGGCGGATAGGAAGTACGGCAGCGGAAAAATCCGCCGTGAGCGGAGATAAAACTGTCCGGACAGTCTGATAATCGAAAAATCGCCCCTGCCGAGGCAATTGCCGGCAGGGGCGATTCCTGTTTCCGGGGACCGGTCGGACAGTCCCTTGTCGTTCATTGCATAATGGAATAGGCCGGGACTTAACGGCCGGACTCTTGCTCTTTCCCTTTGCCGAACGCTTCGTCCACTTCCTTCTTTTTTTGCTCGTGGTCCTTTTTCGTGTATCCCTTCACTTCGTCGACGAGATGGTCGACTTCATCGCGGAAATTCTGCTCGCATGGAGTGCATGTGTTGTTCTTTTCCATAACCGTTTGCTTTTGATGTTTACGAAACACGACAGCAAAATGCGTACAATTCCATTCCTCGAGCGGAATCTTTTTCGTTCGCGGCCTGTCCGGACGGATCGCTGCTCCTGCGCGAGCCGGCGTCGTTCCGTGATTTCTTGTCATATGCTTTGTCCCGTGTCCGCATGGCGACACCCGCCTCATCGGAATGGCTTTCGCGAACGGGGCGTGTCACGAGGGCCGGTCCGGAGTTATGGATTCTGAGCATGACGGATGCGATAATCGGCCTTGACGGAGCGGTTCGCACGACTCGACGGTTTATGTCGGGGGGCGGGGCGAGGAAGCCGTCCTCCGTATTTATTGGAAAAATGGAGCGAAGAGAGCATCCGTATACGAAAAAGCTATGCATGCCTGCCGGCAGTCGGTCAGGCATGCGGCATAGGGCCTGATATCGGAAAAGGCGGACAATCCCTTCGGACCGTCCGCCTGAGTAGCGGGGGGAGGACTCGAACCTCCGACCTTTGGGTTATGAGCCCAACGAGCTGCCAACTGCTCCACCCCGCGGTATCGTGACGCAAAGGTAATCAAAAAATCGGCAATACAAAAATATTTTTCCGGAATGCCGGAGAGTTTCCGTTCCTCGACGGTGCGTTCGGATTGGGGACGATTTGATAAACAGACGGATAGAATCCTTTCTGTGCGCAGGCACATTCCTGTTTCCGGCGATTGGGGCGACTGCTTGGAGAAAAGCCGTTCGATGAGAGACTCGGCCGTATCCCGTCCGATTTCTCCTCTCCTCCGTTGCTGTCGAGGAAAATCAAGACCGGAGGAATCCGAGCCGTTGCGTCTTACAGCGCCTTCGCCACGATTTCCGACAGGTCGTAGACCGGGAGCGATCCGCCCCGGGCGATGGCTTTCTTGCAGAGCGGGCAGGCCGTCACGACGGCTTCGGCCCCGGTGGCGGCCAGCGATGCGGCGACGCTCTCGCCGATGCGGCGCTGGCCGTCGTCGTCGATGGCCAGATTGGCGACGCTCGAACCGCAGCAAAGCGCGTTTTCGCGCGTTTCCTCGGGTTCGGTCAGCCGGCCGATCCGGCCGATCACTCCGCGCGGCGCGTCGTAGACGCCGCAACCCCGGCCCAGTTCGCAGGGATCGTGGTAGGTATAGACCGTTCCGCCGGTTTGCGGCTTCAGTCGTCCGGCGGCGATCAGTCGTTCGATGTACTCCGAGTGGTGCAATACCTCGATGCCCGGCAGGTCGTAGTCTTCCCTGAATACGCGCAGGCAGATCGGGCAGGAGGTGACGAGCGTCGTGATGCCGTGCTTGCGGAACAGTTCCCGGTTGCTTTCCATCATGACCCGTGCGGCGTCGATTTCGCCGGATAGCTTCAGCGGCCGGCCGCAGCAGACGCCCCCGTCCTTGTCGGCCCACCAGACCGGCTCGCCGGCCGCCTCGAAGATACGCTCCATCGCGTGCAGAATCTTAGGCGTCAGCAGCGTCATGCAGCCGGCGAAATAGCCTACGCGGCCTTCGCCTTGCGAGCGGTCGATTCCCCGTGCGTAACCGTAGCGGTTGTTCCCGACCGGAACCGCGCGCTGCTGTCGGCTGTTGAGCCGTAGCGTGTTCTGCTCGATGCCGACCGGACAGGCCCGCTCGCATCGTCCGCACATCAGACAGTTGTCGGCGACGGCGTCCGTCAGCTTTCCGTAGCGCCGGTCGCGCAGGAAATAGACCGCCTGCACTCCGTGAATGCCGGCCCGCTGAAGCTGACAGGGGTCGATACAGATTCCGCAGCGAGAGCAGGCGTCGGTCTGGAAACGGTCGTAGCTCGATGGCCGCTCGCCGCTCCGGAGTCCGGCATTGCGCAGGAAGATCAGCGGAATCTCGGTGAATATGTGCATGTAGCGCGAGAACGGCAGCGCGACGAAAAAGACGCCCAGCGCGATCGAGTAAAGCCACCAGCAGGGCAGCTCGCCCGCCCGCAGCAGGTTGTCGGGAAGCACGGCGGCCAGCAGCTCGCCGGTCGTATGGGTCAGAAAGCTGCCGCACCCGGTACCGGGCGGGATCAGGTGATGCTCCTCGCCGAGAGCCCATACGATGCCGCCGAAACGCCACACGACGGCGCTCGTCATGCTTTCGGCCAGCAGGCGGGCCGGGAAGATCAGCCACAGCGCCGACAGCGCGATGCGGTCGCCGAGTACGTGCTTCGTCGTGCGTCGCATGCCCATCGCCCGCGAGCGGATACGCTTGAACCAGGCAAGGCCCACGCCGACGAGTATCAGCAGCAGCAGCGCGTCCTTGATCAGCGAGAAGTTGAAGTTATGCTCGAAAATCGGGTGAACGTAGTACGAGAAGAAGATGTCGACGTACAGCGGCACGTTCTCTCCCTTGAAATAGACGAGCGTCTCGGTCCATCCGACGACGATCAGCAGGAACCAGCCCAGCGCGAAGCTCGTGTGCATGTATCCCAGCAGCTTGTTGCGCCGCCAGATTTTGCGGTGCAGCAACGACTCGCTCGCGATCTCGCCCAGCGAGCGCAGCGTGGCGCGCGTCGGAAGCGACCGGAAAAACATGCGCCGTTGCGCGGGTTCGAGTTTCACGAACCACAGGATGTATTTGTACAGCAGGGCGACCAACAGAAACAGGGCTCCCAGCCAGAATGGCAATACGAACAGTCTGAAATGTTCCATCGTTTCGATCTTCCTCGTCGGCGCTTGCGGACGCCGGCGTTGCGTTTGCCGGATTTTTTCCGGACGAATATTTTCTGTTTTACAACGGTCCTTCTTACGAATCTTTCGCCTGCGGAGAGCCTGTTCCGGCTGCGGTCGGCGGCACATCGGTCGCTGCGGTATCTGCGACAGGACGGCTTGTTCCGGTTCGGGGCCGTCCGTACGGTCGGAAAGACCGCTTCGGTCGCTCCTGCGGCGCTTATCTCATCGAGGCCTACTGTCCGGCCAGCTCCTTCTTCAGCGTCTGGACCAGTTGCCGGATATTGATGCCTCGGGGACATACCAGACGGCACTTGCCGCATAGCATGCACTTGTCCAGCTCGGCGCGAACGCCCTGGTATTCGCCTCGGCGAACGAGCGTCTGAAGCTTGCGCACGTTGAACTTCACGAGCGCTCCGGCCGTACAGGTCGCCGTACAGTTGCCGCATGCGATGCACGTCTGCAGCTCGGGATGTTCCCTCAGCAGGCGCTTCGAGTATCCCATGTCGTTTTTGTCGAGATCGACGGCTCGCGGCCGGCTGATCGTAAACCCCCATTCCATCGCGTCACTCTTTGATCGCCCGGGCCGCTTCGCGAGCCGCCACCACGGCTTCGTTGATCGATTCGCCGATATTCTTCGGAGCGGTGACGGTACCGGCGTAGAAAATCCGCTCGGACCCGGAGCGGACGTTGCCCGCGAACTGGTCCAGCGGCTTGACGAAACCGCTCGGATAGAGCGCGACGCCGCAACAACGGCTCAGGCTCATGTTGCTCGCGCCCGCTTTCATGCCGACGATCAGCACGAGCATATCGACGGTCATGCGCAGCGGGAGCCCGATCAGCGTGTCTTCGGCCTTGATCTGCACGCGGCCGTCGATCGTTTGGCCCGCCTCCGATATGCGGCCCCGGACGAAATGGATGTTGTACTGCTGTTGCGCCTGACGGTAGAGCTCCTCGTAACCGGGGCCGAACATACGCATATCCATATAGAAGCTGTATACTTCGGCGTCGGGTATTTCCTGCTTCACCTCGATCGCCTGCTTGACGCCCGTGATGCAGCACACGCGCGAACAGTGGCGCTGGTTGACCTTCTCGTCGCGCGATCCCACGCAGTGCAGGAAGGCGACCGTCGAGGGCCGTCGCCCGTCCCGGGTCCGGATGCCCGTTCCTTCGCGGAACATCCGTTCCAGATCGACCGTCGTATAGACGTTGTCGTACAGGCCGTAACCGTATTCCTCTTTCATCTCGGCGGGAAACAGGTCGAAGCCCGACGCGACGATCACCGCGTCGGCGTCGAGCCGCGTCCGGTCGTCGAGCACGACGCCCCGGCCCTCGTCCTCGATCGACAGCACGCTCCGCGAAGTGAGCACTTCGGCTCCGGAAACGCTCACGCGCTCGCGCATCGGCTCGAGCACCTCGCGGGCAGGGGTCATGGTCGGGAATAGCCGGTCCCAGCGGTTCAGCTTGCCTCCGAGCCGCTCCTCCTTCTCGACGATCACCGAGGCGATGCCCATTTCGGAGAGCGTCACGGCCGCCTGCATGCCGGCGATGCCTCCTCCGATGATAACCACTCTCTTGTTTTCCATAGGGTTACAGTATAGGTTTCGAATAGCAGCCGATCGCCGAGTCGGCCGGCTTGCCGATGTATTTTCCGTTCTTGCCGAGATACTTGGCCGCCGGGTCGTACTCGATCCCCATCTTGTCGAGCAGCGGCTCGACGGCGACCTGATGCATCTGCATGCCGAGCTGCCACGGATCGTATCCGAGCACCAGCCCTGCCAGCTCCTCGTAGGTGAGCACCGGAATGCCCCGGCCCTGCTGGCCGTAGAACGTGCCTTCCATTTCGGAGATCGTGTATTGCCAGCGGTCGAGGAACATCGCGCAGCCCGGACAGTTCGCTACGATGAAGTCGGGCTTGTACGGAGCCATCGATTCGAATTTCTTTTTCGAGTTGGCTACCGAGTATCCCCGATTGGCCATGACCAGGTAGTTGCGGAAGCCGAAGCCGCAGCAATGCCGCCGCTCCGGATAGTCGACCACTTCGCCGCCCCACGACTCGATCATGCCGGCCAGCACGTAGGGGAACTCCGATCCGCCGACGCCGGCTTTCGGAAAAATCTTCGCGTAGTGACAGCCGATGTGCTCGACTCCGCGCAGCGGCCGGCCCGTCTCGGCGTCGATCAGCCGGTATTTCGCCTGAGAGGCGATCTGTTCGCGGTGGTGGAAGATCACGTCGGAGGTGTGCGCCAGATTCTTCGGCTTGCGGAACTCGCGGCCGGTCGCCTTGTAAAGGTATTCGCGGGCTTTCTCTTCCTGCTCGGGAAAGTCGTGCCACAGCTCGAGCGCCTCGCAGTAGATGCCGAACGAGGTGATGCACGACGAGGTGAAGTTTTCGTATCCGGCTTCGGTCATCAGCGAGAACTGGCGCGCCACGACCGTCATGATCGTCTCGAGCGGCACGATGTCGGAATGATAGCCGATCCCGGTGCACGAGGTGTGCTTCGGGTCTTCGTATACGTCGCGCCCGAGGTCGTTGCGCAGGATGTTCAGGAACGCCGCCTCGGATCCGGGGAAGAAGTTCTGCCGGATGCAACTGCGAGCGTAGAAATAGTTGTCGTCGGCGATATCCTTCTGATATTCTTTCCAAGCTTTTTTCATCGAATCGGTCTTTGTCTTTGTTTCATTCCGGACCGTTGCCTTACGGTCCGAAGGGGAGGCTTTGTCCGCTCGCGCAGGCTTTCTATTTTCCGCCGTGCTCTCCGCTGTTGGCGGTGAATACGGATCGGAAATAGGCGTCGTCGGCTCCCTCGAAGCCCATCTCGCGCGCTTTCTCGTCGGAGCGCCGCTCGATATTCTCGAAGAAAGCCGAGCCGCCGGTTTCGCGGAATATGCTGTGCAGCTCCTCCATGCTTTGCTCGTCGATCTTGCGGCAGGCCCCGGGGCCGGTTTGGCCGTAATTGTCGCCGAAACGCTCGAAGACGTCCTTCGCGTGGTCGTATACCCACTTCCATACGGGCCCTTGCTCGGGGTGCAGGTCCGGATCGACGAACTCGGGCCTCACGCAATAGCCCGAACTCAGGATGTTCTGCCCGATCGTCCGCTTCAGCGCGAACTGCTGCCGTCCCTTCTCCGAGTCGGTGAAGAAGCCGAGCCGCTGCGACAGCGAGCGGAGCGACTGGATCACGTAAGCCGGCGTATTGCCGCGCGGACAGCGGGGGCGGCACGACATGCACTCGCCGCAGTACCAGATCGTGTCGCTGCGGAGCAGTTTCTCGATCGCATCGTCGTCGCGCGTCTGGACCGTATTGACGATCTGGCGCGGATCGTAGCAGTAGAACTCCGCCGCAGGACAGACGCCCGTGCAGATGCCGCAGTTCATGCAGGCCGTCAGACCCTCCTGCATGCGAACGTCTTCCATCAACATATCGAAATATTTCCCCATCTTCGGCCTCGGTAATTCATACGGTTTAAAGCGTAACAAATTTACAGCCAATCGATAGGACAAAGCTGAGTGCATAGACCTATTTTGGGTAGGTATAAATACGTATTTTCCTGCGTGCGGCATAGCGGATGGGCGTTGCCGGTTTTTATCGTGTGTTGATTTGTAGCGACTTGCCGTTTTTTGACATATGGTCTTGTCTTCGTGCGGTACGGCATGGGCCGAGGGGGTTCCGGCCGGTACGGACAGGCGAGCCGGATAATGTCGGCGGCAGATCGTCGCTCCATGGAAAGAATTATACGGAATATTTTTACGCGGAACGGCAAAGGAAAATGGACCGGAAAATCGGTCTCCCGTTCCTACGGAAAAAGGGCGGGATCTCGCGGCAACGTTTCGGCGGTATGTTTTTCGTCAGAGAATGCGGCGGCTGAACGCATCGTCGCGCAGGGTCGTCGTACGGAAGTCGATGCCGCCGAGCAGGACGGCTCCCGGCCGCTTGCCCGGAACGAAGCTCCCTGCCCACAAGTCGATGCCGAGGGCCTCGGCTCCTCCCAGCGTTGCCCAGCGCAGGGCCTCGTCGAGCGGTACGCTGCGGAGCATCTTCAGCTCCTCGACGATCGACAGCGTTTCGTTCGACGACAGGCTGTCGGTCCCCAAAGCGATTCGGACCCCTGCGCGCCGCAGGGTCTCGACCGGAGGCCGGGCTCCCTCGATATAGTCGTTCGACCGGGGACACAGCACCCAGCTCAGCCGGTCGCCGAATCGCTCGGCGAGCGACTCGATCTCTTGCTGCGAGGCGAACGTGCCGTGCACCAGCAGCAGCGGCCTGTCCGGCGACACCGAGTCGAGAATCCGCCTTGCGGGCGAGCCGTATCCGGCGAAATCGATCGTTACGCGCTCGCGGAGGTTGCGCTCGTGCAGAGGTCCCCGGGCCCGATACAACTCCGCTTCGGAGCGGCTTTCCATAAAATGGACCGACAGCCTGTGGCTCTCGGCGGCGACGGCCCGGAACGGAGCGTCCTGAAGCGAGTAGGTGGAATGGGGCGTCAGGCTGCCTTCGAGTCCGGAGCCGGTGCACTCGCGGAGCACGGTCCGCATCGGCGTGAAATCCTGCGCTCGCAGTCCGAAGCATTCGACGAAGTTATGGTAGTGGACGGGGCTTTTCCGCTTCAGCGGAAAAGTCGAGGTGCCGTTGCAGATGTCGCCGACGGCCGTCACGCCGTCGCGGAACATCCGGCAGTCCCAGTAGGCGGCCGCGGCCGCCCGTTCCTCGGGAGAGGTCTTCCCCCGCTCCGACGCGATCGCGTCGGCGAACGCGGCCAGTCCGCCGCCCCGCGCGATCCGGCCTTTCAGATAGCTCAGTTCCAAGTGGCAGTGCGCGTTGACGAAGCCCGGAACCAGGGCTCCGTTATAGAACTCCACGTTCTGCTGCGCATCGATCCGGTCCGTCCGCTCGATGCGCAGCAGGCGTCCCTCAGCGTCGAACGAGAGTATCCCGTCCTGCAGCCAGCCTTGAGGAGTCAGGATCAAGTGCGCCGATAGTTTCCTCGCCGTTTCCATGATCGTAGAGCGTTTCGTTTTGCAGCAGAAGCCCGAACGTCCGGGCATCGAATCCGAGCGCCTCGAGCCGGACCGAGTCGTAGCTTTCTTTGCGGGGCGGATAGTAGACGATTTGCAGCGAGTCGATCCGCAGCGAGGCGGCCGTCCGTTCCTTGTCCTTGCCGCTGAGCTTGGCCAGAATGATGTGGAGTTCCGTGATCTTCGGGTCGTCCAGGCTGATCTCGACCGTTTCGCGCTTGCGGGTTCCCTTGGGATAGCGGCGATAGTGGAAATTGCTCCGCCGACCTGCCGAATCGACCGTGTGCTGGGCGTATTGTACGGAACCGTTCCGGTCCGACGAGTCGAGCACCGCGGAGAACTCCACCCGGTAGCGTCCCGGACGGACGGGCAGAGCGATGTCGGGATGTTCCAGATCGCCGGTCCGTACGACGCGGCGCGAGGAGTCTTCGTAGACCGTCTGCCGGTATCGCTCGTCGATTCGCCGGTCGATCGTGTCGAGCAGCGCGACTCTTTTCTGCAGCAGAGAGTCTTCGCGCGCGAGGGATGCGGTCACCTCGTCGATGATGTCGGTGAAGCGGACGCTCTTGCGCTTAGAGAGGTTTCTGACCGTGTAGTTGAAATCTTCCGGCTCGTAGCCGTATTTCTCGAAAATCGGGGTATAGATGTCGACGCTGTCGGTCATCGGAATGCCGCTGAGCAGCGACTCGCGGAAGGCGTTCGACAGGAAAATGTCGCGCGTAATGGCCACGAGTTCGTCGTCCGGAATGTTGCGCGAGCGATTGCACGCGCACGACGCGAGCGCCAGAATCAGAATCAGCAGACGTCTTGTCATACGTTCTCCTCCATTTTAATTTCTCGCCGGGGAATCATCGCGCGGACCGTCAGCGACGAGATCAGATAGCTCATCACGACGAACGTGAGCGTGATCCAAACCAGATCGGCGGCGTGCACTTCGACCGGATAGGCATCCAGCAGGAAAGTCTGCCCGGAAAGCTTCAGCCATCCGAAATGCTGCTGCCCGAGCGCCAATGCCAGTCCGAGCACCAGTCCTCCTGCCGCACCGAGCAGATAGACCATCATGCCTTCCGAGACGAAGATCTTTCTCAGCAGCGGTACGTCGGCGCCGAGTGTCATCAGCGTGCGTATGTCCTTGCGCTTGTCTATGATCAGCATGGCGAGCGAGCCGATCAGCGAGAACGAGGCGACGAGAAGCACCAGCAGGATGATGAAATAAATGCCCCATTTCTCGTAGGTCATGATCCGGTAGAACGACTCTTTCTGCTCGTAGCGCGTCAGCACGCGGAAATCGTTGCCCAGACATTCCGCGACGGCTTCTTTCGCCCGGGCGGCGGAAGCTCCGTCCGCGAGGCGGACGGCCGCTGTCGAGGCCCGGCCGGAATAGTCGAACAACCGCTGCGCGAAATCGAGCGGGACGAACACGTACTCTCCGTCGATCTCGGCCTCGAGCGCGAACACGCCCGAAGGAAAAACCGGTTGCTGCCGGTAAAAGCTGTACGGCAGCAGCGGCGACACTCGTCCCCGGCGCGGTACGTAAACGGTGATCGGACTGCTGAGCCCGGTGCGCACGCCGAGCGCCGAGGCGACGCCCTGCCCGACGAACGCCTCGGGCATGTCGCCGAAGCGAAGCCTGTACTGTCCCTCGACCGTCATGCTGTCGACCGGTACGACTTCGGCGTAGAGCGAGTCGACGCCGCGGATCATGCCGAAAAACTGATGCCCCCGGTATTCCAGCAGCGCGTTCCCGTCCAGCGAATAGGATACCTCGCGCACTCCGTCGATGCGGAGCAGCTCGTCGCGCGGCACCGAATCGGTCGCGAAGACCTGACCTCGCGCGGGCATGATCGCCAGATCGGGGTCGAAACTGCGGTACATCGTTTTGATCAATCCCTCGAAGCCGTTGAACACCGAGAGCAGGACCACCATAGCCATTACCGGAACGGCGACCGAGAAGGCGCTGACTCCGGAAATGATGTTGATGACCGAGTGCGATTTCCTCGAGAAAAGATACCGACGGGCGAAAAACAACGGAAGACGGGGCATATCGTCGGGGAAGTTATTCTTTCAGCAGCTTGTCGATCGTGCTGATATATTCGAGCGAGTCGTCGACACGGAAGACCAGTTCGGGCACATGCCTCAGCTGATGCTTGACTCTCGTGCCGAGCGCCTTGCGCACGAGCCAGTTGTTCTTTTCGAGCGACTCCATGACGGCCGTATGCTTCTCGAACGGGAAGACGCTCAGGTACACCTTGGCCAGTTCCAGATCGGGACTCATCCGCACGAGCGTTACCGATACCATGGCTCCGCACAGCAGCGAAGCCGCTTCCTTGGAGAATATGTCGCCGATATCCCGCTGGATTTGGCGCGCGACTTTCTGCTGCCGCGTCGATTCTGTTTCATTGCTCATTTCAGATCTGTTTTTATCGTGATTTTTCTGCTCCGGAATCGGCCGCTCCGACCGGAGGAAGGGGCGCGAGAGAAGCGCTGTCGGCCGGGACGGAAACTGCCGCTGGAAGCGTATCCGTCGCCTGCGGGTCCGTTTCTCGCTCGAGCCTTTTTCGAGCCCGCCGCTGAGCGGCCTCCTGCATACGCCGGGCGACGCCCTTGCTCGGCGCCGAGCGTATGCCTCCCTTGCCCAGACGGTAATATATTGCCAGCGACAGGTTGATATTGTCCAAGGGCGAGTGGTTCGGATTGCCGGTGTATTTGGTTCCGTTGCGCAGCACGTCCGAGTAGCCGAGGTAATAGCGGGCCTCGAATGCCGCTTCGAATCGCCCGAACAGCACGCTGAATCCTCCGCCTCCGCACAGGCCGTATCCCCACCGGGGGTCCCGCGTCAGCATCATCGGATAGTCGCCCTGCTCGAAAATACCGTTTTTCTTCGATTGCCAGTAATATTTGGAGCCCGTGGCATAGGATAGGTAGACGCCCAGATTCAGATACACCCTCGCGTGGCGCTGAAAGACGTAGATGTGCGGCTGCCACATGAACGGCAGCTCGAACGTGTTGATCGTCCGATGGTAGCTCGTATCGCCGCCGCGCACCTCGTCGTACATGAATCCCCGTTGCATGTACTCGAGATCGACCTGTATGGCGCCCACGTACTTCTGCTCGGTGTAGAACTTGTAGGAGAGCCCGCCCGAGTAGAGCCCCCAATGGATGCCCGTCTCACGCACCGGCTGGAAGCGCACCGAGCCGCCTCCCCAGCCGCCCCGCACGCCGATATAGTGCTGCGCCTGCAACCTGCCGCTCCACAGAGCGGCGGCAAACGCCAGTATGATCCCTAATGCCCGCATATTCGCCTAACGTTCAGTCGCGTCGTTTTGTTGCCCGTCTCATCGGCGGATCATTCCTCCCGTGCCTCCGAGACCTCCGGTATTGCCGTAGCCGTTGTAGTTGTTGCTGTTATTTCTGTTGCCGCCTGCGGCGGAGGACTGGCGGCCGTTCTTCTCCTGCTCCGCCCGTTTCTTGGCTATCTCGCGCAGGCGCGCCTGTTCGTCGCGGCGTATCTTTTCCTGCATCCGTTCCATCGTGATCGGGCCGAACAGCTCGTTCATGTCGACGTCGTACTCGAGATCCCAGTTTTCCTTGGTCACGATCTCTTCGGTGCCGGACTTGTCGACGAAGTACTCGACCCGCTCGGGCTGCCGCCTTTCGAATACGGAACCCGTATCCCATTTCCCGTTTCCGTTCAGGTCCTCGATGAACCGGAGCTTGATCGTTCCGACGTCCACGTAGCGGATCGTGTGGGTCCCGCTGCGGACGTGGGGAATCTCCTTCTGCACCCGGCCGTCGCGCAGCACCTCGATGACGTATTCGCTCTGCGGCGTTTTGCCTTTCACGTTGAGGATCAGCGTGCCGTACTTTTCGGGCGACTCGATCGTGAACTCCGAACGCAGCGTGTCGTTGCTCTCGCGGTTCGTGTTGGCGAACGTTCCGGCCGGAATCGTCAGACGGTATTTCTCTCCCGCCACCCAAGGCGCGCTGAGCGTCCACGAGCGCAGTTTGGCGGTGTCCTGCACGAAGGAGACTTTCACCGGCTCGGAGCTTTCTCCCTCGCCCAGACGCTGCAGGTCGATGGCTGTGCTGTCGACCCGGGTCAACGGATAGTCGAAGTCGAAGACGATGTTCTTCTCCGGGTTCAGCGTCGTGCCGCCGGCTACCTTCACCTTGAACGGGTTGGGTTCGGGCGCGTCGTCTTTCTTCTCTTTCTCTTTCTCTTTCTCTTTTTCTTTCTTGGCAGGCCTCCGCCATGCGATCGCCAGATCCTGTCCTGCGGATTGCAGCACTCCGGTGCTGTCGTGCTTGCGGTAGACGAGCCGTCCCCTCAGCGTATCGGGCATTTCCTCCTCGATCGCATCGAACCACAGCGTCATCGTATCGCGCCGGGGAGTCACGTACTCGGTGAGTATCTTCGACGGATCGAACCCTTCGAAAACCAGCGTGTCGATCTGCGGGAACGGGGCGGAGAACATGAGCGTCACCCGGTTGCTTTGCGGCCGGCTGGCTCCGGTGTATGTCTGGCGCTTGGACGGGATTTCCTTGAACAGGCGCATCATCAGTTGCGGGTCGGCCTGCATGTAGCGCCGCGAGGTGTCGTACCATATGTCGAACGCGGGCTCGCGCAGCGGGTTGAATACCGTGTCGAGAAAAGCCACGCGGTCGACGCCCGGCTCGTAGCGCATGTTATTGTTGTTGTCTTCGAGCGCGTAGATGCGGTAGTCCATCGGCTTCAGGTTCTCGGCGATGAAAATGCCGTTGGGATAGGATCGGGCCACGCTCAACGGTTTGCTGTTGACTATCGTCGAGTCGTAGGCGGGAATCGAGTCGGCCTTCGCGTCGAAAAACAGCAGGAAGACTTTCCCGAGCGTGTCGCCCTTCTGGGCGTCGACCGTATAGCCCGACATCAGCAGCGAGTCGATCTCGCCGCCGGTCGAGAAGACGTAGCGCAGTCCGACGTAGGGGTTGCCCTCGTTGTTGTCGACGACGCTGCTGCCGAAATCGAGCGCGTAGGTGCGGTTCGAGTCGAGGTCCTCCTTCAGATCGATCTGGACGCTCCGCCCGCGAATCGAGAGCACGGGCTTCTGTTCCATGAAAGGCGAGGTGAAAAACTCCTTTTGCTGATCCTCCAGCTGGACGTATTCGTCGAACTCGATCAGAATCCGCTTGTCCTTGAAATGAGTCGTTCCGAATGCCGGCGTCATGGTCACTACTTTCGGCGGCAGCGAGTCGCGCGGGCCTCCCTGCGGCGCCGCCTGCCGCGCGCAACGGCACAGCGTGGCCAGCAGCACGACGGCCAGTATGCCGCATCGGGCGAGCGTCTTATGGATTCTGATTTCGTTCGAGCTCATTTCTTCAAGCCAATTGCCTGCAAAGGTAGCGATTTTTCGATAGTTTTCACGGAGCCTCCCGGGCATGCGGTCCGGACGCTTCCGCCCGCGTTTGTTGCCGCCGTTTCTTCGGAACGTGCCGTCTTCCCTGTTCCGGGCCGGGCCGCATGTCCGGCCGAGAGCTCTCTGCGAAGCTGCCGGACCGTTCGTCCCAGCACGGGATGTACGAGATCGGGCAATATCTCCTCCAGCGGGGCGAGCACGAAATCGCGCCGCTCGAGAAGCGGGTGCGGAATCGTGAGCCGCTCGCTGCGGATGACCCGGTCTTCGTAGAACAGCATGTCGATGTCCATCGTCCGCGAGCGGTAGCCCGTATCCGGCGTTCGCACCCGTCCCAGTATCCTCTCGATACGCTGGCATTCGTCGAGTACCCGCTCGGGCGACAATGGGGTTTCGATCGCGAGCACCTGGTTCAGGAATCGTTCGTCGGCTTCGAATCCCCATGGTTCCGACTCTCTGAGCGACGAGCGGAGAACGATCCGCCCCACCGTTTCGGCGAGCAGCCGTTCCGCTTCGGCGAGATTCTCGGCGACCGGACCGAGGTTCGCGCCCGTTATCAGCACCACGCGCGCCATTACAGTCGGTTTATCAGTTTGCTCACCGTGAGCGCGAAGTGAGGGAAAACGATTCTCGGGTTGCCGTTCTGGGCGATCTGCCGCATCGTCCGCTCCATTTCGGCCACCAGCGGCTCGATGTTGCGGTTGTTCACGTAAGGCGCAAATTTCTTGCAAAACTGTTCTTCGCGGCCGAACAGATAGCAAATGGGTTCCATGCCGGCCGTCAGCATGTAGCTGTCGCGCAGCAGGCGGACCGAGTTCTCGATCAGTCGCTTCTGTTCCTCGCGGCCCATCGAGGCGACCGTCTCGGCCCATTCGAGCAATTCCAGATGCCGGTCCTCGTAGCTCAGCCGCATCAGTTTCACGAACAGGTCGAACAGCTCGTCGTTTTCGCTCGCGTGCCGCAGGCAGCGCAGCGCTTCGAGCAAGTCGCCCCGCGACAGCCGGGCCGCGCGAAAAGCGTCGGCCTCGGGCATTCCCTTGCGAGCCGTCAGATAGCGCGTCAGGCTGGTTTCGTCGATCGACGGAACCGTTACGCACTGCGTGCGCGAGACGATCGTCGGCAGCAGTTGTTCGGGCGAAGCGCTCAACAGCAGGAACAGCGTCTTGTCCCACGGCTCCTCGAGTATTTTGAGCAGCTTGTTGGCCGCTTGCGTATTCATTCGCTCGGCCAGCCAGACGACGACGATCTTGTATTCCGACTCGAACGATTTGAACGACAGTTTGCGGATGATCTCGTCGGCTTCCTGCGTACTGATATTGCCCTGCTTGTTGTCGATCTCGATGGCCGAGTACCACGACTGCTCGTCGAAATAGCCGCCCGTATCGGTCACGATTTTCCTCCATTGCGGCAGGAAACGGTCGCTCAGCGGCTTTTCGCCCGAGCGTCCCTTGGGCGTGTTGACCGGAAAAACGAAGTGCAGGTCGGGATGCGCCAGTTGCGCGATCTGCCGGCACGACGGGCACTCGCCGCACGAGTCGCCTTCCCGACGGTTCGTGCAATGTATGTACTGAGCGTAAGCGATCGCCAGCGGCAGCGGTCCGTATCCTTCCTGCCCGGAAAAGAGCTGCGCGTGGCTGACCCGTCCGGTGTCGACGCCCCGGACAAGCCGCTCGATGGTCGGCCTTTGGCCTATGATGTCTTTGAATTGCAATTTTGTCCTGATAAGAGTAGTCTGCCGAAAGTCTCGCGCGGATAGGCAAAGATAGGGAATTTCTTTCAGAATCGCATACGGAGGAATCCCGTTCTGAAACGGAAAGCGAAGCGGGAGAAGACTCGTGATCTTCTCCCGCTTGGAACGGATTCGTTCGGTTTCGCCTATTCCTTGACGCAGCGCACCGAAACGCCTTGGGACCGGGTGTCGTAGTATGTCGCGGAAACCAGCCGGCCGGTCGTGAAGAACAGCAGGCAGCCATACTCGATCGTGCCGTCTTCATTGCTCGTCGTTTTGCCAGTGGCCGTCCACAGGGAGCCGTAGTTGCCAGGACAGTCGAGCGTGCCGGTTCCGTTGACGCGCGAGCCCGCTACGGGAAACAGGAAATCGTTTCCGTTCCCGTCGGTGTAAATGCGTCCGATGTTATCTGTGCCTGTCGTCGTCTGGCGGGTTACGAAAGCGTACGGGGAATCGCCCTGAGCGTCGTAGGCGGGAACTCTCCAGCCGGCAGGGCAGGGATCGTATACGGTTTTTTGACCCGAAACGGCGCCCCAAAGATTCGGATCGGGTTGGCCGTTCCAGTCGCCGTGGGCGTAGCGTGTCACATAGAACGAGGTCGGATGCTCGATCGAGAGCTGGACGGTGCCCATGCTGTCCGCATCCGAGGCCATAGCCGGCAGCGGGTTGTTCAGCATGTTCCAGCGTATCGTTTCGCTCGGATTTTCAGGAGCGAAGGCCGTAGCCGCCGTGAAAGGGTCCTTGCGTCCCCACTGATAGAGCAGGCCGAAGGCTCCGAAGCTTCCGGACTCGGCGTTGGCGGCACCCAGATTGCGGTCCATGAATTCCCATGTCGAGCCGTTGTCGTTCGTATACTTGAGCGTCTTGGCGTTCGGATCGAAGTCGGTGGCCCAGATGTGCCAGCTCCACAGAATCTTGCCCGATGCGTCCTTAACGGCGATCACTGCGTTGCCTGCGGCGGCTGTCGAAAAGAAAATCCGCTTGCTTTCGGGGTCTCCGTACAGGTCCGTAATCAGTTCCCGGTTGTCTTCCCACAATAGTTCTGCCGAGGTCCATTCGCCTACCTGCTCGCTCTCCGAGTTACCTTGCGTCGCGGCATCGATCGCGAAGTCTCCGCTCGTCGGCACGATATAACAATTGGCCTTTCCCGCCGCGCTCAGATCGTTCATCTGAAGTTTCTGCTGTACTACTTCTACGGGAAAATCGCCCGAGTTTCCTCCCGTTACGGTCAGACGGGCGGTACGCGAGGTGTCGGTCCTGTAGTAGTTCTCGGCCGTCACCTCGATTTCGGCCGGTCCCCGGCCGCTCATGGCCGATACCTTCAGCCAAGCGGCGTCCTGTGGCAGAACGATCGACCAGTCGCCGTATGTGCGGACCGAGAGCGTTTGGGTCTCCTGCTTCGCGCTGAATGTAAGGACGGTCGGCTCCACGCTGAATTCGTACGATCCGCCTTCTTCCGAGTCATCGCATCCGAGAAAGAAAAAAGCGGGAATCGTCAAGGCGAGGTAAAGCGCCGATTTCGTAAAAAAAGTTTTCATAATCACTGTTTTGTTGAATTATATTGACCCTGGGTTATAGAATTCATACTATACTTCCAAGCTGACCCTTCCCTGCCGTCGTTTTTTTGTCGTATTTGCCTGACGATCCGGGTCGATTTTGAGCATGTCGGCCCAAAGATAGGGATAATTTCAGTCCGTTTGGTCCGCGTCGAGCGATTTCCTCGTAGTCCGGAGCCGGATCACCCTCGTCCGGTCGATCCCATGCCGCCCTCGCCTCGGGCCGTTTCGCCGAGCGTCTCGACGCTTTCCCATTCGGCGCGCTCGAAGCGGGCGACGACCAGTTGGGCGATCCGTTCGCCGGGCTTGATCTCGAACGATTCGTTGGACAGATTGACCAGAATCGCCTTGATCTCGCCCCGGTAGTCGGGATCGATCGTGCCCGGAGAGTTCACGAGCGAGATGCCGTGCCGGGCGGCCAGACCGCTGCGCGGGCGTACCTGAATCTCGTATCCGTCCGGAATCTCGACGTAAAGTCCGGTCGGTACCAGCGTCCGTTCTAGCGGGCCCAGCACGATGCTTTCGCGGATGTCGGCCCGCACGTCCATGCCGGCGGCTCCGGCGGTTTCATACTGCGGCAAGGCGTATGCCGAGCGATTGATGACTTTGATTTTCATGGCTTTTTTCATTTGCGGAAAACGCGAAAGCGCATCCTCGGGCGAAGTCGGCGTTCGGCGCCGCTGCCCCGGTCCGGGCGAGAAAGTTCGGTCGGACGTGGTGCATGAGCGTGGCGCGACCCTCGCGGTTCGGTTTTCTTCGGGTTCTCCTTGTTATCTTATCGAACGGTTCGGTTTATGTTTGTCACAAGTATCGCGTTCCGTTTTTCGGACAGTGCGGTTTCGCAGTCTAACGCTTGACGATCGAGCGAAGCAACCCTTTTAGGTCGATCCGCTCGCGGTGTACGGCAAGCCACCCGAAGGCTGCGAGCAACAGCAGGTTGGCGGCGTAGTGCGCCGCAGGGCTCAGACGGACCGTCAGCAGCGACAGGGCGTAGATCGCGCCGCCCGCCAGAAAGTACGATCCGATCCGAGGCAGGTCGTAGGGCGTCGGGCAGTGCTTCCGGTTCAGATAGTAGCTGACGGCGACCATGGCCGTCTCGCAGCCCAGACGGGCCAGAGCGGCGCCCGGATAGCCGAGCGCCGGGGTCAGCGCCAGATTCAGTCCGACCGTGAACACGAGTCCCGTGCCGGTGATCCAGATCGCATATTGCGTCTGTCCGCTCTGTTTGTACCAGAACGACAGGTTCAGCCAGATGCCGGAGAACATGTTCGCGAGCAGAATGATCGGCAGCACGCGGATGCCTTGCCGGAAATCGCGGCCCATCAGCAATCCGAACAAATCCACGAACAGCATGATCGTCAGGAAGATGCCGACGGACACGATGATGAAGTACTTGAGCGCCTCGGCATTGCTCCGGCGGAAGTCTTCCTGCCGGAAGGCCGACAGGAAGTACGGCTCGGCCGCGTAGCGGTACATCTGCGTGAACAGCATCAGCACGACGCCCAGTTTCGCGACGGCTCCGTAGATACCGAGCGCATCCATCGAGCTCTCGGGCGGCAGCAGATACTTGATCATCTGCCGGTCGATGAACTCGTTGGCCGTTCCGGCGATCCCGCTGATAAGCAGGGGCAGCGAATAGAGCATGACCGCGCGCAACAGCTTGGGCCGTATGCGCGGCCGTGCGCCGTGACAGGAGGGATACAGGCCCACCCATACGACCGCGCTGCCCAATAGGTTGGCCACCAGTACGTAGCCTGCGCCGAATGCCGGGTCGTACGTGCCTGCGTCCAATCCTCGGCTTGCCAAGGCGGGGAGCGCCGAATAGAAAAAGACGGTAAGCGCCAAATTGACGGCGACCGACAGCAGTCTCAGCGCGACGAAACGTTTCGCGCGTCCTTGCTGCCGCAGTCGGGCGAACGGGATGGCCGTCGCGGCGTCGAGCGCGATGATGGCCGCCGTCAGCCGGATGTACGACGGATGCTCGGCATAGTCCATGATCCGGGCCAGCGCAGGGGTAAAAAGCAGGGCTGCGGCGAAAAACAGCAGCGCGAACAGCGAGACGGCGCCCCATGTCGTCTCGAACACTTCCTTGCGTTCCCGCTCGGTGGCGGCTTGTCCGGCAAAGCGGAAGTAGCCCGTCTCGAGCCCCATGGTCAGCACGACCAGCGCGAACGGGATCAGCGCGTAGAGGTCGGTCACCACGCCGTACTCCCCGGTCGTCATCAGGCGGGTCAGGTAGGGAAAGAGCAGGTAGTTCAGAAACCGGGGCACGATCGTTCCGACGCCGTAGATCGCGGTTTGCCCGGCCAGTTGCTTCAGCATACTCGGGTCGTTTGAAGACAAAAATAGGCAAATAATCCGCTCCGCCGACTCCCCGGGTCAAAAAAGCGCTGTGCGGACATAGAAAGGCGGACTTGGGCTCTCGGGGCCATTTCTTGGTTCTTGGCCGGAAGCCGCAGACCGGCACACGCGTATCGGGCTTAGCGAATGCGCTTCGGAGAAATAGAGTGCGCCGGCCGAAGCGAAGATTCGGCCGACGAGCCGGAGGCGACGACCCGAACGATCCAATCGGGCGCTGCGACCCGCGAACGGAATTTTCCGGCGGAACCGGGACACGACCGAATACCCGCTTCCGTCCGTCCGTTTCCCGGCGCGGGGCGGATATGCAAATCGAACCCGTGTCCATGCCTCATACGGTCATGGACACGGGTTCCGGTTTGCCGTTCTGTCGCTACGGAAAGCCGAAATTTACCGCTCGATGTTCTCGAGTACTTTCCGTACTTCCTCGATGAAGCGGTCGGCATCGGCTCCGCCGACGATCCGTCCGACTTCCTCTCCGTCGGAATCCAGAATCAGAAAGGTCGGATAGGCCTTGACGGAGTATCGTTTCGCTACGTCGACCCCCTCGCCCTTTTCGGCGTTGAACTTGGCGTTGACGAACGTCTTGTTGAAAAACTCGCCTACCTTTTGCTGGGGAAATATCTGCTTGGCCATGATCTGGCACGGCCCGCACCATGTCGCGTATACGTCGACGAACAGATACTTGTCCTGTTCGTCCGCGAGGGCGAGCAGCTCCTTGAGCGTTCCTTTCTCGAAAACGGTTCCCTGGTTCTTTTGTGCGAAAGCGGTTGCCGCGAACAATACGAGCAGCGCGGCCGTCATCCATTTTTTCATGGTATCGTTTTTTTATTATCGGGTTCGGTTCGTTCGGGTGCAATTGTCGTTCCACAACGAGCGTCGGACGATGTTTCGTGCGGTTCGCTTCCGCTCGCTTCCGGGCTTTCCTTTCGTCCGGCCGGAGAACCGTTCCCTTGCCGGAGGGTGGAGAGCAGGCCGCAGGCCGCCTGAATGTCCTCGCCCCGCGAGGCGCGGATCGTCGTCGTGATGCCTCGCCGCGACAACTCATCGCGCAGACGGACCATCGTCGGCTCGTCGGCTCCCTCGAACGGAGCGTCGGGAATCGCGTGGAAGCGGATCAGGTTGATCCGGCAGCGGAGCCCTGCGAGCAGCCGCGTCAACGCGGCGACGTGCGCCGGCGTATCGTTGACTCCGCGAAAGACGATGTACTCGAAGCTGATTCGGCGCTGATGCGCGAAGTCGTGCCGCCGCAGCTCGGCGACCACCTGCTCGATCGGATAGCGGCGCTCGGCGGGCATCATGGCTGCGCGCTCGGCGGGGATCGGGTCGTGCAGGCTGACGGCCAGATGCACCCGGGTCCGTCGCAGCAGCTCCCGCATGGCGGGAATCACGCCGATCGTCGACACGGTGATCCGCGTCGGGCTCCAGCCGTATCCCCAGTCGGAGGTCAGCACCTCGATCGATCGGATGACCTGCTCCGCGTTATCGAGCGGCTCGCCCATGCCCATGTAGACGACGTTGGTCAGCCGGTCGCTTTCGGGAATCGAGCGGATCTGGTTCAGTATCTCCCCTGCGGTCAGGTGGTGCGCGAAACCCTGCCGCGCGGTCATGCAAAAGCGGCAGCCCATCCGGCAACCCGATTGCGACGAGACGCAGAGCGTCGCCCGGTCGCCGTCGGGGATGTAGGCCGACTCGATGAAGCGGCCCTGCAGAGTCGGGAAAAGGTATTTTTTCGTGCCGTCGGCCGATCGCTGCACGTTGGCGAAGGGAATCGTGCCCAGCTCGTATTTCCCGGCGAGCTTCTCCCTGTTTTTCAGCGAGAGGTCCGTCATCCCGCCGATCGAATCGGCTCCCTTGCGGTAAAGCCACGAGGCGATCTGCCGCGCGGCGAACCGGGGCATCCCGTTCTCGGCGGCGATCCGCTCCAGTTCGTCGAGCGTGAGGCCGAACAGCCACGGCTTGTCGGTCGGTATGGTGGAATTTTCCATCGATCTTCTATCCGTTCGTGGTTCTCTGGCGTATTCCTGCGGGCGGATATCCCGGCAAGGCCGCGCGGCGAATCGCGTTCCGTTCGTTCCCGCAGGGGGATTCCGCCTCTGCGATAGTCCGGATTCGCCGGCTCGGAACGGGAAAGTCTGCCCGCCGTACGGGAATGCCTCACCTTCGTATGCAAAACAGGCTGTCCCCAAATCGAAACAGCCTGTCCTGATGCGTCGTGGAGAATACGAGATTCGAACTCGTGACCTCTTGCATGCCATGCAAGCGCTCTAGCCAGCTGAGCTAATCCCCCCTTCATGCGCAGGCAAAAGTAAAAAGTTTTCGGCAAATTCCAAAAAAATGCCGGAAAATCGCCGCGCCGCGGAGCGACCGCGCGGCGATTCCGGGGCAAATCCGGGCCTTTTGTTTCATTCCTCGGTATTTCTTCGTAGATTTGTGGTATATTGTGTGCTGTATGCGCCCTTGCGAGACGCGTGGCCGCGACGGGACGATGCGGCGGAAGCACGCTTTCGGGCTTTATTTTTGGAAAGATTCATGGGAGAAACGATCGATACGGCGCCGGAGCAGCGTCGGGCCGTTCTGGTGGCCGTCGTCCGCGAGCGGCAGGACGAGCGCCAGGCGAACGAATACCTCGACGAACTGGAATTTCTGGCCGAGACGGCCGGCATACGTAGCGTCAAGCGGTTCACGCAGCGGTTGGCCGCCCCTTCGGCCAAGACTTTCATAGGCGAGGGCAAGCTCGCCGAGATCGCGGCCTTCGTCGAGGAGAACGAGATACGCTACGTGATTTTCGACGACGAGCTTTCGCCTTCGCAGCTTCGCAATCTGGACAAGGTGTTCAAGAACAAGATCTACGACCGCACGAGCCTGATTCTGGACATATTCGTCCAGCGGGCGACGACGGCCTATGCGAAAGCGCAGGTCGAGCTCGCGCAGTGTCAGTATCTGCTGCCCCGGCTCGCGGGCATGTGGACGCACCTCGAGCGGCAGCGGGGCGGCACGGGAACGCGCGGCGGGGCCGGCGAGCGCGAGATCGAGACCGACCGCCGCGTGATCCGCAACCGCATCAGCCGTCTCAAGGAGCAGTTGTCGAAGATCGACCGCCAGATGGCCGTTCAGCGCGGCAACCGCGGCTCGCTCGTGCGCGTCGCGCTGGTAGGCTATACGAATGTCGGCAAGTCGACGCTGATGAATCTCATAGCGAAAAGCGAGGTTTTCGCCGAGAACAAGCTCTTCGCGACGCTCGACACGACGGTCCGCAAGGTCGTTTTGGAGAATCTGCCCTTTCTGCTGTCGGACACCGTCGGCTTCATCCGCAAGCTGCCCCATCAGCTCGTCGAGTCGTTCAAGTCGACGCTCGACGAGGTGCGCGAGGCCGACTTGCTGCTGCATGTGGTCGACATTTCGCATCCGAGCTTCGAGGAGCAGATCGCCGTCGTGAAACAGACGCTGCAGGAGATAGGCGCCGGCGACAAGCCCGTATTTCTGATATTCAACAAGATCGACGCCTATACCTACGTCCGCAAGGACGAGGACGACCTGACGCCGTCCACGCGCGAGAATCTCTCGCTCGACGATCTGAAGAAAAGCTGGATCGCCCGGGCCAACACGCCCTGCATTTTCCTGTCGGCCCGCAAGCGGACGAATATCGACAAGTTCCGGCGCGATTTGTACGGCATGGTGCGCGAGATACACGCCGGGCGCTATCCGTTCAACAATTTCTTGTATTGACCGAACCGAAACTTACAGAAGCAGACTATGATGATAAGAATACTGGACCGGGAAAATGATACCCTGCTGAACAAGTTTATCGCCCAAATGCGCGATGTCGGCGTGCAGGGCGACAGCATGCGGTTCCGCCGCAATCTGGAACGCACGGGCGAGGTAATGGCCTACGAGATCAGCAAGACGCTGCACTATTCGATGCGTACGGTCGAGACGCCGCTGGGCGAGGCGGAAGTCGCGCTGCCGGACGATCAGATCGTCATCGCGACGATCCTGCGCGCCGGTCTGCCCTTTCATCAGGGCTTCCTGAACTATTTCGACGACGCGCAGAACGCGTTCGTTTCGGCCTATCGAAAGTACAGCAAAGACGGCAGCTTCCGTATTCATGTCGAGTATATCTCGACGTGCGAGCTGTCGGGCAAGACGCTGCTGCTGGTCGATCCGATGCTGGCCACCGGCGCGTCGTTGGCGCTGACCTTTCAGGCGCTTGTCGAGAAGGCGGGCCGTCCGCGCCGGACGATTCTCGCCGCCGCGATCGCCAGCGAGGAGGGTCTCGAGTATGCGAAAAAGCACTTTTCGGCTCAGGATACGTCGATCTGGTGCGGCACGGTCGACTCGGAGCTGACGGTCAAGTCGTACATCGTACCCGGGCTGGGCGACGCGGGCGATCTGGCCTACGGCGACAAAATGTAAGCGTTCGGCGCGGTTCGCCGCTTTGGCCGCCCGGGCGCATTCCGTCCGGACGTCGGTCGCCCGCATAATCCCGAAAGGAAAATGGAGAATCCCGAACTGGAACTGGCCCGCCGCTTCGTCGAACGGACGGCAACCAGCGTATTTCTGACCGGCAAGGCCGGCACGGGCAAGACGACTTTCCTGCGCGAGCTGCGCGCGCGCAGTCCGAAGCGGATGATCGTTCTGGCACCGACCGGCGTAGCCGCGATCAATGCCGGCGGCGTGACGATCCATTCGTTCTTCCAGCTTGCGTTCGCCCCCTACGTTCCGGAGTCGGAGCGGGGGATCGCGCCGGACCGGCCGCGGGAAGCGGTGCGCTTCAGCCGGCAGAAGATCGCTATTATCAAGAGCATCGACCTGCTTGTGATCGACGAGATCAGCATGGTGCGCGCCGACGTGCTCGACGCCGTGAGCGACGTGCTGCGCCGCTTCCGCGACCGCCGCAAACCGTTCGGCGGAGTGCAGCTGCTGCTGATCGGCGACGTGCAGCAGCTGGCTCCGGTCGTGCGCGACGAGGAGTGGGCGCTGCTGCGGACATTTTACGACTCTCCTTTTTTCTTCGACTCGAAGGCGCTGAAGCAAACCGATTACGTCGGTATCGAGCTGCAGCGCGTCTACCGCCAGAGCGACGGCCGCTTCGTCGAGCTGCTGAACCGCGTGCGCGACGGCCGGGTCGACCGCAACGTGCTCGACGAGCTGAACCGCCGCTATGTCCCCGGCTTCCGTCCCGGGGACGACGAGGGCTACATCACGCTCACGTCGCACAACCATACGGCCGACGCGATCAACGAGCGGCGGCTTGCCGAGCTCGACGCTCCTTCGCACACGTTCGAGGCCGAAATCGAGGGGGCCTTTCCCGAATATCTTTACCCGACGCATCCGTCCCTCACGCTGAGGAAAGGGGCTCAGGTCATGTTCGTCAAGAACGATCCGTCGCCCGAGAAGCGCTATTACAACGGGCGGATCGGCACGGTCACGGCTTTGGACGAAAATCGGGTCGAGGTGCTTCCCCGGGGCGAGAGCGTCCCGATCGCCGTCGAACCGGCCGAGTGGACGAATGCGAAATACGTGATCGACCCCGACTCGAAAGAGATTTCCGAACGGATCGAAGGACGGTTCGTGCAGTATCCGCTGCGGACGGCCTGGGCGATTACGATCCACAAAAGTCAGGGTCTTACTTTCGACCGGGCCGTGATCGATGCCGCCGCGTCGTTTTCGCACGGGCAGGTCTATGTCGCGCTGAGCCGGTGTCGCAGTCTGGACGGGCTCGTGCTCAGTTCGCCGCTCGACGAGCGCTGCATCGTCGGCGATCCGACCGTGCAAGGGTTCTGCGAGCGGGTGTCGTCCGAACGACCCGACGGGACGGAACTCGAGCGGCGGAGCAGGGCTTATTACCGCGACTTGCTGCTCGAACTGTTCGACTTCGACTCGCTCGGCGCGTCGCTCCGCCGGCTCGGGGATTTCGTCGCCGAGCATTTCGGCAAGCTCTATCCGAAGCTGGCCCTCCAGTGGCAGCAGGGGACCGCCGAGTTCGGCGCGTCCGTGACGGATGTCGCCCGGCGATTCCGTTTGCAGCTCGAGAGCCTGCTTCGCAGCGACGAAAGCGAACGGCTGCGCGAGCGCGTCGTGAAGGGCGCGGCCTATTTCGCCGAACAATGCGGGCGAGTCGTCGCCCCGCTGATCGAGGCCAGCTATGTCGAAACCGACAGCAAGGAAACACGCAAGGCGCTCGCCGGCCTGCTCGATCTTTCCGGCGAGCGGTTGCGTGTCAAGACGGCCACGTTGGAGGCGGCCTCCGGCGGTTTCGACGTGTTCCGGCATTTGGAAGCGCGGGCTCGGGTGGCGGCCGAAGGCGCGGCGGCACGGACGAAGAAAGAGACGAAGGCTACGGCCGGAGAAGACGTGCTGCATCCCGAGCTGTTCGAGCGGCTGAGGCTGTGGAGACGCGAACAAGCCGCCGAGGCGGGCGTGCCGGCCTATGTGGTGATGAGCCAGCAGGCGCTGCTCGGCATTGCGAATCTGTTGCCCGGGTCGAGTGCCGAGCTCGGACGTATCAAGGGCGTGGGTCCCAAATTGGTCGAACGCTACGGGGAACAGGTTCTTTCGATCGTTGCTCTTTATCGGGCCGAGCGTGGCGACGACCTCGATTTCGAGGCCCGGCGCCAGGCCTCTGAGGCCTCCGACCGGGAGAGCCCGCGTACTGAGAGCGGAGTCGAGAAAGAGCGTCGGATTGGCGGGCGGACTTCCAAAACGCGAGAGGATACCCGGCTCGCTACCCTGAGGCTGCTGGAGGAGGGTTTGGACGTGCCGGCAATCGCCCGCGAGCGCGGACTCCGGCCGATGACCGTTACCCGGCATATCGCCGATCTGATCGGGCAAGGCGTGCTCCGCGTGGAGCGCTTCTTGCCCTCCGACAAAATCGAGACGATCGCACGATACCTCGGCGACCACCCCGGCGAAACGCTGACCCGGGTTTGCGAGGCGCTCGGCGGCGACGTTTCGTTCCGCGATGTCCTTTACGTACGCAGCTCGCTGTCGTGCGACAGCGATACGGCGGACGGATAAAGCCGACCGGACCCTGCGAGGCGATTTCCCGTACTCTCTTCGCTCTTGTCCGGCCGATAGCCGTACCTGCTGTGACCTGTTCTTGGTTCTGAATCTCAGAAATAGCCGTGTCGGGACATGCTTCGGAAATCGTCTCCGGTACCAACCGTTTTGACATGCGGCCGCTCGGCGAAGAAATCCGGCCGGCCGACACGGTTTCGGCCGTCGCATGGTCCCGCGCTTCCAAATGCCGGAACACGTCGAAACCGCCGGAAGTCCTTTCCGACGGCCGTTTTGATATGTGCCCTTCCTACGTTGCCTGCCTCGAACTGCAAAACGAAAATCTGCCCACGCTGTCCGGACGGGACAGATAACTCTTTCGGGTAAAACGAAGCATCGGCTCGTTGCCGGTGCAATCGGCCGGCGTTCCTTATTGTTTTCGTCCCGATCCTTACGTTTCTGTCCCAAATGAAGAAGTCGCCGGGGACTTTTGTCTGAATCGTCGCTCGACGCGTTCAGGTCGTCGGGGGGAAGGAGTTTCGGCAGATAACGGAAAGCGGATTCCCCGGAAGATTCCGGATTCTCTCGCGGGGACGAAATCCGCCTCTTTTCTGGCCGCGGCGGTTTCTTCGCCCGTCGGCCTTGTGCCTGCCCGTCGCCGTCGGGCTATTTCTGCCGTGAAAAACGGCGCTGTCCGGGGGAGCGGCGCGACCGGTAACCGTCCGGTCCCGAACGGAGACGGAAGCGAGGGGGCAGGTTTCCCCTTCCGTGTTTTTTTTCTGCTCCGATCGTATTACCTTTGCCCGGTAAAACCGTCACGATGAACTGCAACTACGATAAAGAGGAGCGTTTCGACTCGGACACTCTCCGGGCGCTCGGCGAGCACTATGAGGCTATTCTGAAACTGCTCGGGGAAGACCCTGCGCGCGAGGGACTGCTCAAGACGCCCGAGCGGGTCGCCAAGGCCATGTGCTTTCTGACCAAAGGTTACGACGAGGATCCGCGCGAAATCCTGCTCTCGGCCAAGTTCAAGGAAGAGTACCGCCAGATGGTGATCGTCAAGGACATCGAGCTTTACTCGCTTTGCGAGCACCACATGCTGCCTTTTTACGGCAAGGCCCATGTGGCCTATATCCCGAACGGCTATATCACCGGGCTGTCGAAGATCGCGCGCGTCGTCGAGGCCTATGCCCGTCGGTTGCAGGTGCAGGAGCGGCTGACCGTGCAGATCCGCGATTGCATTCAGAAGGCGCTCAACCCGCTCGGCGTGGCCGTCGTCATCGAGGCGAGCCATATGTGCATGCAGATGCGCGGCGTCGAGAAGCAGAGTTCGAGTACGACGACCTCGGCTTTTACCGGCGCCTTCCTCACTCAGATGCAGACCCGGGAAGAATTCATCCATCTGATCAAGTCCTGATTTCCCGTTCCGCCGTTTCACGATGATCGTTTCCCCGGCATGTCCTGCGGAGGCCGGAGAGAACGTGCCCATACGATAAAAATTTCATCGGTATCCGTCCTGCCCTGTCGGAATCTTGATTCGGCCGGGGGACGGTCGCGATGGGCATGGAATGAGGGGAATACCGGTTGCAGGCTCGACGCAAAACCCGCCCGGACGGGCAGAACCGGACGCATTTCGCGTGTCCGGGGCGAATGCCTTGTCGATCGTATGTTCGGTGGCTCGACAGGGCGATGAGAAAACGCCGGGATTCCGCCGTGTGCGCTGGCTTCGGGATGTGAACCGGTTAAAGGTTTGATAATTAATTGTATTTTTTATAAAAATAGAAGAATATATTTTTATAAAATAAATCCGTGCGGCACGGACGATTGTTTCGTTAGTTCGTTGTTGCGTAGCGATTGATATTGTATGGCGATCTCGGAACGTCGCATCGGATTCGAACCGGTTTGTTTTGCCGATGACCGGTCCGGGAACCGACCGGCATGGTCGTCCGCTTCCCGACTCGCATCGTAAGGGGGGCTGTTCGGATTCGGATCGGAGAAAATAAAGGACGGACGACATCCTGCCGATGCCGTCCGTCGTCGGACGATTCGTTCTAAAAAGGGCCCGGACGAGGGATCGCAGGGTCCCGGTGAGGTCGCCTGCCATCCACCAGTGAATAAGAAAAACATAACAAAATCATATGCACGAAACATACCAAGATAGAATGATAGCTATCTTACCCTCGTCCGGGCGCCTGCTTGTAAACGATCCAAGTTTCGTGCCGTAACGCCCTCCCGGCTTCTTTGCGGAACGGGGTATCCGTTCGCCGCGACGGAACGGCTTGCCGCCCAAGCCGATTTTTGTTCTGCCATTTTTGTTCGTTGCGATCCGACGGTTGTCCGACGGCTCTGTTTTTGCCGGTCGGTTGAGAATCTCTGTTCGTGCCGGTACGCAGGCGGGTACGATGTCCGGCAGTTTTCCGTTCTCCGGTTTTCGGAGTAAGGGGCGTTTGCGAGGGGAAGAACCGGAAGCGTGAGTCGGTTGCTTCGGAAACTCGAGTACGGAGCCGTCCTTTTCAAGGACTATCCGCGAGCCTGACACGCCGACGGAACGGATGCCGGCCGGGCAGCAGGCGGTCCTTCCGCGTGGACGACGAGGATCGTTCCCCCGAGCTTTCGTACCCTGCGGATTTCGGCCTTCGAATTTCTGTGCCGGCGTTCCGGAGCCGGGACCGGAAGCTGCGATGCGACGGAACTCGCGGATTCCCGAAAACTCCAGTTCCCTGAACTCCGGGGCCGTACGAGGGCCTGGCTTATCCGTGCGTCCGCTTCGCCTCCGGCATTCCGCACGATTTCGTGGCGCTTGCCGGTGCGTGTTCGTTTTCCCGACGAAAAAAGCCGCCAGAGAAAAATCTGACGGCTTTTCGGTAAAGCGGAGCTTTGGCCCGCTGCCTATTGCATGCGACCGGATTATACGGTCATGATCTCTTTCTCCTTGCCGGCGAGCAGCTCGTCCACTTTTTTCGAGTACTTGTCGGTCAGTTTCTGTACGGACTCTTCTCCGTCCTTGGCCATATCCTCGGGCATACCGTCTTTCTGGGCCTTTTTGAACGACTCGACCGCGTCGCGTCGCACGGCGCGCATGCCGACCCGGGCTGTCTCGGCGTCGGCGCGGATCTGCTTGACCAGTTCCTTACGCCTCTCCTCGGTCAGAGGAGGAATGTTCAGCCGGATATGCTCGCCGTTGTTGGATGGCGTCAGGCCGATGTTGGCAACCAGAATGGCTTTCTCGATCGGCGCGATCATATTCTTCTCCCACGGCTGTACGAGCACGGTCCGGGCGTCGGGCACCGTCACGCTCGCTACCTGAGAGACCGGAGTAGGCGTTCCGTAATAGTCCACCGTGATTCCGTTGAGCAGGTTCGTGCTTGCGCGGCCGGCCCGTACGGAAGCCAAATCGTCGATCAGATGGGCCACGATCTTGTCCATTTTGACTTGCGCGGCGTCCAGAATTTCTTTAGGCTCTGTCATATCGTTTGTCGTTTTGTTTTGCATCAGTTCCGCACGACGGTGCCGATCTGCTCGCCGTCGATTACCTTGCGCAGGTTGCCCGGCGTATCCATGTCGAAGACGACGATCGGCAGATCGTTCTGCTTGCACATCGTGAAGGCCGTCAGGTCCATCACTTTCAGCTGGCGGCGGTAAACCTCGTCGAAAGTGATCTGCGAAAATTTCTCCGCCGTCGGGTCCTTCTCCGGATCGGCCGTGTAGATTCCGTCCACGCGCGTTCCCTTGAGCAGCACCTCGGCCTCGATTTCGACGCCGCGCAGCGCCGATGCCGTATCGGTCGTGAAATAGGGATTGCCGGTCCCTCCGGCGACGATCACGATCCGCCCTTCTTCCATCAGTTCCAGCGCTTTGGCCTTTGAATAAAGCTCGCCGACGGGCTCCATCCGGATCGACGTGAGCACTTGGGCCTTGGCTCCGGCGCTCTCCAGAGCGCCCTGCAAGGCCAGCGAGTTGATGACCGTGGCCAACATGCCCATCTGGTCGCCCTTCACTCGGTCGAATCCCCGGCCGACTCCGGTCAGACCCCGGAAAATGTTACCGCCGCCGATCACGATTCCGATCTGCACGCCCTCGGCCGCGATCGCGGCGATCTGTTCGGCGTAGCTGCCGAGCACTTCCGTGGAAAGTCCGTACTTCTGGGTTCCCATCAGCGATTCGCCGCTGAGTTTCAGTAATATTCTTTTATATATCGGCATGGCCTGCTTTGTCATTCGTATGATGTTTCGTCCGTCGGGGGCACGGCATGCGGTATCCGTTTTCGCTACGGCTTCGTCGCGCCGACTTGCATCCGGCCGGGCTACTCTTCGTTTTTCATCAGTTGCATCAGCTCGTCGAGCTTCGGCGTCAGAATAATTTCGGTACGTCGGTTCTTCGCGCGGGCCTCGGACGTCTTGGCCGGATCGACCGGAAGCGATTCGCCCCGCCCGGCGGCTATGATGCGGCTCGGCGCGATCTGCTTGTTCTCCAGCAGCAGGCGTACGACGGTCGTCGCCCGTTTGGCGCTCAGGTCGAGGTTGTCCTTCAGCTGCCCGTTCGAGCGGTAAGGCACGTCGTCGGTATGGCCTTCGACCATGACGTTGATATCGGGATTCTGCGCCAGAACTTCCGACAGATCGCGCACCGCGCGGGCGCCGTTCGGGTCGATCTCGAAGCTGCCCGAGCGGAACAGCAGCTTGTCATCCATCGACACGTACACGTTTCCGTTCCGGATCGAAATGGAAAGTCCCTTGCCCTCGAAGCCGGTCAGCGCGTCGGTCACCTTGCGGCGGATCGCGTCGATCGCCTCCTCGCGGCTGCGGAGCATGCCTTCCAACTCGGCTACGCGGCGCGAGCGATCGCTGAGCGCCATTTCCTTGTCCTCCAGCTCGCGCAGCATGCGGGCCGACTCGGCCGATCCGTCGTCGAGCAGCTGCTTGTAGCGTCGGCGGTAGTCGTTCAACTCGCCCGACAGACGGACCGTGTCGGCTACCAGACGCGCCTTTTCGGCGGCCAGTTTCTCGTTCTGTCCGATCATGTCGTCCAACCGGTTTCTGGAAGCGGCGAGCTCACCCTCGAGGCGGAGCGCCTCGGCCTTCATCGAATTGAACTTCTTGTTCGACACGCACGACGATGCGAGCAGAACAACCAGCACGGCAACAATCAGCTTTTTCATATTCATGCGTCGTTTTAGCGCGGCGGCTCCCGATTTTCAGACGAGAGCGGCCCTGCAGGCCTATTTTGCCACGAAGATACAAAACTATTTACAATGTGCAAGGCGGCTCTTTCGATAAATCGCCTGCCCGCCGGTACGGAAACGCTCGCAGGGAGAGACTCCAGAGAATCGATTGTGCGACTAAATTACTATCTTTGTCAGTCAATTCGGATCTCGCCATGACAGCTTCGCCGTACAAATATCTTTATCAGGTCGATTCGCCCCGGGACCTTCGACGGCTCTCGGCGGACGAGTTGCGGGCCTATTGCGGCGAGCTGCGGCATTTCATCATCGAGCAGCTTTCGGCCAATCCGGGGCATTTGGGGTCGAGTTTGGGAGTCGTCGAGCTGGCCGCCGCGCTGCACTACGTCTTCGACACGCCGAACGACAAGCTGATCTGGGACGTGGGCCATCAAGCTTATGCCCACAAGATCATCACGGGTCGGCGCGACCGGTTCCTGACGAATCGCAAGCTGAACGGGTTGAGCGGTTTCCCGAGCATGAGCGAAAGCGAGTACGACGCGTTCGGCACGGGACACGCCTCGACTTCGATCTCCGCCGCGCTGGGCATGGCCGCCGCGTCGGCTCTGAGGGGCGAGAAGCGCGAGGTGATCGCCGTGATCGGCGACGGCGCGCTGACCGGAGGACTGGCTTTCGAGGGACTCAACAACGCCGGAGCCGCGAACACCGACCTGCTCGTGATCCTGAACGACAACCGCATGGCGATCGATCCGAACGTCGGGGCGCTGAAGGAGTATCTGCTCAGCATCTCGACGTCGAAACGTTATAATAAAGTTAAGAACCGCACGTGGACCCATTTGGAGCGGATGCCCCGACTTCGGGGGCTGATCCAGAAGGTGGGCGGAGCGCTGAAGCAGGGTTTCTTACAGCAAAGCAACCTGTTCGAGAGCCTGCACTTCCGCTATTTCGGGCCCGTCGACGGGCACGACGTAGTCCAGCTGACCCGCGTGCTGGGCGATTTGAAGGAGATACCCGGGCCGAAGCTGTTGCATGTGCTGACGGTCAAGGGCAAGGGCTACCGGCCGGCCGAAGAGCACCAGCGGATATGGCATGCGCCGGGCATATTCAATCCCGAGACCGGGGAGCGGATGCAGCATGCCGAAAGCGGCCGTCCCCCGCTCTATCAGGATGTTTTCGGCGAGACGATTCTGGAGCTCGCACGGGTCGACGACCGTATCGTCGGCATTACGCCCGCGATGCCTACCGGATGCTCGCTGAATCGGATGATGGCCGAGATGCCGGAGCGTTGCTTCGACGTCGGCATAGCCGAGGGACATGCCGTCACGTTCTCGGCCGGGCTGGCTGCGGCCGGCATGATCCCGTTCTGCAATATTTATTCGTCGTTCATGCAGCGGGCCTACGATAACGTAATCCACGACGTGGCGCTCCAGCATCTGAACGTCGTGATGTGCCTCGACCGGGCAGGGCTGGTCGGCGAAGACGGACCGACGCATCACGGAGTGTTCGACATTGCCTGCATGCGCTCGATTCCGAACCTGACGATCGCCTCGCCGATGAACGAGATCGAGTTGCGGAACCTGATGTACACGGCCTCGCTGGGACGAGGACCGTTCGTGATCCGCTATCCGAAGGGCGAGGGCGTCACGCCGCAATGGCGGCAGCCGTTCGAGGAGGTACCGCTCGGGCGCAGCCGGTTGCTATGCGACGGCTCGGACGTGGCCGTGCTGACGTTCGGTCCGGTCGGAAACGCGGCGGCGGCGGCCATACGCCGCGCCGCGGCCGAAGGCGTGTCGGCCGCCCACATCGACCTGCGTTTCGCCAAGCCGTTGGACACGGACCGTCTGCATGCGACGGGACGGAAATTCCGTCGCATCGTCACGGTCGAGGACGGCGCGATAGCCGGGGGCGTCGGATCGGCCGTGCTCGAGTTCATGAACCGCAACGGCTATGCGCCCAAGATCGACATGCTCGGCGTGTCCGATCGTTTCGTCCGTCAGGGAACCCAGTCGCAGCTCCGCGCAATTTGCGGCATCGACGAACGAAGCATCTACGAGGCGATTATGAAAAGCAAACAGCAATAAACGAGAGACCTATGGAATACGACTTCAGGGAAATTGAGAAGAAATGGCAGAAACGCTGGGCCGAGCGCGGAACTTACCGGGTGAAGGAAGACCCCTCGCGCCCGAAATACTACGTGCTGGACATGTTCCCCTATCCGTCGGGGGCGGGTCTGCATGTCGGACATCCGCTCGGCTACATCGCTTCGGACATCTATACGCGCTACAAGCGGCTGAAGGGTTTCAACGTGCTGCACCCGATGGGATACGATGCCTTCGGGCTGCCGGCCGAGCAGTACGCGATCCAGACGGGCCAGCATCCGGCCGTCACGACCGAGCGCAACATCGCGCGTTACCGCGAACAGCTCGACAAGATCGGTTTCAGTTTCGACTGGGATCGCGAGGTGCGTACTTGCGACCCGAAATATTACCATTGGACGCAATGGGCCTTTCTGAAAATGTTCGGCAGCTACTATAGCTATGACGAGAACCGGGCCATGCCGATCGAACGGCTCGTCGAGGCGTTCGACCGATCGGGAACCGAGGGACTGAATGTGGCGTGCACCAAGGAGCTTTCGTTCACGGCTGCCCGGTGGAAAGCGATGGACGAGGCCGAGCGCGAGGGCGTGTTGCAGAACTACCGTCTCGCATTCCGCGCCGACACGCTCGTGAACTGGTGTCCCGAACTGGGAACCGTGCTCGCGAACGACGAGGTGAAGGACGGCCTGTCGGTGCGGGGCGGCTATCCGGTCGTGCAGAAGCGGATGAAGCAGTGGCTGCTGCGCGTGACGGCTTATGCCCAGCGGATGCTCGACGGGCTCGACACTCTCGAATGGAGCGACTCGCTCAAGGAGATCCAGCGCAACTGGATCGGGCGCAGCGAGGGCGCGCAGATATTCTTCGGACTGAAGGGCTTCGACGAGAAGCTCGAGGTGTTCACGACGCGGGCCGATACGATTTTCGGGGCCACTTTCATGGTGCTCGCCCCGGAGCACGCGCTGGTCGGTAAGATCGCCGCGCCGGAGCAGCGCGAGGCGGTCGAGCGCTATATCGAGGAGACGAAAAAACGCTCCGAGCGCGAGCGCATGGCCGACACGAAGCGCGTGAGCGGACAGTTCACCGGGGCCTATGCGATCAATCCGTTCAACGGGACGGAGATACCGATCTATATCAGCGACTACGTGCTGGCGGGCTATGGCACGGGGGCTATCATGGCCGTTCCGGCGCACGACAGCCGCGACTACGCTTTCGCAAAGCATTTCGACCTGCCGATCATTCCGGTCGTCGAGGGGGGCGACCTTTCGGTCGCGTCGTACGATGCCAAAGCGGGCCGGATGATCAACTCCGATTTCCTGACCGGTATGGACGTGAAGGAGGCCATACCGGCGATGATCGCCGAGGTCGAGCGCCGGGGCTTCGGCAGCCGCCGGGTCAACTATCGCCTTCGCGACGCGATTTTCAGCCGCCAGCGGTACTGGGGCGAACCGTTCCCGATTTACTACAAGGACGACATCGCCCGCCCGCTCGCCGAGGACTGCTTGCCGCTCGAGCTTCCCCCGATCGAGAACTTCGGTCCGACGGCCGAGGGCGAGCCGCCGTTGGCGCGCGTCGAGGGATGGCAGACGCCCGAAGGGTATCCGTACGAGCTGAGCACGATGCCCGGTTTCGCCGGATCGTCGGCCTATTACTTGCGCTACATGGACCCGCATAACGACAGCGAACTCGTCTCGAAGCGGGCAAACGAATACTGGCGCAGCGTCGACCTGTACGTCGGGGGCATCGAGCATGCGACGGGACACCTGATGTACTCGCGCTTCTGGAATATGTTCCTGTACGATCTGGGCTATGTCTGCGAGCCGGAGCCGTTCCGCAAGCTCGTCAATCAGGGCATGATCCAAGGCCGGTCGAACTTCGTCTACCGTGTCAAAGGAACGAACCGTTTCGTCTCGCTGGGCCTCAAGGACCGCTACGACACGCAGGAGATTCACGTCGATGTCAACATGGTTCGGGGCGACGTGCTCGATCTGGAGGCGTTCCGCCGCTGGAGGCCCGAGTACGCCGACGCCGAGTTCGAGCTCGAGGACGGCAAGTACGTTTGCGGTTGGGCTATCGAGAAGATGTCGAAGTCGATGTACAACGTCGTGAATCCCGACCAGATCGTCCGCGACTTCGGAGCCGACACGCTGCGCATGTACGAAATGTTCCTCGGACCGCTCGAGCAGAGCAAGCCGTGGGACACGAACGGCATCGACGGCGTGCACAAGTTCCTGCGCCGCTTTTGGCGGATGTTTTTCGACCGCGACGGCCGTCCGGTCGTGACCGACGGCGAGCCGACGGCCGACGAGCTGAAAGTGCTGCACAAAACGATCAAGAAAGTGACCGAGGATATCGAGAACTTTTCGTTCAATACTTCGGTCAGCGCTTTTATGATCTGTCAGAACGAACTCGGCGCGCTGAAGTGCACGAAGCGGGCCGTACTGGAGCCGCTGGCGGTGCTGATCGCTCCGTTCGCTCCGCACATCGCCGAGGAGATATGGGAGAAGCTCGGACACGAAGATTCCGTTTTCGACGCGCGTTTCCCGGAGTACGATGAGCGCTGCCTGATTGAGCAGAGCGTCGAATACCCCGTGTCGTTCAACGGTAAGGTCCGCTTCAAGAAAAGCCTGCCCGCCGCGTTGTCGCCGGCCGAGGTCGAGGCGGCCGTGCTGGCCGACCCGGCCGTCGGCAAATATACCGAAGGCCGGACTCCGAAGAAAGTGATCGTCGTTCCGGGCAAGATCGTCAACATCGTGCTCTGACGGAGACGCTTGTCTGTCGCGCTTGCAGATATGTTTTGACAAGGTTCTCCGGAACGTTTATCCTCCCTTGCGATTTCACCCCGACCAAAGGCAAACTGGCCGGGGCGATTTCTGTTTTCGGTCGATTGTCCTGCATTTCTCAGAACGATCGGTTTTCTGATTTCCGGGTCTAAGCCGGACAGCGGCGGTCCCGTGTGAGACGGCGAAACGGTCTTGTCGTGCCGGCGTATATCCGTTTCAGCGCGATACGGACGTCGGGACCCGTTGGCTGTCAGGGATACGCCGGTTTTTGCGGTGAGTCCGATCGGGTGCCGATGCCGAGGACCGGATCGACGATGACCGTTTTCATCTCATAAGCGTGCCGTACGATGTTTTCTGTACGGGTCTTCCGATAGGATCGGTATATCCAAAGTAAGAAACGTTCGTCGATTTTTCGGTTATGTCGGGTTGTCATGCGTTTTTTCAGTGGTTTGCCGTTTGAGATCCGTCCATACTCCCGGTTGCCGGTCGGGCTTTTCGTCCCGTTTTTATCGTTCGGCACTTTCGGTTTCTCCCGGTTACGGGCCGGTCCGGGACGAAGCGCGTTACGTTCTTTCGGGCGGGCGGGGGCCCGTGGGATACCCCCGTCTGTGTATCGGTTCTCTGTTGTATTCATAAAAAAGATACCTGCGGAAAACTCCGCAGGTATCTTTTAACCTCGCGCGTGCTTGCGCGGGAATCGGTCTCGGTTCTATTTTACCTCTTTTCTTATTTCGTCGAATGCGGCGAAAGGCACTTCCATCAGCTTCATTTGAGGTTGCTCGTAGCTTTCGTAGCTGTGGGCTTCTGCGGCCGGCGTCACGTCGAAATGAACCTTTTCGCAGGAAATCCGTTCGAGCAGGCTGCCCGGTTTCTTAAGCGTGAATTCGGAATGGCGGCCGGGCATGCGGAGCCCCTGGTTCAGTACCGTATTGCCGTCGGCCTTACGAGTCAGCGTCATTTCCGACGTGCCTATGAAGGCAAGACTGACTCTGTTGGAAGAGACCAGATAGCCGGCTCCCATGAAGTAATCAGCCCCTTCGTAAACGGCGGTCTTTACCTTGATCGTGTTGAAATCGTCGCTTACCTCGACGGGGAACGGCTCGAAGACGACCTGCTCGTTGATGCCCATCAGATAGAACGTACCTTGCTGCGCCCAGTCGAACAGGTTGCGTTCGGTGTCGCACAGCACGGTCACCTCGTCGCCTTCGGCGATCTGGAGGAACCATTTGGGACCGTAGGCCTCATTGGCGACGGATTGCGGGAAGTTGTTGGCTACCAATTCTTCCGGCCCGTAATAGTTGAAGTCGGCGAGTCCCAGACAAACGAGCAGATTGTGCTTGCGATATTCTTCGGTTGTCGCCTCGTTGACACCGGCGGCGATCGTCACGTCGAACGTGTAGGTCGAATCCTGATTCTGGCTGCCCAGTCCGTTTATCGTTGCCGACCATTCGCCCGGGAGCTTGTCGAACAGTTGCGATTCTACGCGCGGAATCTCTTGAGTCGAAGCGCTCAGGACCTCCACCTTCGAGTATTCGCCGTTGAGCGCCTGAACGATCAGCGTATAGGAGGTGCCGGAAGAGAGTCCGCTATAACTGAACGGCAACCCGTTCTCGCCGTTGGCCAAATCGGTATAGTTGTCGGGCAGCGTATCGCCGACGAGCGTTACGATTTCTTCGTCCGATAATCCCAGTTCGTTGCGGATTTCGGTTATTTCGGCGGTCGAGGCGGTTACGTATTTGATCATGTCCGCATCGGTCGTCTTGATATTGAAGAAAATCGTGTTGTACGGATTGCGTCCCTGTCCGTCGTCCTTAAGCTCGTAATCGAGCGCGACGGTAGGCATCGCCGACTGCTTCGTCGTGAAATTTTTCTGGAACAGGTCCGTGAAGTTCCGGTCGTCGTCGATTCCGACGGCATACACGGTGTAGTCGACGGTCGGTTTCTTGCCGCTGACGGAGGTGCTGATCGTGTGTTCGAACGGTTGGCTGCCGGCCATCAGGACGCGCTTCCATGCTTCCTTTCCGTACTTCTCGATGTACTGATTGACTACGGCCGTTTCTTCGATACCGATATAATAGCGGTTCAGAATGGCGCCCGGCACGCAGCGGATCGTTACGCCGGACGAAGTGATCCGGGAGAGCTCGACGGTTATTTCGGCGGCCGAAACGGAATTTTCTGCTGTCTCGAACGTCAGGGTATCGAGAGCGCTCGTCAGGTTGCCTTCCGCATCGCAGTCGGCCTTCACCAGCAGATACTCCGTAGCCGGGAATACTTGTGTCAGGTTTTTGTGAACATCCTTTTCGCCATCGGTCAGGGTATAGGTCTTCTCGCCCCGGTCGACCGAGCCGAGCTGTTTCAGCATGGCGGTCTTGATCCGTTCGGCCTCCGAAGCGCTCTCGCCCTCGATCTGATAGTCCCAGTAGGCTTTCGGAATGGCCAGATGATAATACCGGCTGTCCGATGTCGGCTTGATATGGTACGAAATGACGGACTGCGTGGCATCGATTATATTGAGCACGCCGTCGTATGCCCCCGTCTTGATCTCGACGGAGACGACGTTTCCGATCTGATCGCCCATTTTGGCTGCTGCGGCCACGACATATACGGTCGTATCTTTCAGGTTCTTCACTTCGACGAGCGATTCCTTGTCGAGAGTCAGGGCCGTGCCGTTGGCAAGGATATTTTCGGCCGAGGGAATCAGCATGCCCTTTTCCACGCAGACGTATGCGGCCGCGTCGGCATACTCGGGCGTTGCGGTAAAGGAAATGCTGCTGGCGGTCGTCGCGCCCGGCGCGATCTTGACGGCAGGCATTTCGGGACCCGACGTGTCGTCGTCCTTGCAGCCCGTCGCACAGAAAAGCAGAGCGGCGACGAACAGGTTAGCCAAATAGCGTAAATTAAATTTCATAAAAGCAATGTTTAATAATTCGTAAATCTTCTTTTGCGCGGCAATATACGCTTTTTTTTGTTATTCTGCGAATGAGGAGGTTATGCCCGGTTTTTTTTGAAATCGTCACTTCGTAATCGTTTCGGCTCGTATGAGGTGTGTTTTATAAGTAGTGTGGCCGGGTTTTTCGATAATATGTTACCGAAAAGGGCGAATGAGGTAATAAGGACGGATTTTGCAGAATGCGTTTCGGATCGGTCGGGCCTGCGCGTTGGAATGCCGTTTGTCCGTTTCGCGGAATCGGTATGCGCTCTATCGGGAGCGATGCGGTAGGAGCGATTCTTTTTGCGTTTCGCGCTGTTCGGACCGAAGGACCGCTTTTCGTCCGAACGGCGAGCTGCTTTCCGGCGGGTAATGCGGACGACTCTCCTTATGTGAGGACGGGCGGTCCGATGAAGCGGAAGAGGGGCGTTGCGGAGCCTTTTCATTATGTGGCCGAGCGCAGTTTGACAGGGGGTATGGGAGCAGGACCGGTCGTCGGATGCTTGTCCCTCGGTCCGTGGCCGAAACCCGGTCGCTCGTATTGCATATTCGGAATAATTGCGCTAATTTTGCCGTGTCGCTACGGTTCCGTAGCTCAGTTGGATAGAGCAACAGCCTTCTAAGCTGTGGGTCGCGCGTTCGAACCGCGCCGGAATCACTGGGCTCGAAACGTCCTTTGGCCAGTGCCGGAGGACGTTTCGTTTTGTCTCGGAAGCGGTGGCCGTCTTCTCCTCCGTTGGTTGGTACATTCCTTAAGTGCGTGTATCTCCGTACCGTTGCTTCTTGTCCGGTCCGACTGGTTTCCGTTTGGCCGTCCGCTTGTTTGGGCGGTCCGCCATTTACCGGAGACGATCGTCCGGGGCGGGGAATACGCGGATTCGCTTGCCCGATGTGCCGTCTGCCATTCCTCCGACCGAACCGCTCAATAAATCCGGCGGATTATTCCCGTTTTAAAATAAAAAATGCTACATTTGTAGCAATTGGAAAGTAAATAAAACGCTCAAATGCCTGATTACCATGATGAGGTAACGCGACATAGAAAACCCGACTGGCTGAAGATCAAGCTCCACCGGAGCGAAGAGTTCGGCGAGGTCGCTCGCATCGTCCGGGAGCACGGGCTCCATACGATTTGCAGCAGCGGCCGTTGCCCGAACCAGGCCGAGTGCTGGAGTCGGCGCACGGCTACTTTCATGATCTTGGGCGACATATGTACTCGCTCGTGCAAGTTCTGCGCGACAGCTACGGGGAAGCCGTTACCGCCCGATCCGGACGAGCCGCGGAAGCTCGCCCGTTCCATATCGCTTATGGGACTGAAACACTGCGTGGTCACGTCGGTGGACCGCGATGACCTGCCCGACGGCGGAGCCGCCTTGTGGGCCGAGTCCGTGCGCGCGGTGCGGGAATTGAATCCCGATACGACGATCGAGCTGCTGATTCCCGACTTCGACGCGCGCGAGGAGCTGATCGACCTGGTTGCCGACGCGCGTCCGGACATTCTCGGGCACAACATCGAGACGGTGCGGAGGCTGACGCCTCAGGTGCGCTCGCGCGCCCGATACGAAGTGAGTCTGCGGACGCTCGCTCACATAGCTCGCCGGGGGCTGACGGCCAAGAGCGGCCTGATGGTCGGCCTCGGCGAAACCGACAGCGAGGTGCTCGAAGCCGTGGACGATCTGGTCGAGGCAGGCGTGCAGATTCTGACGATCGGACAGTATCTCCGGCCGTCGCTGCGCCATTTGCCGGTGGCCGAATACGTAACTCCCGAGAAATTCGCTTGGTATAAGGAGCAGGCCCTTGCGCGGGGACTGCGCTACGTGGAGAGCGGACCTATGGTCCGCTCGTCCTATATGGCCGAGAAGGCCATGAGAAGCTGTCGTACCCCAAAATAAACGGATCGTGGAAAACGTTACTTACAGGTATGTCGGGCGAGCGGAGTACGGAGCCGTGTGGGAGATGCAGAAGCGCATGTTCAACGAGCTGCTCGAGGCGAAAAAGGCAGGCATCGGGGCCGGGCAGACGCTGCTGATGGTGGAACATCCGCATGTCTACACGCTCGGCAAGAGCGGTCACGAGTCCAATATGCTCGTAAGCGACGAATTCCTGCGTTTGATCGGGGCGAGCTACTTCCATACCGACCGGGGCGGGGACATCACCTATCACGGATACGGTCAGTTGGTCGGCTATCCGATTTTGGACCTCGAGCGTCTCGGACTGAGCCTCAAGGAGTATGTCTGGACTGTCGAGGAGTGCGTGATACGGACCGTGGCCGAGTACGGTATCGAGGCCGGGCGGCTCGACGGGGCGACCGGCGTCTGGATCGAGGGCGACACGCCGCGCGCGCGCAAGATCTGCGCTATCGGGGTCAAGGCTTCGCGCTATGTGACGATGCACGGGTTCGCGCTGAACGTGACGACCGATCTGTGCTATTTCTCGTACATCAATCCTTGCGGCTTTGTCGACAAGGGGGTTACCTCGATCGAGAAAGAGACGGGAGCCCGGCCGTCGTTGGAAGAGGTGGCGTGTCGCTTCGCCGCGCATTTCGGCGAGCTTGCCGGCTGCCGGGTGAGCTATTAGCCCGGCCCGAGCCGGACATGCGGCCGGACGATTTGGAAAATAAGACGTTAAAATAAATAAAGGTTATGTCAGCAGAAAAAAGATGGGTGATCAAGCCCCAAGGGGATCCTGCGAAGGTAGAGAATCTCTCTGCCGCGCTGGGCATTCCTCCGGTGCTTGCCAACCTACTTGTTCAGCGCGGCATCGAAACACACGAGGAAGCATGGCAGTTCTTTAATCCGAAACTGGAGAACCTGCATGACCCGTTCCTGATGAAGGATATGGACCGGGCCGTGCGCAGAGTCGACGAGGCGGTACGCCGCGGCGAGCCGGTCATGGTCTACGGAGATTACGACGTGGACGGCACGACGGCGGTAGCGCTCGTCTATTCGTTCCTGCGACGGCAGGGCCACCCTTCGCTGCTGTTCTACATCCCCGACCGCTATACCGAAGGGTACGGCGTGTCGATCAAGGCGATAGACTATGCGCAGCGCAAGGGGGTCAAGCTGATCATCGCGCTCGATTGCGGGATCAAGGCGACGGAAAAGGTGGCTTATGCCAAGTCCAAGGGAATCGACTTTATCGTCTGCGATCATCATCTGCCCGGAGATACCATTCCCGACGCGGTGGCCGTGCTCGATCCCAAGCGGGTCGATTGCGGGTATCCGTTCAAGGAACTTTCCGGCTGCGGAGTGGGGTTCAAGATGTTGCAGGGGTACTGTCAGTACAAGGGTTTGCCTTTCTCGGAAGTGGAGTGCCTGCTTGATCTGGTGGTTGTCAGCATCGCGTCGGACATCGTCCCTCTGGTAGGGGAGAACAGGATTCTGGCCCATTACGGCCTCAAGCGGCTGAACGAGAAGCCCGGCAAGGGACTTCTGTCGATCATCAAGATCTGCGGGCTCGACAAGCACCAGATCACGATCGACGACATCGTATTCAAGATCGGGCCTCGCATCAACGCCGCAGGGCGCATGGAGGTCGACTCCGACGACGAGAACGCCGCCCCGTCTGGCGGGCATTCGGCCGTCTATCTGATGGTCGCGCGCGACGAGGAGGTAGCCTCCGAATACGGCGCTTTCATCGATACGTGCAATCAGGACCGCAAGAACATCGACCGTTCGATCACGCAGCAGGCGCACGAGCTGATCGAGCGCAATCCGGAGATGAAGGCCCGCAAGAGCACCGTGATCTACAATCCGAAATGGATGAAAGGCATCGTCGGGATCGTCGCGTCGCGCCTGATCGAGACCTATTACCGTCCGACCGTCGTGCTGACGATGAGCAACGGCTTCGTGACGGGATCGGCGCGGAGCGTGCCGGGGTTCGATCTCTATCAAGCCGTCGAGTCGTGCTCGGACCTGCTGGAGAATTTCGGAGGTCACATTTATGCGGCCGGGCTCACGATGCGGCCGGAGAACGTGGACGAGTTCACGCGCCGCTTCAACGAATACGTCGAACGGCACATCGATCCCCAGATGCTGATTCCGCAGGTCGAGATCGACTCCGAGCTGCTGTTCAGCGATATCACGCCGCAGTTCCGCTCGACGCTGAACCGCTTCCAGCCGTTCGGCCCGGGCAACAACTCGCCGGTGTTCGTCACGCGCGGCGTCAGCAATCGCGGCGACGCCCGGCTGGTGGGAGCCGAGCGGGAGCATCTGAAAATGGACCTGATTCAGGGACAGAAGCCCAATACGCTGATTCCGGCCATCGCTTTCCAGCAGCCGGCCTTGTACGAGCATGTCCGTTCGGGCCGGGGAATCGACGTCTGCTATACGGTCGTCGAGAATCACTATCGGGGGACGGTTACGCCGCAGTTGCGTATCAAGGATATCAAAAAGTCGGGGCCGAAATAACGCGTCGAAACCGGTTCCGTCGAGAAAGCCGGCTCATCAGAGCCGGCTTTTTTCGTTTCGGAAAGTCCGGGAAAGTTTCATTTTCGGTTCATTTGGGAAGGATAAACATTAAAAAAGCAAAGAAAAACAATTTTTTTTACACGTCTTTCGCCCGATGGATGATGTAAGTCGGCGAGCAACCAGGCCAGGATGATGCCAATTCGTTGCAAATTAGTTCGTTAAATAAAAAGAGCTTGTCCTCCTGTTCCCTGTGGCATTTTTTTTGGCTGCCTTGCAATAATTTGATAATCAGCGGTGTATTTTTGTAAATATGCCCTCCGGAAAATCGTTGTCCTCTTGCAATGAGCTGAAATCTCCGTTATGTTTGTTTCAAAAGGAATGACGATCGAATGAAACGTACAAACCTGAAGCGAAAAATGCCAAGTTATAAATTATAAAAGCAAACAATCAAATATTATTCCCCTCCCAACAAATTAGCACGGGAGCGATGCAACCGCCTATCGCATCGCTCCCGATTCTTTTACTGCCGGTACGCTCCGGCGCTTCCTGTCCCGGCACGGCGGAGGAAATATCCGCGCGTGCGATGTCCTATCGGTTCCGAATGGCCGGACCGGCCAGCCCTTCTGCGGCTGCGGCGCGGTAGAGCCGGTCCATGGCCCGTTCGATTACCCGGCGGGGAGAGGCGATGTTGAAACGCATCCAGCCGTGTCCCTGCTCGCCGAACATCGATCCCTCGTTGACACCGAGTCCTGCCCGGTCGATCAGCAGGCGGTACGTCTGCTCGTGGGTCATGGGCCATTCCCGAAAATCGAGCCACATCAGGTAGGTGCCTTCGGGCCGGACCGCACGAACGGAAGGCATGCGGTCGCGCAAAAAGTCGAGCACGTAGTTCACGTTTCCGTCCAGATAGTCGATCAGTTGCTCGAGCCACTCGTCGCACCGACTGTAAGCCGCTTCCAGCGCAACGGCTCCGAATATGTTGCCCTGATCGGCATGCAGCTTGGCCAGCTCGGTCTGCAGACGCCGGCGGAGCGAGTCGTCCGGCACGATGACGACCGACGTAGAGAGCCCGGCCATGTTGAATGTCTTGCTCGGCGCGATGAACGTGACCGTCCGGCGCGCGAACCGCTCGTCGAGCGCGGCGATATGCAGATGCCGGTGCGGGTCGTATATCAGGTCGGAATGGATTTCGTCGGAGAGGATCAGTACGTCGTGCTTCACGCACAGTTCGCCGATGCGCGTCAGTTCTTCCCGGGTGAAGACGCGCCCGGTCGGATTGTGCGGATTCGACATCAGCAACGCTTTCGCTCCGGACAACTGGCGGTCCAGATCGTCGAAGTCGACGACGAACCGTCCGTCCGCCGCTTGTATCAGCGGATTTTCGAGAACGCGCCGTCCGTTGAGACGGGTCTGCCGCGCGAACGGATGATACACCGGCGGCTGGATTACGACTCCGTCTCCTTCCGATGTGAATGCCCTGAGCGCGAAAACGATCCCCGATACGACCCCCGGCGTGAAGTCGAGCCACTCGCGGCGCAGCTTCCAGCCTCCGTGCCGTTCGACCCAGCCGATGATGGCGTTCCAATAGGCGTCCGACCGGTAGGAATAGCCCAGAACGGGATGTTCCGCCCGCTTGCGTATTGCTTCCGTGACCTCGGGCGGTGCGGCGAAGTCCATATCGGCGACCCAGAGCGGAATGACGTCGTCCCGGCCGAAAATCTCGTCCCGCAGGTCGAATTTTTCGCAAGAAGTGCCTTCCCGGCATATTTCCTCGTCAAAATTGTATTTCATATGCAATCAAATAGATTGCAAATATATGGCAAATTGTAAAAAATAAGCCATACCTTTGAACCGATTTGCAGACCGTGCGCCGGCGGCGGAAAAGCCTCGGCGCAGGTACTCGAGTAAACTTAGCGCATACCGATCCATGAGCACATTCGATCCGAAAAAAAAGAAGGGTTTCGCCGGCGAAGACCGCCGCGGCGACCGCTTCGGAAACTACTCCCGTCGCGACGATTCGAGAAGTTTCGACCATGACGGGGACCCGTCGCCTTTCGTTAAGGACAAGCGTCCGCGAATCAGCCGACCCGCGCGGGACGTAAGGTCCGGTTCCGACGGTCCGTTCGGCGACGGCGGGAAGCGGCACTCTTTCAATCCGAACTTCACGAAGGACAACCGCCGGCGCGACGAGTTTCCCCGGGAAAAATCCTATCGTCGGTTCGACCGCGGGGAACGGTCGTGGAATCGGGAAGATGAGCCCAAGGAACGCTCCTACAATCGGTATGAACGGGACGACCGGCCGAAGGGGGGGCGCAAACCGTCCGATGCCGACTCCCGTTCTTTCTCGCACGGCGGCAGTCCGCAGACCGCGGCGAAGTCATGGAACCGGGACAATCGTCGCGGCAAGGAAGACCGGTATCCGTCCCGGGACGGATACCGCGATACGCGTGGCGACAAGCGCTACGGACCGAAAAAGCAGGGAGCAGGACATTCGCATCGTGACGGCCGGACGAGCAGCTACCCGAGATTCGACGCTCCGAAGCCGGCGGGGGCGATTCGTCTGAACCGTTTTATCGCCAACTCGGGTATCTGTTCGCGCCGCGAGGCCGACGACCTGATTACGGCCGGTCTGGTGGCTGTCAACGGACAGATCGTGACCGAACTGGGATCGAAAGTCAATCCGGACGACGAGGTGCGTTTCAACGGGTCGGTCATCAAAGGGGAGAAAAAAGTCTATATCGTGATGAACAAACCCAAGGGCTTCGTCACCTCGCTCGACGACCCGCATGCCGACAAGACCGTCATGGATTTGCTGAAAGGTGCTGTCGCCGAGCGGGTCTATCCGGTCGGACGGCTCGACAAAAACAGCGTGGGCGTGCTGCTCATCACCAATGACGGCGAGTTGACCCGCAAGCTGACGCACCCGAGCTACAATAAGCAGAAAGTCTATCAGGTGACTCTCGACAAGCCGCTGGCACAGGCCGATATGACCAAGATAGCCGAGGGAATCACGCTCGAAGACGGGGAGATTCATGCCGATGAGATCAGCTATGTCAGCGAAAACCGCAAGGAAGTGGGCATCGAGATACATTCCGGCCGCAACCGGATCGTGCGCCGTATTTTCGAGTCGCTCGGCTACTCGGTCCAAAAGCTCGACCGGGTCTATTTCGCCGGACTGACGAAGAAGAAACTCAAGCGCGGCGGCTGGCGCTTCCTCTCGCCGATGGAAGTGAACCGGCTCAAGAGCGGGGAATACGAATAGAGCGGGCGGCCTTGTTCTGTTCGGACGGAGAAAAGCGGACTTTTGCGGAAAAATATTGCATAAATAAAATTTTCGACTTATCTTTGCACTCGCGTTCAGCAATGGTTCTCTAGCTCAGTTGGTAGAGCACGACACTCTTAATGTTGGGGTCGTGGGTTCGAGCCCCACGGGGACCACTTCAAGGCGACTGGTAATCAAGCGATTATCGGTCGCCTTTGTTTTGTGCCCATGCCGAAGGATCGGGAATCATCCTGCCTCAGAAGGCATTTTGAGGGCCCTGTGTGTTACATAATGTGTTACATAGAATCACTCGAAACGACAATCTGCGTATTCATGCAAAATTATGAATATCAGAGTTGTGCAGAAAGGCGACATCGTTTATAAAAACGGGTGTTCGCCTTTGTTCATTCGGTTTACCCACGAACGTAAGAGTAAGTTTGTCAGCTTGGGGATTTCCGTACTTCCCGATCATTGGGACAAGCAACAGCAAATGATTCGGCAATCATGCCCCGAATCCGCTATTTTACAGCAACGAATCGAAGCTGTTCTTCGAGAGTACGAACGGAAAATACGGAAATTGGAAATTCTTGAGATTCCCGTTACGCTGGAAACCCTGTTCGAATCGAAAGGCAGAAGGATTAAATGCACCGTTTCGGATTGTTTCGAACGTGAGATCGCCCGTCTCGAATCGCTCGGTAAATACAATTCGGCCTCGAAGGTCAAAACCGTATTTTCTCTGATCGGTCAATTCCGCAACGCCGATATACGGTTGGAAGAGATTGATTTGGTGTATCTGAACGATCTTGAACTGTTCCTGCGTAAACGAGGCAACAAGGATAACAGTATCGCCACCAAATTCAGCGTGTTCAAGGCGATTTACAACAAGGCGCTGGCGGAAGAACTCTTTGCGCCGAAAGTCAATCCGTTCGTAAAGTTCAAAGTAGGTCGGCTTTGGACGGCTACTCGTAAAAGGGCCATTACCAAAGAGGAACTGCGACGGATCATAGATTTCGGACTGCCCGAATCGGCATCGCCTTATTTGATTCTGGCAAGGGATATATTTCTGTTTACCTACTTTACAGCAGGAATCAATATCGGAGATATAGCCCGATTGGAGTACCGCAACATCCGTAACGGGCGTATCTACTACACACGTCGCAAAACGGGCAAAAATATCAGTTGCCAGTTAATGCCTCTCGCTTCTGCAATCATCGCCAAATACAGCAGGCCCGACCATTCGGAAACCGATTATATCTTTCCGATTCTTAATAAGGCTATGCACATGACCGATTTGCAACAGTACAACAGACTTCATAAAGTTACGGCCAAAATCAATCGGGAGTTGGGCGAGTTGGCAAAATTAGCAGGTATCGAAACGCATCTGACCACCTACGTTGCGAGACACACGTATGCGACCGTACTCAAGCGTTCAGGAGTGAACATTGCGATCATCTCTGAATCCCTCGGTCATTCCGACCTTGCCACAACTCAAATCTATCTGGATTCGTTCGAGAACTCGCAGATCGACGAAGCGATGAAGCACTTGCTATGAATAAGAAAAAGGGGGGTACTCGTCACGGCGAGCATCCCCCTTTTTTGTTTTTAAGCAGAGTATTAAGCCGCTTCGTTCGACTCCTTTTCGGGCGACGGCATGGAGAAGGCGACGGGCTCCGCATCCTCTATCTGCGATCGTACCGCGATCAGTCCCTTAATCTTCGTCTGGTCGTACAGCGGTTTTTCGAACATTCTGATTCGTTCTCCGATTACCTGCTCGACTCCGTAGCGCATGACCTTGTTGACGATGCCGCTACCCTCGAACACGATGTGCTGGGCCACGTGTGCGGGATTCAGTCGCAGGGCTCGACAATACTCGTTGAAGTCGATCAGGTTTGTCAGCCGTTTCGCTTCGGTGAGCAGATCGTACCAGACCCGTTGCGGATCGGCATACACTCCGTTGGCCACCTCCTGAATACAGGCGATCTTGGTGTCGAGATTTTGGGTAACGATCAACTGGCGGGCGAACATGCGGCGGGCGCGAGTCATCACGGCAAAAATATTCGAACGTTTCATCTTGGGATTAATCCCTCCTTGGGGGATAGCTTAAATTCATCCTGACCGTTCATGCCATTGAAGCGGCAGTATCTTCGGGTCTTTCCCTTCGACACGGCAAAGATGAGGCGAAAGCGAAGCTACATCCGAGAGTAAAAAAGTCGGCAAATTACTCCCCCCTTCTGTCAAACGTAGATTTTGGAAGTATAGCAACGTCTGTAACCTTTGTATTGCTGGATAATCCCCTTGATCGAGGAATCGTCCACGACAAAGGCGGTGTTTTTGGTGAATTTGCAGAAATAAAGCAGACGGGAGATCAACAACAGTTTGTTGTAAGATACGGGATCGGTGGCATCTCTCGTATATCTGGCCCGTTTTTCAGGCAGATTCAGCACCTCGAACAGCGTTTTGAATTTTTGGGTCATATAGTACATCTGCAAGGTCGGCGGGAGTTGAATATCATATCCCTTTTCCATATAGGGGAATACCCCCAGCTTTAAGAACTCGTCTTTCTCTATCCTCTTGATTTCCTCGTCCAGACGTTTGCGGATTGTATACAGCATCCAAGGAGTGGATATTTCCAGACGATTCTTTTTTCTCAATTCCCTGTCGTCCGATATGTAAATGTATGCATTGGGGTGTTCATCGATGTAATCTCTGGTTTCGATAAGCAGCTCGTAATAGTTTTTGCTACGGTCCGCCACATTGGTCGTGTGGTCGATCGTCATATCGTAGATAAAGAGCAACACAAACCAAAACTTTTCGACATCCATCCCATACCCTTTAATAGTGCCGATAATATCCGTATTGTCGCAAAAAGCCTCCCACGTAAACGGCGGATCGATAACATTCTGTCGCAGTCTGCTGAGAAAGATGTTTATCCATGTACCCAAAAAGCCGCAATCATTTTCGTCGATTTCGACATCGATCCTATACGCGAGTTCTAGCGCATACTCCATTCTCGGATCATTCATGTTTGTGGGAAGGCCGCATTCCATCTTAATAATATCCGTCACTCAAATTTAGTCCAAAATAGCGACAATATCAAACGGGAACAACAGGACGGTGTTTGCTGCATTTTGTTCTGTTTGATACCTGAAACAAGGTTTCCGATACAATTCGGAACAATGAACGCATGATTCCAGTTCTGAAATTACCTGAAAACAACGATTCAGGTTATAAACAGAACAATAACCCCTGTATTCGGGTGTATTCCATCATGGGAAACCGAGTTTCATCCTGTTATATGTACCTATCGACCGCATATCGTTCTGTAATCGCATCCCGAATCCCAACAAACCGACGCCGACTCCATACGAACACGTCTCCGTCTGACCGTCAACCATGCCGATACGCGCCGATTTCCATTCCTTGAATGCCTCGCACACCCGATCCCAGTGCATCTAAAGGCGGTATGCACACATCCTGCCCGTAAACGCCCGAATCCCATAAAAACAGATCTTCGCTTTGTTTATCTCCCAGATAATCCGTATCTTTGATAAGCGTTCGAAAAATGGAAACCGCCCGTTTCCGAGTCCGACGATCCGCAGGGGGAAGCCGAGAAGCGTTCCCCTTTCTTGTGCGCTCGACCGACAGATTTTTTGAGTAAGAAAATCCAATCCCTTTAATAGAGAGAGTTGCCCACTCAATTTTCATAGATGAAATCGGAGATAGCATTTAGTTGCTCGTATTTAAAAATCAATTCGAAATGGAAAGTAAAATCGTTAAGGCTCCGACAGGAATAGAATACTTAGGAGCCATAGACCCCAAGACAGGTAAGCCCTGAATGACAGAGATACCCGCCAACTGCGTATTGTCGAAAGGCATCACGGGTTGCGGGGCAACCACATTAGGCATTGAGCAGAAAGGCCACACCCTGATCGCCATGCCGTTTACAGGCTTGATAGATAACAAAACGGCCCAATATCGCGATACGTTGTTAGGCATATACGGCAGAGGCGGCAAAGAATATGAAATCGAGCAATACTTAAAGAGCCACGATACCGTAAAGATAGCGACCACTTTCGATTCATTGCGGAAAGTTGCCGATACCCTCGCCCGTTACGGTTTCGATGCTTATAAAGACGCTCATTTGCTCGTGGACGAATGACATGTACTGTTCAACGCATACGATTACCGATACGAAGGAGTGCGAAAGCTGTTGGATACCGCCCCGCACTTCGACAGGGTAACGTATATCTCAGCGACTCCCATCGAGCGCAAATATTATCTGGAAGAACTGAAACGCTTACCCGAATATCGGATCGAATGACCTCATGCAAAGCCCGTCAATATCCGTTCTCACAAGGTAGACAAACCGCTCGCTTATATGGCGGGAATATGCAGAAACAGGATTGCAAGCGGCGGAGAATGCAATTATCACATTTTCCTTAACAGCGTGGAGGATATAGCGAGCATAATCCGCACGGCCGAGCTAACCCCAGAGAATACGCGGGTAATCTGTTCCCAAAACGAGGAAACGCTCCGTAAGAATCTCGGCAAGTTACCCGAAGGTTTCGGAATCTCCAAAGCATTGGACGAACTCAAAACCATCAGCTTCTACACCTCGACCTGTTTCGAGGGGCAGGATATTATCGACCCGAACGGTCGGAGTTTCATTGTGAGCAATGCTCAGAAAGATCATACGCTGCTCGACATTGCGACCACCTTTTTTCAGATATGCGGACGCATCCGCAAATCGAATTACAACGATGAGATCGTATATTTCTATTCCACCACCCGCTATACGGACGTAAGCCTCGAAGAATTTGAACGGGCCACATACAAGACGCTCGCCGAAGCGGAGGAAATAGCACGCTCCTTGAACGGCTTGCCCGACCGCTTCAAAGCCAAATTGATAAGGCAACTTCCCTATATGAACGAGCCCTATATTCAGGTTGCGGGGAACGAATTGAAGATAGACCGAAATATGGCGAATTTCGATATAGTCAACTATAAAGTCGTGAACGGCATCTATTCATCCAAATACAACGTCATTCAGGAGCTGGAGAAAGGCGGTGCGACGGTTACGAACGACGAGGATTATACCGCGCCTCAGAGCATACGGCTACTGTCCCAAAGGAGAGTGAGTTTCGATAAACTGTTCGAAACGTATTGCGCCATTAAGGACGAGCCAGTCGGCTATTCGCTCGTTCCCGATTACAGGCTGGAGATAATCGAGGGCATCAATCCGCTCGTTAAAAATTCCTACGACATACTCGGACGGGACGAGGTGCGGCGAATGAAATATCATCAATCCAATATCAGGCGTGAGATCATCAAGCGTATGAGCAGGGCAAAGGATTATCGGATTGTGGAACTCATCCATGAAACGCTCCCCCTGCAAAAAGCCATACCCGTTGCCAGAATCAAATCGGAATTGCAGGAGATATACGATGAGTTGGGGATACCCCGCAAGGCGAAAGCTACCGACTTAAACAACTGATACGAGACCAAGCCCACGACCAAACGAATCAACGGGAAAAATACGGCCTGTATCATGATCGTGAGGGATAAATTTGTCAGGGTAAGATAAAATAACCGCTCGGAATTTGCATTTATACCAATTATTGGTAACTTTGAGCAAACATCGGGTATTATGAGAAGAAATACATCGGTCTCTCTGGGAAGCTACTTCGAGGCTTTCGTAGAGAACAAGATCACACAGGGACGGTACAAAAACGCCAGCGAGGTGATTCGGGCGGGTTTGCGGTTGTTGGAGGAAGAAGAGCATCGGATCGCCGTATTGAAAAATGCGATTCAGGAGGGTTTGGACAGCGGCGTGGCGGTGGATTTCGATCCGACGGAGCATCTGGCATCCTTAAAGGCGGCACGGAACAATGGCTAAGTATCGTTTTACCCGTAAGGCCGTAGAGGATTTATCGGACATTTGGCATTATACGCTCGAAACATGGTCGCAGAAGCAGGCCGACCGTTATTACCGCATGTTGATCGAATGTTGTCGGAATATTGCGGAGCATCCTCTGGCAGGACGGCATTACGCCGAGGTGGCCGAGGGAGTGTACGGATTGCGGGCGGGTAAACATATCGTCTTTTACAGGATCGCCGCTCCGAATGAAATCGAAGTAATCCGAATCTTGCACGGCAGTATGGATTTGAAAACCCGAGTCGGAGAATAGCGGTCTTATAAGAAGAGCTCCCATAACATACCGCTCGGACAGACATCGACAGGGGGTCTTAAAACAACCCCCTCGTCAATGTTTGTCCTTCTCGCCGATATGAATATAACATATCTTCCATGCGGTAACGTACTCCTGTTTTATCCCCCTCCCCATATCCAGATGGGAAACCGAGAAATCGGGCCTTAGACCGATTATCTAACCTGCCGCAAAAATCGGCAGATCGAAGCCTAAGACAGAGAAAAATTCTTACGGCAGGAGAATCCCTCTTGCCGTATTTTTATTTCGGCTGTTCCCGCAAGGATCGGCTGTCTCGTTTATTAACCCTTTAAAGATTTAAGTTATGCAGTTAAGACAATCGCAACGCAGGGAAGCCAAAATGCGGCTGGCCCTGCAAGGCGCATCGGGATCGGGTAAAACCTACTCGTCGCTGCTGATCGCCTACGGGATGACGGGCGACTGGAGCAAAGTGGCCGTAATCGACTCGGAGAACGGATCGGCAGACCTCTACGCCCATCTGGGAGATTATCGGGTGCTCACGCTGGAGAACTACGCTCCCGAAACCTACGTCGAAGCTATCGGCATCTGCGAACAGGCTGGAGCCGAAGTCATCATCATCGACAGCATCTCCCACTGCTGGGACTACCTGCTGGATTTCCATGCCAACTTACAAGGCAACTCCTTTGCGAACTGGGCGAAGGTCACGCCGCGTCAGAATGCCTTTATCCAACGTATCCTCTCTTCGTCCTGCCATGTGATCTGCACGATGCGAAGCAAACAGGATTACGTGCTCTCGGACAAGAACGGCAAGATGGTTCCCGAAAAGGTGGGACTCAAAGCCGTACAGCGCGACAACGTGGATTACGAGTTTACCGCCGTACTCGACGTGGCGATGAATCACAAGGCCGTCGCCAGCAAGGACCGCACGGGACTGTTTACGGGACATCCCGAATTTCCGATCTCTCCCCGCGTAGGACAGGCGATCCTGCAATGGTGCAACCAAACGATCAACAACCCTCAATCCTATCCGAACCATGAACGCACAAACAGCGCAGTCGCGGCCTGCTGAAAGCTACGACCTGTTCGACGGATTCATCCGATACGGAACGGAAACCCCGACTGTCCCGATAACCGAATCCCAAGCCCGCAACATTCCCCTGCTGGGTACGAATCCCTCTCCTTCTTCCCGTCACTTTATCGAGTCGAATACGAAATCCGTCGACCTGGCCCATCTGAAACAGGATTGCGTGGTCCCCGTCTTCAGCAAGGACAACGAGGTGACGGTTTCTCATCAGAACTTTATCGAGACGGTATGGAGCGCGGCGCATAAGCAGTTCCCCTGCGAGGTGATCGACCAGCCCGAAATACGGGTATCTCATATCGTCAAGGGGAGGATTCCCGAAGCGATCCACAAACCCGTCGGCCAACTGCTCGAATCGGACAAGACGATCTACTACGAGCGGATGATGTTCTGTTTCGAGATACCGTCCGTTTACGAGGAGATCGAGGGAAACCGCCTGAATCTTTCCGTCGGAGGCGTAAGGGCCTATAACCACGAAAACCTGTACTCGAAAAAGACGGCGGAGAAGTTCAGGGTCTTTATCGGATTCAAGAATCTGGTCTGCTGTAACCTTTGCGTCTCGACGGACGGATATCAAAACGAACTGCGAGCCATGAGCGTGCAGGATTTGTTCGATGCGACCTTGCGTTTGTTTCTGTCTTACGATGCCGAACGCCATGTAAAGCGGATGTCGGCCATGCGGGAACAATACCTGACCGAACGCCAGTTCGCCCAACTGATCGGGAAGACGCGGCTGTATCAGTATCTGCCTCAAACGGAACGGAAAGGGCTTCCCGCAATGGAGTTTACCGACAGCCACATCAATGCGGTGGCGAAGGCGTACTATTGCGATGAACATTTTTCCAGAGGGAACGATTCCGCTATCGACCTGTGGAGGGTGTACAATCTGTTTACGGGAGCCAACAAGTCGAGCTATATCGACACGTTTCTGGACCGTTCGCTGAATGCGACCCGACTGATCGAGGGTATCGGCAAAGCCATCGAAGGAGACGCCCGATACGGGTGGTTTATCGAATAGATGAAAAAGCACATCAAACTTTCTCTATTTTGAGGGTTTGATGTGCTTTTAATGTCTAATCGTGTATCTTTGTTTTTAAAAAATGAAGCTATTTGTTTTGTAAAATTCATTAATAATGAGACTTATTATTTTATCTGGAGAAAGCCATTGTGGCAAAACAACCAGCCTGAATTTGTTGCATGATATACTGTTGTCAACAAATACGGCTACGGAGCAATCTAAAATTTCTGTGGGAAATTCATCTCAACATGATTATGAATACTTAATGAGTTGCGTCAATACAAATAAGAAAATTGTTATCTCGACTTGGGGCGATTATCCATGTTTATTAAATCAATGTTGTCTGAAATATGCTGGTTGTGACGCAATTATATGTGCATGTAATATGGGTTTCATGAGAAATAGAGTGTATAAACCATTTGAAGATGCTATGAAATTTGATAATTTAACTACTGTTGTTTTAAAAACGCCAGAATCAAACCCACAAAAACACTCAAACTCAAATAAGATTTGTGCAATTCATCTACGAGATTTGATGAAACATTTTGGAATTATATAGGATATGAATAGTCAGAGGACAGAGTTTGACAGGGGGTCTTAATATAGACCCTTTTGAAATCTTTGTCCCGATCGACCCGAAATCAGAAAATCGGATTTACGGAAATCAAGAACGGATTACGGGTTTCTCTACCCTGTAAATCGGAAAGGACGATCCATATAAGAGAGAAAAGCGACGTTTACATGCAAACGGACAGACTTTGTAAGGGGACTCGAATAATCCCCCTTTACAAAAGTTTGTCCTTATCCGAAGGCTGTCAACTCAACGCCAATGAGTGATCCGATATATGCAGTTTGGCATCTACATCGAGCGCTTTGAATACTTTGAGAATCGTGGCGATTGTCAGATTCTTTCCGTTTTCTATACGGGAAATCTGCGCTTTTTTGACTCCGATCAGGTTGCCCAAATCTTCTTGGGTCAGGTTGCGTTTTTCCCGAATTTCCCGAATCGTTTGTCCGACCAAAAACAGTTCGATGGAAAGATCGTACGCTTCTCGTTGTGCAGTACCTTTAACGCCGACTAAAGTGTCGATAACCTCATTATGTGTATATATCCTTTTTTGTGCCATAGCTATGCCTGTTCGACAAAGATATGGTTTCCATATATGTAAACAAATTTCTGATTTTATATGTTCTGTTTTTCTTTATATGGCATATAAAGACGCACGTATTCCCTAAGACGGATTCTCGACATCCATACAATGGTGATATGTTCTTGGGTAGCTATTAGGGTAGCTTTTGGGTAAATTATCCGTATGACCTAATTTTTATCGGGGGGGGTATAAAATAAGAATTTCGATAAAAGCGTCATACCCCAAAACAGCTTCCAAATCGGCGTACGGCCCATATTTATATGCTACGGAAGGATTCATATAAGCCGTAATGCCCGAATATGGAAATAACATAATTGGGAGTCAATATCGTTTTTCCGAAAAGAATATTGCAACTTTGTGATTCACAATACCCCACAGAGTGTTGTTTGTGCCGAACATTTTATATCTTTGTGTCGTTGGGCAACCAACGGACATATTTTGATGAAAGTGTTTCGCTTTTATCCTTAGTGGAAAATCTGACAGTTTTCAAGAAACGGGGATAACGACAACACTCATTGCTTGTATGGTTATATATCGTTCTGATATATACGACAAGTGTGGGGTATTGTTTCCGTTTATTCGTTTCGGGTTTTGTCAGAACCTTCCACTAAATAAACGAACAACTCCACGCTTTCTTTTTTGTTTTATCCGCCGTATAGGAGTTGAATGGCGAAAATTAAAAACACCATGAAAAAATTGCTACTAATCGTAACAATCGTGTTTATCAACTTTAATGTTATTAATGCCCAATGGTGGCCTTGGGGTAATGAAAAGAAAGAAACTCAACAAAAGGAGCAAATAGCTAAAAAGCAAAAATTAGAGGAACAACGTAAAAAACAATATGAAAGGTGGAAAACATATTATAAACAAGCAGAAGCAAAAGCTCGTCAATTTACCGAAGATAAAGGATATACCATACAGTCTTACAAGAATATAAATTATGGCAATTTTACAACGCTTTCTTATACATTCGATATTACAACAAGTGACTTAAGTTCGAGAGGTACTCTTATTTACATAACAATCACTGTAAAAAAACAGGGAGAGGATTTTATTGTTGATTTTTTTCACCCTGTAGCTCAATAGGTGAAGCATGTGACAAAGGGTTATTTCGTACATTAAACACACTCTTTCATACAATTAGAACGGATTGCGTTTTAAATCTGAAATAGATTTAAGAAATTTGATTCGTAGGATCAATTCCAATTTTTGCTATTAAAGAAGGCACAAAAATATGAGAACAACATTGTTGAGTTTATTGTTTATTTTCTACGGTTTAAATAGCCATGCTCAAATCGTCTATACTCCGTTTATCCCTCAAGAAAATCCACCTTTGTTATTGGAAACTCCGAGAGCGTCACCGCAACCACGAAGTCGTCCCAGTACAGGTATCAATTATAGTGTTCCTCAAGTACAGAATCAATCTCAAATACAAGAAAAAATAGTTCGTACAACAGCTTACTTTTTGACACAAACAGGGGATTGTTATAAAGTCCCTATCAGAATTGCGCTTGGAAGTAGCAACGCAAAGGTTATATCTTATTATGAAGATATTGGATATGGAGGTTCATGGAAAGATGTTGCTTATGGGGGGGATTTACAAAAATGCAATTCAATGCTATCGCAAAATGAATTGGAAAAGCAATTCATGTATAAAGCGATGGTTGCGGGTAAATGGTTTTATTTCGACGCCGATACAGATATATATCCGTCCACTCCTCCCAAAATTGTATATCAATCTCCTGAGCAATATCGGCAATCTCAGCAACAGGAAGTACAGATAAATAGTACAACAGCTTATTATAGGAGCCAGTCAGGAGAATATTATAAAGTTCCAATAAGGGTATCTGTGAATGGAAATTCGTCTCAAGTAATCTCATATTATGAAAATTCTGGATTAGGGGGGCAATGGAAAGATGTTCATGGGAATTGTAATGTAGAACAATGTAATTCTATGTTTGCACAAAATGATTTAGAAGAAAGCTTTATGTATAAAGCTTTTGTAATGGGCTATTGGATATATTTTGATTTATGAATACATGCTACAATGAAAAGATTAGTAATGATTATAATGTTTGCGTTTGTAGGGATTGCCTCTAATGCTCAATCTTTTGGAGAAAAAATCCAATATGGAGTATTGATTATAGATGGTAAATCTTATATTGCTAATGATAAATTTTTCAGACAATTCTACAACCACGCAAATTCTTTAAATGCTACACAACGATTTTATCTAACAGGAATTAAAAATGCTTTAATGAATGGAGAAACTGTGATATATAATTCTCTAATTCATGAGCTTAGTCCTAATGTCAAGTTTGCAGGATTAAATGCTCGTCAAGAACGTAGGTTAAATCGTGATAGATCAAAGATCGGGATGTGGTTTGATGCTATTTTTAATTCGAAGATCCATAACATAGCGTTGGCTATATCTAGTTTACAAAGATTTGACCCGTATTAAAATCTGCGTAATGAAATTGCACTCATATTCATTCTATTTTTTTCTAAGCTTACTACCATTAATGGCTCATGGTGAGCCTCGTGGAAGATGGGATCATGATGTAGAAGGTGGGGGTGGATTATTCGGTGTAATAATCATTGTAATCATAGCTCTTATATGTTTGATTGAAAATAGAAAATCTAAAAACTGATTTATGAAAGCTCAAGAACTATTTAGACGTTTATATCGCACATTGACCTCTGTCGTGCTATTTTTGATATTGTTAAATTCTTGGTCTCCTGCGTTTAGGGACGTTTATAGCCGAACATTCTATTATTTTAACATCGGAGTTTGCGGTGTAATTCTGACCCTTTCCGTAGCAGTCTATTGTTTTTCGATGAGTCGCAAGCAGGGAGGAATTAAATGGAAATGGTGCGTGGGTTCTATTCCAATTCTATTGTTGCTTCTTAGACTTGGAGGGGTGAAAATTCTGATCGCCATAGCACGTAACAATCACGAATTCATCAATATCCATATTCTGGATTACATATTCTTTGCAGCGTTAATGCTCTATACGGCAGTTATTACATTTTTTTCAAAAAACCAATGGAATTATAAGGATGTCTTGCAGAATCAAACAGAAACAGATACCCGTATTTTCAAATGGCTGTTTGTAGGAGCCCAGATTGCTTTATGGTTTTGCTTTATATTAATCCTACCCACCTTTGTCAATGATTGGCTCTCATGGTGGCCAACGGAAAGCTGGGTTAATGATGCCATAAACTCGATGAACAGCGAATTTGAGCAATATGGGCTTTGACATATGCAAATGACGACTCTTAGATCAGACTTCTATTAATTAAGGGACAGACTTTAACGAAGGGTCTCTAAATAAGCCCTTCGCTAAAGTTTGTCCCACCTCTTAAGACGCATCTGTCGTTTACGAACGAACATACAATCAAGAGCGATGAGAAAGTATATCATCATATCGACCAGCAACGATCTTGTGCGTATCGCACAGGACAAGGTGGTCTATATCTCGTCCGACGGGAACTATTCTACGCTGATCCAGTCGGATGGAGATGCACGGTTGATAACTTTCCAGTTGGGACAAGTCGAGAGGCTGATAGCGGATCAGTTAGGCTCGGATGGCAATGCGTTTATCCGTATCGGGAAATGCCTGATCGTAAACCGCAATTATATCTACTATATCAACGTCAGCAAACAGCAACTGATTCTGTCGGACAACAACAATTCCAAGCTGACCGTCTCGGCCTCCAAAGAAGCGCTGAAGCAGTTGAAGGAGTTGTTGGAACGGGAAAAAATAGAGAGAAATTTATGAAAGAGCATAAGGATATTAGGGAAGACGAAATTCGGGTCATCGGCGGCGATTGTCCCGCTCCGTCCAAACCGCCTCGGCGGAAATGGCCGATTGCGGTCCTTTGTGCCGTTGTGGGAGTGTGCGTATTGCTTTTGCTGTTCCCTACTCCGCAGGACAGCGAGCCGCAGTCCTATTTCGAGGAGGAAGATATTCCGTCCGTCGTCGTGAAATCCCAGCAGACCGATTCTTTGTCGGATAAGTCGGAGGACAAAGGTTATATCGAGATATTGGAAGAGACGGTCAACGACGTACCGATGTTCGTCTACGTTCCCCACCACGCCCGTATGACGCTCGAATTGGGCATGCCCGACAAGGAGGATTCGACCATCGTGTTCGTCGCACAGGCGGCAGACATCAGGCGGGACAATAAAAAGATTTTGGGCGATTTCGTTCTGAAAGGCGAAAAACTTTCCTACGGCAAGGCCAAAGCAGGTTTCTGCGCCGTTATAGACGACGTGATTACGATCGGAGTGGAAGAAGATACGCCGCTGTTACAAAAAGCGATCGACCGAGGCGGTTACTTTTTCAGACAATATCCGCTGGTGCAGAACGGTCAATTGATCGAGAACAATCCGAAGAACAAGGCGATCCGCAGGGCAATTGGAATAAGACAGGGTCAGGTGGTGATGATCGAGAGCCGCAGTACGGAGTCGTTTCATGACTTTACGCAGGCTTTGGTGGATATAGGAATCAGCCAAGCGATTTATCTGGTCGGCAGCACGGCTTACGGCTGGTGCATAGACCCGTCGGGAAACCGAGTGGAGTTCGGAGTGGAAAATCCGCGCAATACACCGCCGAATACCAGTTATATCGTTTGGCGAAGTAAGTAATCGGAAGCTTTTTTCATTTCATACATTCCAGATTCGATTTCGTACAGCAAAGGGTAAATCCCGATGTTGTGCGATTTTTTATAGTGATCTTTGATATAAACAAATCACTAATTGCTAATCTGTTGAATGCAATGAGAAATTTATTGCCTTTATTTGTTGTCATGGCTCTATTCGGGTGTGGAAATAAACCAGTAAAGCCAGCGTGGAGCGCAGGGGAAAATAGACACCCTGCTTATTATATCTATCTCGATCCAAACGATACCATAGAGACAGTTGAGCAAGTAAAGGACAACAGTAAATCATTAAATGATATTCGTTTTGGCGACTGGACGGAGGAAGACTGGCGCGACAACGACTATTTTCGTGCGTTGCGTAAATACCTTGATGCCTGTTGCCAAGGGAAAATTGTTGATAAAAATTTGGAGCCATATAAATCTGTACTGAAAGGGCGATTTGTAATATTCAATGCAGAGCCATGTATTTCTGGAGGCATGTTTGTCTCGATTATCTTTTTAGAGGCTCCAAATAAAATTTTCGATGTCGTGATATATAGTAATGTGGATGAAGATACGGAGGTCGTTGTTGATTATCAAGTACTAGGGATAGCACCCAAAGAAGACGAAGAATCAGGATTGACGAAAAGCGACATTCTCTCTATAATCAAGGAACATCCAGAGCACCAATTGTGGTAAAAGATACCGCAAAAAGAGCTACATCGGAAAATGGGTTAATCTCAGACCCTTTTGTAATGCTTGTCCCTTTCGGTACTTTTGAGAAAACAGAGCCATTATGAGAATAGCATCTAATCATATCGTTACGCTCCAACCGAATGAGATATTCGTATTCGGGAGTAATTTGGAAGGCCAACACGCAGGAGGCGCTGCCTATTTAGCCTATAAAAGATTCGGGGCAATCTGGGGTCAAGGCGTAGGATTGCAGGGACAGAGCTATGCCATCCCGACTATGCAGGGGAGTAGAAACGATCAAACCCTATGTGGACGAGTTTATCGAATTTGCCGAAAAGCATCCGTCTAAGACTTTCCTTGTTACCGAGATCGGTTGCGGGATAGCAGGGTTTACAGTCGGTGAGATTGCGCCGCTGTTCGAGCAAGCGAAAGAGGTGGAGAATATTTATCTCCCCCAAAGATTTTGGGAAGTATTGAGAGAATAATCAGAGCAGTGGACAGACTTTTCAAAGGAGATCAGGGAAAGCCCCTTTGAACAAGTTTGTCCTAAAAACGATATTAGACGGAATATGCAATATTATCAGATGAAAAAATTGATATACTTATTGACCGCATTGATATTATTCGGTTGCGGCAGACGACAAGCCGCTGTGCAGGTTGTCGTTGCAATAGATTCGGCGGATTCCGTCGCAATAAAGACAATCACATCTCGTTGTGAAGCCAACTCCATTTATCACTGGAAGACAACATTCAATCCGACGGAATCGGAATGGGCATTTATCCGAGAACACGATATTAAACGACTCTATTTACGTTTTTTCGATGTGGCATTGGATAACCATTGGTTAGAAGAACAACTTGCACCGATTCCGATTGCGACTACTGTTTTTAGCCAGATTCCGTCTGAAGATATGGAAACCATTCCTGTCGTATACATTACGCTCGATGCCATGCGTGATATGAAAGGACAAGAAGCAGAGTATGCCGATAAAATTGTTACCCGTGTTTTAGCGATGACAAAACGCCATAAAATACGAAACGTGTACGAAATTCAACTTGATTGCGATTGGACAGGAACGACACGAGAAAGTTATTTCAAGCTGTGTCAGGCCGCCAGAGATTCACTACATAAACAAGGTATTGCATTGAGTGTCACTGTTCGATTGCATCAACTGAACGAGACCCTTTATCCTCCTGTCGATAGAGGCGTACTGATGCTTTATAATACGGGAGGTCTGAAAAATACCGAAACGGTGAATTCTATTTTGGATAGCCGAAATGTAGAGTCGTATCTCAAAAAAACAATAACGTATGGTATCCCGCTGGACTACGCATATCCGACGTTTGCATGGGGCGTATGGTTTTCCGATGGAAAATTCAGAGCCATACTTCATAATACGAATTTTTCCGATGAGGAATTTTATCAGTGGCAAAGTAAAAACATGTATAAAGTTATCAAAAATCATTACTTGGAATCACATGCGCTTAATACGGGAGATATTATCCGCTTGGAGAATTCCGATTACGAAGAAGTACTTAAAGTAAAAAAACGAGTCGAAAGTAAATTACAAGGGTATTCCGTTATTCTTTATCATTTGGACTCCGCCAACCTTTCACAATATACTTACAATGAAATCAAAAATATTTACGATCATTATTAATCTCGTTTTGATCGGCATGGTGTGGCCGATCAATGAAATACGCGCTTGTGGGCTGTGGCCGTCTTATACCCCTAAACATTACTATGCGTTTCGTGTTTATGACGACAGCGAATTATTCAACTATGATATGTTCGACCGACGTAAAGAGAAAAGCGAAGCGATTCGCAATTGTGAATTGTGGCAGAAAATCACTTCGGAAGTTATCCCATTGGAAGATATCTATCAGGTGGTTTATAAGTATTCATACGAAACGATTCTGAACGTATCTCGTCTTATCGAGTCCCCGCATACAAACCCAAGGGTAGGAAATCAATTTGTGAACTATTTGATACAATACGAATGCAAGGAGATTGCGGAGTTTCTGGTACTGGCTAAATTATGCGAAAAAATACGTTGGGAACAAAATTCCCCGTGGTATTACCCTGTCGAAGACGACGGCGTGAATACGACTCTAAGGGATATTGCACGTCAGGCAATGGCCTATAAAGGAACGATGTTGAAAGACCGCTACGCGTTACAAGCTATTCGGGCTTTATTTGCCTCATCTCTATACGAAAGGTGCATTAATTTTTGGAATGACAATCATGAAGCTATTCCAGACGGTCTGATAAAAGAGATGATACAACCATACATCGCTGGAGCCTATTGCCGTACTGGATCAGTCGAGCAGGCCATGCAGATTTATGCTAAGTGCGGAGATGTGCATTCCTTGCTTTATTGCATGAACGAACAGGGGCAGCATCTTTATGAAATAGAACAAATAGAGTTGATATATACATATTGTCCGAATTCATCCGCCATAGCTTCAATCATTCAACGCCTTATTTGTAAGGCAGAAAAACTCGCAGAAAATCCCCAGCAAGATGAATATACACTTCAGATTCAAAGCCAATGTTCCCGTCTTTATGAATTTGCGTTGCAGGCAGGCAAAAAAGAAACAGATCGAGCCATGTGGTATTATACGGCGGCCTATATTGCAGAATTGAATGGTAACACCCAAGAAGCATCAGACATTTTGAAGCAGGCGGAGGCGGCGCATGGCTCCCGTTTTATTTCAGAATCCATTCAAATTTTGCGTATTTATCTCGATGCAAAATTATTGCGATATAACTCGGTTTATGAACAAAAGCTGTTCGGGCAGTTGCAATGGCTTGACAATAAGATAAAACATGATATTAATGACCGAATTGAAAGATTGACAGCCAATGAAGGTCTACATCTAATGTGCTCGAATATAAGTTATTATTATTGGAACGACATGCTGCGCAAAATTGTCTTTTCAGTACTTGTGCCTCGGTATATGGAGCATGGAAATAATATACGGGCGATTCAATTAGCAAATATGGCTGATAACAGATTGCTAAACTTAATAAATAAACATGAAAGCAGGACAATGACAGAATATAGAGCAAGTACCGAGTGGAATCACTACGACTATTGCAATGCCTATTTCCATTTACTCGATACGATCGGTCTCGATCAGGTCATTGCTTATAGGGAATGTGTCATACATCCTCGTTCGGCATTTGATCGCTTTCTCAATGAACGGGGATATATCGGTATGGATTATCTTGGTGATATAATCGGCACACAGTGTTTACGCGAAATGCGATACGAAGAAGCTGTTAAATATTTCGAGCTGGTGTCATCTTCTTATCAATACACACTCAATACATATAAAGACAAATGCATGTGGCGAGACCCGTTCGACGCTTCGTCGCCGATTTACGATAATTCCGATTATAAATATAATTTCGCACGGGAAATGCTTTCATTAGAACAGGCCGTGCGTCGAACATCCGATCCTAACCGCAAGGCACAAATGATGATTCGATATGCTACGGGTATCGGAAACTCGATAGATAAATGTTGGGCATTGACACAGTATTATCAAGGTGATTCTTGGGAAAAAGATTGGAAGCAAAGCAGTCTGTGGTCTCGTGCAAACAGGAAAAGTAAGGCGCTTGTCCAAAAAGCGTTAAGCATGTTTACAGATAAAGAGAGTGCTGCATATAGTTACTGGCTTTTGGGTAATAACAAAAAAGTCATTATGGATTATCCTGAAACGAAAACAGCAGAATTGATAAAAACTCAATGCGACAATTGGAAAGATTATCAAACAAAGTAAAGGCTATGGTATTGTGGACAGACTTGTGCAAGGGGGTATCTGTTTAGACCCCCAGCACAAGTTTGTCCTGTGTATTCCGATAACTCGGCGACACTATTGTACAGCCTGTAAAACTACTTCTCCCGAAAATCCGTCACTCCGAATTTATCGGAGTTCATTTGATTTAATCGCTTGATTTTATTATCTTTATGGTGATAACAAGTAATTAACCGACTAAATTTTGTACAAAATGAAAGGGAAAAAGAGAACATCCCCCGTCCGTTGACAGATCGGAACGTGCGAGGGGTTTAAATTGATGAGAACGAAAATCCATTATTCGGATAAAGAACGGTATGAGGTTTATATGGTAAAACCCGACAGCAGGGAGAAGCCGATTTCGTTCATGTTTATGCTACCCGATTTTGCCGATGCGAGTAAGGATATACGGATCGGATTTGCGAACAAGGGAAAGACCGATCCCCGAATCCGAATCGAATGATCGCTGGATAAGATAGACAATTCGGTCGGATTCAGTATGGATTCACGACTCGACTCTAAAAACGGTTTATCGGTCGATCTGTTCTACTGCTTTTTGAGTCACGACCAGATACTACTGAATTTCTGAGTCAAGGACGGAAGTTACTATATTCGGAGATTGCCGTTAGGAGATTTTAAGGAGACGTATTTGAGATTATTGGAGTAACCAATGGAATAATCTGATTGTATAGTTCCAATAAAGTAAAATGAAGGATATAGGAATATTTTAGAAAACGTGTAGGGATAATATTCTTGCACGTTTTTGTTTTTAATGCAAGTTTGCGATAATTTTGATTCTTTTGTATAGATAATTAATAATCATTAGTTTTTTCAATGACAAAACTATTGCTTCCATACGCCATTAATAGCTCAGGCAACTTTGTACACATTGATAACGCTCGTAAAGGCGATATTTATATATGTCCTTCATGTGGAGCAAATTTATCATTAAGAATTAGCAAAATACCTAAAGGACAGAAATATCATAGACCAAATCACTTTGCTCACAAAGGTTCTGTTGATAATTATTGCTCGGAATCATTCCTGCATAAATTATTCAAACAACGCGTAGCAGAGTATATAAGAACAGAGTTAGAGAAGCCTAATAAAGCTATTTGGTTTGAGTGGGAGTGTGATAAATGTAACGAACAGCATAAGGGAAACTTACTAAAAAAAGCAACTAAAGTCATAGAAGAATTAGACATGCAAATATGTAAGCCTGACATTGCATTACTTGATAAAGATGATAAAGTTGTCATAGTGATAGAAATTGTGGTGACACATAAACCTTCGTCAGAGACATTGCAATTCTATGAAGATAATAAGATTGCATGCCTACAAATTGGGGTTTCTGATTTTTCTGAATGTGACAAGATACAAGAGAAAATATTGCATCCAAACTCTGTAAGTATGTGTCCAAACCCAATTTGTAAAAAATGCGGGAAAGTAATGAATAATGCAAAATTAATAGTTATTACTACTCCATGCTGGAAATGTTCTAATAACATGAAAATTGCCATGATGATATCAAATGACGACAACTACGTTCTTAGTCCAAAATATTTTACCCATAAAGAAATTGAAATGGCTCAAAAGTTAGGTGTAAATATTAAAAATCGATATAGTCAAACAGTACAAGAAAATTATTGGGCAAATGTTTGTGATAAATGCAATGCATTCGTAGGAGATTTCTATATGCATGACTATTTTGAGCTACCTTATGAAGAAGAGATTAATTTAAGTTATAAATGTTTCAATTGCATGCAAAAAGAATATTAAAGAAGCCTCAACCCTTGCTGAAGAAATATTTATTCTTTTCATTACTTTTGAAAAAATACACCGACTATGAGAATAGCATCCAATCATATCGTTACGCTCCAATCTAATGAGATTTTCGTTTTCGGGAGCAATCTGGCAGGACAACACGGAGGTGGTGCAGCACGGTTGGCTTATCAAAAATTCGGTGCCGTGTGGGGACAAGGTGTCGGACTACAAGGACAGAGTTATGGAATCCCGACCATGCAGGGCAGTGTGGAGACCATTAAACCATACGTGGATGAATTTATCGAATTTGCCAAACGAAATCCGCAACTGAAATTTCTGGTAACGGAGATTGGTTGTGGGATAGCAGGCTTTCAAGTCGAAGAGATTGCTCCTCTATTCAAACAGGCCGTGGAAGTGGAGAACATCTACCTACCCGAACGTTTCTGGAAGGTGTTGAAAGGATAGCAAAACTGGCAATTATTAGAAAAGGACAGACTTTTGCAAAGGGGTTTATTTAAGACCCCTTGCAAATGTTTGTCCTCGTTTTTATCACACTGATCATACTTATTGTCATACAGCACCTTGCAAAGCTTCTAAAGATGAATATAAAGGATCACAATATAACCTAAGACCGAGAATCAAATAGTAAACCAAACTTTAACATTTATGAATACCCTTTTTAAAGTACGTTTAATCAATCTCTAAGTAAGAAACAAGTAAAAGAATAAGATTCGTTTACTTTTATTTATTAACCATGCAGGATTGGAGAATACTTGAGTGTTTTACCAAATGTTTTACCACGGTAGAAACATAAACAAAAGTCATCAAGCATTTAATACAGGACGGTTCTCTAGCTCAGTTGGTTGCGTCGAAAGGCGAAGCCTTTTGAGGCTTTGGGAGCACGACACTCTTAATGTTGGGGTCGTGGGTTCGAGCCCCACGGGGACCACAGAAATGATCTCAAACGCTTGACTTTAATAAGTCGAGCGTTTTTTATTGGATAGCGTAGTAAAACATTGTGTCTTTCGATTTTTTAGAAAAGAGTACTAATCGGTGTCGGTTGTAAAAATATGGATTCTCGGCTCGAATGGGGGGAACGGCTCGTTCGGTCCGTTCGGTTGTTTTTCGGGATATGGTCGAGCCACTCTGAGCTTCCGGACTATATAAAAATGAGGAGACGCTACTTTTGAAAACGGCCGTAGGGAAGCTTTAAAGAAAAATCCTTGAGATTGTCGGATTCTGTTGGGCAAAGCGAGGAAGACGGAATTTTGACGATTTTCGAAGCCTCGTCTGTTTTCTCGGGCGTTCTGTTTGTTCGGCCGCATTGTACTCCCTGCTTTTCCTTGTTTCGCAGCTGTTTTTGAATGCGTTTGCGGTAAAAGTGCAGGATGTGGAAGCACCGTGGAATGTTCTTCGGACGTGACTTTCCCCCGGCCGGGTCCCGAAGGTTACGGATAAGGTTGTGCGGGGACGCTTTTCATTGTTTTTTCCTCTGTGGACTAAAAAGAAAATCCTTACATATTTCGATATGTAAGGATTTTACTCTTTTTGCGGCCTCTTTCTCAAAGCTTCGAGGGTGGAAGATGGGGCTCGAACCCACGACTTTCGGAACCACAATCCGACGCTCTAACCAACTGAGCTACATCCACCGTATGGAATTCGCGTCTTTTCAGACAGCGTGCAAATTTAATACACTTTTTGTTTAATGCAAAATTTTCGGCGGCTTCGACTGAAAAAAGGCCATACACGAGAAAAACGGCAACGGACCGACGGCGACAAGCGGACTGGGTGGTCTGTCCTTGAGCCGAAGGGGCGCTTCGTTCCCGGGAGCTTGGCCGGGAACGGTCCGGAGCACCGCCTTTTTCAGAAGGACTTGCGGGGCATTCGGCCGATACATCGGAGTGGAGCCGCGCAGAAATAAAAAAGCGCGGCTAACAAACGCATGGCTCAATCGCCGCAAAAGCGATTAGCCTCATCTCAATATTCCTTGCCGGAAGGTTTGTCCGTATGCAGGACCGGTTTTGCAGAAATACCGGTTGCGGCGAGCCGTCCGTTTCTTGCCGGTCGGTATCGGTCATCGTGCCGCCCGTCCCTGTCGTCGGCATGACGGAATCTATGTCTCTGACCGGCTTTTACAGCAGGCGATTCTCGGCGAAGTAGCGCCACAGGGGCGCGGCGTGAAGCGCTTGCTTGATCCTGTCGCCGAGCAGCAGGTCGCGCACCTGTTCCGGCGTCAGCAGATGAACCGTCAGATCCTCCGTCGATTCGAGATGCTGTTCCGAAATCCGCTCGACGTCCGTCGCTACGAAGCAGTGCGTCAGGTTTGTCTGCGTCGACGGATTGGCCGACACGACCATCAGCTCGCTCCATTGTCCTCCGCCGAATCCTGTCTCCTCCAGCAGTTCCCGGCGGGCCGCCGCCTCGGGCGTCGCGTCTTGAGGATCGCGCACGCCGGCGCACAGCTCGAAGCAAGTCCGGTCGAGCCCCCGCCGGTACTGACGCACGAAAACGAATTCTCCCGTGCATGTGCGGGCGATCGTATTGACCCAATCGGGGTATTCCAACACGTAATATTCGGGAATTTCGCCTCCTCCGGGCAGGCCGATCCGCTCGCGTCGCACCGTCAGCCATGGGCGTCGGAACAGGTACTCGCTTCGGAGCACCTTCCATTTTCGTTCTTCCTTGTCGTTTTCCATATGTTCGGTCATTGATGTTGTCCGGACGGGGAGAGCGTCCTCTTCCATCGTTCCCGCTCGCCCGGACGTCCGCAGGAAAGAGCCCTGTCGTGGTCATAGCCCGGAAGCTCCTGTACGAACCGTGCACCCGGCGGGCCATTCGGGAACAAGAATAATCAAAAATAGCGGTTCGTCCAAACGGTCCGGCATGCTCGGCCGATTCCGTCTTCGTCTGTCCGATCGCGTGAGGGTTTCGGTCGGACGCACGACATGGGAAAATTCTGGTAAAGAAACCCTGTCCCGTTTGTCTGACGATAGCAGGAAGCATCGGGCGCGGCTTCTCCGTATTGTTAGCCGGAGCGGTTTCCGACGCGCCGATTCCGATCGGTCCGGGTTTCCTGACAAAATGACGCGCCGGGTCTCGACAATCGCTCTGCGGAACATATTCCCGGACCGTGTCCGGCACAGCTCGCCGGAGGGGAAGCCGAAAAACGGGCGGCCGGCACGTTATTCTATTTATTTGGCGTATATTTGCACCGATTTATGATTTGTCACTTGTATCGGGCAATTCGCCGTTCCGGCGCCGAAGACCTCGGCTTTTACACGTCGGTCATATTCGAACACCAATCCATTCACACATGACTCAAACAGAAGAATTCAGCGCCCTCGGGCTGACCGACCGGACGCTCGAGGCGATTCGCTCGAAAGGCTTCGAGACCCCGTCGCCCATACAGAGGCTGACGATTCCCGCGCTGCTCGACACCGAAAAGACGAACGACATCATCGCGCAGGCCCAGACCGGGACCGGCAAGACCGCCGCGTTCGGCCTGCCGATTCTCGAACGGCTCCGTCCGCTCAAGGGCGCGACTCAGGCCCTGATCCTTGTTCCTACGCGCGAGCTGGCGCTGCAAGTGACCGAAGAACTGCTGTCGCTGAACGGCCGCAGCAAGCTGTCGATCTCGGCCATCTACGGCGGCGCTTCGATGAGCGAGCAGCTCCGCAGACTGTCCAAGGGCGTCGACGTGGTCGTCGGAACGCCGGGCCGGATACTCGACCACTTGCACCGGGGAACGCTTGACATCCGGGAACTCCAGTACCTGATCCTCGACGAGGCCGACGAAATGCTGAACATGGGCTTCATCGAGGATATCGAAGAAATCCTCTCCCATGCGAACGACCGGCGACGCATTCTGCTCTTTTCGGCCACGATGCCCGAACGGATCATCTCGCTGTCGAAAAAGTACATGCGCGACAGCGAATTGCTCCGGGTCCCCTCGCAGGAGATGACGACCGAGCTGACCGACCAGATTTATTTCGAAGTGCGCGACAGCGACAAGTTCGACGCGCTGACGCGCATCATCGACACGGAACCCGAGTTTTACGGCATCGTTTTCAGCCGCACCAAGGTGGGCGTCGACGAGCTGGTGAACCGGTTGACCGAAAGAGGGTACGCGGCCGAGGGGCTGCACGGCGACGTTTCGCAGGGACAGAGGGAGAAAATCCTCCGCAAGTTCAAGAAAAAGCTGGCCAATATTCTGGTGGCTACCGACGTGGCGGCGCGCGGGATCGACATCAACAACCTGACCCACGTAATCAACTACTCGTTGCCGCAGGACACCGAGTCGTACGTCCATCGGATCGGCCGGACCGGCCGCGCGGGCAATACGGGAACCGCGGTCACGTTCATTTCGCCCGCCGAATTCCGCCAGTTCGGCTACCTCAGGCGCGACATCAAGGCGCAGATCAAAAAGGAGAGCCTGCCTTCCGCTCAGGACGTGATCGAGATCAAGAAGACGAGGATCAAAGACGATCTGGCGGAAATCATCGAGAACGGATCGTACGAAAAGTACCGGGAAATGGCCGCCGAGATGCTTTCCGGTCTTGCGCCCGAAGTCGCGCTGGCTTCGCTGCTGCAACTGGCTTTCGATAACGAGCTCGACGAGAGCCGCTATCCCGAGATCCGCTCGATCAATGTCGACCGGAAGGGCACCGCTCGGCTGTTTCTGGCGGTCGGCAGGGCGGACGGGTACGATGCCCGCAAGCTGGCCGAGCTTCTGCGGCGCGAGTGCGGGCTGCCCGACGGCAAGATCGGCGATCTGCGGGTGCTGGAGAGCTATTCGTTCGTATCGGTTCCGTTCTCGGAGGCCCGCGAGGCGATCCGCAGGCTGAACGACATTCACCGGGGCGGACGGCCGATCGCCCGGTTGGCCAAGGAAAGCGCGCCGCAGAAAGAATTTCGGCACGATCGGCCTGCCGGAAACAAAGGCGCGGGCCGGAATACGGGTGGCCGCCGCGAAGTCCGTCCTGCCGGGAAAACGGAACGGACAGCCTCGCGTGGCAGGAAAGAGCCGTCCGTCGAGTCGATCGAATGGGACGCGATCAGCTGGGGCACGGGCGCCGTCGCCAAAAAAGGAAGCGGCTGGGGCGGCAAGAGCGGGTTCGACCGGCGAGCGATCTCGAAGAAGCGAACGAAGCGCTGATAGCCGGCCCGTGCGCGCGCCGAGTGACAAACTGGCACGGGAACTGACATGAAATCGCCCTATTTGTCAGTTTTTTCAGTCGAAAGTGTGACAAATTTCCTTTGGCATATTATATGCAGATTTTCCCGCCGTGCCCGGCGGAAGGCCGGAGATGCGCGAAACAAGCGAACCAAATATCAATCACTTAAAAACGTATAAAGCTATGAACGTTAAACCGTTAGCAGACAGAGTTCTGATCGAGCCCAATCCGGCCGAAGAGAAGACAGCCGGAGGATTGTTCATCCCTGATACGGCCAAGGAGAAACCGCTGGCCGGCAAGGTGATCGCCGCAGGTCCCGGCACGAGCGACGTGAAAATGGAAGTCAAGGTGGGCGACCAAGTACTGTACGGCAAGTATGCCGGCACGGAGATCACGATCGACGGCAAGGACTACCTGATCATGAAGCAGGGCGATATCCTCGCCATTATCTAATGGGCCCGGGAGTCAATCCCCCGACTATCGAACCGAACGTCTAATTCTTAAACGAAAACAATCATGGCAAAAGAGATCAAATACAATACCGAAGCCCGCGAGTTGCTCAAGGAAGGCGTCGACGCGCTGGCTAACGCAGTGAAGGTCACCCTCGGCCCGAAAGGCCGCAACGTCGTTATCGACAAGAAGTTCGGTGCGCCGCAAGTGACCAAGGACGGTGTAACCGTAGCCAAGGAGATCGAGCTGGAAGACCCGATCGCCAATATGGGCGCCCAGATGGTCAAGGAAGTGGCCTCGAAGACGGCCGACGACGCCGGAGACGGTACGACGACCGCTACGGTGCTGGCACAGGCTATCGTGGGCGTAGGCGTTAAGAACGTGACTGCCGGCGCAAACCCGATGGACCTGAAGCGCGGCATCGACAAGGCCGTAGCCGTCGTCGTGGAGAATCTGCGTAAGCAGAGTCAGGAAGTCGGCGGCGACATCAACAAGATCGAGCAGGTCGGCACGATCTCGGCCAACAACGACAACGCGATCGGCAAGCTGATCGCCGAGGCGATGAGCAAAGTCAACAAGGAAGGCGTTATCACCGTCGAGGAGGCTAAGGGAACCGAGACGCATGTGGACGTGGTCGAGGGCATGCAGTTCGACCGGGGATACATATCGCCCTACTTCATGACCGATTCCGAGAAAATGGAGGCCGTCATGGAGAAGCCGTTGATCCTGATCACGGACAAGAAGGTTTCGACGATGAAAGAAATCATGGGCGTGTTGGAACCCGCCGCACAGAACGGGCGCGCGTTGGTGATCATCGCCGAGGATGTCGACGGAGAGGCGCTGGCCGCTTTGGTCGTGAACAAGCTGCGTGGCACGCTGAAGATCGCGGCCGTCAAGGCTCCGGGCTTCGGCGACCGCCGCAAGGAGATGCTCGAGGATATCGCCATTCTGACGGGCGGTACGGTTATCTCGGAAGAGAAGGGTATCCGTTTGGATCAGGCTACGCTCGACATGCTGGGCTCGGCCGAGAAGGTGATCGTCAACAAGGAAAACACGACCATCGTGAACGGCACGGGCGACAAGAAAGCCATTGCCGACCGCGTCGCTCAGATCCGCAAGCAGATGGAAATCTCGACGTCGGACTATGACAAGGAGAAGCTGGCCGAGCGTCTGGCCAAGCTCGCGGGCGGCGTAGCCGTGCTGTACGTCGGCGCAGCCAGCGAGGTGGAAATGAAAGAGAAGAAAGACCGCGTGGACGACGCGCTGGCCGCAACGCGCGCTGCCGTTGAGGAAGGTATCATCCCGGGCGGCGGCGTAGCCTACATCCGTGCCGTGGAGGCCCTCGAAAAGCTCAAAGGCGAAAACGAGGATGAGACGACCGGCATTCAGATCGTCAAGCGCGCGATCGAGGAGCCGTTGCGCCAGATCGTATCGAACGCCGGCGGCGAGGGCTCGGTCGTAGTGGCCAATGTCAAGAATGGCAAGGGTGCTTACGGCTATAACGCTCGCGCGGATAAGTACGAGGATATGTTCAAGGCCGGTATCATCGACCCGACGAAGGTGGCCCGTGTGGCGCTGGAGAATGCCGCCTCGATCGCCGCGATGTTCCTGACCACCGAGTGCGTGCTGGTCAACAAGAAGGAAGCCGAGGCTCCTGCAGCCATGCCGCAGGGCATGGGCGGAATGGGCGGCATGATGTAGTTCGTCCGGAACGAAACGGTGTTTTTTAAAAAGCGCGGCCGGAAACGGCCTCGCTTTTTTTATGCCGTGTCTTCTGTCGGGGGCCGGACGTTGAACCGACGCGTGGCATGGCCGGCTGGCGTTACGTTTTGCCGGTGACCCGGTCGTCCGCTGCTTTTGTACTTTCGGTTATACGTCTTACTGTGCCGGACCTCGAGTTTTTGATACTTTCGGTTTTCCTGCATGAAATCCTTCCGGCTTGAGGTAAGAGCCTAATCAGATATTATGACTGCAAGCCGAGACCGGCGGATATAAAAACTCCGGTCGCGAACGTGCTCGGTACGTGGGAGTATAGAACCGCCTTCGAACTCATGGAGCTCGGTTATAATATGTGGTAAAAGCCCGGAAGTATTCCTTCCCGCACCTCCTGCCGGGCCGTTTGTATCGGATAGCGAAGGCGGATTTTCGTCGGCAGTTGTCGGACCGGTATTTCGACGGTTGATTCTCGGCAAGCGTCGCGTCTGAAACGGGACCGGTCTCCGTGGCGGCGCTTCTTCGGTCGGCCGCAGAGAAAGGCATCGTTTCCTTTCGATCTCCGATTGCTTGACGCTCCGGCTCTCTTTGCATCCGCAAGCCGTAAACGCGGCCGGATCGTCCGGGTCGCAGCGGACGGAATCGCTTTGCGGCTGTTTCGATAAAAATGGTTACCTTTGGGGCCGTAAACCAAACTGCAAGAAACTATGCACGCATTCGTATTCCCGGGTCAGGGCGCCCAGTTCGTCGGAATGGGCAAGGACCTTTACGACAACGTTCCGCTGGCCAAGGAGCTGTTCGATCGGGCCAACGAAATCTTGGGGTTTCCGATCACGGATATCATGTTCGCCGGCACGGACGAGCAACTCAAGCAGACGAAGGTGACCCAGCCGGCCATTTTCCTGCATTCGGTCATTCTGGCCCGCTCGCTCGGCGACGCGTTCAAGCCCGACATGGCCGCCGGTCACTCGCTGGGCGAGTTCAGCGCGCTGGTAGCCGCCGGAGCGCTCGGCTTCGAGGACGGGCTGAAGCTCGTGTCGAAGCGCGCTATGGCGATGCAGAAAGCCTGCGAGCAGAATCCCTCGACGATGGCCGCGATCATCGCGCTGCCGGACGAAAAGGTCGAGGAGATCTGCGCGTCGGTCGACGGCGTGGTCGTTCCGGCCAATTACAACTGCCCGGGCCAGCTCGTCATTTCGGGCACGAACGAGGCGATTGACGAGGCCTGTGCCAAGCTGACCGCTGCGGGAGCCAAGCGGGCGCTGAAACTGAACGTCGGCGGCGCATTTCACTCTCCGCTGATGGAGCCGGCCCGCGTCGAACTGGAAGCCGCCATCGCGGCCGCGCCTTTCGCGAAGCCGGTTTGTCCCGTATACCAGAACGTGGATGCGAAGCCCCACACCGATCCGGCCGAGATCCGCGCGAACCTGATCGCCCAACTGACCTCGCCGGTACGTTGGACGCAGATCGTTCAGAACATGCTTGCCGACGGAGCCACGTCGTTCACCGAGCTCGGTCCGGGCAGCGTGTTGCAAGGGCTGATCAAGAAAGTGGACCGCTCGGCCGTTTGCGAGTCGAAGCAGTCGCTGTAATTCCTGATCGTTGATTGACAGGCGGTTCCCTTTGCGGGGGACCGCTTTTTTTATGACGTTCCGGAGCCGTGGAGTGAATTAAATTGCAAATATTTATCAATATTCTCGTAAATCTGAAAATTTTTTAGTTATTTTGCGCGTTATAAAGATCGAGCGGAGAGGAAGACGCCGCGGGCCCGCGTATCGGCTTAGGCAACCGATTCATGCAGAAGGACGGATTCGGAGACGGGAGCGCGCCTTTGCAGGGCGCGTATTGCGGGTGTTGTCGGGCTTTTTTTGCGAAGATCGGAGATAGTTAAATAATTTCGTTTTCGGGAGGGGGAACGATTGAAAAAATGTAGTATCTTTATTATCATGCCGCAAGAAAACCTTGCGTTTTTTCGCGTGCGCCAAAAACGGACACAAATTGGCTTCATACAAAAAACATCACTCACCCATGATTTCATTACAGGAATTTTTCAACAGGCCTGAGCATGCTCAGGCTAAAGGCATTGTTCAGAAGAACAACATCATCAAACGTAATATTATCGCTCATATGGCCATCGCCGGCGATTCGACGCTCGCCGATCTGGCCAAGAAGCTGCACATCAGCATTCCGACGGTCACCAAGCTGGTCGAGGAGCTGCTCGCCGAGAACATTATCGCCGACCGGGGCAAGATCGAGACCAGCGGCGGTCGCCGGCCCAACGTCTACGGCCTGACCAACTCGGCGATCTATTTCGCGGGAATCGAGGTCAGCCGCGACCAGATCGTGCTGGTCATAACGGACCTTCAGAACAATATCATCCAGTCGGAACGCAAGAGCGATTTCGCGCTCGACGATACGGACGAGTGCCTCGAAACCATTTGCTCGACGATCGAGAATTTCCTCGCCGGCAGCGGCATCGACCGCACCAAGCTGCTGGGTATCGGCGTTTGCATGGCCGGCCGCGTCAATCCGAAAACGGGGCGAAGCTACAAATATTTCACTCATAAGGAACAGTCGCTGAGCGAAATCATGGAAAAACGCTTCGGACACCGCGTGCTGATCGAGAACGATACCCGCGCGCGCTGCTACGGAGAGTACGTCAAGGGATGCACCGGTCAGGAAAAGAACATCATTTACCTGAACCTGGGCCGAGGCGTGGCCATCGGCATCATCATCGACGGCAAACTCTACTACGGCCGCTCGGGATTTGCCGGAGAGTTCGGCCATACGCCCTATTTCGATAACGAGATCATCTGCGACTGCGGCAAGAAAGGCTGTCTCGAGACGGAAGTGTCGGGCATCGCGATCGAGAACAAGATGATGAACCAGATCCGTAACGGACGCACGACGATTCTGATGGATAAGTTCCAGAAGCAGCACAAGATTCATATCAACGACATCATCGGCGCCGCGAGAAACGACGATACGCTGTCGATCGAGCTGATCGAGGAGGCCGGCGAGAAGATCGGCAAGAGCATCGCTTTTCTGATCAACATCTTCAATCCGGAGCAGGTCATCATCGGAGGCAGTCTGGCCAATGCGGGCGACTATCTGATGCTGCCGCTCAAGTCGGCGGTCAACAAGTATTCGTTGCGGCTCGTGTATAACGACACGTTGTTCCGCGCGACGACGCTCGACGACAGCATCGGCTCGCTGGGCGCCGCGATGCTGATCCGCAACCAGATCATATCACTTTAAACTCGGAGATCCGCGCTATGACCAACCCGATGGAAAACGAGCTGATCCGGCTCCGCGCGTTGGAACCCGACGACGTGCAGGTTCTCTACAAGTGGGAGAACGATACGGAAGTCTGGAAGGTCAGCAATACGATCGTCCCGTTCTCGAAATATATGCTGTTGCAGTTCATTGCGAACCAGCAGCGCGACATTTTCGAGACGCGACAGCTGCGCCTGATCATCGAATCGAAGCAGAGCGGGAAGCCCGTCGGCGCGATCGACCTGTTCGATCTCGATCCGTACAACTGCCGCGCGGGAGTCGGAATCCTGATCTATGACAAGCGCGATCAAGGGCAGGGATACGCTTCCCAAGCGCTGTCGTCCCTGATCCGGTACGGCTTTCAGGTGCTGGGACTCAATCAGCTCTACTGCGATATTCCTTCGCATAACATCCGCAGTCTGGCGCTGTTCAAAAGCAAGGGGTTCACGGTCGTCGGACTGAAAAAGGAATGGACGAGAACCACGTCGGACTGGCAGGACGAATATATGCTTCAATTGCTAAATCCCCAGAAATGGGGATAAATCGGGCAGGCCTTCCACGACCGCATAGCGTCCGGTAGAGCGATCGAGGCTGCTGCAGCAATGCAGCAGCCCGTTCGTTATCAGTACATAAGGGGCCGCCACGACGCTGTTGTACCGCACGGCCTGAGCGAACACTTCGCGACCGAGCGGCACGTCCGGCGCCTTGCATTCGGCCAGCAGGCACGGCCGGCCGTCGCGGCCCGTCACGACCACGTCGGCGCGCTGGGCCGCGCCCGACAATGCGACAGGATACTCCTGCGAGATATTTCCGGGCGGCACGCCGCCCCGCTCGACCAGCAAGCGGATCAGATGCTGCCGGACCCACTCCTCAGGCGTCAGCACGAGCCATCGTCGGCGAACGGCGTCCCATATCTTGGGCGGATTTTCCATTAGCCGCATCCGGAATACGAATCGGGGAAAATTAAGTTGCGTCAGCGCGCTCATCTATTCCAAAAAATTCCTATCTTGTCTCAAATTTTCGCTTCCGGACAAAAGACTTCTAATGCGCTCTTTTTCTGCCGGAAAGCAAAGATAAGCAAGTTTCGCGGAGAAGCAAAATGTCATAACGAATCATAAAGAACAGATGGGAAACAACGCGAAAAGCAAGAAAGAAGAGGCCCTTCTCTACCATTCGGAAGGGCGGCCGGGCAAGATCGAGGTCGTCCCGACCAAACCGTACAGCACCCAGAAAGACCTTTCGCTGGCCTACTCTCCGGGCGTGGCCGAGCCTTGTCTCGCCATACAGGAGAATCCCGACGACGCCTACAAGTATACGGCCAAGGGCAACCTGGTGGCAGTCATTTCGAACGGCACGGCCGTGCTCGGACTGGGCGACATAGGGGCGATGGCCGGCAAGCCGGTTATGGAAGGCAAAGGACTTTTGTTCAAAACGTTCGCCGACATCGACGTATTCGACATCGAGGTGAATACGAAAAATACGGAGCAGTTCATCGAGACGGTCAAGAATATTTCGGTCACCTTCGGCGGCATCAACCTCGAGGACATCAAGGCTCCCGAATGTTTCGAGATCGAGGAGCGCCTGAAAGAGGAGCTCCCGATCCCGGTCATGCACGACGACCAGCACGGCACGGCGATCATCTCGTCCGCCGCGCTGCTCAATGCGCTCGAGATCACCGGTAAGAAGATCGACCGCGTGCAGGTGGTCGTCAACGGGGCCGGAGCGGCCGCCGTCTCGTGCGCCAAGCTTTATATGGCGCTGGGCGTCCGCCCCGAAAATCTGGTCATGTGCGACAGCAAGGGCGTCATTACGACCCGCCGGACGAACCTCAGCGCCGCCAAGGCGCAATTCGCGACCGACTGCGACATTGCCACGCTGGCCGAAGCGCTTCGGGGCGCCGACGTATTCCTCGGCCTGTCGGTAGCCGACGTGCTGACGCAGGAAATGGTGCGCAGCATGGCCGCCGATCCGATCGTGTTCGCGCTGGCGAATCCCAATCCCGAAATCTCGTACGACAACGCGATGGCTGCCCGCGAGGACATCATTTTCGCAACGGGCCGTTCCGACTATCCGAACCAGGTCAACAACGTGCTCGGATTCCCCTATATCTTCCGGGGGGCTTTGGACGTGCGGGCGACGAAGATCAACGAGGAGATGAAAATCGCCGCCGTGCTCGCGCTCGCCAAGCTGGCCAAAGAACCCGTTCCCGACATCGTGGCCGCCGCATACAACGACAACGACATCACTTTCGGTCGCGAGTACCTGATTCCCAAGGCGCTCGATCCGAGGCTGATCTCCTGTATCTCGGCCGCCGTCGCGAAAGCGGCCATCGAGTCGGGAGTCGCCCGCAAAGAGATCACCGACTGGAAAGCCTACATGGCCGAGCTCGAGAGCCGCATGGGCCGGGACGACAAGCTGATGCGGGCCATCCGCTCGAAAGTGGTGACGGCCGCGCCGCGCCGCATCGCCTTCAGCGAGGGAGAGCGTCTGTCGACGATCAAGGCCGCCGTACATTTGGCCAACGAGAACATCGCCATGCCGCTGCTTGTGGGCAGCCGGTCCAAGATCAACGCGCTGCTCCGCGAGAATCATCTGACGCTCGATCCCCGGTGCATCGTCGATTTCCAGAGCGACGAGCAGGAGGCGCGCCGTAACCGCTATGCGACGCTTCTCTACAACAAGGTCAGCCGCAAGGGAGTCCGCATGAGCGAGGCGATCGAGTACATGATGCAGCGCGACTGGTTCACGCTGATGATGGTCGACGCCGGCGATGCCGATACGTCGATTCTCGGTTATACGCATCGCTATACCGATGCGCTGAAGCCTGTCCGACAGATTTTCACGACGAACAGCAACACGACGCTGGCTACGATGGAAATCGTGACGACCAAGCGCGGACCGATGTTCTTCGCCGACACGGCAGTCAATCCGAGTCCTACGGTCGAGGATCTGGTCAACACGGCGCTGATGGCCGCGCAGACCGTACGCAACTTCGGTATCGAACCGGTGATCGGGATGCTCTCGCACTCCAATTTCGGAACGGATACCGAGCCGCTGGCCGTCAAGATCGCCAAGGCGGTCGAAATCCTGCATTTCCAGTATCCCGACCTGCTCGTCGACGGCGAGATGAAAGCCGACATCGCGCTCAACAAGCAGGCCCGCAACGAGTTCTATCCGTTCAACAAGCTGGGCGATCGCGAAATCAACGTGCTGATTTTCCCGAACCTGTCGTCGGCCAACATTTCGTACAAGATGATGGAGATTCTCGGCGGGGCCGAGATCAACGGCCCGATCCTGATGGGACTCAACCGCTCGTGCGTTCACCTGATTCCGGAAGTGGCCTCGACGCGCGCGATCCGCAACCTGAGCGTGATCGCCGCGGCCGAAACGATTCCGTCGAAATAGAGGAACGGCGCCGCTTCCGGCCGGTAACGGGAAACGGGTTTCCGGGGAAATTAGGACAAGTTCGGCCGCAAACAGCGAGGACCCGTCATACGGACGGGTCCTCGCTGTCTGTTCGGTATGTCCGTTGCTAATTCGGGAGCCTCGTCCGTAAAGGGGCGGAATATTGCGGAATTTCGGGGAAGAAGCGGGCCGCTTGCCCGCGCTGCCGCGAGGAGGCGGCGACATCCGGTTTCGGTTCCGTCCCGGTCTCGTCTCGGCGCGCCGGACTTCTTCGGGAGGCCGGACAGGGGGTCGAGTCGTTATGGACCGGGCAATTCTTCTCCGTTCGGTGCGACGTATGGCGCTATTACCGGCCGCCGGCGCCATTTTTTCCTGTTCGGGGTGCCCCGGTACGGCCGGGACTTCGCCGGTCGATTGGAAACGGGGCACGCGCGAAGGGACCGGGCAAGTTCGATCTGTTCCGCTTGAATAATATTCCGTCCGGTCGGAAAAACGGAACCGGTCGTCGGGACGAGACTCGGTTTTGAAAGTCCTGATCAGGCTACGGCGCAAAAAGTGAAGGTGGAAAGATCGTTGCCGAGGACAGCGACGGAGTATGCGGAGACCGGGCCGATCCTTTCGAGGCGTCGTGCGGATGGAACCGGCACGTTTTGCGAAATGCGCCGGACTTGTGTCCGCCTCGGTTGGTCGTATGATTTGCATATTCTGGCAATGGGAGAGCCTCGGTCGCAACGCCGACCTGACCGACGATCCCGCGCGGATCGAATGGAGGGAGTTCTACGAGCTGCCCCGGTACGGCATGGTCAAAGCGTTCGAGAGAGCCTACATGTACGCCCGAGGCATCTGGCGTCCCGAGACGAACAGTTGCATGAACAACAACGTCTCGTACTTCAACGCGCCGAGCCGAAAGAAAATCGTCGAGCGCATCATGGAACTGAGCGGCCGATCGTTCGATATGAACGACTTCCTCGCCAAGGATGCGGTCAACCTGTCGACCTCGGCCCGGAGCCGGCTGTGCGAGCCCCGGGCAGGCGAGCTGTTCGTGCCTTTTGCTCCGCCCGTGCTTACCGTGGGCACTCCCCGGCGAAGTCGTTCTGCCGATTGGAACATGTCGCCGGGGAAGTACCGTTTTTTGCTATATTTTACAGACTGCTGGCGTCCTGTCGGGCCGATCCCTTGGGCGCAGCCGGTGGAGACGGACGATGCGCGGGCGTAAATTCGGCCGGACAAGCCGCCGTGATGAACATGCGGACGTTCGGACAGTCCGTCCGTATCGGGACCGGCGGGAGGTCACGGGCGGGATGCTTCGTCCGCCGGCACGAGCAGGTCGCGCAACCGCATCCATCCGTCCAGTTTCTTATCGAACGCGACGGCATGGGCGGGGCTGGTCGAAGGCAGGATCAGCGGACCGTATTCCGAGGCGAGCGGGCCGAAGTGTTTCCTGTACAGTCGTGCGGCGCCCTGTCCGTTGAAAGCGATCGCGCGGATCGAGGGATAGCTGCGCAGCAGTTCGTCTATGCGGTTCGGCTTCTCGTGGCAGATGTTGCTGTCGAGGCTTCCTTCCCGCTCGCACTCTCCGCAGACGTCCCACAGCGCGATGCCCGCGTCGAGCAGCATGGCTTTCCGCAACGCGTAGTCTTCGGGCAGTTCCCGGTCGCACAGCCGTGCCATGATCGGCCAGAATGCGTTGCGCGGGTGACCGTAATACTGTTTTTTTGCGAGCGACATCGCGCCCGGCATCGTGCCCAGCACGAGCACGCGGCTGTGCTTGTCGGCGATCGGTCCGAAACTTTGCAGTTTTAGGCTCATTCGGTTCGGTTTCGTGTGATGCGGGAAAACGGGCCGGCCGCTCCGTCGCGCTGCGGTTGCCGTCGGATGCGCTTTCCCCCGGTATGGACGGGGCCGTTCGAGTCCCGTTTCCTGTGCGGCCGGCGATTATCATGCGAATATAGCGATTTTCGGAGAAATGTCGTAGCCGTGCCGGCGCGATGGACCGAGAGGTGCAGGAGTTGCCCGGCGAGTTCGGATCGGCCGGCCGATCTTGCGTCATCTGCTACGGCCGTGCCGTTCCCTGCTTCCATGTACGCAGTCGCTCAATTGGGGAATCTGTCCGTCGTCGGTGACAGGCTTTCTGAAATGCGACGCGTATGTCCGTTGCGGAGACATACGCGTCGCGTCTTGTTTTACGGGGGGAATGTCTTGCCTATCGCCGGGGAGCGCCCACGGTAAGTACGGGCGGAGCAAAAGGCACGAACAGCTCGCCTGCCCGGGGCTCGCGCAGCCGGCTCCGGGCCGAGGTCGACAGATTGATCGCATCCTTGGCGAGGAAGTCGTTCATATCGAACGATCGGCCGCTCAGTTCCATGATGCGCTCGACGATTTTCTTTCGGCTCGGCGCGTTGAAGTACGAGACGTTGTTGTTCATGCAACTGTTCGTCTCGGGACGCCAGATGCCTCGGGCGTACATGTAGGCTCCCTCGAACGCTCCGACCATGCCGTACCGGGGCAGCTCGTAGAACTCCCTCCATTTGATCCGCGCGGGATCGTCGGTCAGGTCGGCGTTGGCGTTGTGGCCGAAACCCTCCCATTGTCTGAACGAAGCCTTCATATCATCGGGAAGCGCCGTCGAATAGTAGATATACTCGTCTATCAGCTTGCCGAAACCGTGTCCGCCCGCCTCGTGCTGCACGACTCCCCGGTAGTCGCTGGGCGGTTCGTTCTCGATCATCGGGCAGATGGCGATCGAGATGCCGTTGGACCACGACGTAGTGGTTCCGCCGTAGTCGGGGCAGTTGGCGATCATGACGATGAGCGTCTGGGTAACGTCCCGGATGGGGGCTGCTTCGGCGTATTCGAGCGCGGGTTCTGCGTCGACCTCCATACCGCTGCTGTTTCCGACGTCGGTGTAGGCGACCGAGAACTTGGTGTCGAGCGTTTCGCCCTTATGGTCGAGCGAACCCGAAATGCCCCGGTCGTTCGATACGGCGCAGACGATATAGACGTTGAAATAGTTTCTGTAAGTCCGGTAGGGCTCGACGTCGAAAAAGTAATCGACGGCCTTGCGCAGGCTGGTTTCGTAGTAGCCGTTCTGGGTCGCCATGTCGTCGATCGTGAACCCGTCGCCCATGAACACCAGATCGACGTTGCCCTCGGTGGCCTGCTGTACGGTGATGACCTCTTTATCCCGGTAGAAATCGGCGATTCCCGACTGGACGATCGTCAGCGTGTCGCGCAACGGGGAATCGGAATTCGTGCTTTGGACGATGACGAGCGCCGTGCGAGGCAGTTTCGACTCGTTGCGGCCGATCTGGAAGCGCAGTTCCTCGGTCGAAGCGGCTTTCGACTCGATGCGGGAAACCCATGCCGGTTCCTGCTGCTCGATTTCGATCCGGTACTCCGTGTTGCTCTGGAGCTCGGATGAGATCACATCGGCCGTATAGTTGTGCTCGATCCGGCGGGGATCCCATTTCAGCACGTTCTGCTGGAGCTGCTCGACGGTAACCGTGTCGAGCCCTGCGCCCGTTTTGTCGACGATGGCGATCCGGCCGCTTCGGGACGAGGACGAGGTGTTGGGACGGACCGTTACTCCGATGCGGTACGAGCTCTCTCCCTCCTCGGGCTGCTCGACCGAAAGCCAGTTCCGGTACTCGATCAGCACTTTGGCTCCGTACTGGTCGCAGTCGAGACTGCCGTCGAACAGAATATCGAAGGAGAGGCCCTCGGCGGGTATGTCCTGGTAAACTTTTTGTGCGAGCGAGACCGTGCCTTTCTCGCCTTGCGTGAACGTGACGGTTTCGGTCAGGCCTCCGGCACGGATCGTCAGCACGGCGGTGCGGCTGCGGGTATCCGGATTGGCTTCGGCCGTCACCGTGACGGTGGCCGTGCCGGCTCCTCCGCTCTCGGGCGATACGCGGCACCACTCCCCGGGCGTCGCGGAGGCGATTTCGGCACTCCATGTCGTGTTGGTGGTGAAAGTGACCGATTCCGATCCTCCGCCGGTCGCAAGTGTCTTCTCCGTTCCGCCGGAAAGCGTCAGTTCGGGAGCCGGTCCGTCGTCCTGCTTGTCGCATCCGGCCAGCCATGCGGCGGTAAAGGCTAAAAAGAGTAGAAGCGCGCGTTTCATAAAGATTGTCGGTTTGATTAGAGATTGTTGCGTTCTTTTGGCATAAAAATACGACATATTTATCGATTTTCCGCCTCGTTTTCCCTTTGCGGGTGCATTCTGCCGCGGAAACGGGTTTCTGTTCCGCGACCGTCCGGGGTGCAGAGAGCTCAGAAGTCGTTCCCGTCCGCTCCTCCCGCGGCTTGTCCGATCCGGTCCGCTACGCGCTGCATCAGCCACTTGGGCGTGGAGGTCGCTCCGCATATTCCCACCGAACGGCAGCCCTCGAACCACTCGGGCCGCAGCTCGCTCTCGTCCTCGACCGTATAGCTGCGGGGATTGCTTTGCAGGCAGGTCTGATAGAGCACCTTGCCGTTCGAACTTTTTCTGCCGCAGACGAAAACGATGGCGTCGAATCGTCGGGCGAACTGCTGCAAATGCGGGTTGCGGTTGGAGACTTGGCGGCAGATCGTGTCGTGTACGACGACGCGCGACGGCTCGGCGGCCCGCTCCAGCATGCTCCGGCGGATCTGCTCGAACAGCGCGAGGCTCTGGGTCGTTTGCGAAAGCAGGCAGATCGGGCGCGAGAAGTCGACGCTTTGCAGATCGTCCGGGGTCTCGACGACGATGGCGTCGCCGTCCACCTGACCGGTCAGCCCTACGACTTCGGCATGTCCCCGCTTGCCGAGGATGACGACCTGTCCTCCGCAGGCCTTCATCTCCTCATGGGCGCTTTTGACGAGCTTCTGCAGCCGGGCGACCACCGGACAGGTAGCGTCGATCAGGCGGATGCCGTGCCTGCGTGCGAAATCGTAGGTCGAGGGCGGCTCGCCGTGAGCCCGGATCAGCACCGTGCGGCCGCTCATGCCGCGCAGTTCGTCGTGCGAAATCGTTTCGAGGCCCAGCTTCTCGAGCCGCTGTACTTCCACGCGGTTGTGCACGATGTCGCCGAGCGAGCAGACCCGCCCCAGCTCCGAAAGCGACTGCTCGGCTTTCGTGATCGCCTTGACCACGCCGAAGCAGAATCCCGATTTTTCGTCTATTTCGATGTGCATGTCGCTTGAAAACGTGATTCGACGTATGGCCGTATCCACTCCATCTGCTCCTCGGGCGTCATGCGGCTGTTGTCGAGCACGACGGCGTCGGGAGCCTGACGCAGCGGGCTGATCGCGCGCGTCTGGTCGGCGAGGTCCCGCTCGCGGATGTTCCGCTCGATCTCTTCGAGCGATACTTTTTCTCCTTTGGCCGTCAGTTCGCGGTAGCGGCGCATGGCGCGGACGGCCGGATCGGCCGTCATGAAGATTTTCAGCTCGGCGTCCGGAAAAACGACCGTCCCGATGTCGCGGCCATCCATGACGATTCCCTTGTCGCGTCCCATTTGCTGCTGAAGGCCCACGAGACGCTCGCGCACGGCGCCGATCTGGCTCACGCGGCTGACGGCCTCGCTGACCTCGAGGCTCCGGATCGGCCCCTCGACGTTCTCGCCGTCGAGGTAAATGTCGCTGGCTTCCCGCGCGGGGTTGAAGACGAACGATATGCCGATGCGGGGCAGCATCCGCTCGAGCGTCTCCGCGTCGACCACGCCTCCGCGAATGGCGCCGTGCCGGATACCGTACAACGTGACGGCGCGGTACATCGCTCCGGTATCGATGAAGACGTACCCCAGTGCCGAGGCGATCTTCTTGGCGAACGTGCTTTTGCCGCAGGACGAGAATCCGTCGACGGCGATGACGATTTTTTTGTCAGGGGAGCATTTCATGGACTACGGGCGTATGAAAGAAAATGGACAATATGGCGGCGGCTCCCAGCACGACGATCACGCTGCCCGAGATGCGGTTCATCCACAGCAGGTGGCGCGGCCGGAACTTGCGCCGCAGGAAGCTGACGCCGAAAGTCAGCGTGAACCACCACAGCGAGGCTCCGCATAGCACGCCGAGGATCATCGACATGCCTCCGCCGAGCGGAATGCCCTCGTGGCTGATTCCCAGCGCGGCGAAAAGCGCGACGAAGATCAGGATATAGGCCGGGTTGGTCAGCGTGAGGAAGAAGACCGACAGGTAGTCGCCCCACAGGTTGTGTCCCTTGCCCGCGCGGTTGCGGCGGATCTGTACGACCGGGTTCTTCAGGAAGATCGTCACGCCGACGATCACGACCGAGATGCCTCCGAGCGCCTTGATGATCGCCATGTTGTTCTCGATGAACGACATCACGACCGTCAGCGAGAACAGCGCGACGGTGGCGAACATCGAGTCGGCCGTCGCGGCGCCGAGCCCCGACACGAAGCCCGAGCGGTGGCTCTTGCTCAGCGTGCGCTGAATGCAGAGCAGTCCGATCGGTCCGAGCGGAACGGAGGCCACGAGGCCGATGAGGATTCCTTGGGTATAAACGTCAAACCACATGCGGTGAACCTTGGGGCGGGAATTTCCCGCGAGTCCGTTGAAAATGTCCGACAAAATTAGCAATATTTTGCCTTATCGGAAGCATTCGGCGGGAAATGCGCCGAAAGCCCGCCGCGACCGGGATGCGGAGCAGGCATTCGGCGCGGACCGTTCCGGAACGTCGGCGCGTTGTCGTCGTAGGACCGGTTTCTTTCGTGCTCGCGGGAAAAGCCGGGCGGGCGCTGTTCCCGATGTTGCACAGGCGAGGATTCCGTTTGCGGACTTTCGAACATGGGGATGCGGCATGTGGATAAATCTGCTCGGGAGGGTACGAGGGAGCCGAAGCGATTCGGAGGACTCCGGTCCGGATGATTGGCCGTCTTGAGTGTTCGACACGGACCTGACGGGGCCGAGCGGAATTTTTTGCCGCAAAATGGGGGCGTATCGGCCGTTCGGAGCGATAATCGTTTATCTTTGCGTATCGTTCGACTCTTCGGAAATATGCTTAAAAGAATACTCTATACGTTGCTGAGCGTGCTGCTGCTCTCGTTGCCTTGGCTCGGGGGAAGCGCGTTGACGCTGTTCGTGGCTTTCGTGCCGCTGTTGTGGGTCGAGCACTCGCTTGCGGGGCAGACCGGCCGGAGGGGAAAGCCTCGCCGATTCTGGCCCTACGTCGTCTCGGCCTTCGTGCTGTGGTGGCTGGCGACGGTCTGGTGGGTGGGCTATGCGGCCGTGATCGGCGTGGTGGCGGCTACGGTCGTCGGCGCCACGCAGATGTCGGTCGTGTTTCTGGTCTATCATGCGGTACTCCGGCGCGCGCGCCGGGCGCTGGCCTGTACGGTGCTTGTGAGCGGCTGGATCGCCTATGAGACATTGTTTATCAACGGCGAGATTTCGTTCCCTTGGCTGGTGCTCGGCAATGCCTTCGCACAGGATGTCCGGCTCGTGCAGTGGTACGAGTGGACGGGCGCGCTCGGCGGATCGCTTTGGGTACTCGTGACGAACCTGCTCGTGTTCGAGGCGATCAGACGTCCCCGAGGCTGGCGCGGCTGGGCGGCTCCGGCGCTGGCTTTCGTCGTGCCGGCGGCCGTCTCGCTGACGATGTACGCTACCTATCGCGAGCCGGAGCGCACGGTCCGGGTGACGGTCGTGCAGCCCAATATCGATCCCTATTACGAGAAGTTCGTCCTGAAACAGGCCGAACAGCGCGGAATTCTGCTCTCGCTGATGGCTCAGGCCCCCGAGGACGTCGATTTCATCGTCGCGCCGGAGACGGCCATCGACGAGGACTTCTGGGAGAAATCGATCGGCCGGGCGCCGGCGATCGTGCAGTTCCGCGACTTCGTGCGCGAGCGCTATCCGTCGGCCCTCGTCGTGACGGGCGCCAATACGCTCAGACGTTATCCTTCGGAACGGGAAGCCTCGCCGACCGCCCGCTGCAACCGCGACAGCACGCTGTGGTACGACATTTTCAACAGCGCGCTGGGGATCGACTCGTCGGAGCGGATCGGCATTCATCACAAGGCGAAGCTCGTGATCGGGGCCGAAATGACGCCCTATTACTCGGCTCTGAAAAAGCTCAAATTCCTGACGGTGGATCTCGGCGGCATTTCGGGACAGCTCGGCATGGACTCGATCCGCCGGGTCTTCGCGTCGCCCCGGGGCGTTTGGGCCGGGCCCGCGATCTGTTACGAGGCGATTTACGGGGAGTACTTTACCGAGTTCGTCCGGCGCGGGGCCGAGCTGATGTTCGTCATATCGAACGACGGCTGGTGGGACGATACGCCGGGTTACCGCTACCTGTTCGCCTACTCCCGCCTGCGGGCGATCGAGAACCGGCGCAGCATCGCCCGCAGCGCCAACATGGGCCGCTCGGGGTTCATCGACCAGCGGGGCGACGTGGGCGAGACGCTCGGCTGGGACGAGCGCGGCGCGCTAACCGCCGAGCTGAGCCTGAATGACCGGCTGACTTTCTATACCCGCTACGGCGACGTGATCGGCCGTCTGGCGGGTTACGTCTTCGTGCTGAGTCTGCTCTATTTCATGGCTTACCGCGTGCGGCGGCGAAGCCATCTGGTCGAGTAGCGGCGTTCCGGTCCCGTTCCGTTTTTCCGTGAGACGGATCGCGGCGAGCGGCCGGAGCGGCGTTTCCCGTTTGAGGGGCATTTCCCGTGTTTCGTCCGGGTCGGCCGGGGGCAGGCCGGCCTCCGGTTTTCCCGTTCCGGCGCTTGCCTTAGTCTGAGGCGACCGAATGTCCTGCCCTTGCTCTGCGTCGGATAAAGAGAACGCTGCCCGCGGACGCGGTTCTTCCGGTACGAGCCGCATGGCGTCCGGTTCGGGCTCCGGACGGCAAGGATACGTCCGTTTCCTCGCCGGCTTCCGTCTTATCTCTTTTCGTTTTGCAGAGCGGAAAAAAGCGTATCTTTGGACCCAAATGCCGAAATAGGATGGACTACCGTCAGACACTGGATTTTCTCTATCGCTCGCTGCCTGTGTTTCAGGACGTCGGCGGCAGCGCCTATAAAGCGGGGCTCGACCGCATCGTCGCGCTGGAAGAGGCTTCGGGCGTTCCGCACCGCCGCTTCCGCAGCGTGCATGTGGCCGGGACCAACGGCAAGGGCTCCGTGTCGCATCTGATCGCCTCGGCGCTGTCGGCGGCCGGATACCGGACCGGTCTGTTCACGTCGCCCCATCTGAAAGATTTCCGCGAGCGCATGCGTGTCGACGGGGAGACGATCTCCGAGCGGGAGGTCGTTGAGTACGTCGAGCGGAACCGGGAGACGATCGGGCGCGTGCAGCCGTCGTTTTTCGAAATCACGACGGCTATGGCGTTCGACCATTTCGCGCGCCGGGAGGTCGACGTGGCCGTCGTCGAGGTCGGCATGGGCGGACGGCTCGACTCGACGAACGTGATCCGTCCGCTGCTCAGCGTGATAACGAACATCGGCTACGATCACACGCAGTTTCTTGGCGATACGCTCGGGCGGATCGCCGGCGAGAAGGCCGGGATCATCAAGGAGGATACTCCGGTCGTCGTAGGCGAGAGTCAGGTGGAGACGAAGCTCGTTTTCATCGAGCGCGCCAAGGCGTTGCGCGCGCCGATCCTGTTCGCCGACCAGACGTACCGGGTGACGGACCAGCGGTTTCTGCCCGACTCGCAGCGGCTCGGGATCGAGAGCCTGCTCGACGGCAACCGCTTCGAGGTCGAGTGCGACCTGCAGGGAATCTACCAGCGCCTGAACGTGCCGACGGCCCTGACCGCGCTCGACGTGCTGAACGGTTCGGGCGGACTGCGCATCGCGCCGCAGGACGTGCGACGGGGATTCGCTTCGGCCGCGCGCGCGACGGGGCTCCGTGGACGTTGGGAACGGCTGGGCGAGCGGCCGTTTGTCGTCTGCGACACGGGACACAACGAGTCGGGCATCGCCGAGGTGGCCGCCCAGATCGCGCGCCAGACATACCGGAAGCTCTATATGGTCGTCGGCTTCGTCGAGGACAAGGACCTTTCGCGCGTGCTGCCGCTGCTTCCCCGGCAGGCGCACTACGTGTTCACGAAGGCCGGGATCCGCCGCGCGCTCGACGAGCGCGAGCTCGCGCGCCGGGCCGCCGGTTACGGATTGCAGGGCGAGTGCGTCCCGACCGTGAACGAGGCGCTCGCGCGGGCCCGGGAGCTTGCCGGACCGGAAGATATGATTTTCATCGGGGGAAGCACCTATGTCGTGGCCGAGGTGTTGTAGATCGGTAAGGAGAGGCGTTTTTAAAACAAGAGGAAACGGCAGCGCGGATTACCCGCAAACGGCGATTGATTGGTCGAGGCCGGCTTCCCGAATTTGCAGGTATTCTCCCGGAGTCGGGAAAGCGGTCCGAACACACGGAGACGAGGCTCGGAAAGGACTTCGCTGCGGAATCGCAGTCGCTTCCCGGATTTCGGTCGTCGGGCCGTTCGCTATGAAAATAACCGATTCTCAAGATATGTCCGGAAAAATTTCATTCGTCCAAGCAGGATTGATGGCCTGCTGTATAGCGGTGGCCGTGCAATGTCACGCACCGAAAGTAGTTCTTTACGACTACGGTACGGGGCAGAAAGAGACGATCGATCGCAAGATCATTGAGCATGAGATCAGGAATCCCGATCTCAAAAAATTATTGAAAGAATTCGACGATACGTATGACGATTCTACCGAAGTTCGGGGAGAGGGGCTTAATCTGTCGTGCGACATATATTCCGATTCCATATGCTACACGATCGATTATACAACGAATATAAGTTATGCAGGACCCACGATCGTATGCGAACCGATCAACGGGAAAGAAGTTACGATGACGGTACGGGATCTTTGGAACGATATTCAGTTGTTGCCCGCCCGCTCCAACGAATTGCTGAAAGACTCGAATCCGGAAGAGTATAGGGATAATAAGGAATTGGAAAAGCAAATCAGATGGGAAAAAGGCAGTTGGGTTATTCCGATGATTATCAAAACAGGTTCTTTACCTCAATGGATAGTGACTTTTGATCGGAATGGCAAGTTGCTGCGGGTCAAGCGTTAAATCGGGGATTTCGGCCGGCGCCGGTCGGAACAGCGGACATTCCGGCACGAAGTCGGAACCGGCCGGCCGTGTCCGGTATGGCCGGATGGGGTGGCCAACATGCAGCGGCCTAGAATCGGCCGGCGCCTGAAAGCGCCGGGGCTTTATGGCCGAGGGTGCCGGTTGCGGTACGAGGCGATACCCGGCAGGCCGCCGTGCTCGCTTTCGGTCTGCACATCGGTGCGGAGCTGATTCTCCGGATCGTTTCGTCGATCGGTTTTCCGACCGACCGGTTTGCATGGCCCGACCGGGCGGCGCGTCGTGCCGCAACGGTGCGTTTCGGTTGCAGGGCGTGCGCTTCGCGGTTTCCGGATAAACCGGTTACGGTACGGGGTCGTATCCGCTGCCTCCCCAAGGGTGACAGCGCAGCAATCGCCGGATACCGAGGTAGGAGCCTTTCAGCAGGCCGTGCCGGCGGAGCGCCTCGGCAAAGTATTGCGAGCATGTGGGCGTGAAGCGGCAGCTGGGCGGCGTGAACGGCGAGATGCCATGGCGGTAGACCCAGATCAGCAGCATAGGCGGTGCGATCAGTATTTGCCGCAGAATGCGGGCGTATCGGCTGCGTCGTTCGTTCATGGGCCGGACTCGTGATATGGTTCGGCGGGACGGTTCCCGCTGTTTTCGCTATGGGGCCGGAGGCTCCGGCATCGTCCGCCGTTCCGGCCGAGCTCGGCCGGAACAAATCTCGGTAGGACGTTCGGATGCGGCTCAGGCCTGCTCGCGGAGTATCCGGATAATTTTCCTTACGGCGCTTTCGATCTGCAGGTACCCGGCCACGTCGCCCGACGCATAGAGCAGTCCCAGCGCGTACGGGCCGGACAGAATCCCTGACAGCGCCTGCTTGTTCAGACGATAGGCTTCCCGCATGCGTCGCTTGAGCAGGTTACGCTCGACAGCGCGCTTGTGGTGGCGCTTGGGCACGGCGATCAGCACGGACAGGGAACGGTCTTTCCCGGCAACGGACTCCTCAGCCGAGTCGTCGAGCAGGACATAGCGTACCGGATAGACGAAACCGCCCTTTCCCTGCTCGAAAAGCCGGGCGATCCGTTTTTTCGACTTCAGTCGTTCGCGGCGGGGAAAGCTTCTGTCCGGTGCAGGGTTCATGGAATCGGGGAATAACGGTCCGAGACCGGGTTATTTCTTTGCCGCCGCTCCGGCCGTTACGCTTTTGCGCGCGGCGGAAACGCTCTTTTTCGTCGTGACGACTGCCTTGGGCGCCGGGGCCTTGGCGGCTACCGGCTTCGTCTTGCGTCCTTTGAGCGCCTGCGACTGGATGAATGCCAGATCGGGCGACTGCTCCTCGAGCGTAACGGGGGGGACCTCCTCGCCCGAGTCGAGCTTATGAATGTACAGATCGATCGCCTTGGTCATCGACGGGACCTCGGGTGTCGGGGCCATGACGCTGACTGTCAGTCCCTCCCCGACGGCTGCCTTGGCCGTGCCGTGCCCGAACGTGGCGATTCGCGGCGATCCGTTCGGACGCGGGAAAGCCCCGAGCAACGAAGTGATTTCCGACGGACTGTAGAAAACCAACAGGTCGTAGTCGGCTATGTCGACGTCGCTCAGGTCGGCGCTGACCGTCCGGGCGAGGATTACCTTGTCGAACCGGAGCTTCATTTTCTCGAGCGCCATCGGCAGCTCGGGCTTGTGGGGTTCGGAAAGCGTGAGCAGGAATTTCTCGTCCTTGTGCTTGGCGATCAGCTCGACGAGCGCCGAGAACGTTCCGTCGGCGAAAAATATCTTGCGCTTGCGGTATACGATGTATTTCTGCAGGTACAGCGCGACGGCCTCCGTGTTGCAGAAATATTTCATTCCCTCGGGAATCGTGATGCGCGCTTGCTCGCAGATCCGGAAAAAGTTGTCAATCGTCGTCCGGCTCGTGAAAATGACCGCGCTGTGCTCCAATATCTCTACCCGCTGACTGCGGAACTCTTTCAGGGTGACTCCCTCGAGCTTGATGAACGGGTGGAACCGGACATCGACGCGGTGTTTGAGTACGAGTTCGTGATAGGGCGATTTTTCGGCGACGGCCGGAGCCGGCTGCGATACTAAGATTTTCTTGACCTTCAATTTCTTACACTCCTTATGGTTAGACCGCTCCGTCCGTGCGGAGGCAGACGTGATTCTGCGGATGTCGCTCCCCGAGCGCGTCTGCGGCTTGCCGCGATGCGGTCAGCGGCCTCTCAGAACGGCCAGCACGAAAAAGCTTACCGGGAAAAATTCGACGGTGCAAAGGTACAAAATCCATTGCATAATTGAAACATCCCTTTTGACAAAGAAACGATAACTTTTTGTCAGATACGTCAGATACAGGATTGCCGAGACCGCCGCGACTCCGATCAGCGCGGCGCGCGCCTCCTCGGCCGGAACGAGCGCGACGACGAGAAAAAGCGGTGTCAGCAGCGTGTAGGCGAAAGCAGAGAAAATCCGATTCATAAAGCGGTGCTCGGCCAGAAACGCCTCGTTTCGCGTGACCAGTCCGACGATTCGCACGATCAGGCAGCGATAGCCGACGATCAGCGCGACGGCTGCGGCGACGGCTGCGACTGCGGCGTCCGCCGTCAGGGGCAGCAGAGTATGAAGTCCGTACAGGTCGCCGTAGCGGACGGCGAGTCCGCTGACCAGCAGGATGCCCCACAGCGATGAAAGGGTCAGGAATTGTCGGAAGAACAGCGTCTGCTCGGCAAATGCCTTTTCGATCGAAAGTTGCATCGTGACGACCTTGAACGTTTCGGCCAGACTGCTTCGGTAGCTGTGCAGCAAATAGCAGAAGATCGCCAGCACGCCCAACGTCACGGCCTCGTAGGCATAGCTCTGCCCCGGCGTATCGGCGCTTGCCGGACGGGCCGCGATACCGTCCGGCGGGACGAGCGCCACGCTGCTTTCGGGGCCGAACAGCTCGGCCCCGTTCGGGATTCTGGTGTCCTCCGGAGGACCCGGTCGCGGCGAAAGGCTGTCCCGGATGAACGGATATGGCGTTTCCATCGGCTCGGTCGGGCGTTAGGTGTAGATTTTTTTCAGCGCGACGCGGATCGTCGTGCCTTTGTCGATCTCGGAGTCGAGCACGTAGATCCGGCCGCCGTGGTAGCCTTCGATGATTCGTTTGCTGAGCGACAGTCCGAGGCCCCAGCCCCGCGTTTTGGTCGTAAAACCGGGGTCGAAAATCCGCTTGAAGTTGCCTTTGGCGATCCCCTTGCCCGTGTCTTTCACATCGATGTAGACCCAGTTCGCGTCGTCGGACAGCCGTACGTCGATCGTTCCCTTGCCTTGCAGCGCGTCCATCGCGTTTTTCAGCAGGTTTTCGATCACCCACTCGAACAGCGCCTCGTTGACCATGGCTTTCTGTCGGGCCATGGCCAGTCCGTTGTAGGTCAGCGTGACGTTTTTCGGCACGCGGGTGCGGAAATAAATTACGCTGCTGCCCACGATCTCGTTGATCACGCCCTCGCTCAGCGGCGTCGCCGCGCCGATTTTCGAGAAACGGTCGACCACTTTCGTCAGCCGGATGATATCCTTGTTCATCTCTTCGACGGCCGTCTGGTCGATGGGCTGCGTGCGCAGGTACTCGATCCAGCCCAGCAGCGACGAGGTGGGCGTCCCGAGCTGATGGGCCGTCTCCTTGGCCAGCCCGATCCAGACGCGGTTCTGCTCGTCCTGCTTGCTCGAGCGGAACGTGATGTAACCGAAGGTGACGAACACGACGATGATCATCAGCTGGATGTAGGGAAAATAGACCAGCGTCTTGAGCAGCCGCGACTCGTCGTAGAAAATGTAGAACGTCTCGTTGTTCATCGTGGTGACCTGAATGAAGGAATTGGCCGCGGCCATTTCCTCGATCTTTTTGCGTCTCAGGTTCGGGTGGTTGAGGATGTGGTCGGGTATCAGATGCGAGCTGGCTATGTTCATCTGCCCGTCGACGATGATGAACGGGATGTTGCTTTTCGAGTTGATCAGCGCCGAGAGCAGCGGACTGCTCGGATTGACGCCCAGGTCGCGGAACGCGGCCGACCAGATGGCCACCTCGTTCTGCTCCTTCTCTCGAAGCTGGCGCGCCATGTCGTTGGTGAACAGCAGCGACGAGATGCCGATCACCAAACCGAGCACGATGATCAGCACGCGGTTGCGGAACGAGAAGAGGGGATATGCGAGTCCTTTTTTCATGGGCGGGGCTTATTTGCGCTCGGTGTCCTGTTGCGAGAGTATCCGGCGGTAGCGGGCCGTGTCGGCGAGCAGCTCGACGGCGGCCCGCACCTCCCGGTCGCGCAGAGCCGAGTGGCGTGCCACGCCGGCATAATAGTGGTAGCGCATGACGATTTCGCTCTCGAGCAACTTGCGGATATCCTCCCTGAATGCCTGCAAATCGGCGTTCTTGTCGTCCTTGAGTTTGCGCTCGATCGCTTCGAGCTCGCCGGAGATACGGTCCAGATACTTTTCGCGTTCGGCTTGGCGGCGCAACTCGTCGACCGTCCGCTGCGTCTGCGACTCGACCTCGACGTCCTTGTCCTGCATGAACTCGACGAACCGGTCGTACTCGTCGTCCGGCAGCGTGAACCGGTCGACGTCCACTCCTTCGCGGTGGCGCCTGAAATAGTCGTTCGCGAAATCCTCCAGATACCCCTTGCCGTAAAGAACCGTCGTGAAACGGCTGACATACTGCGGTTCGATGCGCACGTCGGGCATCACGCCTCCCCCGTCGTACACCTTCCTGCCGCCGGAGGTCCGGAATTCCCGGATCAGCGAGTCGGGTACGGTTCCGACGCTGCCGTCGTCGTTGCGGTGGGCGTAGTCGAGCGCCTGAATGCACCGTCCGCTGGGAATGTAGTACTTGGCCGTAGTGACTTTCAGAAAGGCATTGTAGCCGAGCGGGCGGGTCGATTGCACGAGTCCCTTGCCGAAGGTCCGCTGGCCGAGCAGTACGGCGCGGTCCAGATCTTGCAGCGCGCCCGAGACGATCTCGGCAGCCGAGGCCGACTGGCTGTTGACCAGCACGACGACGGGCATCCGCGTATCGATCGGGTCGGTCTGCGTCGTGAACGTCTCGTCGAGTTCGCCGATACGGCCTTTCATCGACACGACTTCGGTCCCTTTGGGAACCAGCAGGGAGAGAATCTTGACGGCCTCCTGCAGTATGCCTCCGCCGTTGCCTCTCAGGTCGATGATCAGCGACGTGGCGCCTTGCTTCTTGAGCTCGACGAGCGCGCGGCGCATGTCGAGGCTGCACTCTTCCGTGAAATCGTCGTGCAGGATGTATCCGACCCCGTCGGCGATCATGCCGTAATAGGGAATGCCCGATATCTTGATGCGCTCGCGCCGTAGCGTGACGTCGGCCTGCTCTCCGGTGAGCAGCTTCTCGACCTTGAGCCGCAGCGCGGTGCCGGGCGAACCCTTGAGCATCGAGCTGACTTCCGACACGTCGAGGCCCCGGATGCTCCGGCCGTCCACTTCGAGCAGCTTGTCTCCGATGACCAGCCCCGCCTTGTCGGCGGGAAATCCCTCGTAGGGCTGCGCGATCGCGATCCAGTCGCCGCTCTGGCGCACGAGGGCGCCGATTCCTCCGTATTTGCCGGTGGTGAGTATCTCGAACTCCTCCATCTCGTCCTCGGGTATCAGGACGGTGTACGGGTCGAGATTCGAGGTCATTCCGGCGGCCGCGTCCCGAAGCATTTCGTCCGTGTCGACCGAATCGACGTAAAACGCGCTCACGTCGCGGAACATGTTGAACAGAATCTGTATGTTGCGCCCGAGCGCGAAATCGGGCTTCGATGCGGCCGTGAACGCTCCCGCCGCGACCAGCGTCGCGGCGGCGATCAGTGCGTAGCGGACGGATTTCGTTATCTTTTTCATGTTTTTCGGTTGCTTGACGACGTATAACGCGAAAAGTCGCCTGCGGCGTATGTCCGGAACCGGATTCGGGCGGCTTTCCTACTGCTCGAGGAAAGACTTCAGGCGGAACTCCGCCCGCACGACTTCCTTGCGGATGCCGTCGAGCGTGATCGATTCGCCGTCGGCCGTCACGGCGATGCGGTCTTCCCACAGCAGCAGGGCCCGCTTCAACGGCGACGAGGCTCGGAAAATCATTGTCCCCTCGCTCTCGGCGACAAGCGAGTAGCCGCTCGTATGCAGCGTTTGCAGAATCCGTTCCCGATCGGCCTTCAGATCGGCCCGGACGCTTCGCCGCGTGAAGCCGAAGCGAGGGTAAAGCAGGGCCAGCACGACGATCGTCGCGATCATCAGCATGCCCCGCGACGAATCGAACAGCTCGTGCAGTGCTTCGCCCGCTCCGACGCGCGAGGTTCCCGTCGAGATCATCAGCGCGAAGACCAGCGTGAAGAGCAACGCGAGCCAGATCAGGTATTTGACTGCGCGAACGATATGAGTTTTCATGTCCATGTAGTTTCCGTCTTGTCGTTTTGCGGCCGTTCAGCCTTCGCAGGCTGCGCCTCTGTCGCTCGCGCGCGGAGGCTTAGCATGCAAAGATAACCGTTTTTCGGGAAAAGACCATCTTTTCCGCCGGCCGGTCGTGCGGAACGCACTCCTTGACGGACTCTTGCGCAGGCATCGCGGCGCCGGCTCTTCGCTGCTGTCGCGGCATTTCGTTTTCGGACCATCCTGCGGCAGGAACCGTGCCGAGGACAGGCTCGTTCCGTTCGGGCGGTCCGCCTTCGGTCGAGGGGAACGTTCAGGCGTTCCGGGCCGTTTCGCTTCTCGGCCTGCGGCATTCGATCAGCTCGGCGTTCCGGTCCGATCCGCACACGAGCAAGTCCATGGCGACGTCGTGCGCTTCGCAGGGTATGCGTTCCTGCATCTGGTAGTCGAAACAGACGCCCGCTTTCAAAAGACCCGGCTCGTGAAGCAGCCGGTCGTAGAAGCCCTTGCCGTGCCCGAGCCGGTTTCCTTGCCGGTCGAAGGCTACGCCCGGAACGACGATCAGTTCCATGTCGCCGGGACCGGCCGTTTCGCCCGTGACCGGTTCTTGCACCCCGAAGCGGGCTTCCCGCAGGTCGTTCCGGTCGGTGAACCGCTTCAGGATCAATCCGTCGCCCTGCATGACTGGCAGATAGATCCGTTTGGACCGGCTCCAGCGCTCGACCAGATCGTGCGTGAAAACCTCGCCCGGCAGCGACCAGTACAACGCGACGCTCGCGGCCCGCTCGAATGCGTCGAGCCGTTCGAGTCTCCGAAGGATCGCCTCGGACGATTGCCGTCTCCATCGTTCGTTCCGTAACTCGGCTTGCCGCCGGATTTCGCTGCGGATCGTATTTTTTTCGTTCATCATATCGGGCCGATTAACGAAATCGAAAGATAGGCCAATTTTCTGAAAAATTAAGGCGAAATGACGCAGATTCCCTCGCAAAAGATTGTTATTTAAAAAACAATGGGATAACTTTGTGCTCTGTTTTCCAGACTTCGGGCGCTGAAGTGCAGGGACCAAATCTTGTGAGTAACCAAAATATCTAAACTTAAACTTTTATGGGCAATCTGTTAACATCTACCATCGGGAGGAAACTGATTATGAGTGTCTCGGGTCTTTTCCTCGTGCTGTTTCTGTTGTTCCACATGTCGATGAACCTGGCGGCCGTCTTCTCGACGGAGGCTTACAACGCGATCTGCGAGTTTCTGGGTGCCAACTGGTACGCGCTCGCCGGCACGCTGATCCTGGCCGCCGGCGTGGTCGTGCATCTGGTCTATGCGACGGTGCTGACCCTTCACAACCGCAGCTCGCGGGGCAGCCAGCGCTACGCCATGACGGCCGAGCCCGAAGGGGTTACGTGGGCTTCGCGGAACATGTACGTGCTCGGGATCATCATCGTGCTCGGACTGCTGCTGCACCTTTACAACTTCTGGTACAACATGCAGTTCGCCGAGATCATCGGCAACCACGAACTCGGTCCCTTCCCGCCCGCCGACGGCGCGGCCTACATCGCGGCGCTGTTCAGCAGCCCGGTCTACTGCATCATCTACCTCGTTTGGTTCGCCGCCATATGGTTTCACCTGACGCACGGATTTTGGAGCGCTTTCCATACGATCGGCTGGGATAACCAGACGTGGCTTCCGCGGCTCAAGCGTATCGCCAACGTCGTAGCCACGATCGTGTTCCTTTGCTTCGCGCTCGTCGTGATCGTGTTCTATCTGCGCAGCCTCGGCGTCTGCGGCGGATCGTGCGCCGGCTTCTAAGTATGTATCCATTTTTTGACGGACTGAAAAACAATAAAGAGACGAAATCATGATTAAGTTAGAATCGAAAGCTCCTCAGGGGCCGTTGGCCGAAAAATGGAGCAAGCATAAGGCGGCGATCAAGGTGGTCAGCCCCGCCAACAAGAGAAAACTCGACATCATCGTCATAGGCACCGGCCTGGGCGGCGCTTCGGCCGCCGCTTCGCTCGGCGAGCTGGGATACAACGTCAAGGTATTCTGCATCAGCGATTCGCCGCGTCGCGCGCATAGCATCGCGGCTCAGGGCGGTATCAATGCGGCCAAGAACTACCAGAACGACAACGACTCGGTATTCCGCCTGTTCTACGATACGATCAAGGGCGGCGACTACCGGGCCCGCGAGGCGAACGTATACCGTCTGGCCGAGGTGTCGAACTCGATCATCGACCAGTGCGTCGCTCAGGGCGTTCCGTTCGCCCGCGAGTACGGCGGACTGCTTGCGAACCGTTCGTTCGGCGGTGCGCAGGTATCGCGTACGTTCTATGCCCGGGGTCAGACCGGACAGCAGTTGCTGCTGGGCGCCTATGCCGCGTTGAACCGTCAGATCGCCGCCGGAACCGTCAAGAGCTATCCCCGCCACGAGATGCTCGAGCTGGTCATGGTCGACGGCAAGGCCCGGGGTATCATCACGCGCAATCTGGTGACGGGCGAGATCGAGCGTTTCGGCGCCCATGCGGTCGTCATGGCTACGGGTGGCTACGGCAACGTCTTCTTCCTGTCGACCAACGCGATGAACTCGAACGGCTCGGCCGCATGGCAGTGCTATAAGAAAGGCGCCGTATTCGCAAACCCGTGCTTCACGCAGATCCACCCGACCTGTATTCCGGTGCACGGTACGCAGCAGTCGAAGCTGACGCTGATGTCCGAGTCGCTGAGAAACGACGGCCGTATCTGGGTTCCCAAGAAGAAGGAGGATGTCGAAAAGCTGCGCGCGAAAAAGATCAAGCCTTCGCAGATTCCCGAGGAAGACCGCGATTACTACCTGGAGCGCCGCTATCCGGCTTTCGGCAACCTGGTTCCCCGCGACGTGGCGTCGCGCGCTGCCAAAGAGCGCTGCGACGCGGGCTTCGGTGTGAACGAGACCGGTCTGGCCGTGTTCCTCGACTTCTCGACCGCGATTGCGCGTCTGGGCGAGCAGACGATCCGCGAGCGCTACGGCAACCTGTTCCAGATGTACGAGAAGATCACCGACGTGAATCCCTACAAAGAGCCGATGCAGATCTTCCCGGCCGTGCACTACACGATGGGCGGCATCTGGGTCGACTACAACCTGATGACGACGATCCCCGGCCTGTATGCCATCGGCGAGGCCAACTTCTCCGATCACGGAGCCAACCGTCTGGGCGCCTCGGCGCTGATGCAGGGTTTGGCCGACGGCTATTTCGTGCTTCCGTACACGATCGGCGATTATCTCTCTCATGAAATCCAGTCCCCGAAGGTGAAGACCGACACGCCCGAGTTCGACGAGGCTGAGAAGAGCGTCCGCGACCGGATCGCGAAGCTGCTGTCGATTCAGGGCAAGGATACTGTCGACGAACTGCACAAGAAGCTCGGTCACATCATGTGGGAAAACGTCGGCATGGCCCGTACGAAGGAGAGCCTTGAGAAGGCGATCGTCGAGATTCAGGCGCTTCGCAAGGAGTTTTGGGCCAACGTCCGTGTTCCGGGTTCCGACAAGGAGTTCAATCAGGAGCTCGAGAAGGCGCTCCGGCTGGCCGACTTCCTCGAACTGGGCGAGCTGATGGCCCGCGACGGTCTGAACCGCAACGAGTCGTGCGGCGGTCACTTCCGGGTCGAGATGCAGACTCCCGAGGGCGAGGCCAAGCGCGACGACGAGAATTACCTCTACGTGGCCGGCTGGGAGTATGCCGGGGACGACAAGGAGCCCGTTCTGGTCAAGGAACCGCTCGTGTTCGAGGCCGTGCATCTGGCTCAGCGCAACTACAAGGACTAATCTGCGCCGTATCATCGAATGAGTTAATCGCTAAACAAGAAAGACCATGAATTTGAAATTGAAAATATGGCGTCAGAAAAACGCCCATTCTCAGGGAAAGTTCGTCGATTATACGGTCGAGAACATTTCTCCCGACACTTCGTTCCTCGAAATGCTGGATATCCTGAACAACGACCTGATCCACAAGGGAGAGGAGCCAGTCGTGTTCGACCATGATTGCCGCGAGGGCATCTGCGGCATGTGCTCGCTGCACATCAACGGCCACGCGCACGGGCCCGACGAGGACATCACGACCTGCCAGCTGCACATGCGCAAGTTCCACGACGGCGAGACGATCACCATCGAGCCGTGGCGCTCGCGCGCGTTCCCGGTTATCAAGGACCTGGCCGTCGACCGCAGCGCGTTCGACAAGATTCTGCAGGCCGGCGGTTTCGTCTCGGTCGGAACCGGCGGAGTGCCCGACGCGAATACGATTCCGATTCCGAAGCCCGATGCCGACGAGAGCATGGATGCGGCCGCGTGCATCGGATGCGGCGCCTGCGTGGCTACCTGCAAGAACGGATCGGCCATGCTGTTCGTCGCAGCTCGCGTGTCGTCGCTCGCTAAGCTGCCGCAGGGCCGTGTCGAGGGCGCGCGTCGTGCGAAGGCGATGGTGGCCAAGATGGACGAGCTGGGCTTCGGCGCCTGCACGAACACCGGCGCCTGCGAGGCCGAGTGCCCGAAAGGCATCTCGATCGCCCACATCGCCCGGCTCAACCGTGAGTTCCTGTCGGCCAAGCTGAAGGACTAACGCTTTCCCGATCGTTCGGCGGTCCGGAACGGAAAGGGCCGTCCGACGGTCCGGTTTTACGATTTCACCCCTGTCGGAACAATCTCCGGCAGGGGTGATTTCTGTTTTTGAGGGCGGGAACTGCCGAACGGTTCTCTTGTCGGAAGCATCGGGTTCCTACCCGCTGTGTTCCGGATGACCTTTTGTGCGTTTTCCCTAAGAAAAAGCGGAAACGACGGGCGCTCCGTTCCCGAACGATGAATCCGATCGGACCATTTGTCATTTCCGTCGTATGGAGCCGCGGTAGGCGGGGCGGTCCGTCGAGGACCGGCTGCCGTTGCGCTGCCGAGTCGTGCCGGGATGCGAGTCGTTGCTTCGGACGGAGCGGGGCATGCGTGTTTAGCCGTCGCGGCAGCCGGGGGTCTCCTTGTCCGGCGTTTCCCTGCCGCGATGGCGGTATGCCGGTTGAAGCGGAAAGTCCGTCGGCCGGCGGATATCCGAATTTCCCGTTTCGTAGTAAGAATGCGCTCGGCGGGATCGGCGCTGTATTTCGGGATGTCGTGTTTGCATGGAATGTGCGTCGGCCGGCTCCATGCCGTCGGCAGGGTTGTCCCGATGCGCTCGTTTTTCAGGAATCCGTTCCGTATGGCGTTTTCTAAACGCTTTTACGGGGACGCGGCGTGGAAAGGGAAAGAGGGGGCGATAGCCTAAATAGAAAGCGGTGGCCGTATAGTCCGAAGGATAGAACATAGATCGCCTGAGCGCTTTTATGCCAAAGCGGTATGAGGCAAAATAGAATAAATAAGGGTAAGCCGAATCCGACGGATAAAAATATGAATTCCCGAATCGGCGATTCGGAAATCGCGTGCAGTCTGTTCGTCCGGGGAAAAGGCGGACAGAAGGGGAATCTGCGGAGCCGTAGGAAAGCCCGGCTTGTCGTGACGTTCTTGCAGCCGGTCTGTTCCGTCGTTCGGGAAAATCGCGCGGTAGCCGGGTCCGTGCCGTTATTTGCGTGGGGCCGGAGCGAGGGACCGGACGCCGGGGAGGATCGGATACCGGGGACCGGTGCGGACGGCGCGGCTATTCTCCGGTGCTTTCCCGTCCTGCGACATAGTTCCGCCAGCGTTCGACGACCGAGCGCATGTCGTCGGGCATCTCGCTCTCGAAATGTACGTTCTCCCCGGTCGTCGGATGGACGAAGCCGAGGCTGCTGGCATGCAGGCCGTGACGGGGCATCAGGCGGAAGCAGTTCTCGACGAACTGCCGGTATTTCGAAAAGGTCGTTCCTTTCAGTATCCGGTCGCCGCCGTATCGCTCGTCGTTGAACAGCGGGTGTCCGATATACTCCATGTGGACGCGGATCTGGTGCGTGCGCCCCGTTTCGAGGCGGCACTCGACGAGGTTCACGTAGCCGAGCCGCTCGAGCACGCGGTAGTGCGTGACGGCATGCTTGCCCGATTCGCCGTCGGGAAATACGGCCATCTTCATCCGGTCGCGCAGGCTGCGGCCGATGTTTCCGGTCACGGTGCCTTCGTCGGACTCCATGTTGCCCCATACCAGCGCGTGGTAGACCCGGTCGATCGAATGGTCGAAAAACTGCTTGGCCAGCCGGGCGTGCGCCCGCTCGTTCTTCGCGATGACCAGAATGCCCGACGTGTTCTTGTCGATGCGGTGGACGAGCCCGGCTCGCATGTCCCCGCTCTGAAACAGCGGCAGATCCTTGAGGTGGTACGTGAGCGCGTTGACGAGCGTTCCCGTGTAGTTGCCGTGCCCCGGATGTACGACCATGCCGGCCGGCTTGTTGACGATGATCAGGTCGTCGTCCTCGTAGCGGATGTCGAGCGGAATGTTCTCGGGGACGATTTCCAGTTCGCGCAACGGGTACGGCATTACGATCGAGATGCGGTCGAGCGGCTTGACCTTGTAACTCGACTTGACGGGAGTGCCGCCGACCAGGATGTTCCCCGCGTCGGCTGCGGCCTGAATACGGTTGCGCGAGACGCCCTCCATCCGGTTGGTCAGGAATTTGTCGATCCGCAGCATGCCCTGACCCTTGTCGACGGTCACGCTGAAGTGCTCGTACATTTCGTCCTGAGAGTCGGTCTCGCCGATCTCTTCCGGCATCGAAAGGTCGTCCAGTTCCTCCTCGCTCATGGAAAAATTATTCGGCGTTGTTGAATGCGGCTTCTTCCAAACTGTCGGCCAGCGCCTTGGCTGCGGCTCGCGCGTCGCGGTCCGATTGTTTGTGTCCCTTGGCCAACTGCTCCTCGTCGAGCGTGAGCCAGATGCGCACCTGCGTGCCGAGGGCCTGCCGGCTTCCCGTGGCGGGACTCTGCTTGTATACCTTGGCCTCGTGTTCGTTCAGCGCATCGATGCCGTCGCCGGTCGTAATCTTGCCGATGTTGAATCCGGCTTCCCACAGCCGGTTCTTCGCTTCGCGGGCCGAGAAACCGACCAGCTTGGGAACCTGAGGCGCGGCCGCGTCGGGGGCCCTGCCGACGATCAGCGTGACGCCCGATCCGATTTCGGCCTGCATCCGGCTCGACGGACCGACCACCTTGCCGCCGCAGCGCTCCTCGAGCACGTAGTTCGTGGCGATGTCGTCGCGGTAGATCAGCTCCTTGATGCCGAGCCCGGCTATGTCGAGGTTGTTCTTCGCCTGACGCAGCGAGAAGCCGGTCACGTAGGGCACGTCGACCATTTTCTGGCGGAACGAGTTGATCGTGACGAAAATATGACGCCCGGACTTTACCTTTTCGCCGGGGGCCGGCGTCTGTTCGAGAATGACTCCTCCCGGATAGGCCGGCACGTAAAGCGAGTCGTTGATCTCGATTTTCAGCGATGCCTCTTTGCCTGCGTGCGCGGCTTCCTCGACGGTCATGTGGCTGAAGTCGGGTACGACCCGTACCTGTCCGTGCCGCGTGAACAGATTCAGCAACAGGTTGACGACGAAGACGAAGACGATGATCGCGCAGGCGGCCAGCACCAGATTGCGCGCGATGACGCTGGAGTTGATGCGCCGGGCGAGTTTTAGCAGAGGGTTCATGTCTGAAAACGATCGGGGTCGTGATACGGTATTTTTTTGTCGCGGGGACGCAGGACCGTTCCGCCTGCGTCCGTTGTCGGAGGCCGTGCTCCGACGGGGCGTTCTGTTCTTAGGTTCCATCGTTTCGTTCGGATCGGTCCGGAGCGCGCGGGCAACCGGTTTGCGGCAGGAACTTCGCCGTTTCTCTGGGAGCCTGCCGCAGTTCGGCGTAAATATACTATATTTTTTCGGATATGCCGTCCCGGAACTCCGGGTTCATCGCGGCTGCGACCGGCGGGATACCGGCGGTCGTCGGATCAATCGGTCGTTTTCCGGACCGGACGGTAGAACGTGTCGCGCTCGACCGGCTCGTAGCCTGCCGAGCGTATCGTCCGCTCCATCTCGGCGGTCGTCATGGTCGGGGACTGGTCCTCGGCCCCGGCCATCGAGTAGATTTTCGTGCTGTCGTCGATCGTGCCGTCCATATCGTCGGCTCCGAAAGCGAGCGCGATCTGGGCGGTCGTCTTGCCGAACATCGGCCAGTAGGCCTTGACGTGCGGAAAATTGTCGAGATAGATGCGCGCCAGAGCCGTCATCCTCATGTCTTCGACAACGCTGACTTCGCCGATTCCGGACATCGAATTGTTGCGGCTGCGGTACTTGAGCGGAATGAAGGCGTTGAATCCGCCCGTTTCGTCCTGCAGCGAGCGCAGCCGGTCGAGGTGGTCGATGCGGTCTTCCCAGCTCTCGATGTGCCCGTACAGGATCGTCGCGTTGGTCGGGATACCGATCCGGTGCGCCTCGCGGTGCATCGAGAGCCACTCGTCGGCCGTGCCTTTCTCGGGGCAGATGCGCGAGCGGATAGGCTCGGCGAAGATTTCGGCTCCTCCGCCCGGAATCGCTTCCATGCCCGATTGCTTGAGCAGCAGCAGTCCGTCGCGGGGAGCGAGGCCCGCCTGACGGATCATGTACGCGAGCTCGATCGCCGTGAACGCCTTGACCGACGCCTGAGGCATGATGCGTTTGATCTTCCGGATCAGGTCGGCGTAATAATAAAGGTCGTTGCGCGGATGCACGCCCCCGACGATATGCACTTCGGTCGCGCCGCTGTCGCGGTGTGCCTCGACTTGGGAGAGTATTTCCCGCTCGTCGTAATCCCAAGCCTCGGGCGAGCCGGCCGGCCGGCGATACGAGCAGAAACGGCAGTTGAACACGCAGACGTTCGTCGGCTCGATATGAAAATTCCGGTTATAATATACTTCTTTGCCGCTTTTGCGTTCCTTGACGCGCACGGCCAGCAGCCCCAGCAGGGCCAGCGGGGCTTGCTCCGCGAGCGCGAGCGCTTCGTCCGGCGTGATACGTCGTCCTGCGTCGATTTCGGCGGCGATTCCTTTCAGCGGGTCGGTCAAGTCGAACATGAGTCGGGTTTCGGGACAGAGAAAAGGCTGCCCGGATGAGCAGCCCTCACATTCGTTGCGGCCGGAGACTATTTCCAGCGGGTATCGTCGGATACGGTCAGTCTCTTGCGGCCTTTCGCGCGGCGGGCGGCAAGCACTTTGCGGCCGTTGGCGGTCGACATTCTTTCACGGAAGCCGTGCTTGTTGATCTTCTTTCTCTGTGAAGGTTGAAAAGTCCTTTTCATCGCGGTTATGATTTATATATTTATTTCCCGTAAAGTCGTTCGTTTTCCCTGCCGCCCGCGCCCGAAAATGCGAGCGACGAGGCCGTAGGCACGGCGGAGTGCAAAGGTAAAAACATTTTTGTTTATAAAAAAACTTTTCCGCGATTTTTCGCAGAACACTTCCCGCACAGTTTCAGCACGGTAGCTCATCGGCCGAAATAGACGACCTTTTTGGTCTCGAAAAATTCCCCGTCGAAGAAATCGGCGATTTCGTACGTTCTGTACGGCTTGCCGGCGGCTTGCAGTTCGTCTCTCAAGTCGCCTCCCTTCAGGTACAGAATGCCGTTGGGCAGCGTGCCGGCCGCCTCGCCGCGGTCGATCTTGTCCCATACCCAGCCGATGAACGTCTTCATTTCGGTGACGGCCCGGCTGACGACGAAATCGAAACGGCCGCCGACCTGCTCGGCCCGGCCGTGTACGGTACGGACGTTGTTCAGGCCCGTAGCGCGGATCACCTCGTCGACGACGCGTATTTTCTTGCCGATCGAGTCGACCAGCGTGAACCGCGCCTCCGGGAAGAGTATGGCCAGCGGGATGCCGGGGAAGCCCCCGCCGCAGCCTACGTCCATCACGCGCGCGCCGGGACGCAGCGCGCAGACTTTCGCGATGGCGAGCGAGTGCAGCACATGGTGCGGGTAGAGCCGATCGATGTCCTTGCGCGAGATGACGTTGATGCGTTCGTTCCATGTCCGGTACGCCTCGTCGAGCACGGCGAAGCGCTCGCGCTGCGCGGCGGTCAGGTCGGGAAAATATCGGAGCAGGGTTTCCATGTCGGTTTTGTTTTAGAGGCGCGCCTCCGGTCCTGGCCCGCGCTTCGGCGCGGCGGCTACGGGAGAGCCCGGCGCAGGAGCGGCTATTTGTCCCGCGAGAGAACGAAGTCGGCGAACAGGCGCAGCGAACGCAGTACGTCCGAATCGGGGTATCCTTCCAAAAAGGCGAGCGCCTTGTCGCGGTACTCGGCCATGCACTGCCGGGCGTGGTCCAACCCGCCCCCCCGCTCGACTGCGCGGCACAGGTATTCGACATGGTCCGGGCTGTTGCGCACGTCGCTCAGCTTGGCGAGCAGCAGGTCGCGTTCGGCCGGCGTGCTTTGCTCGAGCACGTAGAGCAACGGCAGCGTGATCTTGCGCTCGCGCATGTCGCCGCCGGTGGGCTTGCCGGTCACTTCCATAGGCGAATAATCCAGTATGTCGTCTTTGATCTGGAAGGCGACGCCCAGGTTGTTGCCGAACTCGCGCATCCGGTTTACGTGCTCTTCGTCCGCACCGACCGAGATCGCCCCGGTGGCTCCGCAGGCGCCGAGCAGCGCGGCGGTTTTCTTATAGATGATGTCGTAGTAGATTTCGCGCGTCATCGCCAGTTTCTCGGTCTGCTCGGTCTGGATTAGTTCTCCCTCGCTCACCTCGTGGATCGAGCGCGTGACCTCGGTCAGCATGTCCCAGCCCTTGTTCTGCAGGCAGACGTGATAGGTGCGCGCGAAGATGTAGTCGCCGATCAGAACGGCCGTCCGGGCGTGCCACAGCGCGTTGACGGACGGCTTGCCGCGTCGGACGTAAGCCTCGTCGACGACGTCGTCATGGATCAGCGAGGCCGTATGGATCATCTCGACCAGCGACGCGCCCATGTAGCTCCGCTGGCCGATCTCGCCGTGCAGGGCGGCCGACAGCAGCACGAGCAGCGGGCGGAGCTGCTTGCCCCGGTTGCCGAGGATGTAGTCGCTGATCGAGCCGACATAGGCGTTGTCGCTATGCAGGATCGACGCGATGTACCGCTCGTAGCTGCGTATCCGGTCGGCTATGGGGGCCTGGATTTGTTCCAGCGTGATCTTCGGTGCGTTTTCCATGACATGCAAATATCTGAGATTTTTTTGAAACGGCCAACTTTGCCGCGCTTTTTGAGAGGCTTCCGCCGGACCGGCGGCGACAGAAAGTTCCGCGGTTTCGCAGGTCCGGAGGCGACTCGGTGCTGACCGTCCGGGAGCCGTTGTCGGCTCGATAGCCGGATTGCGATGCGAATTGTGCTCATGGTCAATGTATTGTGTGCGGCGACATGTCGGAGCGAAGCAAGCCGAACACCTTTCCGGAATTGATTAAATGTTGATAACTGCGCAGCCGCAGCGTCGGAAAAACCGAAAAAATGTGCTAAACTTGCAGGATTAACATGGGAAAATCTGCGCCGATATGGCCTCTGCGATCTACTATCTGCTTCTGTCGCTCTTCACGGTGATCTGTTTCGTCCCGTTCGCCGTTCTTTTTGCGCTGACCGTTTTTTTCGATAAGGAACGGGTGGCGCTGCATTGGGCGTCGCGCGTCTGGTCGTACGGGATCTTCCGGTTGTGCCCGCTATGGAAGCTGCGGGTCGAAGGCCGGGAGAAGATCGATCGGAGCCGTCCGTGGGTCATCGTGACGAATCATCAGTCGATGCTCGACATTCCGCTGATGTACGTGCTGCCGCTCAACTTCAAGTGGGTGTCGAAAAAAGAGGTGCAGAAGATGCCGATCTTCGGCTGGGTGCTGTGGATGCACGGCGATATCCCGGTCGAACGCGGATCGCGCCGCAGCGCCAAGCGGATGATGGAACGCTGCGTCGAGCGCCTGTCGAGAGGTACTTCGGTCATCGTGTTCCCGGAAGGGACGCGGACGCGGACCGGCGAGATCGGCCGCTTCAAGGACGGGGCTTTTCTGGTGGCGAAGAGTGCGGGCGTCGGCATACAGCCTGTCGTGATCGACGGCACGTGGAGCCTGATGAAAGGCTGGCGCGTGCGGATGCCGCACACCTTCCGCGTGCGGGTGCTCGATCCGATTCCGCCCGAGCGGGTCGCTTCCTCGGAAGCCCGGGAGCTGGCCGGACGGACCGAAGCGTTGATGAAGGAGGCGCACGGACGGATGCTTTCCGAAGGGAAATAGAATATTTTGAGGAATCGTCATAACGCGGGAAGGTCCCGCATCCGAAGAAAGGAACGAACATGAACGCAGCAGCAGACTACGGCGACGAGCATATCCGGACGCTCGACTGGAAGGAGCATATCCGCCGGCGCCCGGGCATGTATATCGGGAAGCTCGGCGACGGCACGTCGGCCGACGACGGCATATACATCCTGATCAAAGAGGTGCTTGACAACTCGATAGACGAGTATATGATGGGTTTCGGCAAGACGATCGACGTCACGGTCGGGGACGACGGCCGCGTGTCGGTGCGCGACTACGGGCGCGGCATTCCGCTCGGCAAGCTCGTGGACGTCGCCTCGAAGATGAACACCGGAGCCAAGTACGATTCGAAGGCTTTCAAGAAATCCGTCGGCCTGAACGGCGTCGGTATCAAGGCCGTCAACGCGCTGTCGAGCAAGTTCACGATCCGCAGCGTCCGCGACGGCGAGGCGCGCACCGTGCGTTTCGAGGCAGGCGAGGAGATATCGGACACGTCCGAGAGCGGCGTCGGCGACCGCAACGGCACGAGCGTGTCGTTCGTGGCCGACCGGAGCGTATTCGGCGAGTATGCCTACCACATGGAGTACGTCGAGACGATGATCCGCAACTACACCTATCTGAACGCCGGGCTGACGATCCGCGTCAACGGGCAGGCTTTCGTGTCACGCAACGGCCTGCTGGACCTGCTCAACGAGAATCTGGGCGAGGAGCCGCTCTATCCGCCGATTCACCTGACGGGGACCGATATCGAGGTGGCGATCACGCACGGGCACGGCTACGGCGAGACGTACTATTCGTTCGTCAACGGACAGCACACGACGCAGGGCGGGACGCATCAGGCCGCGTTCCGGGAAGCGATTGCCAAGACGATCAAGGAGTTCTACCGTAAGGATTTCGATGCGGCGGACATCCGCACGTCGGTCATCGCGGCAATCAGCGTCAAGGTCGAGGAACCGATGTTCGAATCGCAGACCAAGACGAAACTTGGATCGAAGGATATGGGACCCGACGGGCCGACGGTGCGCAACTTCGTCGTCGATTTTCTGAAAACCGAGCTCGACAACTATCTGCACAAGCATTCCGAGACGGCCGACGTGCTGCTGCGGAAGATTCAGGAAAGCGAGAAGGAACGCAAGGCGATCTCCGGCATCCAGAAGAAGGCGCGCGAGATGGCCAAGAAGGTGAGCCTCAACAACAAGAAGCTGCGCGACTGCCGTATCCACCTCACCGACAAGAACGAGCGGGCCGAGGAGTCGATGATTTTCATCACCGAGGGGAATTCCGCGAGCGGGTCGATCACCAAGTCGCGCGACGTGAACACGCAGGCCGTGTTCAGCCTGCGCGGCAAGCCGCTCAACAGTTACGGGCTGACCAAGAAGATCGTTTACGAGAACGAGGAGTTCAATCTGCTGCAGGCCGCGCTGAACATCGAAGAGGACATGGACAACCTGCGCTACAACAAGATTATCGTAGCGACGGATGCCGATGTGGACGGAATGCACATCCGGCTGCTGTTGCTGACGTTTTTCCTGCAGTTCTTTCCCGACGTGATCCGCTCGGGACACCTTTATATTTTGCAGACGCCGCTGTTCCGCGTGCGCAATAAAAAGGAGACGCGCTACTGCTATAGCGAGGAGGAGCGCCTGCGGGCCGTGAGCCAACTCGGGCCGAACCCCGAGATCACGCGCTTCAAGGGCCTCGGGGAAATCTCGGCCGACGAGTTCAAGAACTTCATCGGCGAGGATATGCGGCTGGACAAGGTGCGGATGACCAAGGACGATCCGATCTGCGATCTGCTCGAGTTCTACATGGGCAAGAACAGCGCCGAGAGGCAAGGCTTCATCATCGGCAACCTGCGCATCGAGGCCGACTATGTCGAGGATTTGATTTGACGACTTCCAAGAGCAAACGACGAACATGAGCGATAAAGACAACGAAAAGGAACTGTCCGCGAATCCCGAGGACCTCGGATTGCGGGAGCCCGGCGCGGGCGACGACGGCGCAGGCGTTCGGGAGGGAACCGTCGCGGAGAGCGCTGCGCCGGACGACGGCGGGGCGGAGGCTTCGGCTGCGGGCGAGGCGGAGACCGTTGCGGAAGCATCCGAGACGGGCCGTCCGGCCAAGTTCGGCCGGCTGACGGGCGACGGGGCCGACCGGCGAAAGCTGACGGGCATGTACAAGGACTGGTTTCTGGACTATGCTTCGTATGTGATTTTGGAGCGTGCTGTGCCCCACGTCGACGACGGACTGAAGCCGGTGCAACGGCGCATCCTGCACGCGATGCGCAAGCTCGACGACGGACGCTACAACAAGGTCGCCAATATCATCGGCTCGACGATGCAGTACCATCCGCACGGCGACGCTTCGATCGGCGACGCGCTCGTGCAGCTCGGGCAGAAGGATATGCTGATCGACTGTCAAGGCAACTGGGGAAACATCCTGACGGGCGACGGCGCCGCTGCGCCGCGGTACATCGAGGCGCGGCTGTCGAAGTTCGCGCTCGACGTCGTGTTCAATCCGAAGACCACCGAGTGGATGCTCTCTTACGACGGCCGCAATCAGGAGCCCGTGACGCTTCCGGTCAAGTTTCCGCTGCTGCTCGCGCAGGGCGTCGAGGGAATCGCCGTCGGACTGGCGTCGAAAATCCTGCCGCACAATTTCAACGAGCTGATCGACGCGTCGATCGCCTATTTGCGCGGCGAGCCGTTCGAGCTCTATCCCGATTTCCCGTCGGGCGGGCTGTGCGACGTGACGCGGTACAACGACGGATTGCGCGGCGGGGCGGTCAAGGTCCGCGCGCGGATCAACAAGATCGACAAGCGGACGCTCGCGATCACCGAGATACCCTACGGCACGACGACCGAGTCGATCAAGGAATCGATCATCAAAGCCAACGACAAGGGTAAAATCAAGATCAAGAAAGTCGACGACAACACTTCGGATCAGGTCGAGATCATCATCCACGTCAGCAACGACGAGTCGTCGGACCGGACGATCGACGCGCTGTACGCCTTCACCGACTGCGAAGTCTCCATATCGCCGAATTCGTGCGTCATCATGGACGACAAGCCGCACTTCATGGGCGTGCACGAGATTTTGCGCCGCTGCGCCGACCGCACGCGGGAATTGCTGCGCCGCGAGCTGGAAATCCGGCTCGAGGAGTTGGAGCAGGACTGGCATATGTCGTCTCTGGAAAAGATTTTCATCGAGAACAAGATTTACCAGCGCATGGAGGAGGCGACTTCGCGCGAGGCGGCCTATGCCGCCGTCGACGAGGGACTGAAGCCTTTCGCGCATCTGCTGCGCCGCGAGATCACGCTCGACGACGTCGTGAAGCTGACCGAGCTGCGCATGATCCGCATTTCGCGCTACGACTCCTTCAAGGCCGACGAGCATGTGAAGAGCGTCGAGCAGGAGATCGCGCAGGTGAAACGGCATTTGGCGACACTGACCGATTTCACGATCGCCTACTTCCGCCGGATCAAGGAAAAGTACGGCCGGGGCCGCGAGCGGAGGACCGAGCTGCGCGAGTTCGATTCGATCGAAGCGACGAAGGTCGTCGTAGCGAACGCCAAGCTGTACGTCGACCGGGCCGAGGGCTTTTTCGGTATCGGGCCGGCCATGCGCAAGGACGAGTTCGTATGCGACTGTTCGGACATCGACGACGTGATCGTCGTGACCAAGGAGGGCAAGTACGTCATTACGAAAGTGAGCGAAAAGGCGTTCTTTGCGAAGAACATCTACTATATAGGCATTTTCAAGCGCAACGATGAGCGGACGATTTATAACGTGCTCTACCGTGACGGCCGCGGCGGCCCGCTGATGATGAAGCGCTGTGCGATCAAGGGCATTACGCGCGACCGCGAGTACGACCTGACCAAAGGCACGCCGCGCAGCGAGATTCTCTACATGAGCGTCAATCCGAACGGCGAGGCCGAGGTGCTGAAAGTCTACTTCAAGCCGAGACCGAGGCTCAAGAAGCTGATCGTCGACCTGAATTTCGGCGAGCTGACCATCAAGGGCCGGCAGTCGCAGGGCAACCTGTTCACGCGCTATGCGATTCACAAGATCGTGCTCAAGGAGCGCGGCGCGTCGACGCTCGGCGGCATCAGCGTGTGGTACGACGACGAGATCCGGCGGCTCAACACGGACGGCCGGGGCGAGTTGCTGGGCGAGTTCTCGGGCGACGACAGGCTGATCGTGATGACGGGCAAGGGCCTTTACTATACGACGGGCTACGATCTGGGCGTTCACTTCCCGGAGGATACGATCCGCGTCGAGAAGTACGATCCGGGCCGCATATACTCGGTCGTCTATTTCGACGGTGAGCAGAACTACTATTACGTCAAGCGCTTCACGGCCGAGCCGAGCGACCGGATGCAGAGTTTCGTCGACGAGGCGGCCGGAGCGTCGCTCGTGGCGATCAGCGGCGACCGCTATCCCCGGCTGCTGGTCGGCTATGCGGGACACAATGCCGGTCGGCCCGACGATACGATCGACGTGGACGAGTTCATCGGCGTCAAGAGTCACCGGGCCAAAGGCAAGCGCGTGACGACGCTCGAGGTCGGCCGGATCGTCTTTACCGACCCGATCGAGCGGGAACCTCGTCCCGAGGAACCGTCCGGAGAGAACGATCCGGGGAACGGTGCTTCTGGCGAAGGGGCCGGAACGGACACGGCATCGGCCGGCGCTTCCGAAAAGGAGAGCCCGGCGGCGAAAAAGCCCGAGCCCAAGAATTACGTGGCCGGCGATACGGTCGAGTTCGACGTGGCCGGCGAAGAAGAGAAGGGCAACGGGCGACAAATGGAACTGTTTTGAGCGGAGGCTTGCGGGCGACGGCAGACCATCTTTCCGGAAAGGGCTGCCGTTCGACGAATGTTATGCGAGGGCCGTCCGGGCGGCCCGTCGGAGAGGTTTAGGGGCATGCTGATATTTCTGGTAGGATACATGGGGTGCGGCAAGAGCACGATCGGGCGGGCTTTGGCCCGCCGGCTCGGCAAGCCGCTTCTGGATATGGACGCGCTGATCGAGGAGCATTGCGGCAAGCGCGTCGGCGAGATTTTCGAAACGTTCGGCGAAGACGGATTCCGGCGCATGGAGCGCGATACGCTCGCCGAAGTGATTTCGTCCTACGACGATGCGGTGGTCGCGACCGGGGGCGGAACGCCCTGTTTCTTCGACAACATGGAGGCGATGAACCGCGCGGGCCGGACGATCTATTTTCAGATGAGCGCCGAGAAACTGGCGGTCCGTCTGGAGCATGGCCGCGCCAAGCGCCCGCTGCTGCGCGACAAGAGCGAGGACGAGCTGGTCGAATATATCCGCGAGAATATCCGCAAGCGGGAACCGTTCTATTCGCAGGCCCGGCTCGTGATCGGTTGCGACGGCGTGAGCGACGACTATGTGGTGAGCCACGTCGTGTCGTATTTGGAGCATTGCGGGGCCGACGAGACCGCGCGCCGGGACCGCTGATGTCCGGAATATGCGCGGGGCATCGGCTGCCGGATGGCTGCATAAGCTGTGCTGCCGCGCGAAGAAGAGCGAGGGCCGAATAGCGGCACGGTCTGCGGGATAGTTCGGTTTTTCCGGGCTGTCGCAGCGGGGGGGGCCGGAGACCGGCGGCTTCGTCGGCTGGGAACCCGATTCCGGGTCCGGAACTTTGCGCTTACGCTTTGTTTGTTCGGCGCGATAGCGTAACTTTGCACCGTGTTCCGCCGGAGCGCAGGAAATGCCTTGCGGAGCCGATGCCGTAGGACGGAATCCGGAGAAGCATTCGCGGACCCGGCAGGCCGGGCCGGCGGCCGAAGCGCTTCCGGTGCAGATCGGAGCCGCAGGGGCGCTGAAAGGAAAGGATTTGCCGGAGCGGACGGCAGCAGAGACGATCGATATAACGAACATACATAGTCAGGATGATACTATTTTTCAGGAAAGACCGTACCGTGTACGCCGTGCAGGCCGACGCGGCACTTTCTGCCGAGCAGACGGACAGCCTGCGGTGGCTTTTGGGCGGCGCGGATTTGCTCGCGCAACAGACGCTCGACGGAGTTTTCGTCGGTCCCCGGCGCGAGATGATCACGCCTTGGAGCACGAATGCCGTCGAGATCACGCAGAACATGGGATTGCCGGGCATCCGCCGCATCGAGCAGTTCGTCGAGGCGGAAAGCGAAGACGTCCCGTTCGACGCGATGCTGCAGCGCAAGTACCGTACGATCGACCAACAGGTCTTCACGATCAGCAAGAAGCCCGATCCGATCGTCTACATCGACGACATGGCGGCGTACAACCGGCAGGAGGGACTGGCCCTGAGCGACGAGGAAATCGCCTATCTGGAAAGCGTCAGCCGCCGCATCGGGCGCAAGCTGACCGACAGCGAGGTGTTCGGCTTCTCGCAGGTCAACTCGGAGCACTGCCGCCACAAGATATTCAACGGTCAGTTCGTCATCGACGGCGAGGCGATGCCCTCGACGCTGTTCGGTCTGATCAAGCGTACGACCAAGGAGCATCCGGGCCGCGTCGTGTCGGCCTATAAGGACAACTGCGCTTTCCTGCAGGGGCCTGCCGTCGAGCAGTTCTCGCCCGCGGCGCACGACACGTCGGACTACTTCCGAATCGAGGAGTTCGAGAGCGTGATCTCGGTCAAGGCCGAGACGCACAACTTCCCGACGACCGTCGAGCCGTTCAACGGCGCGGCGACGGGTACGGGCGGCGAGATACGCGACCGCATCGCCGGCGGCAAGGGAGCGTTCCCGGTGGCCGGCACGGCCGTTTATATGACCGCTTATCCGCGTCTGGACGGAGGGCGCGAGTGGGAGAAGGCGACCGAGCCGCGCGAGTGGCTCTACCAGACGCCCGAGGACATCCTGATCAAGGCGTCGAACGGGGCTTCCGATTTCGGCAACAAGTTCGGTCAGCCGTTGATCTGCGGTAGTTTGCAGACGTTCGAACATTTCGAGAACGGCAAAAAATACGGCTTCGACAAGGTCATCATGCAGGCCGGCGGCATCGGTTACGGCCGTAAGCGCGACAGCATCAAGGACGAGCCGGAGGCGGGCGATCGCGTCGTGCTGCTCGGAGGCGACAACTACCGCATCGGCATGGGCGGGGGCGCCGTCTCGTCGGTGGCTACCGGCGAGTATGCGGGGGCCATCGAGCTCAATGCCGTGCAGCGATCGAATCCCGAAATGCAGAAGCGGGCCTACAATGCGATCCGCGCCATCTCGGAAGAGGGCGTCAATCCGATCATCTCGATCCACGACCATGGTGCGGGCGGACACTTGAACTGTCTGAGCGAGCTCGTCGAGGCGACGGGCGGCCGGATCGACATGGACAAGCTGCCTATCGGCGACCCGACGCTCAGCGCGAAGGAGATCGTCGGCAACGAGTCGCAGGAACGCATGGGGCTCGTCATCGATGAGAAGAACATAGACAAGCTGCGGCGTATCGCCGAACGCGAGCGGTCGCCGTTCTACGTGATCGGCGAGGCGACGGGCGACATGCAGTTCACCTTCGTCGACAACCGCACGGGCGAGAAGCCGATCGACCTGAAGCTCGAAGACATGTTCGGCAAGGCGCCGCGCACGGTGCTCGCGGATCGGACGGTCGAGGAGCGGTTCGCCGAACCCCGTTATACGGCCGGCAGTCTGAACCGCTACATCGAGAACGTGCTCCAGATGGAGGCCGTTGCCTGCAAGGACTGGCTGACGAACAAGGTCGACCGCTCGGTGACGGGCAAGGTCGCCATGCAGCAGACCGCCGGAGAGGTACAGCTTCCGCTGAACGACTGCGCCGTCGTCGCGCTCGACTATCAGGGTACGCACGGCATCGCCACGGCGCTCGGACATGCGGTGGGCGTCGCGATGGCCGATCCGCGCAGGGGATCGGAGATGGCCATTACCGAGGCGTTGACGAATATCGTCTTCGCCCCGATCGACGGCGGCCTGCGCTCCGTCTCGCTGAGCGCCAACTGGATGTGGCCCTGCAAAAACGAGGGCGAGGACGCGCGGCTCTACGCGGCCGTACAGGCGGCCAGCGACTATGCGGTGGCCCTCGGAATCAACATACCGACCGGTAAGGACTCGCTGTCGATGACGCAGAAGTACCGCGACGGAGAGCTCGTCTACGCGCCGGGAACGGTCATCATCACTTCGGCGGCCGAGGTCTCGGACGTCAAGAAGGCGGTTTCTCCGGCCTTGAAGCACCGTCCGAGCCAGATCGTTTACGTCGACATGAGCCGCTCGCCGTTCGCGCTGGGCGGCAGCAGCTTTTTCCAGAGCCTCGGAGGCGTCGGATCGGAAGTGCCTGCGGTCGAGTCGGCCGACTATTTTGCCCGGGCGTTCGGCGCCGTACAGGGCCTCGTCGGCGACGGGAAGGTGCTCGCCGGGCACGACGTGTCGGCCGGCGGCCTCGTGACGGCGCTGCTCGAGATGACGTTCGCCGACAACCGCAGCGGCATGGATCTGAGCTTTGCCGCGCTCGGCGAGCGCGACGTCATCCGGCTGCTTTTCAGCGAGAAGCCCGCTTTGGTGCTGCAGGTCGAGGACGGCGTGCGGACCTGCGAGGAGCTGAAATTCGCCGGTGTGGATGCCTATGTGATCGGCGACGTGAATTTCGAGCGCCGCTTCCGTTTCGTGCACGACGGTTTGGAAATGGATTTGCTTATCGACGAGCTGCGCGATACGTGGTTCAAGACTTCTTACCTGCTCGACCGCTGTCAGAGCGGGGCGCAGAAGGCGTCGGAGCGCTTTGCCAACTATAAGAATCAGGAGCTCCGTTTCCGCTTCCCGGAGACATTCACCGGCAAGCTGTCGCAATGGGGGCTCGAAACGAGTCGCCGCTGTCCGACGGGCGTCCGCGCGGCGATCATCCGCGAGAAGGGCATCAACGGCGACCGCGAAATGGCGTGGTTCATGTACCTGGCCGGTATGGATGTCAAGGACGTGCACATGACCGACCTGATCGAGGGCCGTGAGACGCTCGAGGACGTGAACATGATCGTCTTCCCCGGAGGATTCTCCAATTCGGACGTGCTCGGGTCGGCCAAGGGGTGGGCCGGAGCGTTCCTCTATAACGAGAAGGCCAAACAGGCGCTCGACCGGTTCTACGCCCGTCCCGACACGTTGTCGCTGGGCGTCTGCAACGGCTGTCAGCTGATGATCGAGCTCGGGCTCGTCACGCCCGATCACGAGCGCAAGCCGCGCATGCTGCACAACGAGAGCCATAAGTTCGAGTCGGCTTTCGTGGGCGTCCGCATCGAGCCGAACGAGTCGGTGATGCTGCGTTCGCTCGCCGGCAGCGAACTGGGCATCTGGGTCGCTCACGGCGAGGGCCGCTTCAGTCTGCCGTACGAAGAGAGTCGCTACCGCATTCCGGTCCGCTACTCTTACGACCGGTATCCGGCCAATCCGAACGGGAGCGACTACAACGCAGCGGCCCTCTGTTCGGAAGACGGTCGCCATCTGGCCATCATGCCTCACTTGGAGCGCGCGATCCGGCCGTGGAACTGGGCCTGTTATCCCGAGGATCGGGCCGGGGACGAGGTGACCCCGTGGATCGAGGCTTTCGTCAGCGCCCGCCGCTGGATCGAGGATAAAACGAAAAAGTAGGATGAACGACGCGCCGATAGGAGTTTTCGACTCGGGGCTGGGCGGACTGACCGTATGGAGCGAGCTGCGCCGCCGTTTGCCCCGCGAGTCGCTGCTGTACTACGGCGACGGCAAGAACTGCCCATACGGGGACAAGACCCGCGAGCAGGTGACCGAGGCCGTCGATTTCGCCATACGAAGGCTCGTCGACCGCGGAGTCAAGCTGATCGTCGTGGCCTGCAATGCCGCGACGGCCATGGCAATCGATCACCTGAGAGCCGCCTATCCGATTCCGTTCGTCGGGCTCGAGCCGGCCGTCAAGCCGGCCGCACTCTCGTCACGTAGCGGCGTGATCGGGATTTTGGCGACGGCGGCTACGTTGCGCGGCAAGCTGTTTCGCGAGACGTCGCGTCGCTACGAGGACCGGGTGCGGATCATCGCCCGAGTCGGCGAGGGTTTCGTCGAACTGGTCGAGCAGAACCGCGAACGGACCGAGGAGGCCTATCGTCGGGTGGAGCGTCTGCTTACGCCGATGATCGAGGCCGGAGCCGACCGGATCGTGCTCGGCTGCACGCACTATCCCTTTCTGAGCGAGGCGATGCACCGCGTGATCGGCGACCGCGACGTCCGTCTGGTCAATCCGGCGGCGGCCGTCGAGCAACGGACCGAGACTCTGCTGTGCGAGGGGGGAATCGAGGCTTCCGGGGGCAGTCGGCCCGTATACGAATTTATGACCAGTGCCGACGAAGCTTACCGGCAGCGGCTGGTCGCCAAGAGCGAGGAAGCGCGGACGATGCGTTTCGAGTAGGCGGGAGAGCTGCGGCGTCGGAGGTCGTCCGGGGCGGAATACGGGGAGGTGGCGGCCGGACGGCGGTGCAGGGCCGTTTCCTGTTTCGGAACGGAGGCCGGGTTCGTTCCGTGCTTCGGCTTCGGAAATTTCCCGAATGCGGGATTCGTACTGCAAGGGAGACAGGGATGCAGGAAACGCGAGATCCGGGGAGAAACCGTCGCTCGATGCGGATCGCAAGCGTCCGGGGCGTTGGCAAGGACGAGGTAAGATACCGGCGAATCGGCGGGAGACCGCCGGACCGAAAAACGTTGTCGTCGGTCGTCGCGCACTGAGACAGATATGAAAACATGAAAAATGACCGCTCCGGGTGGTCGCAGGAATATGGCAACGAAGAAGAAAACGACGGGGGCTTCCCAGCCCGAGGTCAAGGGACTGAGCGACACGAAGCGGTGGATTTACGGCTTCGCGCTGCTGTTTTTCGCGCTGTTCGTCGGCGTGGCCGTCGTGTCGTACTTCATATACTGGCGCGACGATCAGAACGTCGCGCTGTGGAGCCGCGTGCTGGCTGCGGGCGAGCAGCCGGTGATGAATTGGGGCGGCAAGCTCGGCGCGGTGCTTGCCAACTGCATCGTGGGCGACTGGTTCGGGTTGTTCGGGTTCTGCGTTCCGGTCGTGCTGGTGATCCTGTCGCTTCGGATCATGCGCTTCCGGCCGGCCATGCTGCGCAAGTCGGTACGGCTGACGCTGATACTGATGATTCTCGGCTCGCTGACGCTCGGCTACCTGTTCGGCGATAGCTGGACCGTGTTCGGCTCGGGGCTCGGCGGTCAGCAGGGCATCGAAGTGTCGCGCTGGCTCGTGTCGGTGCTCGGGCGCGTCGGAGCCGGGCTGTTGTTGTTGCTGTCGATCATCCTGTATGCGATCTATGTCAACCGCAATACGATCTCGCTGCTCAACCGCGTAGGCAAGGAGATCGTCGATAACGGCAAAAAGGTGGGCGGCGCCGTGACGTCGACGGCTACGGAAATGATCCGGCACGAGCTCAGGGGCGGCAATAAGAAAGTCGCTGCGGGCGCAGCGGCGGAGCCCGCGGAGGGCCTTGCCGAGAATGCGGCGACGGAGCCGGCCGGCAGCGAGGACGACGACGTATTCACCGTGCGCGATGCGTCGGAGCGGAACGACACGCCGTTCTATCCGGGAGAGCTGATCGACGACGACGGCTTTGTGGTGGTCGATCGCTCGGGGCTGTCGCGGCCTCCGATCGTACCGAAGGAGGAGAGCGCTCCGGCCGGCCGCACCGAAATCGATGACGACGGCTTCGTCGTAACGGATCTGACCGTCGAAGAGCCGCCTCGCACCGAGGTCGACGAGGACGGATTCACGATCCAGTATGCCAGCGGGGACGGAGAGGCGCTGCGGGAACCTGCGCGTGAAGCCGTCGATTCCGTACCGGTCGGATGGCGGGATCCTGCCGCTGGGACCGGTCTGGTTACCGGTGCCGCTTTAGAGGCGGCGGGCGGTGCGGTCGGGCAGGAAGCGAGAGCGGCCGAGACGTCTGCCGTTGCGGCTTCCCCGGAAGGCCGGATCGCAGTCGGCATGCCGCAGGCGGGGGCTTCCGTTTCGGAGGACGACCGTTTCGTGGCCAGCGTACCGGGCGACGCGGCGATCGAAGAGCGCGACGATATGGCTGTCGAGCGCCTGCCTCAGGACGAGACGCTCTCGGAGGACGAGATCGAGAGCACGCTGTACGATCCGACGCTCGATCTGTCGTCCTACCAGCGCCCGCCGGTCGAACTGCTTGAGGATCACAGCGTCGAGGTCAGCGTGACGAGCGAGGAGATCGTCGAGAACAAGAACCGGATCAAGGAGACGCTCGAGAACTTCGGCATCCGCATCGAGAAAATCAAGGCAACGATCGGCCCGACCGTGACACTGTACGAGATCGTGCCGTCGCCGGGCGTGCGCATTTCCAAGATCAAGAATCTGGAGGACGACATCGCGCTGAGCTTGTCGGCCCTCGGTATCCGGATCATCGCTCCGATACCGGGCAAGGGGACGATCGGCATCGAGGTGCCGAACAAAGACAAGAAGATCGTGTCGATGTACTCGGTCATCAAGTCGGTGAAGTTTCAGGAGTCGAAGTACGACATTCCGGTCGTGCTGGGCAAGACGATTCAGGACGAGACGTTCGTGATCGATCTGGCCAAGATGCCGCACCTGCTCGTAGCCGGGGCGACCGGACAGGGCAAGTCGGTCGGCCTGAACGCGATCATCACGTCGCTGCTCTACAAAAAGCATCCTTCGGAGCTGAAGCTCGTGCTGGTCGATCCGAAGAAGGTCGAGCTGACGCTCTATTCGAAGCTCGAGCGCCATTTTCTGGCCAAGATGCCGGGCGAGGACGACGCGATCATCACCGATACGCACAAGGTGATCTATACGCTGAACTCGCTCTGCATCGAAATGGACGCCCGCTACAATTTGCTGCGCGCGGCCGAGGTGCGCAAGATTACCGAGTATAACGACAAGTTCATCCATCGCCGGCTGAATCCGCAGAAAGGACACCGCTATTTGCCCTATATCGTCGTGATCATCGACGAGTTCGCCGACCTGATCATGACGGCCGGTCGAGAGATCGAGACGCCGATCGCGCGAATCGCCCAGTTGGCGCGCGCCGTCGGCATTCACCTTGTCATTGCGACGCAGCGCCCGACGACGAACATCATCACCGGCGTCATCAAAGCCAATTTCCCGGCCCGCATTGCGTTCCGCGTCACGTCGATGGTCGACTCGCGCACGATCATCGACCAGCCGGGAGCGAACCAGCTGATCGGTCGCGGCGATATGCTCGTATCGACGGGCAACGATCTGATCCGCGTGCAGTGCGCGTTCGTCGATACGCCCGAGATCGAGCGCATCACCGAGTTCATCGCTTCGCAGCGCGGATATGTAGGAGCCTACGAGCTTCCCGAGTATACGCCCGAGGGCGGAGGCGAGGGAGCCGCCGGCAACAAGACGAACGATCTCTCGCAGCTCGACTCGATGTTCGAGGAAGTGGCCCGCTTCGTCGTGCAGAACCAGCAGGGATCGACTTCGTCTATCCAGCGCCGCTTCTCGATCGGGTATAACCGGGCCGGCCGTATTATGGACCAGCTCGAAATGGCCGGCGTCGTAGGCAAGGCCGAAGGCAGCAAGCCGCGCGAGGTGCTGATCGCCGACATGATGTCGCTCGAAAAGATACTTTCGTCGCTTGAAGACTTGTAGCAGGCGCTTCGCATGGGCCGGGGAATCGATTCGCTGCGGAACGGAGCGGTGTGATGTCTGGGAAGCGGAGCGAGTGGCGGAAGACGGATACGACTGGGGAGATGAAGGCGAGAGACGGACGTCGGTCGAAAGCCGGACGGGAAGAATCGATGAGAGGGCGATGCGCACGAGGATCGGGAAATTTCGGAGACGTTGCTTTTTCTGCGGGTTAAGCGTAAGCCCGACAGATAAGACGTGAGGTTTTTCGAAATAGCCGGGCCGCCGGGTTCCGGCGTTCCGTTCCGCAGCGGTCCTGCCGGTCGCCGGTAAGATAATAAGGATTGTAAAGCGAATGTCGATGATACGAGTATTGTTCTGTACGCTGCTGGCCGCTTGGGCGGTCCTGCCGCTCCGGGTCGACGACCGGGGCCGGGCGCTGGTCCGGAGCCTGTCGGCCAAAATCGCCTCCTACGCTTCCTACGAGGTGTTGTTCACGGCCGATATGGACGGAGAGTTCGACGGCGTGCAGGGGCGTATCGTAGTGAGCGGCGACCGGTACCGCGTCGAGGTGAACGGCTCCGAGCTCTATTGCGACGGCAAGCTCCTCTATACGTTCCGTGCCGACGAGGACGAGGTGACGATCGAGCGTCCCGACCCGGGCGACCGCTCGCTGCTGTCGAATCCCCCTCGCTTTTTCCGCCTCGAAGGCGACGATTTCGAGGTGGCTTACAAAGGCCGGGAAGATGCCGGAGGGCGTAGTCTCGACCGGTTGGAACTGACGCCGAAAAGTCCCGATGCCGGCTATCGCTCGATCGAGATAGGAGTCGATCCGGCGGACGGTATGCCCGTTCAGGTCGTCTATCGCGTGGACGGGGCGGCCGCTCCGCTGCGGATACGGATCGACCGGCTCGTGCCGAACGTGCCGGTGAAGGATTCCGATTTCACATTCGATCCGCAGAAGCATCCGGGCGTTGAGGTGATCGATTTCCGCTGATTCGCCCGTCCGGACGAATCGGTCGTGTGCGGCACGTTTTGTCTTGGCGAATGTCGTACAAGCCGCCTGTTATGTGTTTCTGCCGGATGTTCCGGAAAGGTTCTTTTCGGTTCGGTGCCCGTGTTTTGAAAAGGTACGGACAGGAATCGTCCGTACCCGGAGTCGGGAGGCTGCCGCTTGTTCGTTATCGGATTCCCCGCCGGTTCAACGCCCGGGCGTATGCTTGCGCGTTGCGGTTATGCTCGGCGAGCGATCGCGCGAAGGCATGAGAGCCCGACAGGTCGTCCTTGGCGCAGAAATAGAGATAGTCGTGGTTTTCGTAATCAAGCACGGCATCGATCGCAGCGATCGATGGCATGCAGATCGGCCCGGGCGGCAGACCCGGATGCCGGTAGGTGTTGTAAGGGGAATCGACTTCGAGATGCTTGTTCAGCACCCGCCGGATCGAAAAGTCGCCGAGCGCGAAGCGGACCGTCGGATCGGCCTGAAGCGGCATGCCCCTTTTCAGCCGGTTGATGTAGACGCCCGCCACGCGCGGCATTTCGTCCGTGCGTTTGGTTTCCTCGTAGACGATCGATGCCAGCGTATAAGCTTCGATGCGGTTCAGTCCCGTGCGGGCGAGCTTCCGTTCGCGGCTCTGCCAGAAGCGCTCGTTTTCCCTTTGCATCCGCGACAGAAATTCGTCGGACGAACAATTCCAGTACAGTTCGTAAGTATTCGGAATGAACATCGCCAAGAATGTCTGCGGCGTGTATCCGTATCGGGCGGCGGTCGAGTCGGCGAGCAGCAGTCCGGCTAGCGAAGCCGAGTCGAGTTCGAGCCTGCGCGAGACGCTGCCGGCGAGCCGGTCGAGCGTACGGACATTGTTGAACGTAACCCGTGCGGGCGATTGCAGCCCCGCCTTGAAACGGTTGATGGCTTCGCGGTAGGTCATTCCCTCTTTCAGCGCATAGCGTCCCGGACGGACTGCGCGGTCGAGCCCCATCGCCCGGGCCGTCAGATCGAACCGTCGGAAATCGGGGATCGCCCCGCCGGATCGCAACGAGTCGGCCAGCCGGCCGTAGTCGCTGCCGGTCGGGATCAGCACGACGGCGTCGCGCGCGACGGCCTGTCCGAGGTATAGGCGCACGACGAAAAACGCGCCTGCGATCAGCGCGAGCACGACGGCGCCGGCTGCGTACCAGCCCTTTTTATGCTTCATCCGGGAATAATTTTTGCAAATATAGCGAATTTGTTTAATTTTGTCCCGGGTAAGTCTTATACGACCAGCTCCTGCTGAATCCCCCAGAGTCGGAAGACGGCAAGGGTAGGTGGTTGTAGCGGTGCGATATAAGTAGCTTACCCATTTTTTATTCCGTTTCTCCGCGAGCGTTTTCCCCGGAACCGATTAACAGCCGTTTGACGCGATGATCAAGATATATGCTCAGAATCCCAACGAGAAGGCCGTCGCTCGCGTGGCGGACGTGCTTCGCTCGGACGGGGTGATCGTCTATCCGACCGACAGCGTCTATGCGTTCGGCTGCTCGATCAGGAGTCCGAAGGCCATCGAACGCCTGCGCGCGCTGAGCGGCAAGAAGGGCGACGAATTTTCGATCGTTTGTCCCGATCTGAGCACGATTTCCGCCTACGCGCGAGTGGACAACGCGGTGTTCAAGGTGCTCAAGCGCAATCTGCCGGGACCGTTTACGTTCGTGCTGAACGCGTCGGGCAAGGTCCCCGACAAGTTTCTGGAGAAGCGAAAGACCGTCGGCGTGCGGATTCCCGACCACGCCGTCGCGCTGGCGATCGTCGAGGCGCTCGGGCATCCGCTCGTGACCGCTTCGGTCAAGGATTCGGAGGAGGAGTATACGACCGATCCGTCGCTGATCGAGGAGCGCTACGGCTCGGCGGTGGAGGCGGTGATCGACGGCGGTTACGGTCTCTGCGTGCCGACGACGGTCGTGGATTGCACGGACGAGAGCGATATCGTCGTGTTGAGGGAAGGAATCGGAGAATTAGTCTGACAGGATTATGATGAAGGATATGGAAAGAAGTCTGAGCCGGACGGAATGGCGCGAGGCCGCTACGGGCGGCTTGTATGCCGGATTGGCCTATGCCTTGCTGACGATTGCGGCGCATGCGGGCCGCTCGATGCCGGGTCTCGTGACGATTCTCAACGCGGTGAGCTTTTTCTCGTTCGCCGGATTTCTCTATTTTTACGCCCGGCGCATGGCCGCCTATGCGGGCGGCGACGGGTTTTCCTACGGGCGGAGCCTGCTTTTCGTACTGAAGATGTCGCTTTTCGCGGGCGTTCTGGCCGGTGTCGGCCAGTTCGTTCTGGTCAACTGGATCGATCCCGAGGGATTCCGCGAGCAGTTCGATCTGATGGTCGCCAATATGGCGGGCGGCGGTATGGGCGAGAAAGAGGCCGAAATGGCCGGGTCGCTCGGACTCAAACTGATGCGCAATCCGCTGTTCGCGGTGTTCAGCGGGATTTTCAGCATGTTGATTTACGGCGGCCTGCTCGGTTTGTTGATCTCGATTTTTGTCCGGCGTCCTGCCGATCCGTTCGGAGGCGGAACGTCTGCCGAATAGCGAGGGTACGGGTCGTCCGGACGAAAAAGCCGTCGGCCCGTTTCGGAGGCGGCATCCGGCGCCGAATGTGTAAGTAACGATAGCGAACAATGGAAGACAACAGCCGAATCAACATATCCGTCGTGGTTCCTCTTTATAACGAAGAGGAGTCGCTTGCCGAGCTGCACGAGTGGATCGTGCGCGTCATGGGCGAGAACGGTTTTTCGTACGAGATCGTGTTCGTCGACGACGGCAGCAGCGACGGATCGTGGGAAGCGGTCTGCCGGCTGAAGGTCCGCGATCCGCATGTGCGGGGCATCCGGTTTCGCCGCAACTACGGCAAGTCGGCCGCGCTCTACTGCGGTTTCGAGGCCGCCCGGGGGGAAGTCGTGATTACGATGGACGCCGATTTGCAGGATTCGCCCGATGAGATTCCGGAGCTCTACCGGATGGTCGCCGAGCAGGGATACGATCTGGTCAGCGGGTGGAAGAAGAAGCGGTACGATCCGCTGGGCAAGACGCTGCCGAGCAAATTTTTCAATGCGACGGCCCGTCTGGCGTCGGGCATCCGGCTGCACGACTTCAACTGCGGCCTGAAGGCATACCGGCGGAAGGTCGTCAAAAGCATCGAGGTATACGGCGAGATGCACCGTTTCATACCGGTACTGGCCAAGCAGGCCGGTTTCCGGCGGATCGGCGAGAAGGTCGTCCGTCATCGGGTCCGCAAGTACGGGGTTTCCAAGTTCGGTTGGGAGCGGATGATCAAGGGGTATCTGGATCTGATTACCGTCATGTTCATGACCCGTTTCGGCAAGAGCCCGATGTATTTTTTCGGCGGTTTGGGCACGCTGATGTTTCTGCTGGGAGGCGCTACGGCCGTTTATCTGATCGCCGAGAAACTGTACAAGCAGGCTCACGGCCTGCTCGTGCGGGGCGTGACGGATCAGCCGCTGTTCTATATTGCGCTGGCGGCGGCGCTCGCCGGCGTACAGTTCTTTCTGGCCGGTTTCCTCGGAGAGTTGATCGGCCGCAGCTCGGGCGACCGGAACCGCTACCTGATCGACGAGCGGATCTGATCGGCGGTCGGAAAGCCGGTGCCCGAACCGGGCCGGAATGAGGCTCGCCCGCATGCCGGCAGGTATTCTGCGGAGGTTCACGGCCATAGAGTACGGAAGGCGACCGAGCGGATGTTGCCGGGGCCTGCCGGGGAAAGAACGGGCGATTGGGTGGGAAATTTTCGCGGTGTGTCCGCGGAAATAGTATAATGTAATGTTTCGGGGGGCGTCCCCCGTTTTGATTGACTTGATTATGATACAGCGCATTCAGACCGTATATCTGTTTTTGTCGGCCTTGTTTACGGCCCTGTTGCTTTTTTTGCCGTTGGCCGTCGGGGTAACCGTTTCCGGCGGTCCGGTCCGGGCTACGCTTTGGGGCTGGACCGACCCTGCCTCGGCAGACTCGCTGAGCTCCGGGGCCGTCCATTGGATCGCGGGGGGCTTGTCGGTGCTCGTGCTCGCGCTCGCTCTGGTCACGATCTTTGGGTTTCGGAACCGTCCGTTGCAAAAAAAACTGTGCATCGTGCAGGTCGTTCTGTTGCTTGTCGTCTGCGGACTGCTGGGCTGGTGCCTGGGCAGCTTTGCCGCTCCGCTTTCCGCATGGAGCCTTTCCGCCGCCTCGGTCTTTCCCGTCGTATCGCTGATCCTGACACTGCTGGCTATGCGAGGGATTTCCAAGGACGAGCGGTTGGTCCGTTCGCTCGACCGGATTCGGTAATTTCCAAGAGAGCGCCCGACCGGTTTTTTCGTCCCGGTTGTGCTTGTCGGCGATCTTCTTGCGTCCCGAGGGCCGGGACCGTTCGGGTTTGTGTGCGTTGCTTGGGGACCGGTGCGGCTATGCGGCTCCGATTGTCTTGAGAAAATGCGCTGGCCTATGGTCGATTCGGTTTTCGGTCAGTTGTCCGAAGGCGGGAAATAAACCGGGATCATATAGTAGCAATGGGCGGGTTCTTTTGCAGCGGTATCCGGTTCCGTTAAGTTGACATACGGCTTACATCGATCGATCATGCCCGGTTCCCACCTTGGCATGCTTCGGACGACGCGCAGCGCTTCTCGGTCGCATTCGGGGGATAATGAGACCACAACTTCGGGTCGGACGACGTTTCCTTTTTTATCTATAACGCATTTGATCAAAGTCACTCCCCGGATATTTTCCTGCTCGGCTTTGCTCGGATAACGGGTGTTTCGGCGGATGAAAGCCGTCAGGCTGTCGTACCCTCCCGGGAAAGAGGGCATGGATGGGGTGCATAGTAGACGGTGTCTTCCTTGGGTTTTTCAAAGTCGAAAGCCGGAAAATCCTCTATTCCAATAATAATATTGGGTCCGTAGCCTTCCCTTCGTCGTTTTCATCCGCGCGGACAATGGCTTTTTTCTTCGTAGCCGGAGAATTCCCGCTCGCGGTCGTCCGGTCGTTTCCGTTTGTGGATTCCGGCGTCGATCGGGTTCCTATACGGTTCGGGTGTCCGCCGTTTCGGCAGGTCGTGAGCAGGGCCAATGCGATGAAAGCTGGCAGGATTCTGCCGGTAATTGCGGCGCGTAGGTCGTGTCGTTTCATGGTTTGCGGATTACGGTCGTCGGCCGGTCGATACCGGACGGACTAAACGGAAGAAAGCGGGCATTCCGTCAGTTCGCTACGGTGAGAACGTCTCCATGCCATGTATTGCCAAAACGCCCAAGCGCGAATCGCCGCTGTGGCCGGCCGGTATCCGCGCTTCGGCGTCTTGTCTTACAGTTCCCTGATCCAGATATTGCGGAAACGGACCGGGTTCAGGTGGTCCTGCAGCACGATCGGGCCGCGACCGTGGGCGACCGTTTTCGGGAAGCCGATGAATTCCGTCGTGCCGAGGATCAGCGTGTTGTTCTGGATCAGCACGCCGTTGTGCAGCACGGTGATCCGTCCGTGAGAGTGCAGCGTACCGTCGTCCTTGAACCGGGGCGCCGTGTAGATGATGTCGTAGGTGTTCCATTTGCCCGGTTTCTGGCAGGCGTTGACCAGCGGGGCCGACTGCTTGTAGATGCTGCCGGCCTGGCCGTTGGCGTATGTCTCGTTGCCGTAGTTGTCGAGTATCTGCACTTCGTAGCGACCCTGCATGAAGACTCCGCTGTTGCCCCGGCCCTGACTTTCGCCGACGATCTCCGTCGGCGCGCTCCATTCGAGGTGCAGCTGATAGTCGCCGAAATCGCGGCGAGTCTGGATGCTGCCCGAGTTCGGGATGACGGTCATAACGCCGTCCTCGACGCTCCATGCGACGGGTTTCCCATCGCAGCCGATCCACTCGGGCGCGTCGTCGGCGTCCAGTCCCAGCAGGACGACGGCGTCGGAGGGAGGCGGTACGGCCCGGTCCATATCGGCCGGCGTGACGATCCGGGGCTGAGGCTCCCAGAATTCGGACATGTCGTGGGTCATCGGCGCGGGATCCGGATATTTCTTTCCGGTCTGCGCGAAAGAGGCCGTCGAAACGGCGACGCACAAGGCGATGCAAAGCGGGTTCTTTCCGTTCATGGCTTAGTAGTTTGGCGATTGGACAGGTTTTTGGCCGGCGCGGGCGTTCGCCGCGCGTACGGCATGCCCAAGATAGTCGAAAAAGTTCGGATTTCCTATTTTCGGACAGAGAATTGGGAGGCCGGTTATCGTTTCGCGCGCATTTCTGCTTCGGGATGCGCCCTTACGGTCGTTGGCTTCGTTCCGTGCTTTGCCGTGCGGACCGTCCCGGAAGCCGGTTTGCAGCCGATCCGTTATGGAGCGGTTCGCGAGAACCGGGTATGTTCTTTTCATCCGCGGCATTTTCCCGAAGCCGGGCGACGAATCGCGCGTATGACGATCCGTTTGATCCGAGCGGCTGCCGTACGATGTACCGTGACCGTCTGGAATTTCCTCGGTCGGTCCGTCGTACCGGTCTATTCGGAAGGGAATATCGGTCTGAGCGTCAGTACGGTCCGGTCGTGCAAGCGGAACCGCTCTTCGTTGGCCGGGTGGGTGTAGATCAGCTTCAGGGCGAGGGTCAGCGTATCGCTCAGCGTCGGATAGATCCTCAGTCCGATCTCGCCCCGCAGCAGGTTGTCGTAATAGTCGTCCTTCCCGAAGCGGACGACCGGAGTCGTGATCTCGTAGTCCGTCCCGGCCACGGCCGTCGTCGAGTCGGGCATCACGGCGAAATTCACCGTGTCGCTGTCGTAGACGAAGTTCCGGGCGCGAAAGACCAGCACGACCGTATCGACCGGTTCCGGCTCCCGTGTATCGACGGAAAATGTCTGCTTGGCGAGCGGGAACCAATATACGTCGGAATAGAATTGCGAGCCGTCGTCCTCTTTCAGGCATCCGGCCAGCGGTGCGCACAGCAGAAGCAGTCCGTATAACAGTCGTGTTCTTTTTTTCATCGGTCGTCGGTTTGCCGTGTGGCGGACCCGGCCTTCGCCCGTCGTCGTGCGATCGGCTTTCTGCCCGTTCCGGAGCGTTCGGCCGGGATCGCCGGGGCAGCGGGAAGGGACTCTCCCGTCTCCTTGCCCGGCAGCCGCGGGCCGGTTTCGGAATCAAAGTTACTAGTATTTTCCGAATAATTCAGCGGACGGTCCGATTTTGTAAAAATATCCGTACCGGGCGGCACGGCCTGCGAAACGGAACACCTGCGCAAGAAAATGGTCCGTTCACGATAGGAAATCGGACGGGAAAAGCGTAATATTGTAAAAAGAAACGGATTTTGTCTCGGAGAAATACCCGTACCTCTGAAAACGAGGCGGGAACGGACCGGTTGGTTGGTCTTTCTCGATTAGGTAAGTTGGGTTAAGTTAGGTTGGGTCCGGCGTATGTCTCATATGCCGGGCCTTTTGCCGCGTTCTTCGGCTCGCATGGAAATCGGGCCCGGACGATGTAAACGATGAAAACGATGAGCAGAAAACGCATGGCGATATATGCGACGGGATGCCTCTGCTGCCTTTCGCTTGCAGGGACGTCCTGCGCGACGGGCGAGGAGCCGGTCTACGACAACCCGCTGAGAACGTCGGCCGGCGACACGGTGCGCTTGGCCGATCCTTTCGTTTACGAAAGCGATGGACTTTATTACATGACGGGTACGACCGCCTCGGCCGAGGCATCGGGGTTCGACTACTATGTATCGTCCGATCTGGTTGCATGGGAGTACGGCGGTCCCCTGTTCCGCAAGTCCCCGGCCCATTTCGGCGCCGGAGCTTTCTGGGCTCCGGAGGTCGAGCGTTACGAGGGCCGCTTCTATATGACATACAGTTGTCTGGAACCCGAGCGCGGCGTGCTGCTTTCGTGTCTGGCTGTCAGCGACCGGCCGGAGGGACCGTTCGAGGAGCTCTACACGCCCTGGTTCGATCTGGGTTTTTCGGCGATCGACTGCGACATTTTCGTCGACGACGATCCGCAGCATACGCCCTACCTCTATTTCAGCAAGAACGGAAACCGCGACGGGTACGCTTTCGGCGAGAACTGGGTCGTAAGGCTGAAGGAAGACCTCTCCGGATTCGACGGGGAGCCTCGCCTCGTTTCGCGGGCCTCTCAGCCGTGGGAGCTCGTGAACCGGGAGCGGAACCGCTGCAACGAGGGAGCTTTTGTTTTCAAGCGCGCCGGAGTTTACTATATGACCTATTCGGCCAACGACACGGGCTATTCGGATTACGGGGTCGGCGTTGCTACCGCTCCGCATCCGCTCGGTCCGTGGACCAAAAGCGAGGACAATCCGCTGATGACGACCGACCTCGCGCGCGGAGTCTCCTCGCCGGGACACGGCTGCGTCGTCGATCTGCCGGACGGGGAGTCGTATTTCTTTTACCACCGGCATGCCGATCCGCATGGCAGTAAGCCGTCGTTCGACCGGGTCGTGTGCATGGACCGCCTCTTTTTTGACGGGGACGGGGCGCTACGGACCGACGGCCCCTCGTCCGAGCCTCGGCGGAAACCCGGGCTTCATCGAGAAGACGGTTCCCTACCGGAATGAACCTAACCAAAACCCTGTTATAAGATGATAAGAAAGAAATGGCTTGCGGTTGTCGCCCTGTTCGGCGGCTCCCTGTGCGCTCAGAATCCGATCGTGCCGCCCGGCGTGTTCGCCGCCGATCCGGAAGGACACCAATGGAAGGACGGAAGGCTCTATCTTTATGTTTCGAGAGACGAAAGCCCCGACTTCTATTGCTCGTGGAGATACGATCTGCTGTCGACGGACGACCTGAAGAACTGGACGATCCATCGCGACGCCTTCGCATCGAAAGGGCCGAACGACGAAGTGCCTTACAGCGACGGCGAGCTGTACGCGTCGGACGCCGCTTACAAGGACGGCAAGTACTACCTCTATTACAGTATGCGCGATGCGATCGACGAGGGCGTGGCCGTGGCCGACGCTCCGGCCGGTCCGTTCCGTGACGGCCGACCCATTGAGGGAATCTCTCAGATCGACCCGGCCGTTTTCATCGACGACGACGGGCAGGCTTATCTCTATTGGGGACAGTTCTCGGCCAAGGGCGCCAAGCTGAAGGACAATATGCTCGAGGTCGACACGACGACGATCGTCGACGGGCTCGTGACCGAACAGGAGCACTTCTTCCACGAGGGCAGCAGCATGCGCAAGCGCAACGGAATCTACTACATGGTCTATTCCCATCTGCGCAAGGGGCGTCCGACTTGCATCGGATACGCGACGTCGCGCTCGCCCCTCGGTCCGTTCGAGTACGGCGGGGTGATCGTCGACAATGCGGGCTGCGATCCCGAGTCGTGGAACAATCACGGCTCGATCTGCGAGTTCGACGGCCGGTGGTACGTGCTGTATCACCGGACGACGAACGGAACCCGCTCGCTGCGGAAAGTTTGCATCGAGCCGATCGAGTTCAACGAGGACGGGAGCATCGACGAGGTGGAGATGACCTCGCAGGGCGCGGGCGATCCGCTCGACGCGTTCGCGGAGGTCGAGGCGAGGCGCGCCTGCCTATTGTGGGGCAATACGCGTGTCCGTACCTGTGCTGCCGACCGGGAGGAACTGGGCGGTATCCGCAACGAGGATTACGCTATGTTCAAGTATCTCGATTTCGGGGACGGGGCCGACACGTTCAGCGTGACGGTGACTCCGCATGCCGGCGGACGGATCGAAGTGCTGACCGACAATTTGTGGAGCGCTCCGGTCGGGACGGTCGAAGTGCCTACCGCCGAGGGCGCGTCTCGCAGCGTGACGCTGACGGTTCCGGTCCGTCCGGTCGACGGAGTACGCTCGGTAACTCTCCGCTTTCTGGGCGATAAGGAGGCCGGGGAGCTTTTCACGGTCGATTCGTTCCGGTTCGGGAAAAAGCGCTGAGCGGATTTTCGGATATTCCGATCGTTATGGCGGGAAAGGGCTTCGGGCTTTTTCCCGCTTTTTGGTTGCAAAACTCTTTTGCCGGACTCGGACGCTGAGCGGCCGGCATTTATCGGGCAGGCGTTATCCGTTTGCAGACGAAAGGTTTTGTCGTTGCCGATAGCTTCCCTGCTGTTCGGTCGCCATGTCCGGCCCGGCGCTGTGACGGGACAGAATGCGGCATCGGACGGATCCGTGCCGCAGGCTTCGCTGAACATGGGACCGATTCTCGGCCGTATGCGGAAACCGTCGTTGTCGTTCCGATTCCTTCGGGTTCTTCGGCCGATCGCTTGTTCGGAGCGAAAGGGAAACGACCGGCGATCGGAGTTTCCCTCCGATCGTTTCGTTCGATTTCCCTGTATCCGACCGGCCGAAGGGAATCGTTCCGGGGGGCTATGTCGGCTGCTTGCAGAAAACAGGGGGAGCGATGGTTATGCCGAATGAAAAAGCGGATACCTCGAAAGAGGTATCCGCTTTTGGGGGATTGCGTCGGGCTTCGGGCCCGGGCCGGATCGTTATTCGGCGTAATCGACGCTTTCGATCACGACGGGACCGAACAATCCTGCCTTTTGCAGCGGAGAGTCGGCTTTCCACGAGTTGATCGCCGCCCATGTCGTGCGTTTGGCTTCCGGCAGATTCAGGTCGCCGATCAGGCGGTTGAGCCATGTGTTGACCACCTCGATCTCGACCTCGTTGTCGCCGGCCTTCACCAGATCGGTGATGTCGAGCGTGTAAGGCGCCGTCCACAGGCCGCCGGCATCCTGACCGTTCACCTTGACGCGCGCCATGGCGACGAAATCGCCCAAGTCGATCAGAATGTGGTTGCCGTCCGGAGCCGCGTCGAGCTTGAACGAGCTCTTGTAGACGGCCGTGCCCGAGTAGTATTTGATCAGGTCGTTGGAGTTCGTCGTCCAGTCGGTCAGCGCTTCGAATACGACGGGTTCCTTCGGGCCGCGTACCTTGTCGAGGAAGTCGACGGTCCACGGGCCGTCGAGCCGGGCGATCTGTACCGGCGTCGGGTAGTTGGCCTCCACGCCGCCGTCCGACGGCTGTCCCGCCGCGTCGAAGAACACGACGAAGGCGCTCTCATACGGCGCGAGCTTCATCGGCACGGCTGTCGCGCCTTCCTTCTGCTCGAAGGCGGGCAGCTTGCGGATTTCGCCTGTCGCGGCGCTCCACAGTTCGGGCTGCTTGCCGGTCACGCGGAACTCGGGCGTCACCTCGATCGTCCGGTCGCTCTGGTTCGAAACGAAGTAGATGTCGCCGTTCTCGAGCGTACGGTGACCGTAATGTACGGGAGCTCCGTCCGGAATCCGGCAGTCGGGGATGCAGTCGATCAGCGCAAAGGCTTCTTCCATCGTCATGCCGTTGAGGATCATGCCCTTGCCGACTTTCCGCGACTTGACGTTCACGCCGTCCACATCGCCCCAGATTTCAGCGGCCATCTGCCGGACTTGCTCGTCGGCCTCGGGCTGGTTCTGCAGGCTCGGCGAGCGGCTGGGCTGCGGTCCCATCACCACGGCTCCCTGCTCGATCAGCTGCTTGATCTTCGCGAGCAGTTCGGGACGCATCGTTTCGAGTTGCGGAAGCACCAGTATGCGGTATTGCGTACCGTGCGGCAGCGTGATCTTGCCGTCCTGTACGGTCATGTATTTCTCGATCACCTCGGCGTTCATGTAGTCGAACTGGTAGCCTGCGGGCAGAGCCGGATCGGTCACGCCCGTCATCTTCGGGGCGTCCTCGCCGATGAAGTAAGCCGCATCGGCCACGTTCAGCCCCTGCTGGAGCATGAAGTTCACTCGCTTGAGGTATGCCGTGAAGACATCCATCTGAGAGAACCATGTGTTGTGACGGTTGAATTCGTTGCTGAACCACGCGTTGATACCCGGTTCGCGGTCGTCGGGCTGCGAGATGTAGACGTGCAGCAGCGTGTTGTTGATGCCTTCGGCGAAGAAGCGGTCGCTACGCTGCTTCATCATGCGCGGATAGCGGGTGAACGGAGCGGCTGCGGCCGTATTCGATTCGGCCGAAATCTTACGCTTGCCGTAGATATGTCCGCACGACGAGGCGGCGCGGTTCTCGATGTCGCCCAGCTCGCCCTCGCTCCAGAACTCGCCTCCGATTTCGTCGGACTGGCCGCCGTACATCAGGAATTCGCCGGGGAAGCCCCAGTGCCCGTAGTTTTCGAGCCATGTATGCAGTCCGTGCTCGTGACTGACGTCGCGCAGACCGCCCACGTAATCATAGGCCACCTTATCGGCCACCATACGGCGCACATCCCACAGGAAGCGGTCCGACGCTTCTTGACTGCCGACCACCACGCCCTCGTAAACGGGCAGATAAGGCGTCGGGTCGTAGCCGTAGCGGGTTTTGAACTCTTCGATCATGCCGTCGGTGAAGTTCTGTCCGCCGGTCTCGTAGCTGTCCTGAACGACTACGCGGAACGTCTTGCGGTCCTCGGCCGGAATGCGGCGCAGAATTTCGCCCATATGGGCATCGAAATGGGCGGCGGCATGCTCGCGGCTCATCTTGTCGATTTCGAAGCCGGTAGCCTCGGGCGAAGCCGGAGAGTTCGTCGTGCCGGTCGGCGTCATACCCATGCGCAAGATGACCCATTCGCCTTCGGGTGCGTCCCACGTCAGCGTTCCGTCCTCGGCCATGTACTGCGAAATATCCTGCACGCTGGCCGGATCGACGACGGTCGCCGGGTCGTCCACGACAGGCTGTGCCGGCCACTGATAGTCTTTCCAGTAAGGCAGCGGGGTCGGGTGCATCTTGGCCAGCGATTTTTCTTTATAGCGCTCGACGCGCGGAGCTTCCGACAGGGTCACCTCGGCCAGTCCGGCGCTGCCGGTCGCTTCGGTGAGAACGAGACGGAAATCGGTGCCGGTCGTCGCAGGGATCGAGACGATCACCGGAGCGTACGGGTCGAATCCGACGTTCAGCGCGGTATTCAGCCGGTCCAGCGTGAATCGGGAGAGCGTGCGGTAAGCGTCGTTCTCCTTGACCTGCAGTTCGCCCTGCATCGACATCGAACGTTCGGCGGGGCGTACGGTCAGGCTGCGCGCCGTGAACGGGGTCTCGGCTTTCAGGTCGATCGTGAGCCGGCCGTCCTTCGGCAAGTCGACGCTTGTTTTCGGGTCGCCGTCGATTACCTTGGCGATGCCTGCGACCTGAGGAGCCGATACGACCGATGCGTTCGACGCGTTCAGCGTAACTCCGTCGCCTTTCGGCGCGGGATATGCGATCACTCGGACGTCCTGAAACTGATCGACCGGCTTATCGAGTTTGAGGCTGACCTTCTGGGGACCTTTTACTCGGGTTTCCGACGAGGCCAGATAGCGCATCGCCTGTTCGGGTTTTACCCACGGGCCTCCCGACTGGCTCCAGCCGGGGGAGTTGAATATGCCGATCTCGATGTCCAGTTCGGTCGCTTTTTTCAGTGCGGTGTGGAGAACGTCCCACCATTCGTCACTGAGCATCTTGACGTTGCCGTAAGGTACGTCGTCCTGACCGATGTTGCCGATGAACGCCCGGTTGATACCGGCCTTTTTCATCGACTCGAGGTCCTTGACGACGCCCTCCTTCGAGATGTTGTTCGATATCCAGTACCAGTAAACGCTCGTCTGGATCGAGTCGGGCGGAGTGACGAATCCCGAAGCCAGCGCTTCGCGGGATACGTAGCCCGGGCTTGCCGCCTTGTCGGTACAGCAGGAGGTCAGCGCGGCTCCCGCCAGTGCGCAAAGCGAAAGTTTTGCGATTTTCTTCATGGGTCTTTAAATGGTATTTAGGTGGTGTTTTGGTTTCGCTGCTCGTGGGGCTCGCATGCGTCTGCCGCCGAAACGCACTCCGGCCACCGAAAGCCGGTGGCGCGCGGGTTACGCATTGTCCCGAGTGTAAAAATAAGCATTTTAGTCCGCTCGAACAAGCTTTGCCGGCGATTCGCTGCCGTTTTTCGCAACTATTTTTCTTCGGCAAGGGCGTTTTTTCTGTCCCCGAGCCGGGCGATACGGACGATACGGCCGGCTCGGGCGGGTGCCCGGCCGGCCGGGCCGTTTATCGGAGAAGCGTTGTCTTCGGGAGTTACAGCGTGGAGTAGACGAAGTTGAAGCGTCCGCCGGGAGCGGTGTCGCCGTTGACGTAGAAGTCCATGATGTTGCCGTTCTCCTGCATGTTGTCGTTCCACTTGAACTCGATATCGACCTGATCGTCTGTCAGCCCGAGAATACTCCGGGCGATCGCCAGCTCGAGCTTGTCGCCGCTGACGGCCATGGCCGCTTCTCCGGCTTTCTCCCATTCCCAGCGTCCGCCGACGTTGCGCTCGACGATCGCCTTGCGTCCGTCCGGCGACAGACGGTTGACGATCACGTCGTATCCGTTCCAGCCCGTCGAGCGGTCGCGGTCCGTGTCGATCAGCAGCATCATCCAGTTGCGGTCGGTGCTGGGCGTGAGCCGGTCGGCCGTCTCGACGTAGAAATAGAGGTTATTGTCATCGCGCGCCACTTTCGCTCCGACGATGTCGTTGCGGCCCGTGTTGTTCACGTAATATTCGCTGTATCGGCCCCGGTGGTCGCGGTGCATCGTGTTGCCCCGGTAATGACGGTAATAGGGCGCCACGTCGTTCCAGCCGTCGGCGCGGCCGATGCGGATCGTTTTCGGAGCCGAGGGCTTTTCCGGTGCGTCCATGCCTTTGAATTTCCGGACTTTGTCGACGAGTTGCAGATAGTATACGTCGCCTCGGTCACCCCAGCCGGCATTGGGCTCGATGTCGCGGCTGCAGTTCCAGTTGTACTGATCGACGAACGAGAACGGATCGCCGTTCCAGCTATCCTTGGGCAACCATTGTCCGGCGATGAACTCGTTCCAGCCCGTCACGAAGACCAGCTCCGGATCGAGCTCGTAGGCGCGTTCCCACTGCTCGTCGAAGTTCCAGCCGTACAGGTATCCGTCCACGCGCGGATCGAAGCCGTTGCGCACGCTGAAGTTGCGGCCGTAGGCGTCTTTGACGTTGAACGCTCCGCAGTGTCCTTTCCGGTCGGGCGACGTGTTCTGCGCGATGCCGACGGCCACCTGTTCGAAGTCGCCGTCCGGGCTTTTGACGTATCCGTGCTGCGGATAGACCTCGAGCCAGCCCCATTGGTCGTTGCGCGTCGGGCCGTCGACATAGTCGGGCTGGCCGGGGCGGAACGTGAAGAAATCGGCGATCGCCCGGTCGGTGGGCGAGTCGGTCAGGTTGTCGGGATAGGCCATGATACAGGGTTTGCCTTTCCAGACGAACCACAGGTTTTCGTAGCGTCCGGGCTTGTACAGGTCGTTATAGAGCTGCCGCAGCGAGACGAGCGAGTGCGGAGCCGGGCCGAACGGGAGCATGAAAGCTATTTTCGGAACGTTCACTCCGTCTTTCTGCGCCTGATCCCAGGTTTTGAGCAACGCTTCGTAGGAGTCCTGCCATGTCAGGCTTCCGTTCGTACAGTCGAAGAACACGGCATCGACGCCTGCGTCGGCCAGCATTTCGGCGTGCTTGCGAAGCACCCACGGGTCGGTCGTCTTGTAGTATCCCAACAGGGGCTGTTCCCAGAAGAAAAAGCCGGGTTGCTTCGTGCCCCATGCCGGATGATGGTAGTCTTTCATCGCCTCGGGATGCTGTCGGACGATTTCGGTGATGTTCTTGACACGGTAGGTCGTGTCGTCGTTCCCCTGATGCCATGTCCAGTAGAACATGGCGACGAACTTGTCGGGCTTCTTGGCACCTGCTTCCTTGTAATCGCGCACCTTGCGGCCGAGCGCGTCCGTCGCGGCCCACGAGTCGCTGCCGACCGTCTGGGCCGGAGCCGTTCCGCCGAGCAATAGCGCTCCCGCGCACAGGCTCGGCCATAATTTTTTCGGTTTCATAAAAATAGGGTTTGGTTAGGTTAATGCGCGGATCGGTCCGATCCGCCGCAATCGCCTTGGGTGGAAACGATTGCCTGCAACAGTAAAGATATGAAATGTCTGTGAGTTATGCAACGTTCGGCGAAAATCTTCGTTCTGTCTGCGGGAAAATGCCCGGCTTTCGGGTCTGTTGTCATGAAGCGCACGGGAAAGACAATCCGTCGGAGGCAATCGGGAGCTCCGGAAATAGTCCTATATCTCGGGCGAGCGAAATATTTCCAGGGAAAGGCTGCCGGAATAAAACGAAACGCGGCCCGAGCGGGCCGTTCGATGTGTCGGATATGCAGGGGAAAAGCGCGCTACTCTTTTTTCAGAATGACGATGTATTCGCTGTGCATCGTGTTCATGTTGGCGCCTTTCTTGTTCGAAGGGCTCGTGACGCTCGGCATCCGTTTGCCGGTGATCGACCGGACGTAGGTATGCTCGTGCCGGAAGCCGTTCTGCTCGAACATCTCGGCCGTAAAATGATCCAAAGGGATCTGTATTCCTTTGACGGTACGGTTTCCGACGACATAGCAGACCCTGCCGCCGCTGCGCACGACGCTCGATACGTGGGCGATGGAGCGGTGGTAGTCGTCCAGAAAGGTCATGACCTCCACATATCTGCGCCGGTCGACCTCCTTGATCTGCTCGAGCTCGCGGGCGATCGTTTCCGTGCGGAAGGAAAATTCCGTCTTGAGTTGGCCGCCCATTAGCAGCGAGTCGATCTTTTGCGCGTTCTCGAACTGGAACCACTCGTTGGTCCAGCGTGAGAACTGGCCGTAAGCCACTGTCGTCTTGCTGTCGCCGTACGGAGGGGATGTGATGACCATATCGGCCTTGCGCCCCTTGAATATCCGTTGCGGAATGCCGTCGATCGTATTGAAGTTCGATACGACCGTCCGGCCGGGATGCGCGACGGTGCTGTAGGCCGAAAGCCCTCCCAGATTGCGTTGTACTTTGCGAATGAACAGCTTGAAAGGATCGACGTCGAACTTGCTGATTTTCGAGGGCGCTATCCGGTAGCGTTTGAACTCGCCGTTGCGCGTGTAGGAGGATTCGCGGATTACTTCCGACAAGGCCAGACGGAAAAAATTTACGAACGAGCGGTCGGCGTGCGCGTCGATCAAGTCGGTCAGGAACCGCAGCTTGGCGAGGTTTTCCGCACTGTACCAGTAATCGGCTTTTGTGATATGGTCGTAACAGTATTCGCCCTGCAATCGGGGATCGTACGTTTCGAGCCGCTCGGTCAGGAACTGCAGGAACTCTTTCAGCCGGTTTGCGTCGTATCTTGTGGTTTTCACCTCGGCGATCAGACAGGCCAGCGGGTTGATGTCGGTTCCGATCGAGTCGATCCCTTGAACGGAGGCCTCCACCAGCGACGTGCCCGAGCCCATGTAGGGATCGAACAGCAGCCCGAAATGTCCTTCCGGGCGGTACTCGTTGAGCAGCTTTCTGGCGATCTGCGGAATCATCATAGCCGGGTAGTTATGATAGCCGTGCGTGTACTCCTTGGTATTCACGTTCTTGAAGTCCCATTCGGAGGAGTATGTTCTTGGATACATTATGGAATTAATTTAGTGCAAATATAGCAAATACTCTCACATTGAGGGCGGCAAATACGGGATAAATTCATATATTGCCCTCAGAATGTGTGCAATGTCATTATGAAAACCGATTTTCAGCTGCGGGTTATCAACATCATCCGCGAACTGAGGCAGGGGCAAAATGCAAGCCAGGCTTACGTGGCCGAGCTGCTCGATCTGCGAAGCTCCGGACTGGTCGGCAATATCGAGAGTCCGCGTTTCCCTCACAAGTATACGCTCAAGCAGCTTTCCGTCCTATGCGAGGCTTTTCAGTACCCGTTCGAGAACCTGTTTCTCGCCGAAAAGGAGACGCTATTGCCTTATAAGGAGCGTATCAAACTGCTAATCAATAAAATTATCGACTATGATGGATGAGAATTTGATTGTCGAAAAATTCCGTGAGATCAAGGAACTGGGGTTCGTCAAAAGCAAGCGGCCTTACAGTACGGGGATAGGCAAGACTTTCGAGGATTACCTGGGGGTTACCGAGAACAACGAGATCGGGCCCGATTTCGCCGGGTTCGAGGTGGTCAGCAAGCGCACGCAGACCTCGACTTTCCTTTCGCTGTTTACCAAAAGCCCGTCGCATCCTCGCAGCGTCAATACGATTCTGCTCGAGCGATACGGCGAGGAATACGAAGGATATCCCGGAATGCGAAAGCTCCATACGTCGGTTTTCGCCGGCAAGTTCAATACTTACCGCAATGCCTACGGTTTCCGGATCGTCAATGACACGCAAGGTAAAAAGATCGTGCTCGAGGTCAGCTCGCTCCCGGAGATGGAAGTGATCGATTCGAGCGTCTATTGGACCTACTACGATCTGGAGCAGTGCCTGCTGACGAAGCTCAAGGCGCTGTTCTTCGTGTATGCCGACTCGGATATGCGCGACGGCACCGAGTATTTTCATTACACTCAGGCCGATATTTATCTCGATCCCTCGCTCGAGAACCTGCTGAAGCTGATCGACCGGGGTCGGCTGATGATCGATATCCGGATCGGGTCGTATAAGACCGGCAAGATGAAAGGCAAGCCGCACGACCATGGTACCGGTTTCCGCATCCGGCCGGAGGATTTGTCGCTGCTCTACGAGCATCATCTGCATATCGACTGACGCTGTCGCCGGGCGTTCCGGCCGGAAATCCGAGTCCGCCCGCCGTCTTTTGGTCTGTGCGGGCGATTCGGTCCTGTAACCCGGAAAGTTTATTTGCAACGTCGGTTCCCGTTCGCTATCTTTACGGACGTATTCGGTTATGAGCGCATGCCGGATACGAGAGTACGTCATGCGCTTGTCTTTTCGTTCGACTCGGATATAAGTCTAACTCGTTAAATATATAATTGAAATGAAAATCGGTAAATTGTTTCTGACCGCGGTAACTTTCTGTTCAGTCGCTTCGCTGCAAGCCCAATCCGGGACCCAAATCGTCGCGCATCGGGGATATTGGAAAACCGAGGGATCGGCCCAGAATTCCATCGCTTCGCTCGAAAAGGCGATCGAAATCGGGTGCCGGGGCTCGGAAATCGATTTGATTCTGACGACCGACGGCGTGCTCGTGTTGCATCACGACGATGCGATCGCCGGCAAGCGGGTGGATGCGAGCACCTATGCCGAAATCAAGGACGTCAAGCTGTCCAACGGCGAATCCCTGCCGACGTTCGACGCCTTTCTGGCTGTCGCCCGGACGCAGAAAGGCACCAAGCCGATCATCGAGATCAAGCCCCATCAGACCAAGCAGAAGGAGGATGCGGCCGTCCTTGCCGCGCTGGACGCCGTTCGCCGTGCGGGGATGAACAAACGGGTCGAGTATATCTCGTTTTCGAAGAACATTTGCGAGCAGTTGATAGCGAACGGCCCCAAAGGAATCAAGGTGGCTTATCTGGGCGGCGACCTGTCGCCCCGGGAGCTCGCCGAGCGGGGATATACCGGACTCGATTATCATATCGGCACGATGCGGGCTCATGAGGAGTGGTTCGACGAGGCGAGGAAGTTGGGCCTCGAGATCAATGTCTGGACTGTCAATGACGAGGGATCGATGAAGTACCTGATCGGGAAAGGTGTCGATTACATCACGACCGACGAGCCCGAGCTATTGCAGAGCCTTCTCGGCAAGTAGCGGTCAGAGGCGTTCGCCGAGTTTGCTTGGCTCAAAGGGGCGACCTTTACGTTTCGTATGGCATGGCCGGGAGTGTCCGTTCGGACCCGGGGAAGGGGGCGGTGTTCCGGCCTTTGCCTTTACGGATTGTCGGTCATGATTGGCGTGTCGTTTATATTTCTGATAATTAGCAGTTTGTGTGATTAATACATGGTCCGGCGAAAAAAAAATGAAAGTTTTTGCCGGAAATTCGGGAAATTTTTCCCAAATTTGCACTCGCAATTCCGCAAGGATGCGCGCGTTGCCAAAATAGCTCAGTCGGTAGAGCATTTCATTCGTAACGAAAAGGTCGTGGGTTCGAGTCCCACTTTTGGCTCCGGAGCAGGAGACGGGACAGGTGAGAGCCTGTCCCCGTTTTTTTCTGTTGGCGTATAGCTTTGTTTCTTCTTCGAATGGATTTCCCGGACACTTCTGCCATATTTCTTTCGCCCGGTGTTTCTGTCGTAATAAAATCATACGGGGCTGCGGCCTTGCGTCCGGCCGATCCGGAAGAAAACGGACAGGGGGCCGAGCCCTCTGCGGTCAGAAAACGTTGGAAGAAGCGTCCGGCGATTTCGATATGAACCTGCCGAACGAAACGAGCGCAACGGATTTCGTTAGCCGTTGCGCTCGCATGCGTTAACCGACGGGTTTTATCGGATCAGCCGGTTCGTGTCGGTGTCGGGAAAGACCACCCATGGTGTGAAGCTCTTGGCTTCCTCGAAATCCATGCGCGCATAGGAAATGATGATCACCACGTCGCCTACGACGCACTTGCGGGCCGCCGGTCCGTTCAGACAGACGGCGCCGCTGCCGCGCTCCCCCTTGATTATATAAGTCTCCAGCCGCTCGCCGTTGTTGACGTTGACGATCTGCACCTTTTCGCCGGCGATCAGGTGGGCCGCGTCGAGCAGGTCCTCGTCGATCGTGATGCTGCCTACGTAGCTGAGGTTGGCCTGCGTGATGGTCACCCGGTGTATCTTGGACTTGAGTACCTCTACTTGCATGTTCATTACTTTGTCGTCGATTGATTTTCCGTTCGCTGCGGGTATGCTACGGACGGAACGCCGTTTACGGGAGGCAAATTTATATAAATATATCCGAATACTCAAAAACGGCGCTTTCGTCCGGCCCGGCGTTCCGTAGAGTCGGGGCTAAGCGATGGCGATGTTGTCGATCAGGCGGATGTCGCCCGCCTGCACGGCTATGCAGCAGCGCATCGGGAACGAGTCGCTCCACGTATCGATCTCCTCGAGCGTCTCTGCGTGGACGACCGAAAGATATTCCGTCTTCAGCAGCTTCGTCGCGTCGATACGCTCGACGACCCGGCGGCGGAACTCCTCCACGCTCATCGTGCGCGCGGCGGCGGCGTTTTCGCTCAGCGCGCCGTAGATCGTCGGTGCGGCCGCGCGGTGGGCGGGGGTGAGCAACGCGTTGCGCGAGCTGAGGGCCAGTCCGTCCGCACCGCGAACGATCGGGCATGCGATGATCTGTACCGGGTAACCGTAGCGACGGACCATTTCGCGGATCACGGCGATCTGCTGGAAATCCTTCTCTCCGAAGTAGGCCCGTTCGGGCCGGACGATGTCGAACAGCCGGCTGACGACCTGGGCCACTCCGTTGAAATGACCCGGGCGGTGGGCTCCCTCCATCGTTTTGTCCGTCGTACCCAGATCGAACACACGGGTGTCCTTCTGCGGATAGATGTCTTCGACCGAAGGCATCAGGACATAGTCTACCCCGGTTTTCTCGAGCAGCGCCAGGTCGGCTTCCTCGGTGCGGGGATAATTCTTCAGGTCGTTCGGGTCGTTGAACTGCGTCGGGTTGACGAAGACGCTGACGACCGCGCGATCGCACTCCTCGCGGCATTTCTTCACCAACGAAAGATGCCCCTCGTGCAGGGCTCCCATCGTCGGGACGAGGCCTGTCCGCCCGGCTCCGCGAGCCATTTCGCGCGACAGTTCCGCGTTTTTCGTAAAGACTTTCATCGGGTTTTATCGTACGCCTTTGGCGTTTTTTTTGACATGGCAAAGGTAGAAATTAGATTATAATATACGAAGCTTTTTTCGGAAAAGGTCGTAACTTTGTACGGAACATAATCATGTAACTGTATGAAGAAAATTTTTACGATTGCGCTTATGGCAACACTCGCTACGGGTATGTACTCCTGCCGTCAGAAACAGGTCGGCGAGCAGAAGTTCGACTGGATAGCCGACCGCTTCGACGATATCAAGGTGCTCAAATACCGCGTTCCGGGCTTCGACACGCTTTCTCTGGACGAGAAGAAGCTGGTCTACTACCTGAGCCAGGCCGCCCTGTCGGGCCGCGACATCCTGTTCGACCAGAACGGCCGGTACAATTTGCGCATACGCCGCACGCTCGAAGCGATTTACCGGGGGTACACGGGCGACCGGACGAGCGAGTCGTTCAAGCGGTTCGAGAAGTACCTCAAGAAAGTGTGGTTCGCCAACGGCATTCACCATCACTATTCGACCGACAAGTTCCATCCCGAGTTTACGGAAGCTTATTTCGACGAGCTGATCGCCGCGACTCCCGCTGAGAATTTTCCTGCCGACTTCGGCTCGGTGGAGGAGGTCGTGGCTGAGATCAAGCCGGTGATTTTCGATCCTGCCGTGATGCCCAAGCGGGTCAACCAGGCCGAGGGCGAGGACCTGATCGTCACGTCGGCCAACAACTACTACGAGGGGGTCACGCAGAAAGAGGTCGAGCGGTTCTATGCCGAGCGGATGAATCCGCACGATACGACGCCCGTTTCGTGGGGCCTGAACAGCAAACTGGTCAAGGAGCCTGACGGACGGATCGTCGAGCGGGTATGGAAGGTGGGCGGCATGTACTCGCCTGCGATCGAGAAAATCGTCTATTGGCTCGGCAAGGCCGCCGAAGTGGCCCGAGAGCCGCAGAAGCAGACGATTCTCGCGCTGATCGACTATTACCGTAGCGGCGATCTGAGGCAGTTCGACGCTTTCAACATCCGCTGGGTCGAGGATACCGTGTCGAAGGTCGATTTCGTCAACGGCTTCACCGAGAACTACGGCGACCCGCTCGGCTACCGGGGAGCATGGGAAGGCATGGTCAATTTCCGCGATGAGGAGGCCACGCGCCGGACGCAGACGATCAGTGAGGAAGCGCAGTGGTTCGAGGACCATTCCCCGATCGACCCTCAGTACCGCAAGGAGCGGGTGAAGGGCGTTTCGGCCAAGGTGATCACTGCGGCCGTTCTGGGCGGCGACTGCTATCCCTCGACGCCGATCGGCATCAACCTGCCCAACGCCGACTGGATCCGCCGCGATCACGGCTCGAAGTCGGTGACGATCCAGAATATCACGGATGCCTATGACGAGGCGGCCAAGGGGAACGGATTCGCCGAGGAGTTCATCCTCGATCCGTCGATCATCGAACTGCGGGAAAAGTACGGGTCGCTGGGCGACAACCTGCATACCGACCTGCACGAGTGCCTCGGTCACGGTTCGGGCAAGCTGGCTCCGGGCATCAAAGGCGACGAGCTGAAGAACTATTCGTCTACGCTCGAGGAGGCTCGCGCCGATTTGTTCGCGCTCTATTATCTGGGTGATCCGAAACTGGTCGAGCTGGGGCTCGTGCCGTCGTTCGACGTGGCCAAGGCCGAGTATGCCCAGTACGTTATGAACGGCATGATGACGCAGCTCACGCGCATCCGGCCCGGCAAGACGGTCGAGGAGGCGCACATGCGCAACCGCAAGCTGATCGCCGAGTGGTGCTACGAGAAAGGCCGCGCCGACAACGTGATCGAGAAAGTGGTCAAGGACGGCAAGACGTATATCGTCGTCAACGACTACGAGAAGCTGCGGACGCTGTTCGGCGACCTGCTCCGCGAGATTCAGCGTATCAAGAGTACGGGCGATTTCGCGGCGGGTCAGGCGCTCGTCGAGACTTACGGCGTGCAGGTCGATCCCGCGCTGCACAAGGAGGTGCTCGACCGCTATGCGAAGCTGAAGCTGGAACCTTATGCCGGATTCGTCAATCCGGTCTACAAACCTGTTATGGAGAACGGCGAGATCGTCGACGTGCTGATCGAGTACACGGACGATTATCCGGGCCAGATGATGGAGTACTCCGAGAACTATTCGTTCCTGCCGTCGGTCAACTGATAGGACGGTCCGATTCCGGATTAATCGGGAATCTTTTCGCTTGCGGGCGGACGGGCAACGGGAGCCCGTCCGCCCGTCTTTTGTCCGTATGTCGACAGAGTTGCTGCCGGCCGTTTTCGAGGTTTGGTCGATGCGATCGTATAAGTTCCGTACCGGTTCGTTTATGAAGCCTGCGGATGGGTTTCGAACGGCGTTTCCGGTTATGGCGCCCGTTGTGTGTCGGGATGCTTTGGGGACGGTTCTTTCTTGCTGCTGAAGGCACGGCTTTGCTCGTAACGCCATTCGGCGATCGGCTTGCGGTTGCGCACGTATGTTGCCGCGTCGGCCTTACGGCGCCGCCGGCGGTCGGGCGAAGCCGTGCTGCATTCGGAAACGCCATGTGTCGGACCCGGTCGGAAGCCATGCCGATAGATCCGCGCATCGGATCGGATTATTTGACGTTCTTTCCTCTTCTGACGGGCCACAAAAGTGAGCTCCGAACCGTCGGAACAGGCAGGAATCGTCCGCACTGTGACGGGAATGGACTCGGCGGAGCGAAAAGTCGTTCGATCCGAACGACCGCTCGCCGCTATTTGAAAAATTTCCGCTGGAAGAGCAGCATGTAGAGCACGCCGATGGTGATGTAGCTGTCGGCCAAGTTGAAAATCGGACTGAAGAACAGAAACGACTCGCCGCCGATTCCCGGTATCCATGACGGATAGGTGCCTCGGAATAGCGGGAAGAACAGCATGTCGACTACTTTGCCGTGCAGGAATCCGGCATACCCCCCTCCTTCGGGCAGAAACGTCGCCGGGGCGGTGAATGTCGATTCCGAGAAAAGCAGGCCGTAGAACGCGCTGTCGATCACGTTGCCCAGCGCGCCGGCGAAAATCAGCGAGAAACCGACCAGCACGCCTGTCGGGGCCTTTTTACGAAGCAAATGGTGGATGTAGTAGCCGAGCGCGCCGATAGCTACGAGCCGGAATATGCTGAGAATCAGTTTGCCATAGCTGCCTCCGAGCTCGAACCCGAATGCGGCTCCCGGATTCTCTATGAACCGGATGAAGAACCAGTTCGGAAAGACGGTCACGCTCTCGTCGAGCGCGAAGTGGGTCTTGATCCATATTTTGACGATCTGGTCGACGGCCAGCAGCGCGACGATCAGCAGGGCGATTTTTTTCTTGGCCATGGCTTCGCGAGATTTCCGGTTGCAAAGATGTCCCATTTTTCTGAAACGGACAAATTTAGGGTGCGGCCAGTATCCGAGATCGCGTTTCCGCTCGGGCGGATTGAACCGGCTTGGGATCGCGGATGCCTTTCGACCCGGGGAGCGGCTGCCGGGTTGTGGTCGGGTATCCACCATGGCGCGGCGTTCCGGTTCCGGCGCATCGGATCTCTCCGGCTTCCGTCCGGTCGGTTCCGCTTTTCCGGCTTGTCAAGAACAGGCAGCCGCGAAAGGATGTCCTTTCGCGGCTGCCTTTATCGAACCGTTGACCGGTTCCGCATTTTTCCGCAGTAGTTTTCGCAGTGGGGCGAAAACTATTTCACCAGCGCGTTCAGTTCGGCGCCGGCCTTGAATTTCACGACGTTCTTTGCGGCGATCTTGATCGAGGCGCCCGTGCGCGGGTTACGCCCGGTGCGGCCCGGCTTCTTGGCTACGGCGAACGATCCGAATCCGATCAGCGCGATCTTGTCGCCTGCTTTCAACGTTTCTCCGGTTACGTTAATGAAAGCGTCCAGCGCTTTCTTGGCATCCACCTTGGTGATCGAGGCTTTCTTCGCGATTGCGTCAACGAGTTGAGTTTTGTTCATGGTAGTATAAGGTTTAAAGGATAGTAATTTCCGCTACTTCTTACAAATATAGCAAAAATGTTTTTATCTGAAAATAAACTTTCGGGGATAAAGCGATTTGATTCGTTTCGCGCGTTGCCTCTTCATAGTCCCGCTGCAGGGAAGGGGAATCGGGGAGAAAATTGGAAAAGTGAAAATTCCGTTATATTTTTACGCCCGGAAAGATGGCAGAGTGGTCGATTGCGGCGGTCTTGAAAACCGTTGAGCTGCGAGGCTCCGGGGGTTCGAATCCCTCTCTTTCCGCCGGAATGTCAAGGAAGAACTAAAATCCCTGCAAGTGCAACTCGCAGGGATTTTTTCGTTTCGGGCGGGATATGTTTTCAAGGCGGGGTTTCTTTGCGCGGGAAGTCCTGCTCCGACCGGATAAGAAAACGCTGTCCGACGGCTTTTCGGCCGCCGGACAGCGCGTTTTGCCCGGGAAGATCAGGGTTTCGTGTCGGCGAATACGTCCCGAACAGCCTCCAGATACTTCATGCCGTGTACCGAGTCGGGCTCCAGATAGCTTCCCTCGGTCCATTCGTTCCAGCAGTTGATGTTCAAAATACGCGGACCGTCGGGGTCGGCCAGCAGGCGATCCTTGGTCATCTGCAGCGCGGCACGAAAGTTCTCCGGCGTGTTGTCGCACAGAATGCCCGAATAGGGGTAGCCGTAGGCCGGGTTCCAGTCTTTCTGCTGGTTCGTGCGCGGCGAAGGGTCCCAGCCCATCGTTACGTTCGGGTAGTAGGGTACGCCGTACTCGGCTTTCGCCTTGTCCCAATAGGCCATATAGGCGTCGCGCACCGAGTTGTAGGCCGTACAAGTGTCGGCGGGCCAGCAGTGGTGTATCCATACGTAGGATGTGGCCGAGTCGAAGCCCAGCGCGCGCAGCAGTTCGAGCGTATTGGCCGGCACCTTTTCGACCGGAAGGATCGGATTGCCCCAGACGACCAGATTCCAGTGGACCCCTTTCAGCCCGGCGGTGACGGCTTTCTCGCGGAGCCGGTCCATGGCCGCTTTCGTGGCCTCGAGCGAGCCGAAACTCTCGACGAATTTCTGCACGTCGTAGACCGAGAAATAGGCCTTGCCGTCGATCAGCCAGTAGTTCGGTCGCGTGAAGTAGTCGCGCACCAGCTCGTCGCCGATCGTTTCGAACGCCTCGGGCGACACCTTGCCCGGGTAGAGCAGCTTTTGCGGTTCGCCGTGCGTGGCCGGATGAATCTCGACCCAGTCGTGATTGGCCCACATCAGCCCGAAGCGGATGTCGTTCACGTTCGGGGCCTTCAGGAACCCTTCGTCGAGGCAACGGTTCAGAAACGGCACGCTGTCGTAGCGATACCAGTCGAACAGCATCACGTCGATGCCGTGCGACGCGGCGGCCTCGATCTTACGGGCCATCACGGCCGGGTCCTTCTCGTCGGTATAGCCCCACAGCGGAACCTTGGGCTGGTCGTGCCCCTCGAAGCGCGGCTGCGCCTCGCGCACGAGTTTCCACTCGCTCCAGCCCTCGCCCTTGTTGAGCTCGTTGAGCGGGTCTCCGGTGTGGTAGTTCGGAAAATAATAACAGGCGACCGTGATGTCGTCTCCGGCTACCGGTTGCTCCGAGCGGCAGCCGGTCAGGACGGCCGCGGCGGCGGCCAGTGTCAGCAAAGTTCTATTCATAACAGTTCGGTTTGGTTAGTTTTTGACGGTTCGTTCTCCGGCCGTGCTCGTTCCGTTCGCTTGCTGCGAGCCGAATACGTCGCGCACGGCCTCCAGATAGCCCATGCCGTTTCCCGTGTCGGGCTCCAGGTAGCTTCCCTCGCCCCATTCGTTCCACGAGTTGATGACGACGATGCGTTCCGATTCGGGTTTGGCGAGGGTCCACGCCTTCGCTTCGGCTAGATATTTCTTGAACAGATAGGGCGTATTGTCGACGATCACGGCGCCGAACGGGTAGTCGCGCCGACGGAGCCACTCGCCGGGCGTTACGTTGCCGCATCGGGGAGACGAGTCCCATCCCATGCTGATGTTGAGATGGTACGGCACCGGAATGCCGGCCGCTCCGTTTTCGAGCCCGTTCGATCCGCCTCCGTTGCGGACGGAATTCATGTATTGGCTCGCGGCCTTTTCGTAGCGGGTGGCCGGAAAGTCGGGCAGAATGTTGTGATGAATCCAGACGTACGAAGTCGTCGAGTTGAGCCCGAGGGCGGCGACGGCCTGACTGAGAATGCCGCCCAGACCGAACAGCACGCCGTTGAGGTGCAGGTCGGGGAAGCCGGCTGCCTTGACCTTTTCTCGGAAGCGGGCGATCGCCTCGCCGGCCCGGGCGTAGTCGCCTCCGAACGTAGCGAGGAACGTATTCACCTCGTAGATCGAGAAGTAGGGGCATCCGTCGACGAGCCAGTACGACGGATGCTTGAAGTAGTGCTCGATCACATAGTCGGTCAGCAGTTCGAACGTTTCGGGTGTCACGGCTCCCCGGGCGATGTCGCCCAGATCGTGGTTGCACCACAATAGCGAGAATTTCATCCGGTCGTTGTTCGGAGCTTTCAGGAATCCTTCTTCCAGCGCCGAACTGAGGTATTTGTTGCCCGGCATCTGGGCTTCGTCGTAGAAATACCAGTCGAAGATGAAGACGTCGAGGCCGTGGTCGGCCGCCGCATCGATTTTCTGTTGCATCACCTCGGGGCGATTCTCGTTCCGGTAGCCCCATGCCGGGACTTTCGGCTGCTTGTGTCCGTCGAACATCGGTTTGGCCCGTTGCAGGCTTCCCCATTCCGACGTGGCGACGGGCCCCCAGTTCGGAAAATAATATGCGGCGACCGTCACGTCGCCCGGCGGGACGTCGATCGGCGGCCCGTCGGGAGCGGATCCGTCCTTCGGATCGGAGTTGCAGCCCGACATCAGAGTCGGAACCATGCAGAGCGCCGCAGCGCAACAGATCGGGAGTATGATATTTTTCATGGCGTTTGGGAATGTAAGTTAGCAAAAAAACTGCTGCGGGCTACATCGGCAGCCCGCAGCAGACTGCAAAAAAGAGAGAGTGTATTACCTCCAGCCCGGATTGTTGGGCAGCAGGTTCGGATTCTGTTGGGTTCGGCTTTGTGCGATAGGCCAGTAGTAGTGCATCTCGTTGAAATAGGGTTCGGGCGTTCCGCAGATGTTGTCGACGATCTCGACATAGTATTTCTGCGTTGCCCAGTCGAGCTTGTAGCGCATGCCGTGCCAAGCGTGCGAGAGGTCTTGTACGGCGGTCCGCCAGCGGCGTACGTCCCAGTAACGGTTGCCCTCGAACGCCAGCTCGATCTTGCGTTCGTGGCGGATCTGCTCGCGCGTGATCGATTGCAGTTCGGGCATGCCGGCCCGGGCGCGGATCTTGTTCACGGCCCACAGCGCCGAGTCGGGCTTGTTCAGTTCGAAGGCCGCTTCGGCGAAATTCAGGTAGATTTCGCCGAGCCGGAAGACGATCCAGTCGGTTTTCGAGTAGTAACGCTCGGGGATCATGGCCGACGACTCGTCGAGGTATTTCAGGATGCCGAACGGCGTGGGACGCCAGTTGTTCGCGCAGACGCCCAGCGCCGGCACGCCTTCGTAGAAACCGTCGTTGATCCACTGTCCGTCGACGAAGATGCCTACGTGGTAGTCGAGCGTCACGGAGGCTCCCTCGTGCGTCCATGGCGTGCCTTGCGTATAGATCGAGGCTTTGAAGCGAGGGTCTTTCTTGCCCCACAGCTCGTCGAGCGTCCATGTGTAGTACTGGGCGACCTTCTCGCGGTCGATCGTGGGATCCGAGCCGTCGATGTTTTCGTACGACTCGACGAACTCCAGATAGACGCAGTTCTGCTGTCCGCCGGCCCATGCGTTGTATCCGCTCGGATTCTGCCACATGTCCCACGAGTGGCCCTTGCCCGACTTGCCGTCGTAAATTTCGGAGAAAATCACCTCGCAGTTGTTTTCGTCGAGGAAGATGTTCCGGTAGTTTTTCGAGCGGTCGTCGGGATATTTCTCGTAAAGCGCGAACGGACTGCCGTACAGCAGGCGGTTGCTCGCGTTGAGCGACTCCTGCCAGAAGTGTTCCTTCTTGTCGGCCGGAATACCCACCAGACCGTCGATCTGGACCGTTCCCCAGCTCGCTATGCTACCCGCGTACATCGCGGCTCGGCTTTTCAATGCGGCGGCGGCATAGAGTGTCGGTCGTCCCAGATCGGCTGCTCCGTATGCGTCGGGGAGCAGCCGGTTGTCGATGATGTCGTTCATCTCGTCGAGAATGAACTGGTAGACGGCCTCTTCGGTCGCGCGTTTCGGGTAGAGCTCTTCGGGCGAATCGGAAAGTTGCTGCGCTTTCAGGATCAGAGGCACGCCTCCGTAACGCTTGACCATGTTGAAATAGGCGAATGCCCGGAGGAAGCGGGCCTCGGCCGTGCGGGCCGTCCGGACGGCTTCGTCGACCGGTGCGGTCTCCATCTTTTCGATAAATACGTTCAGTTTACGGACGGTCGGATAACCCCACCAGTCCCAGTCGCCGCCGCTGATGCTCAGCCAATGGGTTTTGGGTGTCTGGGTCCATGCGCTGGTCGATTCGTCGGCGAAGCCGGTCGCATACATGCAGTTGAACCAGTCCTGCGTCGCGCCGTAGGGCATCTCGTTGAAAAAGCACATTTCGGCATAGCATTGCAGCAGGTAGTTGTCGATCAGTACCGGATCGTTCCACAGCACGTCGTCCGAGATGATGTCCAGCGGCTCTTTGTCCAGAACGCTCGTGCAGGAGCTCAGACCGCAGAGTATCGAAATCAGTATGATATGGATTTTTTTCATGGCTGTTCGGGTATTAAAGGGAAATGTTCAGGCCGATCGTAAAGGTACGCATCAGCGGATAATAACGAGTTCCCGCGCCGCTCGGCGCTTCGGGATCGAGCTTGTACCTGTTCAGTTTGCTGATCGTGAACAGGTTGGTCCCGGCAACGTAGATCCTCAGGTTGCCGATCTTGGCGCGGCTCATCCAGCGTTTGGGAAAGGTATAGCCGATCGACATCGACTTGAGGCGCAGGTACGAAGCGTTGACCAAACGGTAGTCCGATGCCCAGTCGTTCGAAGCGGCTCCTCCCAGACGGGGAACGATCGCATGACGGTCGTTGTTCTCGTAGGTCCAGCGCTCCTTGTACATGATTTCGGGGAAAACCATCGCGTGGCGCAACACGACGTTCTGGCTGAAGCCGAAAGCCCCTTGGAACAGGGCCGACAGGTCGAATCCCTTGAATGCGAGATCGAGGTTCAGTCCGGCCATCCAATGCGGCATCGTACCTTTGCCGATCTCGACCTGGTCGCGCCAGTTCAGCACGTCGTCGCCGTTGGTATTCAGCAGGTGGACGTCGCCCTGTTTCAGGAACGAGTTGTCCGACCCGTCCAGATAGCGGTAGTCCAGCGCGTCGATCTCTTCCTGCGAGGTAAACAGTCCGTTGGAACGATAGCCGAAGTCCCGGTCGATCCAGTTGCCCGTCTTCTTGTAAAGCCGGATCTCGTCCGGGTCGGTGTATTCGGGTTCGTCGTAGTAGCCCCATTTCGAGCGGGCCCACGATATGTTGGCCGCCACGTTGTAGCGGAAGTCGCCCGCCGCGCCTTTGTAGCCGAGCGTGAACTCAAAACCGCGTGTGTTGATGCTGTTCAGGTTTTCGGTCGGAAGCGTGGCGCCGAACGTGTCGGGCAGCGAGACGGCGCGGCTGCCCGGGATGCCGTCCCTCACGCGGTAGAACACGTCGGCCTCGCCGTAGAGCCTGTTGTGGAACAGTCCGAAGTCGAGACCGACGTTCCATATCTTCATCTGCTCCCACGACAGCATCGGATTGGCGAGGCCCGTCGCGGTGAGTCCCTGCACGGCCTGCGAGCCGATGATATACGAGCTTCCGTAGACATAGCCGGCCAGGTAATCGAAATTGGCCACGCCGTCATAGCCGGTCATGCTGAATCCGGCCCGCAGCTTCAGGTTGTCGATCACGCTCGTGTTGTCCTTGATGAAAGGCTCCTCGGAGATTCTCCAGCCGGCCGATACGCTCGGGAATACGCCCCAGCGCGAATGTTTGTCGAATTTGGCCGAACCGTCGTAGCGGACGGTCGCTTCGAACAGGTATTTCGAACGATAGGCGTAGTTGAGCCGGCCGATAAGGCTCGAACGGCCCATTTCCGACGCGCGGCCGTCGGCGAACTGATTCTGGAGTCCTCCGGCGAACAGATACGGGATGGAGGTCGTCGCGAAACCGGTCCGTTGCGCCGTGATCCAGCTGTCGTCGTAGTCGATCAGCTCGTACAGCAGAAGAGCCTTCAGGTCGTGGTCCTCGGCGAAAGTACGTTCGTAGTTCAGCGAGAACTGGGCCGTCAGCCGCTGTCCCTTGCTGGCTTGCTGAGTCAGCTTTTTTTCGAGGGAGAGAGACTGGAGCGTGTAGGTGTCCGATGCGTAGTTGTACAGATAGGTATCGGGCAGGTATTGGAAAAATTTATAATCCTGGGACCATTTGTCCAGCGCTACGAATGCCTTGGCCGACAGGCCCGGTACGGCCGTCACGTCGTACTTGAGCGAGCCGGACGCTCGGATCGACTGGTTGTCGGTGTCGCGTGTGCCGCTCAGATTACGGTTGCTCGTGATGTGCGCGCCGCCGGTGCCGTTCGTGCTGGCGTACGGAATCTTCGTCGGGTCCGGAAGCGAGCTCGGATAGATCGGCTCGGTGTTCCAGATATCGTTCCAGACCGAGTTCTCGCCCTGGTCGTCGCGCCAAGGGAAGCGGCGGTTCTCGATGATCGTCGAGAAGTCGACCGACATGCTCAGGTTTTTGAGTATTTTCGCGTCGATGTTCGAACGGATATTGTAGCGCTGGTAGTTGCCGCCTCCGCGCCGGATCATCGATTCCTGATCCAGATAGCCGAAGAATCCGTAGTACTTGATCTGCTCGGTTCCGCCCTGCAGCGACAGGTTGTGCTGGTGCTGGGGCGTCATTTTGCGCATCAGGTAGTCTACCCAGTCCGTGCTCGGGTAGTCGGGATCGGTGCCGGCGTAGTACTTTTGTATCTGCTCTTCGGAGAACCGGGCCGTTTCGGCCGGCTGACCCGACTGGATATGCGCTTCGCGCACGAGTTCGGTATACTGTCCGGCCGAGGTCATTCGCATCAGGTTCGTCGGGTTCTGGAACGTGACCGTGCTGTTCAGCGTGATCGTCGGCTTGCCTTCCTTGCCTCGCTTGGTCGTGACCAGAATCACGCCGTTGCCGGCCCGGGCTCCGTATACCGCTGCCGAGGCGTCCTTGAGCACCGAGATCGACTCGATTTCGTTCGCGTCGATGTTGTTGAAGTCGCCTTCCACGCCGTCGACGATCACCAGCGGAGGATCGAAGCCCCGGATGCTGAGCGTCGCGGCGTCCGCTCCGGGCAGGCCGCTCTGCTGTTTGGTAATCAGGCCCGGCAGCCGTCCGGCCAGCGCGTTGGTCGTACTGGCGACCGGTGCGACGGTCAGATCCTCCGAGCGGACCGTCGCGACGGCTCCCGTCAGGCTTTCCCGCTTGGCCGTGCCGTAGCCGATGACGACCATTTCCTGCAATTCGGTGGATTCCTCTTCCAGCGTGATGTCGATCCGGGTCCGGCTGCCGATTTCTACCTGTTGCGGAATATAGCCCAGATAGGTGACTTGCAGCATGTCCTCCGGCGATGCCGTGATCCGGAAGCTGCCGTCCGTTCCCGTGGCGGTGCCGTTGGTCGTCCCCTGCACGAATACGTTGGCGCCGATAATCGGGTTGCCCGACGCGTCGGTGATCTTTCCTGTTACGGTGACCGGTTTGGACGACCGCGCGGGGACATGGCCGATCGTGATGTGCCGGTCGGAGATTTGGTATCCCAGACCGGTTCCCCGGAGCAGCAGGTCGAGCGCTTCCGAGAGCGGGCGATTGCGGACGTTCAGGCTGATTTTGCGGTTCCGGTCGATGTCATCGCTCTTGTAGAGAAACATCAGTCCGGTTTGCCGTTCGATTTGTCCGGCGGCTTCCGAGAAAGTTCCGTCCTGCACGGCTACCGTGACCGGTCGGTTCAGCACGGCCTGCTGGGCCGATGCCTGTAAAATGCTAAATGCCAATAATAAAAAGCAGGGTAATATGGCATGTAGTGAAAAATTTTTCATAAATTTGTACGTTTTTAAAAGGTCGCCGATACCCGTTCCGTCTACTTAGGGGGTAATGGACGGGGATCGGATTGAATGGATTAAAAACAAACGGAGTCGGATCGGGTCTTACCTGTTCCGGCTTTTTTTAGGGGGGGATCAGCTGGTTTTCATGGCTCGAAGTGGTTTTAGGTTTTCGGTTTCGGGATTATGACGGTTCACTTTTTTTCTAGCGCGAAGTCGTTTCCGTGCTGTACGACCGTGAATCTTTTCTCGAAGTTGAGGGTCTCGAGCACTTCCGTGATTTTCTGTTCCAGAGGGAAGGCGCCCGTATAGCGGACGGAGCCCAGCGAATCGTCGACGGCGATTTCGATCCCGTAGTATTTTTCCAGCCGCGAGACGATCATCGACAGCGGCTCGTCCCGGAAGCGGAACACGCCGTCGGTCCACGTGCGGTTCCTGTCTTCGTCCGAGAGCAGGGTTGCGGTCAGCTCTCCGGTGCGCGTGTCGAAGCGGCATTGCTCGAAAGGTTTCATCCGCACCGACTCCAGCAGCGAGCCCTCCGTTCCGAGCACGTCGAGCTGCACCGCCCCGCTCAACAGCGTGACGATATTGAACGTATCTCCGTCGTAGGCCATCACGTTGAACGAGGTTCCCAGTACGCGGATTCTCTGGCGCTCGGTGTGCACGACGAACGGTTTGCGCGGGTCGCGCGACACGTCGAAATAGGCTTCGCCGTCGAGCCATACCTCGCGGGCCGATCCGTCGAACGAGGTCGGATAGCGCAGTCGGGACGATGCGTTCAGCGTGACCCTGGTCCCGTCCGAAAGAACGACTTCCGAATGGTTTTTCGCTTCGGCGGCCACTTCGTTGTATCCGGCGGCTCGGTGCAGGACGACATGACGGCTCATTGCGAAGCCGGCCGACAGGGCGATCAGCGCGACGGCGGCATAGCGCAGCGCGGTCCGGGCCATGCGGCGCAGAGGCGTACGGTCCGACGTCCGGCCGGCGGTTCGGTTTTCGTCGCTCCGGATACTCGTTTGCCGGACGAGCCTTTCCCAGCCGGCTTCGATTTGCCGCTGGTCGAGCGGATTCATCCGTCCCATGTCGTACAGGTTCTTCATCTCGAACAGCGTTCGGCGGGCCTGCTCGTCCCGCTCGATCGTTTCGAGCAGGCGCTCTGCCTCCTCGGGCGACAGTCGGCCTTCGAGGTATGCCGCGGTCAGGGATTCTATCGTGTCGTTTCCGTTCATTTTCCTGTCTGTTTGGCGTCTTTGGGCCGCCCTTTTATATTACAAACGATTCTGAACGGTTTTTTACTTACCGGATCGGTCCGATATTTTGCATGGAAACGAGAAAAATCAGAAAATTTGCCTGCCGAGAACCAGCCAGCCGCCCAGCGTCAGGATTCCCGTCAGCGAGCGGCGGAGCAGTTTCAGCGCCTTGTACAGCTGAGCCTCGACCGTGCGCTGCGAAATGCCGAGTTCCGCCGCTATGTCGCGGCTTTTGCAGCCGTCGAGGTATGTTCTCCGGAAAATCTCGCGGCAGCGGTCGGGCAACTTGTCGATTTCGAGATAGACGGCCCGTAGCTGCCGCTCGTCGGGAGCATGTTCCCAGTGCGCTTCGTGGTATTCCAGTTCGTGCAGCTTCAGTTGCGCGATGGTTTTCGACAGGAAGTTGTTTTCGACCTGCTGATGTCGGACGTGATCGCGGCAGGCGTTCAATACGCAGCGGAACAGATAGCGGCGTATTTCCGTTTCGGGCATCCGGAACCGCCGTGCGGTCCAGATACGGACGAAGACATCGTGTACGAGGTCGCGTGCCGTGCCGTCGTCGACGAAACGTTCCGCATAATTGACCAAGGCCGAGACATGCAGCCGGTAGAGCAGGTTGAATGCCGTCAGTTCGGAAAGCTCTGTTTCCGTGGAGTATGCCGGTGACTCCGTCATGGTTGGTCGGGTGGATCGCTCGCGGTATGGGTTACGGATATAGAACAAAAATAGTATTTTCGGGCTTAAGTGTGCTTTCCTTCGGTTCTTTTTTTCGGGGCGAGGGAGAGGCTGGTGCGTCGTACGACGCGAGCGGGAAAAGGTAGGACGACTTTCCGGAGACTGGGAAGGTCGCGTTTCTGGCAGGATTGTCCGGATTCCGGCGCTGAGACGTAAAATGTTCTAGTCTGAGGACGGGTGATTCGCCGGGCCGGATAAAGGCGTACGCGTTCGCTACTGATCGGAGTCCGATATGGTTTCCTTGATTTCGCTCAGTTCGACCAGTTTGTTGACTATGGCATAGATCGTAAGTCCGGCCGGGCTGTGGATCTGGAGCTTGCCCGCGATGTTGCGGCGGTGCGTGATGACCGTATGCAGCGATAGGCACAGCTTTTCTGCGATCTGCTTGTTGGTCATGCCTTTGACGACGCATACGACGATCTCGCGTTCGCGCGCGCTCAGCGCGTCGTGTTCCTTGCCGCCTGCCTCGGAACCGTGCAGTTGGAGAAGCTTCTCCTTGATCTGCTCGGCCGTGTCGTAGATCGAGATCGTCTGGTCGTATGCTTTCAGCGTCGAGGAGTCCGTGACCGAGTATTGCAGCGCTATGCACTTCATCGGGAGACATCCTGCTTCGCTTTTGATCTTTTGGAGCGAGAACATGCCCAGCAGCGCCGGATTGACGATCAGCATGTCGGGCTTTTGGCGGCAGAGCGCCGAGCCGAGCTGCGCTATCTCGGCTATCTCAAGTATCTGGATATTCAGCGTTGTCAGCCGTCCGAGCACCGACAGCAACCCGCTGCGGATGATGACCGACGGCTCGGCGACGGCTATTTTCATGGACGTGCTCATCGCGAACAACCGTTTTTGCGCTCGAGCTCCGCGATCAGCGGCACGAACAGGTTGTCCTCGATGCGGTTGTGGGAAGCCAGATCCGTTGCGCAGGAGAATATGTCGAACAGCACGCTGTTGAGCTCGTTGCTTCCGGTAGCCGGATAGTATTTGATGATGATATTCTTGAGCTCGGCCAGCCGCGACTCGACCTGATCGTGCTGCTTGCTGAAGATGCCGATGTGATATTTTCCGTTGCCGGATTTTCCCTGTACGAGCGAACGGACGTAGGGGAAAACGGTGGTTTCCTCGTAGTTCATGTGCTTGCGCACCTCGGCGACGTACTGGTCGAAATAGCGCATGATGGCGAACGAAACGTCGCTGTGCCCGCAGTCGATCGCTTCGATCAGCTTGCGGCGGATCAGGGGCAGGCGGAAATCGAGGAAATAGCTGTGCGAGTTTTGCAGATAGCTTACCAGAGCCTCGACCGAAAGCGACGGATCGATCTGTTCGGCGGTCGTATGGTCGTCGAGCAGCAGGTTGACGATCGTCAGGAAAGTTTTCGTATCGACGCCGCTGTCCTCGCAGACTTCGCCGATCGTTTTGTCCCCGAATCCGAGCGATATGCCGAACCGGCTGAGTACCAGAAGCATCGGATAATTTTCGCAGATCAGATCGCTCATTCTGTCGGTCTGCTTGTATCGGCCGAGTTTGTACATCTTCATTTTTGTTTTTCGAGGCTTGTTCGCTATGACAAAGATAACTATTTCGCGCGACTCGCCTCGGTCGGGTCCGTAGTTTCCCGGTGCCGCTCGTCGGAAGCGTACCGTCGGACAGCGCTCCGCACCCCGAACGCGACTTCAAAGTTCGCGCTTTCCGCCGCGACGGGCAATCCGTGCAAATCGGTATTTCGGGCGGTCCGAATACCTATTTTTGGGTAGTCCGGCTCGGGGTCCGACCATATGGAGCGAGTCCGGATCGCGCCTCGCGGGATGATCCGGACTCCGTGAAACTTAAAACAGATGGCATGAAGATGAGAGAAGCTATGCGGTGGCTTGCCGCATGCTTTTCCGCTCGCAGTACCTCCGGCACTGCATCGATATGTCGTAGCCGAGCATCGCGCCCAGCATGAAGTCCTCCTCGGGCGACAGCCGGTTCAGAGGCTTGTGTATGAATGTCTTGACGGCGTCGAGGCATTCCTGTTTGCCGAAGTACAGGTTGACCTTCTTTTCGGAGACCTCCTGAATCATGTAGCCGATTTGCTGCCCGCGCAGCCTTTCGGCCACGATCGAGGCGCACGTACGGCACATCGTGCAGAGGACCAGGCTGCGGACTCCTTTCTTGAATTCGTAGATATGATGCATGAACATCTTCATATCGCCGAACCGGGCGTATTCCTGCTCGCTCATGACAGTTCCCTTTTCACCGCTTCGATCCAGCGGTCGGTCCGCGCGGCGGTCTTGTCGTCCTCGTTGAGTTCGTCGACGGCCAGTCCCACGAACTTTCCGTCGCGGCATACGCCCGAGTCGGTCACCGCGTAATCCTGCGGCTCGTATGCGCCGACGAACCGGCAGCCGGTAGGCTGAAGCTCTTCGTAAATCGTGCCGAGCGCGTTGCAGAACGTGTCGGGGTAGGATTCGCTGTCGCCGCAGCCGAAGAGCGCTACCGTCTTGCCGGACAAGTCCCGCGTCTTGATCTTGTCGAGAAAACCGTACCAGTCGTCCTGCAGGTCGCCGTCGCCCCATGTGGACGATCCGAGCAGCAGACAGTCGTAGCCGTCGATAGTATCGGGAGCCGCGTCCGCTACATCGTGCGTATCGGCTTTGGAAACGCCCGTTTTCAGGGCAATCTGTTCCGCGAGGGATTGGGTCGTTCCGGTCGAGCTCCCGTAGAATATTCCGATCTTGTGTTCCATATGTCTCTTTTGTTTTCGGCAAAGATAACGGGACACGACCGGTTGCGAAATACCTAAACATAGGGAAACGAGCGGCCGGAGATACCTGGAACCGGAGGAGGCCCTTGGGGGCCGAACGTAGATCGTCCGGCGGCGGACGGTTTCCGAAACCTCCGGCCCGGGACGTCGACAGGAGCGTGCGGCGAAACGTTTCGGCCGGAGCGGCCGTTCGGACGCATTCCCGGACCCGTGTCCGGGCGGACGGCGGGGCTTTCGGCTGCCCTTGCTTGATTGGAATCTGATTGCAGCCGCGTCTGCTGGGATGTTCCGGCGGCAGCGAGCGTTCCGGCATAACATGGAAACGGTACGGACTGTTCTCCGGATTCAGAGCGAGTTCTCGTGCGCCGTCCGGACGAAAGCGTGGCGGAGGCTTGACGAGGCTTGCGCGAGCCGGAAAGTCAGCTTCCGCCCTTCCGTCGTCGTCAGACGCAGGCCGTATCGCCCCGACGGATCGAGAGCGGCCACCGATGCCGAAGGCAGCGCGAAGACCGTTTTCTTCTTCCCGAAAATCGATCCGACGAAAATCAGCCGCCGGTCCGTCAGTACCAACCGGCCTCCGTGCAGACCGTACGTGGCCGCGCTACCGGCTAGCAGGACCTCTCCCGGCTCCATATCGGGCCGGATCCTGTCGTAGCGGGCTATTTTCTGCCGAATCCAGGTCGCGTAGACATAGCTGATTATCCAGCTTAAAAGAATGACGCCGGCCATGTTCAGCGCCAGATAGGACGGCGACGCATTCGGTCCGGGATGGACGAGCAGCCGGTAAGCGCCCAGTACGAGGGCGAATTTCCAAAAAAAGGAGCGGCGGATGTGCGTTGTTCGGTTCATCGGGTGAGATTTTGAAGGTTTATGTTCGTATTCGTTCCCCAATATAAGAATTAAAATATTTGTTTGCAAGCGGTTCGGCGTTTCGGGCTTTGGTGTTTCCGGTTCGGCTGCGCAGTGACGCTTCTTTGGGCTTTGATAGGTAGGGCCCGAGCGTGCCTGTCGCTGTCGGCGGTCGGAGACCGTACTCCCGGCCGGGGAATGCGGCGTGCCGGCCGTTGTTCGGAACGGACCCGGATCGAGTTCCGGAACCGAAAAGGTCATTGTCCCGACCGGCCGCGTTGGCATGCCGCTTTCCGAACAGAACCTTGAGGCCGGCCCTTCTTTCCCGATAATTTTCGTAACTTGCCCGCCGGAAGCGTTTTCTCGCTCCGTCCGTGCCGCTCGCGCTCCGGGGCTGCTTCCGAATAAGAACGGATCATTAGGAGAAAAACTCTATGGGACACGATCATCACCATCATCTGCCGGTCGACCACCTGAATAGGGCTTTCGTGCTCGGTATCGTGCTGAATCTGGTTTTCGTCTGCGTCGAGTTCGGGGCCGGACTTTGGTTCGACTCGGTCGCGCTGATCTCGGACGCCGGACACAACCTGAGCGACGTAGTCAGCCTGGTGCTGTCGCTGATCGCTTTCCGGCTGGCTCGCGTGAAGCCTACGGCAAGCTATACCTACGGTTATCGGAAGAGTACCGTGCTCGTCTCGCTGCTCAACGCCTGCATTCTGCTCGTGGCCGTCGGCGTGATTCTGGTCGAGAGCGTCCGCAAACTGTATGATCCGCAGCCTGTCGACGGCGACAGTATCGCGTGGGTGGCCGGCATCGGCATCGTGATCAATGCGTTCACGGCCTGGCTGTTTATCCGCGATAAGGAGAAGGACCTGAATGTCAAGGGGGCTTATCTGCATATGGCCGCCGACACGCTCGTGTCGGTGGGCGTGCTCGTGTCGGGAATCGTCATCCGGCTCACGGGATGGTATGCGATCGATCCGGTTGTCGGCATCGCGATCGCCTTGGTCATCCTGTTCTCCACGTCCAAGTTGTTGCACGACAGCCTGCGCCTGTCGCTGGACGGCGTGCCCGTCGGAATCGACAGCGAACGCGTGCGGCGCTCCATTACGGAGACCGATCCGCGTATCGAGGATGTGCACCATGTGCACATTTGGGCCATCAGTACGACGCAGAATGCTCTGACGGCGCATGTCGTAGTCCGGTCGCTGGACGATGCCGAAGAGCTCAAGCATGAGATCAAGCACCGGTTGGAGCACGAAGGAATCGGTCATGCGACGCTTGAGTTCGAGCTTTGCGGCGAACATTGCGCGAAGGAGTGCCCGGAATGCAGGTAAGCCCGAGCACGTGCGACGCAGTCGCTGCGGCGACCGCCGGGACGAGCGGGCGCCCGTAACCCCTCCGAGGCGAGCCGTCGGACTTGTGAATCGGTAGCGCGCCGTTTCATTATTTCGTTGTTGTGCGGCGATAGGGTACCGTTGTCGCTCCTTAACTCGTTTCGTGTTGCTGGTCGATTCCCATAGCGGATGTTTTCGTGCCGTCGCGTCCGTTCTCGCCGTATGCACACAAAATTTGAAGAAAAATTCGCGCGAACTTTCAAAATATCGCGGATTTGTATATCTTCGCACCCGGAAATGGAGAGATGCCGGAGTGGTCGAACGGGGCAGACTCGAAATCTGTTGAACTGCTTATGTGGTTCCTAGGGTTCGAATCCCTATCTCTCCGCAACAAACGCTGAAAATCAGCAAATTGCAAAACAAACACCCAGTTTTACACCCAAGAATGTAAAGTCGGGTGTTTTTGTTTTATTTAAGATAATACGGTAGTGTTTTAAATTAGGGGATGACTTCAATTCAATAATTAAAACGCTGTTTTCAGCGCAAATTTTCCTTTCGCAGGTAAAGCAAAAGCGACTACTACAGTCGCTTTTTGTATTTTGCACCCTTAAATCCTTCGAAAACGAGTTTTCAAAACGATATCCAACCTTCGTGTTTCAAATTAGGGGATAGCAAAATGGAATGCAAATATTGCGGAGGCACATGCGTAAAAGACGGAACGCAGAACAACGGCAGGCAACGCTATAAGTGCAAATCATGTCATCGGAAACAACAGGCACTATATAGTTACAACGCCTACCAGAAAGGAATCAATGACGAGATCGTAACATTAACCAAAGAGGGAGTCGGTATTCGAAGTACTGCACGAATCTTGGATATCTCCCCTACAACACTACTCAGCAGAATTGTACTGATCGCCCATACTATCTCACGCCCTCAGGTTATCAATCGCAGGACATACGAAGTGGATGAAATAAAGAGCTTTGTAAGGAGAAAGTCCGAGCATATCTGGATAGCATATGCTCTGGATAGAAAATCCAAACAGGTCGTCAGTTACAATATCGGTCCACGGACAAACGCCACCCTTAACGCAGTTCTCGAAACCCTTCGTCTATCTGATGCCAAACGGGTTTATACCGATAGGCTAAGAAACTACCGTTCTCTGATCGAGACAAAGATCCATCGGACATCATTATACGGGACCAATCATATCGAACGACATAACTTGACGATCCGGACACATCTGAAGCGCCTGGCTCGTAAAACCATCTGCTTCAGCAGGAGTGCTGTCATTCTGTCGGCAATCTTGAAGATTTATTTCTGGGGATAAATATACATATTTCTATATTAGTTACTCAACCGAGGTAGGCATCATTTAGTTCTGCCAATATGCAATTATGTTTCTTAGAGACAGTCTTCGAGGTCTCATACTAGCTTGGCTGCATTATGCAGATAAAAAACCATGAAAACATTGCATGGAATTAATAAATATTTTATCTTTATAATATACGATGAACCGCTAGCAATAGTCTTTATAAAACAACTTAACAACAGAGGCTAATTAACTAAATACGGTGCGTTATGACAAGAATTGACTATTCATTACTCGTGATAGATAAACTAATCATTCACGATATACCTAGGCACAAAAAGAATGAAACCGGAAGCGGTCCTAATTATAGTGAGAACGAGAGCACTATAACCGATGGTTTGCGTGTCTTTTTTCAAGATAAAATAAAGGCTGCATTAAATAGTGATCAGTCTTTCAGGGTTTGCTTTAAAGATGAGACCGAGTCGTCTGTTCCGTCGTGTGTAAATACAATAATCAATTCAGATAATGACTTTGTCGCTCTCTCAAAAGATATTGCATCAAATTTATACAACATACAGAAAGGGAATAATGCTGCAGGAATATTGTTAGTTTTAAAGGGTAAAATCTCAACATTGCCAATCTGTGTTGTTTTAAAACTAGAGAGAGACAATGGAGCTCAACTGGTCTTGGACGAAGCGACAAAAACTTTTAATGTTGAAGAAGTCCATAATTTAATGCTAACGACCAAAACAAAAATTTTCAAAGTTGCGTTATTTCTTTGTCGCTCACTATCAGAAACTGACTACGATGGACAATTGATGGACTATCAAATTAATCCGAAAATTAAAAAAGACCTAAATACTTTCTTTCTTGATTTTATGGGTTGCTTTCCTTATGATGATCCTAAAACAACAACAAAGAAATTTTACGAACTGACAAAAGAATTTGTTGATACAATCCCGGATCCAATACAACGCTCTCAGTATATTCAAGATTTAAATTCCTATCTACGTAGAAATCAAGCAACAATAAGTCCAAGAGAGTTCGCTAATGACTATATGACAGAAACGCAACATAAAAACCAATATAAAGAGTATTTGATCAGCAAGGGATTTGAGTTTGCAAGCTACTCTAAAGACAACACATTAGTAAATTCACATATTAGTAAAATTCTGGTTGAATTTGAAAATGGTATTTCCATTTTAGGAACAAATGGAACTTTTGAGAATAAGGTAACTCTCACAGAGGACGAGCAAACTGGAGAATGTAAGGCTGAGATTAAATCAAAGATCAAGAGAATAAAATGATAATTGATATTGATGAAATATCAAAACAGTGGAAACTTGATGAGCCCCAATTAGATATATTGGGGCAGCAAGTAGTTTCTCTTTTGAAGAAAGGCCTATTTGCTGTAGAATTACATCCGGAGATATCATATAGGACTAAAGAGATACAAAGTATAATCAAGAAAATTCAGAAGAAACAAAAAGAGAAAACTTATGGATATAATGATTTAAGAGATAGATTAGGAATTCGTATAGTGTGTCCTTTTCTATCCGATCTATCTACAATAGATACTTTTTTAAAAAAAAATTTTAAAGTCCGGAAAGAGGAAAAGAAAAAAGAGAAAATAGACTTTAATAAACTAGATTATCAGTCAAATCATTACGATGTTTCCGTAAAACAGGAATTGATAAATTTTGACCCGAACTTCATATTTGAGATTCAAGTCAGAACAATGAATCAGCACGCTTGGGCTAATTCTGCTCATATTTTGTATTATAAGCAGGATATTATGTTGCCTGATGAGATGAAGCATAAAATATATCGACTATTATCATTATATGAATTAGCTGATGAAGAATTTGCAAAGGTTAATGAGTATCTTAAAGCCCAGAAAGGTAATTTAGTTTACACTTTATTGCGACGATTGGAAGGTAAATTATATAAATATGCAGAGTCTGATTTTGACAGAGAGTTGTCTGTCCATAACCTCACTACAATTTTAGGTTTTCTTTCTGATGATGAGCATAATAGGCTTAACACTGGAATCGAACCGTTTATTCTAGAAAATGATGTCAAGATACAACACATCTTCAATGATAATCGTAATCGTTATGCCCAAATCTTTTGGCTAACACAGCCAGAGATCTTTGTAATATGGTACGGTCTGGAGAAGTTTTATTTTTCAATAACAGATAATTGGGATGACTTTTTCGATCCAGAAGAGTTGAAAATAATACAAACTTTATGGTGCTAAAAAGATGATAGATACAATTAACTGTAATTTAGAGGGACTTGTCCTTCATAAAGTCGGCAATAAATATGAGAATGAGAATATTCATTTTTCTCACTCTCCTTTAATTATAGAAGATCCGACTGTTCGTATTCCTCTATTGAAATTTTTTACGTCTCCGTTTAAGTCTTCAGAATATTTCAATTTCTATCATGAAATTGATATAAATATGAATGAGGTATTTACTTGTGTAAGCAAGATTTTTGATGATCCAGAAATACTATTAGAGCAATCCATAAACCTTGCCAAACATTTGTATGAACAAAGCGTTCATCCTAAAATCAAAAGTGGAGAGTTCTATGTAGTCTATTTCAAGAATTGCATGATTGACGGCAATACAGTAGATGCCATCGGACTATTCAAGTCAGAAAATAAAGAGATATTTCTTCAAATACATACTGCAAACGATGGCTTTGAGATTGAAAGCCAACAAGGAATCAATATAAACAAATTAGATAAAGGCTGTTTCATATTCAATACGGATAAAGAGAATGGTTATGTGGTAGCAGTAGTTGATAATACGAACAAAGGGGTAGATGCCCACTACTGGATTGATGATTTCCTGCACGTTCGGCAAAGACAAGACGAGTATTATAATACTCATAACGTTATGTCAATGTACAAAACTTTTGTTACGAAAGAACTACCACAACAGTTTGAGGTAACAAAAGCAGATCAAGCGGAATTAATAAATGAGTCCGTGAAGTTTTTTAAAGAGAAGGATACCTTTAATTTGGATGATTTTGGCGCTGAAGTATTACGGGAACCTGAAGTTATCAAGAGTTTTAATGACTTCAGCAATAAATATCAGCAAGATAAAGAAATAGAATTGTCTGACAATTTTACCATTTCAGATTCTGCGGTCAAAAAACAGGCTCGTGCATTTAAAAGCATAATAAAATTAGATAAAAATTTCCATATTTATGTACATGGAAATAATCAATATATTAAACGAGGATATGACGAAGCGACGGGAATGCATTATTATCAGTTATTCTTTAAAGAAGAACTGTGATTTATTCTTTGTGTAAAGCATAATCTTGAAATATATGAGTTTAGCGGATTCGTTAAAGTATTCTATTGGTGGTTCTCAAGGCTCAACAAATATGACTAACATTCCAGTCGAATATGCAAAAACCATATCTTTCAACAAAGCATTCAGAGCCTTATTATCTCAGGACAAATTTATCGCACGAAGCGACTATAAGGAACTTGTCGATTCATATGGGGACGTATCGCAGGTATACAAAACTTTGGCCGAAGCCGGGATGTTAGATGACTACGTGGCAAAATATGCGCTTGACGGTTCGGAAATAGTCTATTTCCGAACCATGTTCAATGAGATCAAAGATCTCTCAAAAGAGTCGCCGACCATCCGGGAGCATAACGCAGCTTATGTGGAACGCCATCTCGAATCGGAACAACAGTATCTGGATGACATTCTCAAAGCGTGCGACCCGGCCATATCGCTTGATCGGGAACAACGAGAAGTCGTACTCTCGGAAGAGGATCATACGTTAGTAATTGCCGGGGCGGGAGCAGGAAAGACCACAACTGTCGCCGCTAAAGTACGTTACCTGGTTGAAAAAAGGGGAATAGATCCGACCAAAATCCTGGTTATCTCGTTTACGAATAAAGCTGTAGAAGAACTACGCGAGCGAATCAATCATAATCTAAAGATTCCCTGTCCCATTGCCACATTTCATTCTATTGGATATACAATCCTACGCCAAGGAGAGGAGGATAGGAAAAAAATAGTGGAAGGAGGATACTTATATTCTATAATCAATAAATATCTGAAATCTACTGTACTGCGTAGACCTGAGATCGTAGACAAATTAATCCTTTTTTTCGGATCCTATTTTACTGCACCTTACGAAGGGGAGCAACTTAACGAATATTTCCAGTTTGTTGCCAAAGCAGATTGCTCTACATTGAAAAGTAATCTGCACGAGTACATTAAACAGGTTGTAGATCGCAAGACACAGAAAGTACAAACTCTTAATAATGAGATTCTACGGTCGATGGAAGAGGTGCGAATCGCCAATTTTCTGTATCTGCACCAGATAGAATATGAGTATGAACCGATATACCAATATCCAATCCTCGATGCGAATAAACCTTATACGCCCGATTTTCGTATTACTCAAAACGGGCAAACCGCTTATATCGAACATTTTGGAATAACCGAAGATGGCAGAAGTAGCCGTTATACTAAGGATACGCTTGAAAAATACATTTCCCGCATCAGCGATAAGAAACAGTTACATGAGAAGCATAAAACTTGTTTAATATGTACCTATTCTCAACATAACGACGGAAGGGATTATCTCATCCATTTAGAGGAACAGCTTATCGAATGCGGCTATGTATTGAATAAACGTCCAACGGAAGAAGTCTATCAGAAATTGATCGATTCGGAAGAGAGCAAATATATTACGAAGCTTACTCTACTTATCTGCACTTTTGTCAATAATTTCAAAACTCAAGGATACAACATTGAGAAATTCGACGATTTTAAGACTACGACTAAAAATGTCCGGACTAAACTCTTCCTCGACATTTGCAAGGTCTGCTATTACGAGTATCAAAAAACATTGGAGGAAGAACATTGTATCGACTTTCAAGATATGATCAATGAGTCTGTCGAACTTCTTCACAAGATGCAAGAAAAGGGTAAAGGAGGACTCTACTACAAATACATCATCGTGGACGAATATCAGGACATTTCACGCCAACGTTATAATCTCGTCGCAGAGCTGTCGCGGTTATGCGATGCCAAGATTATGGCGGTCGGAGATGACTGGCAATCTATTTACGCTTTCAGCGGTTCGGTTCTTCCATTGTTCACGCGTTTCTGCCAGGAAGTGGGTTATGGGCAAGAATTGAAGATCACACGCACCTATCGCAATGCCCAAGAGATCATTGACATCGCAGGAGCATTTGTACAGCAGAATTCGGCACAGATTAAGAAAGCTCTAATTTCTCCCAAACGAATTACAAATCCGGTCATTATTCATACTTACGCGGAGACTTTCAAAAAAGAGGCAGAGCGTCCGGAAGGCGGGAAATATTTTTATCTCGGGGAAGCCGTCAATAAAGCTATCGGAGACATTATGGAGTATAACGCTGCCGAAGGTAAATCTCGTGTAGCGTCTATTCTTCTAATCGGTCGATACGGATTCGACGCACGGAATCTGTGTTATTCTAAAGAATTCAATTACGATGAAAAATCCGGGAAGGTATATTCAGCCCAATATGGGAAGCAGGTCAAACTTCAGTTTTTGACAGCTCATAGTTCAAAAGGGTTGAGCGCAGATAATGTAATCATTATCAATGCAAAGGACGAAACGTACGGATTTCCGTCAAAGGTCGACGACGATCCGGTATTAAATATGGTTGTTTTAAACGACACCTCCTATAATTATGCCGAGGAGCGGCGATTGTTTTATGTAGCCCTGACTCGGACGAAAAACAGAGTCTTCATCGTTACTCCCGAAAAACGGCCGTCGGAATTTATTAAAGAGTTGCTGAGGGACACAGCAAGCTACCCTTACGTTACTCTGAAAGGAAAACTTAAAACCGATCTTTCTATATCGAACGTTGTCAAAGATAGTTGCCCGATTTGTGGCTATCCGATGCAGCTCCGTTGGAACAAAAATTATGGCCTTAAATTGTGGATATGTACGAATGATCAAGAGGTATGTGGGTTTATGACTAACGACAAACGAGGCGAAGAACTTTCCATTCAGAAATGTGACTGGTGCAAAGACGGATATTTAATCGTGAAGAAAGGCTATACGGGCTATATCCTAGGATGCACTAATTACAAACCGGATAGATCGGGATGTGGTCGGCTGCTTAGCCAAGAGCATTATCATGTATGGAAAAACAGCGATTTCGGGAAAAACGATCTATCGCAGGATAAACCGGGATTTTTAAATATTTCAAAACCTGTAATATCCGAGCCCCAAATACCTACAATGGTCTCCATACCACAGATAACTAAGCCTCAAATAGAACGGAAACCACAGGTTCATACGATTGGCTATTCCGAACGGGTTATCGAGAAAGATGGGTTTAATGTTCTCGTAGACGCTTATGAAAATATACTTACGGATATGGAATTACTTGGCAGGCTTCGCACTTTGAGAAGTGTTATGGCACAAGAATGCCAACTTCCCCCCTATTGTATTATGCAAAACGATACCTTAGTGCTTCTGGCAACAGATAAACCGATTACCCGTGAAGAATTTATCAGAATAAAAGGAATCGGTAACCGCAAATATGAGCGATTCGGAGAACGGTTTATTGCGGCGATAAAAGAATATACAGAACTTTAACAGCACGCCAATATTATCGCCATCACGATGATATTCCTGTAAAACACATTTTTTGCAGTCTGAAATACATTCACTCTGTGTCAGCTATAAAGTTTCCGTAATCTATTTTAACAGTCATTAAATTGATGGCTGTTAAAATATGTATTATGCGTGGAGGTCCTGAGTAAATGAATCCGGCTTAACTGTCAATACCTAAACGCTTTCTCCATAACATCCTGCTCAAACTTGGAAATACCGTATTTAGTAGCGAGTTTTCTCCAACCGGAAACAGCACGTTTAACCTCTGCGAGTATCGTTTCTGCACGAGCGGGTTCCAATCCGAAATACGGCGTGATACTCATAGCCAGATCGAAATCCAATGAATTGTCATTCTCCGAAATGTTGAGCTTCAGTCCCGTGCCGTACTCGTCAGGGTTTATATCATAGGCGGGTGATAATCGCCACCCCTGCGGTGTAAGCAGGAAACCGTGATTCCGCAGATGGTCATCGCAGTTCGAAACCGCGATATTGAACACAATCCTGCGCCAGAGCTGCTCCATGTTCCGGTCCGTATCGTCGCAGTTGGCGATGATCCATTCGGCCAGTTCGAGGTAGCTGGCTCCCTCCGTATGGCTCGTACCGTCCGTATAACCGAGCAACGTCATGGCCGAGGCAAAGTGTATCCGCTGGCCCGTATCGGTCCGGTCGAAACGCTTGGTCATAAAACTATGGTGTCGGCTGCCGAACCGTTGTGCCCGGCATTCGGACATCTCGATACCGCACAAGCGGGCCAACTCGGCCGTAACCATCTCCCATGCCCCGGAATCTTTCGTATCTCCGGCGCTCGGAAACTTGACGATCCACAGGTGTCCGTTTTCATCCTCCACATTGGCTTTCGGCCTGGCCCCGCCCAATGACGAACCGGGTGCAACGAGCATATCGATCCATCGCGTATGCTCCGGTGTATCGGCATTATCTTCCCGTTCTATTTGCAGGCTGGCGTGTTCCAGTTCCCGGATCGATGCCCAGGGCGGTGTGGCCAGCGACCGGTCGTTGTCCATGAAGTCCCCTTCTTTCGAGAACTTGAAGCGCAGGGCCCCCATGCGGTTGCCGTCATACACGCCCATCAGGTAATCCGCTTCGGTAAGCGTTCGCGGTTTTCGGTCCTGCTGCCGGGCGTTGATGGCTTCCCGCCTGCGCATAAGCGTACGCCCCCAGCGATCCGGTGCGGAGTCGAGGAACAATCCGAAATTGCTCTTATCCGAAGGTTGGTATTGCTTCCCGGTAAATGCCGACAGGTCGGGATCCAACGCGCGGAAACGAGGATGGGTCAGCCATGCGGGATCGTTCTCATAGGAAAAGACCTCTTTGCCCCGGATCGTTTCGCTGTGAAGCACACCCATATAGACCGGCTCCGCATCCTCGGGCCAGTCCATATATACGTATATATCGCACTGCGTTATCATATTCATCGCTTTTTAGAGACTCTTTCCCCGACCACGAGTTTGGCATCCTGAAGGGCACGCCCCAGTTCGTCGTCTTTAGCTACGAGCAGCAAATCTTTTTCCAGCCCGAGGATAGCCAGCACCCGGAAATAGTATCCCATTGCAACTCCTTCCTCACCCCGCTCGATCTTGGTCAGGGTATTGCGGGAGATTCCGGCACGCTCGGCCACCTGCTCCGAGGATAACTCCCGGCGCAGGCGTGCCAGCTTTATATTTTCGCCCAGAGCCGTAAGCGTCTTCCGCTGGCTCGGCAATAATGCCCGTTTCATACAATAACATTAACGATTATGTGCAAATATAAGTATTATTGCGCAGAATAATTAGCATTATACAGATTTATTTTACAGACTACTCCCGAATACCTTTTTCGTACGGGTTCCAGCAACAACGTAGGCCGACATAGCGATGTTCCGATGTTATCGTAAAGTAAGTATGAGATTACGATTCCATCAGATACTCATGAATAGGAGTTATCCGGAAAACCTTTCCGTTTTTCTCAAACGCTCTACCCACGGCTACTATCAACCATTCCGTTAGCCCTAATGCGTTTATGACTTCTACTGGACCAGTATACTTCCAGTCGAAATTCTCATCAGTTACTTATACACAGACTTTAACTAGGCAAGCAACCTTATTCTTTTTCATCAAAACAAAGTCACACCTTAAAAGTTAGGTAATGAAAAATGAATTTTTATACCGATATCCCCTCAGCCACTCTCTTTTATCGCCGACTAAAATTTGGTCTGCCAAATACCACCAATTACTAAATGGGAAAACGTAACTTTTGAGAAGACAAGTTTTCTAAACTTGCATATATACAGCAAAATACATATATTTGTGTCGTTAGCAGGTTCTTACAAGACGGTTTCGGACAGTCATCCATAGCTCAGTATCCAAATCGTTACCTGAAGACCTTACACCCGATCAGGTAACGATTTGTCCGGAATTGTCTTACTTGCAGTCGAATATGGCTGAGAGAATCTGTCGAGACGAAAAACGGGGTCAGTAATTTTGTAAACATTATAATTCCCTTTTTGTATGGACAAATAAACCGGTCTTCTTTCCATTAGATAGAACGATCCGGAATAGGGTATCGAACGTATGTTGGAATATTATCATCGTAAGGGCTATTCCGACAGTTGGATCAATCAACGACTGCAATCTATCGAGATTCGCAAGGAACTGACCGACGAATGGGAACGGCGCGTCGTTAAAAAGGCCGGAAATATGCCGTTTTAACCGGTATCATCACGCTGACGGCACCGTTCGTCATGGCCGTATGGGGGTGTATCGGGATTGAAACATCTTCGGTCTAAAAAGTAACGATACACAAAATATAAATCCTTTCTCTCGGGAGGAGATATAAATCAGGGGATAGAATTGCAAACTCTATCCCCTGATTTATGTTACAGGCCGAATCCGCGTTTTACTTTCGGTCCGGGTTTATGATTTTCTCCAGTAACGTTCGGCTTTAGCGAATCCGATCTACTTTCTTTTATCGTAATACGCCGGTAGCCCGATTTTTGTTTTGCCGGAGCAACGAGATCGATTTTTCGCAGACCGAGGGTTTGTAGCGGCTGCCCGTTCTTGCTGGTACGACCCGGACCGGGAAATGTGGAAGGATCCGGTCTTTCTCGCCTCCTACCGGGTCCGCATCCGTTTCCATACGGACGGCACGGCCGAAGAGTACGAGGTTGAGTTCACGACGATTCGCGGCTGTTATCGTTTCGATTCTCGGCGCGGGATGATGACATGGGAAAATGGCGAGCACTGTGTCGTTTCGCTGATGCCCTCGTATATGACGGAGGTCATTTATGAGCCGGTAGCGTGGAAACACGCCTGCGAGGAGACGTATAAGTTCGTATACGCACGTTTGTCCGTTATGAATTGAGCCGACCTCGGATAAAAACGGATCGAAACCGGGTTACGCAGACTTCGTTTATAAAAGCGGTTCTCGTGCAGTCTGTGCTTTTCCCCTTTCATACGTTAAGGCTTTCGTTGTCCGGGGGCGCGGGGACCGGCCGTTCGGTTTTGGCTTCGACTCGGAACAGACTGAAAATTTCCGGTTTGTCGGAGTGGTAAGTTTCTTATTAATAAATTATTATGTCTTGCGCCTTTTTGTGCCGCATCATCTTTTGGCATCAGTTCCGAGGCGGTTTTCCGGTCGATTTTTCCGGTTTTTTTACAGAGCCAGCAGTTCGGCTTCTTTCGTCCGTGTACTGCCGGCAATCTGTTCCTCCAAAGAAGGCTTGGGGCCGTTTGGTACGTTTGGGCGTAACGGTCGGCTTAAAATATGCAATGCGCTACGATATGAAAGTTCCGTAAAATGGCCGATCGGAAGATTGGCTTTCTTTTTATATGTGTAGTATATTATTCAGTAGATTCGATATACGAATCCTTATAACGCTCACCCGTAAGTCTAACCATAAATCCCAATCTTATGAAAAACACCCAAACTTTTTCCAACAAAATGGTCGACCTGACCGGTATGCAGGATTACGAACGAATTACGGCTGAGTTCAACCGCTTGACAAAAGACTATTATGCGAAGGAAAAGAATCCCGTTCAGAGGTTCCGCACTTTGCGCCAAATACGGATCAGACTTGCGTCGGCTAAAAAGGTCTACGAGGTGGCCGGTAAAGAGAGCGAGTATATTATCCGCTTGTTGAAAAACGAAGAGGAGATTGTTTTGATGTTCGCATCCCAGGCGAAAGGTTCGGATCTTTCGCCGACCGAAAACAGAGCCTTACGTCTGAACTGGTCGGGCAAACAGATCGATTTGGTCGAGATCGTCTACGGTCTTTATGTCGGCCGGTGTATCAACGGAGGACGATGCGGCATTCAGGAGATTGCAGCCGTTTTCGAGCGATTGTTCGGTGTCAGATTGCCGCATATCTACAACCGACTGTTGGCTATCCGGAACCGTAAAAACGGACGGACCCCGTTTTTGAAATGGCTCAGCGAGCAGATCGAGCGGGATGCCGACCAGAAAGACGAATAAGTAAGTGATTCGTAATCGCAAAACAGAGGACAGGAGGCCCGAAAAGTTTCCCGAATCCTGCTTATTTTTCTCCCGGGGAAGAATATTTCGGGCAGGAATGGCTAACTTTATGGCGAACGATAAAAACGATCCGAGATGAATCTGAAAAAAATAGGTATTCTTTGTTTGGGACTGATGGCGGGCGGCTTGCTGCAGGCCAAAGTCCGGCTGGCTTCCGTTTTCGGCAGCGACATGGTTTTGCAGCGGCAGTGCGAGGCGCCTCTTTGGGGTTGGGCCGAACCGGGGGCCGAGGTGGCGGCGACCGGGTCGTGGGACGGATCGACCGTCCGAACCCGTTGCGGAGCGGACGGAAAATGGATGCTGAAGCTGAAAACTCCCGACGCGGGAGGACCTTATACGGTTACCGTTTCGGACGGGGAGACCGTTACGTTGGAGAACGTGCTGATCGGCGAGGTGTGGATCTGCTCGGGGCAGTCCAATATGGAGATGCCGGTAGGAGGATGGGGCCGCGTGCGCGATTATGCCCGCGAGATCGAAAGCGCCGACTGGCCTCGGATACGTCTGTTCGGCGTCAAGCGGGTTTCCAGTTTGGCTCCGAGGGAAGATGTACAGGTCGTAGGCGGAGGCTGGCAGCCCTGCTCGCCGCAGACGGTTCCCGACTTTTCCGCCGCCGGTTACTTTTTCGCCCGCGAGTTGCATAAGGCGCTCGGAGTCCCTGTCGGGGTGATCAATACTTCGTGGGGAGGTACGGTGGCCGAGTCGTGGATGAGTCCCGAGGCGCTGGCCACGCATTCCGATTTTGCGGAACGTGTCGAGCAGGTCCGCTTGGCCGGGGCCGATGAGAATAGGTTATGGGCCGGGTTCCGCGATGACTCGGCTCGCTGGGAGCAGGTTGTCGCGCAGCGCGATCCGGCGTATCGGGACGGAAAGTGTCTGTGGAAGGAGCGATCCTTCGACGACAGCGACTGGGATACGATCGCTCTGCCCGCCTATTTCGATGCGAAGTGTCTGCCGGGCCACGACGGGATCGTCTGGCTGCGCCGGCGGATTGAGATACCGGCCCGCTGGCGGGGGCGCGACCTGACCCTTCGCCTTAGCTACGTAGACGATAGGGACGTGACTTATTTCAACGGAGTGCAGGTCGGCGCGACCCATGCGTTGGAGCAGGAGCGCGTCTATCGGGTGCCGGGCAGGCTGGTCGAGGGGGGCGAGGCGGTCATCGCGATCCGTGTGCTCGACACCGGAGGCGACGGCGGGCTCAATTACGACGGTCCGTCGCTTCGCCTGAGTCTGTCCGACGACCGGTATATACCGCTGTCCGGCCCGTGGAGATACCGGGTCGGGAGCGAGTTGGCCGATTTGCCGGCCCCGCCCGTTCAGCCCGATTTCGATCCGCACCGGCCGACCGCGCTTTATCATTCGATGCTTCGTCCGCTCGTTCCGCTGGCCTTCCGGGGTGCAGTATGGTATCAGGGCGAATCGAACGCATGGCGGGCCGAGCAGTACGGGACGCTTTTCCCGTTGCTCGTCGAGGATTGGCGCTCGTGCTGGGGGCGCGATTTCCCGTTCCTGTTCGTGCAGTTGGCTAATTTCGGAGTGCGGCACGACGAGCCTGCCGCTTCGCAATGGGCCGAGCTGAGAGAGGCTCAGTCCGAGGCGCTGCATCTCGACGGAACCGCCATGGCCGTGACGATCGACATCGGCGAGGGCGACAATATCCATCCGAAGAATAAGCAGGAGCTGGGCCGCCGTCTGGCCCTGATTGCCCGTGCCCGGGTGTACGGAGAGCCGGTGGCATGCAGCGGTCCCGTGTACCGGACCTATCGGATCGAAGGCGATAAGATCCGGATCCGGTTCGACGAGGCTGAAGGGCTGGCGGTGCGGGACGGCCGTGTCCTCCGCGGGTTCGCTGTCGCAGGGGCCGATCGCCGGTTTCATTGGGCCGAGGCTGCGATCGACGGATGCGACGTGGTGGTCGGCTCGCCCGAGGTCCCGTATCCTTTGGCCGTTCGCTACGGCTGGGACGACAATCCGGACTGCAATCTGATCAATGCTTTCGGACTGCCGGCCTCGCCGTTCCGGACCGACCGCTGGCCGGGAATCACGACCGGCAAGAAATAATCCGGATTTTGTCGGCGAACGAGCACCGCGTTTCATCCTGCCGGCGGAGCTGTTCGCATGTCTTTCCGGGTACTGTCTTTGCGGATGACGGGCAGTTCGTGCGAGCCGGCATATAGGCGATTCCGTCCCGGCCGGTTGTAGGTTTCGGGCAAAACAGCTATTTTTAGCCGGGCAACCGACGGGAGACTATGAGAAAATTCGGAAATACGGGCGGCAGCGAGTCGAACATGCGGATCAAGGTGGCCGTAGGCTATCTGTTGGTCGCCGTGGCGGCGGTTTTCGCCGTTTGGTACATTTACATGCGGATTGCGCCGTTGGCCGTTCGCGAGGACGCTACGCAGGGGGCGGCGTACCGGAAAGTGCTGGTTACGGGCACGACGATCTCGTCGCTGTACGAGGCGAGCTACCGGGCGAATATCTATCTGCAGGACCCTTCGGTCGACAATTTGGAAGCTTACGACCGGGCGATCGACACGGTCTACGGCCATATCGACTCGCTTTGTCGATTGCAGATACCTCCCGAGCAGATCGGCATTCTGGAGGAGATTACCGAGCTGCTGAAGTGGAAAAAATCGAACCTGATCGGTCTGGCCGCCACGATGAGCCGTCTTCGGGAAAGAGAGGTGCTTCGTCACGACAGCCTGTTGCGGGCGCTCGAACGAAAGGACACGCTTTCGCCGGTGGTCGTAGTGATCGAGAAGCCCGTTCATAAGGATACGATTCGTTTGGTTCCTTCCGAGCGGGACCGGTTTTGGCGGCGTTTCGCGGGGCCTCTCATGACGGCGAGAGACACGCTCAAAGAGATGCCGAGGAGCAGCGAGATGCCTGTCGATACGCTCGCTCCCGTTGTTTCGCAAAAGATGCCGTCAGATGTAGGCGGCGCTCGATTGCAGGCGAAGCCGGCGTTACCTTCCAGACGGCGCGACCGGACTGCGGAGGCTATCCGGCAGCAGCAGCATACGCTGATGCTGATCGATCAGACGATCAACGATCGGGCTACGCTGCTTTTGCAGAAGATGAACGACGAAAACATCCGGGCAGCGCTCGACGAGATCGGTACTCGCGACCGGACGCTCAAGCGTGCGGGAGAGTCCGTGCTGGGGATCGCGTTGGGTGCGTTGTGCATAGTGCTTCTTTTCGTTGCTCTGATATTCAGCGATATAAATAAAAACAAACGTTATAAACAGGCCCTTGAGGAGGCCCGGCGCAAGGCGGAGGACCTGATGGAGAACCGGCAGCGGCTGCTGCTGTCGATCTCCCACGATATTCGTTCTCCGCTCAATTCGATCATGGGTTACGTCGAGCTGCTGTCGTCGAATCCTTCTCCCGATAAGGTGGCGCGTTACACGGCCAGCATGAGATACAGTTCGGCTCATCTGATGGAGCTGCTGACCAATCTGCTCGAATATTCCCGGATCGAAACGGGCAAAATGACCCTCGACGCGGCTCCTTTCGAGGTATTCCCGCTATTCGATCAGACCCTCGGCATGTTCGTGCCCTCGGCGGAGAGAAAGGGCGTGTCGCTCGTAAGCGACAACCGCGCGGAGAAGGGCATGTACGTCAAGGCCGATGCGGCCCGAATCAGGCAAGTACTGATCAATCTGCTCTCCAACGCCGTGAAGTTCACCGACCGGGGGTCGGTAACGCTTTCGGCAGTCGTTCGGTCCGGAGACGGGAACGGTGCGCCGCTACGGTTGGAATTCGCCGTGAGCGACACGGGGTGCGGCATTGCGCCGGAAGAGCAGAAGAGGATATTCGACGAATTTTCTAGGGCCGATACGGCCGGCAAGGAGGGCAGCGGATTCGGGCTGGCCGTCGTGTCGCGTCTGGTCGAGCTGCTGGGAGGAACGTTGGAGCTCGACAGTCGGATCGGCGAGGGGAGCGTTTTCCGGGTCTCGATACCCGTGCTGTCCGTCTCCGTTTCCGAAATTCCGAAGCCTGTCCCGGCCGAGGCTCCCCCTCGGGTCGCTCCTCGTTCGATACTCGTTGTCGAGGACGATCCCTCGCAACGAGCCATGTTGGGCGAAATACTGAAATCGGCCGGTCACAGGGTCTGCTTCTGTGATCGGTTGGAGCAGTGCGTGGATAAGCTGGCCGATGTCGATATGGTGCTGACCGATATTCAGCTGGGCGGATTTTCCGGCTATCAGCTGCTCTCGGCGATCCGTTCCGCTTCGGAGGACTGGGCGCGGAGGTTGCCCGTGATTGCCGTTTCGGCTTCCGACCGTCTGGAGAAAGAGAGCGACGGGTTCGACGCCGTGTTGCGCAAACCATTCACGCAGAGCGAGCTGCTGAAAACGATCGCCGGTATGCCGTCTCCCGATCCGGGATACGATTTGGGCGAACTCTGGGAGATGATGAACGGTGATGAGGAGGCGGTCCGGACGGTCGTGGAGACTTTCGTGTCTTCTACGCGCGACAGCCTGAAACTGCTCGAAGAATACGAGGCCTCCCGCGACTGGCCGTCGCTCGCCAAGCTGGCTCACCGGATGCTGCCGATGTTTCGTCAGTTGCATGCCGACCGAACGGCGGCCGATCTGGAAGAATTGGAAAAGAGCGGTTCCTCGGCGGAACCGGCGCGAATATCTTTTCTGGTCGAACGCGCGATCGGCTCGGCGAAGCGAATCCTCGGAAGAATGTCCGGCTCGCTATAGCTCGATACCGTACAGCTTGAGCTTGTTGTACAGGGTTTTCCGGTCGATCTCCAGCAGACGGGCCGCCTCGCTCTTGTTGTTCCTCGCGCGACGCAGCGCATCCAGAATCTGCTCTTTCTCGTTGACCTTGCGCAACAGGGGCGAAGCGGGCGGCTCCGGCATACTCTCCGCATCGGCCGTCAATTCTTCCGGCAGGTCGGCTATCGTGACGATGCGCCCCTTGCAGAAGAGAACGGCCCGCTTGATCGCATTGCGCATCTGGCGCAGGTTGCCGGGCCATTTGTAGCGGTTCATCCATGCGGCGGTCTCGGCGTCGAATCCTTCGACCTGCTTTTCCAGCTCGCGGTTGGCGTCCTGCAGGAACGACTCGGCGAAAGCGGGTATGTCCTCTTTCCGTTCCCGGAGCGGGGGAATCTGCACGGTGAATTCGTCGAGACGGTGGAACAGGTCCCCGCGAAACTTGTTCTCGCGGATCGCTTCGAGCAGGTTCTCGTTCGTCGCGGCGATGATCCGTACGTCGACGGCCGTTTCCCTCACGCTGCCGACGGGACGGATCACGCGTTCCTGAATCGCGCGGAGCAGTTGTACCTGTACGTCGTAAGGCAGGTTGCCGATCTCGTCGAGGAAAACGGTTCCGCCTTCCGCCGTCTCGAAGACGCCCTTTTTGTCCGAAACGGCCGACGTAAAGGCTCCTTTGGCATGTCCGAACAGCTCGCTGGCGGCCAGCTCGCGCGAGAGCACGCCGCAGTCGACGGCGACGAACGGACGGGCCTTCCGCTTGCTGTTGGCGTGGATGAAGCGGGCCGCGTATTCCTTGCCCGTGCCGCTTTCGCCCGTGATCAGAACCGACATGTTGGTCGGCGCGACGAGCAACAGGTGATCCCGGAGCTTGGCGGACGCTTCGCTGTGTCCCCATACGATAGCCGTTCCGGGCTCCGAAGCGGACTGCGTTTCCGGCCGTGAACGGCGCTGTTCGTGCCGCGTAACCGCCGCGGTCATTTTTTCGCGCAGTATTTCGGGGTTGACCGGTTTCTCGAGATAATCGAAAGCTCCCAGTTTGATAGCCGCCACCGCCGTGCTGACGTTCGCGTAGCCGGTCATGATGATCACTTCGCTGTGAGGCGATTTGTGCCGTATCCATTCGAGCAGCGTGATGCCGTCGCGGTCGGGCAGGCGCAGGTCCGACAGCACGACGTCGAACACGCACTCCCCCATCCGCTTGACCGCCTGCTCCGCACTGACAACGCTCTCCGCCTCGTATCCGTTCTTGGACAACCATGTCCGCAGCATGAGGGCGAAGGCGACGTCATCCTCTACAATCAGCACCTTTGTCATCGGATTCTTTTCGTAATGTTTTTCGCTTGCAAAGATAGCAATAATCGTATAAAGAAAAGGCCTGTTCGCAAACAGGCCTTCGGCAGGCGGTCCGGTTTCGCCGGGCGACCGTCGGGCTTTCCCCTGCGGTCGGGGCGGGGATTTTCTTTTATGGGACGGACGGGCCGGCACTTCGTTCGACCATATCCATAACCGTTCCCTGAGCGTCGAGAAGGAGAGTGATTTCGGTCCCTTTCGGGTTCGGTACGGTAATTTTGTACAGCCTGATTCCGGCGTTGGCGTAGGCTTTCTCGATCGATGAGCTTGCGTACCGCGAGGCGATTGCGTACCGCACGGCCTGAGGCAGCTCGCTCGGGTCGATCTCGACGAATCCCGTTCGGACGGCCGTTGCTTGCGTCGACGCGTTTCCTGCAAGGGCGTATGCGGAGACGGGGGCCGTCCCTGCGGCGGTAATCAGTGCGGCCACGGTAAGCAATAGCTTGTTCATGAGTTCTTGTCGTAAGGGTTAACGGATGAGATCCTGCGTATTTCGGCTTTCTATGCGCGGGGCGGCTTGGTGCGCGGCTCCTTAGGCTGCCGGCGTTTCGGATGCCTGCCGTATGAAGCCTTCCTTGTCGAGGATGACCGTGGCCGACCAGCCGTCGCTTTTCTTCACGATTACCTTGTAAAGGCTTGCGGCAGCATCGTGGTAGGCTTCCTCGACGAAGCTGCCCGGATATTTTTTGTCCAGCGCGTCGCGGACGGCCTGTGGCAGATCGCTCGGCGCGATGCGGATAAAGCCCTCTTGTGCGGTGATCGGAAAAACGGACGATGAAACGGCTGAAGCGGTTCCGGTTGCTGAAACGATGGCTGCGAGTACGGCAGCCGCGAATACGACCTTTTTCATGGCTTTGGCGTTTAAAAAATTCTTTCTACTTGTTCTTTGCTTTCGACAAAAACAAGGAAGAAAAACCGTACCAGAGCATGATATTTTTGTCGGTTTCGTTTTTATTGTGTTGATTTATAGTTTGTTGGTTTGGCGTTGCGGCGGAAGGGAGGCTTGCCTCGGGTTGGGGAGATTTGTGGAAAGATGTGGAGGAATTCCACGCTTCGCGGGGAGAAAAAGCGCAGAATCGTTAGCGATCGCTTGCAAGATCGCATGCCGGCGGCGTCTATTTCGTTTGCAGGATCTGGCCGCGTTCGCTGTGGGAAATTACGAGCAGCTTGTCGCCGAGACAGAGCTTGCTGCGACCGTTCGGAATGAAAAAGGCGCCGTCGCGCTTGACCGTGACGACCAGTTCGTCGTCGGGAAGCGGAAGGTCCATCAGCCGGTCGCCCGAGGCCAGCATGTCGGCGGTCACTTCCGTTTCCGACAGCGTCGACTTGATTTCGTCGGGCAGTTCCTCGAAACTGAAGCTCAGGGCGGCAGGCTCCGAATCGTCGACCATTCTCAGCTTTCCGGCCATATAGCCTACGGTGGTCCCCTGAATGACGAGCGACATGATCGTGATGAAGAACACGATGTTGAAAATCAGGTTGGCATTGTTGATTCCGGCGATAAGCGGATAGGTGGCGAAGATGATCGGCACGGCTCCCCGCAGTCCGACCCATGACACGTAGGCTTTGGCCCGGCCGGAGATTTTGCGGAAAGGCAGCAGACATAGGTAGACCGTAGCCGGACGGGCGATCAGGATCATCGCGACGGCGATCAGCAGTCCGATGCCTGCGACGGGCAGCAGCTCGGTCGGATTGACGAGCAGGCCGAGCGTCAGAAACATGACCAGCTGGGCGAGCCAGGCGATACCGTCGAAAAAGGTCGTCGTGCTGCGGTGATGCGGCATCTTGCTGTTGCCGATCACCAGACCGGCGAGATAGACGGCCAAATAGCCGTTGCCGCCGATCAGGTCGGTGAACGAAAAGATGAAGAATACCAGCGCGAGCAGCAGAATCGGGTATTGCGACTGGTTGTCGACGTCGAGCCGGTTGACGAAGAAGAGCGATATGCGGCCGAGCACGTAGCCGGCGACCGCGCCGACGCCGATCTGCATCAGCAGTACGCCGGCCGAGTGTCCGAAACTCATGTGGCCGACTTGAATGACCTGAATGAACAGGATCGTCAGGATGTTGGCCATCGGGTCGTTGCTTCCGCTCTCGAATTCGAGCATCGGACGGAGATTCTCCTTCAGCCTCAGACCCTTGCTTCTCAGAATCGAGAAGACCGAGGCGGAGTCCGTCGACGAAATGACGGCTGCCAGCAGCAGCGACTCGTAAAGCGTCAGCGTGATCGATCCGAAAAAGTAGCGCGTGACAAGAAAGATGATTCCTCCGGTAATGGCCGTGGTGATCATCACGCCCAGCGTGGCCAGTATGATGCCCGGACCCAGCACGGGGCGGATTTCCTTGAACTTCGTGTCCATGCCGCCCGAAAAAAGGATGACGCTCAGCGCGATCATGCCGATGAACTGGGCGATCGTCGGGCTGTTGAACTGAATGCCCAGCCCGTCGCTGCCGAACACCATGCCGACGCCCAGAAACAGCAGCAGGACGGGAACGCCGAACTTGGAGCCCGCTTTCCCCGCGAGAATGCTCACGAACAGCAAGACCGCTCCGACCAATAAGATATTTCCGGCGTTCAGCACCATAAGGCTACGGGATGAATGGGACGAACGGCTCCGGTTTCCGGATATGCGTCCGGGGCGAGCCGTACCAAATATACTTCATTTTACGTTTGCGTGCAAAGCGGCTCGCGCGAAAAGTCTTTTCGGATTATAAAAAGGAAGGATCGGCCAGAACGGAGAAGGCCGTCGCTTGCGACGGGGCACCCGGAAAGCCTTTTCCTGCAAGTTGCCGTGCAGCCGGGCGAAAGTCCGGCCGTCGGAGTTCGAGAGCAGGGAACGAAAGGCTCGCATGCGGTTCGCCCGGCCGTTTGCCGCCTCGGATAGGTGTCGGATCAGGGCCGTGCTAACGGGCTCATTGTGAAACGACAGCCCGGCGAATTGTGGAACGGATTTTGAAAGGTAGTCCGTAACGTACCGCGAAATACCTATTTAAAAACTTTTAATAAAAAGAGTATGAAAAAATTAGTCTACATTCTATTGGCCGTTTTCGCTCTGACCTCCTGTAGGGAAGAGCCCGATCTGTCGGAGCTGAGCAGCGATTTTCTCGTATTTACCAACTACGACAAGAGCACGGAGTTCAGCAACATGAAAAACTATTACATGCCCGACAGCGTGTTGGTGATCGGCAACGAGGACAAGGCTGAATACTGGACGGGGGATCAAGCCGCTCCCTATCTGGAAGCCTATGAGGAGAACATGCAGAGTTTCGGCTATACCCGTGTCGCTACCAAGGCGGAGGCGGCTCTCGGACTGCAGATCAGCTATGTTCAGAGCACGCAGTATTTCGTGGGGTACAGCTATCCCTACTGGTGGGACAGCTATCCCGGCTACTGGGGCCCGGGTTATTGGGGCAACTGGGGCTACTGGTATTACCCCTATAATATCGTGTACAGCTACCACGTCGGATCGCTGCTGACCGAAATGGTCGACCTGCGCGTTCCTCAGGGACAGGAAAAGAAACTTACTGTCGTGTGGAACTCCTTCATGAGCGGACTGCTGACCGGCTCGAACACGATCAACACGGCGCTGGCCGTTCAGGCGATCGACCAGTCGTTCGTGCAGTCGCCCTATCTGAATATTACCGCTTTAGCCCAATAAGCCAATTCATTAACAGACGATAAAACGCAATATTATCATGAAAAACATAAAAAGCAAACTGTTCGGGTTCGTCGCCGCTGTCGTCGTGGCGCTTTCTCTGCCTGCCACGGGGCATTCGCAGATACTTTACAACGGCTATTTCAATATCGACTGGCAGTACAACTGGCCGCTGGGCGACAGCTATGCCGACAAGTCGAGCGGCTGGGGCATGAATTTCGAGGGCGGCTATTACTTCCCGTCGAACGTCGGTCTGGGCGCTTTCATCGCGTTCCATACCAATAACAAGTACATTCCCCGCCAGACTTTTCCCATCGGCGGAACCGGAGCTATCACGACCGACCAGCAGCATTCGGTGTTCCAGTTGCCGTTCGGCGTTACGGGCCGCTATCGCTTTACGCAGGGGCGCGTGCTGGAACCCTACGTGGCGGTGAAGGTGGGTGCCAACTATGCCCGGGTCTCTTCCTATTTTTACGTGCTTGAGGCCTATGAGAAGACTTGGGGATTCTATGTTTCCCCGGAGTTGGGCCTGAACGTCTGCCCGTTCAGCCAGAACCGGATCGGAGTCCATGTGGCCGCGTATTACAGTTATGCGACCAACAAGTGCACGACGCTCAATTTCAAAATGGACCAACTGAGTAATTTCGGTCTCCGGGTGGGTTTGTCATTCTGACACTTACCGCATATTCTTCACGAAAAATTCCCGGAGAGAGAGTCTCCGGGAATTTTTTTGTTCCGCTCGTTTCCGTCCGCCTTCCTGCCGGAAAGGCTATCCTCCGATGCAGTGGTATTCGATCCGCGTGCCGGCGAATTCTTTCTTGTCGTAAATGTTGCGTCCGTCGAAAAGCACCGGGGTGCGCATGACGCGCTCGACGACCTGCCATGCCGGAAGCCGGAATTCCTTCCATTCGGTCACCAGAATCAGCGCATCGGCGTCTACGGCGGCTTCGTACATCTCCTTGGCATAGCGGATACGGTCGCCGATGCGCGTCCGGCATGTCTCCATAGCCACCGGATCGTAGGCGGTTACGGTTCCTCCCGCCGAGAGAATCCGGTCGATCAGCACGAGCGACGTGGCTTCCCGCATATCGTCCGTTTCGGGTTTGAAAGCCAGCCCCCACAAGGCGATCTTCCGCCCCGTCAGATCGCTGCCGAAACGCTTGGTCAGCTTGTCGAAAAGCACCCGTTTCTGCCGCTCGTTGACCCGCTCGACCGCCGAGAGGACCTCCATCGGATAGCCGTGCTTCTCGGCCGTTCGGATCAGCGCCTTGACGTCTTTCGGGAAGCAGGAGCCGCCGTAGCCGCAGCCCGGGTAAAGAAACTTGCTTCCGATGCGTGCGTCGCTGCCGATTCCCTTGCGGACCATGTTCACGTCCGCTCCGACGATTTCGCACAGGTTGGCGATGTCGTTCATGAAGCTGATGCGGGTGGCGAGCATGCTGTTCGCGGCGTATTTGGTCATCTCGGCCGAGGTGACGTCCATGAAGATTACCCGGAAATTGTTCAGCAGGAAGGGGCGGTACAGCCGACTCATCAGCTCTTTCGCGCGCTCGCTCTCGACTCCGACCACTACGCGGTCGGGGCTCATGAAGTCTTTGATGGCGCTGCCTTCTTTCAGAAACTCGGGATTGGAAGCCACGTCGAATTCGACTTCGGCTCCCCGGCGGGCGAGCTCCTGCCGCACGACCTGCTGAATCCGGCGCGACGTGCCTACCGGAACGGTGCTCTTGGTGACCAGCAGCGCATATTCCTTGACTGCCGAGCCGAACGTCCGCGCCACTTCGAACACGTAGCGCAGATCGGCGTCGCCGTTCTCGTCCGGAGGGGTTCCTACGGCGATGAATACGATCTCGATGCCGTCCATGCAGGAGGCCAGATCGGTCTCGAAACTCAGCCGTCCCGACTGCATGTTCTTCTGCACGATCGCGTCGAGTCCGGGCTCGTAGATCGGAATTCGCCCGTTCTTGAGCTGTTCGATTTTCGAGGCGTCCGTGTCGATGCAGACCACCTCGGCGCCCATTTCCGAAAAACAGGCGCCCGAGACGAGTCCGACATACCCGCTTCCTACCACTGCTATTCTCATTTTCTGAACGGTTTTTGATGTTCTTGTTCTCGGCCGGGCTCTCTCTGGGGTATCCGTCGGCCGCGAACGGTGAACAAATATAGTCAAATGTTCCGAATCGGCCGTGTCGTGCGTCGGGGTATTTCCCGGGTTCGGACGGCGCGGTGCGTGAGGGGCGGGGCGTGAAATTTATCGCCCGGCGCAAGGCGGTATTCTGAAACTATTTTTATATTTTTGCAAGGCGTATTACAAACCGGTCAATGGAACTGAAAATTTTCGTCATCCTGACTTTCGTCATTTCGGCCTTGGCCGGGTGGCTGACCATACCCAAGATTATCCTGATCTCGAAAAAGAAAAAGCTTTTCGACGAGCTTTCCGCGCGCAAGTCCCATCATGGAAACGTTCCCCGTTTGGGAGGAGTCTCGTTCTTCCCGTCGTTTCTTTTTTCGGTAACTCTGTTGCTGGGCATGTGCTACTATCAGGGGCTGACCGTAGCCGCATCGCCTGTCGAGGCGGCGGCGTTCAAAGAACTGTTTTTCGTCATAGCGGGCGGGACGCTGCTTTTCTTCGTCGGTCTGGCCGACGATCTGAGCGGCCTCTCCTACAAGCCGAAGTTCGTGGCGCAGATACTGGTCGGCGTGCTGCTGATTTACGGCGGCGTGGGAATCGAGAATCTGGGCGGACTGTTCGGTCTGTACCACATTCCGTCGTCCGTCGGGTGGGTGCTGACCGTGCTGGTGACCGTCCTGCTGGTCAACGCTTATAACCTGATCGACGGCATCGACGGGCTCTGCTCGGGGCTGGCCCTGCTGGCGTTGGGGGCTTTCGGCGGCTGGTTCTGCTGGAATCATCTGTATGTGTACGGGATGATGGCGATGGGCATCGCGGGCGTGGTGAGCGTTTTTTTCTTTTACAACGTGCTGGGACGCCGAATGAAAATCTTCATGGGAGATACCGGCTCGCTGACGCTCGGCTTTCTGATAGCCTTTTTCGGTCTGAAATTCTACAACCTGAATATCAATACGGATATGTTCGGCATACAGGCGACGCCGGCTGTTTTTCTGGGTATCGTCTTCATTCCGGCTTTCGATACGCTACGCGTGTTCTGTGTCCGGATCGCGTCCGGTCTTTCGCCGTTCTATCCCGACAAAAGGCACATCCATCACAAGATGCTCCGTCTCGGCCTCACCCATTTCCAAAGCGCCATGCTGATCATCGTGATGCAGACTTGCTTCATCCTGATGAACGTGCTGATGAAGAACGTCAATATCAACTTGCTTTTCGGGATCGACCTGCTGTTGGGGGTGCTGCTGGTCTGGCAGCTCGACCGGATGGGCGATCGGCGCGAGCGTAAAGGAAAGGCGTAGCGGTCCGCCGCTTGCCTTTTTTCAAAAAAATGAGAGTAATATGCTTATGAACCGGATAGTCAAACTCATGCGATGCGTCGTTTTCGCGGCGGCGCTGTACGCGGGCAGCCTGTCGGCGCAGCAGGTCACGCCTGCCATGATCCAGCGGGCCAAAGCCATGGGGGCCACCCAAGAGCAGATCGATGCCGCGCTGGCCGAACGGAACGAACGAAGCGGCCGGCCTTCGTCGACGCAGGCGCAGGGCAGCGAAGTGGTTCGCTCGGACCCGGACAGGCAGACGAAGGATACGAGGCAAGGCGGCGATCCTGACGGCCGTCCCGGTTTTTCGGAGCAGGGGAGATACGCGATGCGCTCGGACACCGATTCGGTGACGCGCCTCGGAATCATGTCCGTCGACCCGCGCGCGTCGGTGTTCGGCCGGGAGATTTTCTCCGCCCGGAACCTGACGTTCGCCCCGAGCTATAATATTCCGACGCCGCCCAACTACGTGCTGGGCGCCGGCGACGAAGTGGTCGTCGAGGTATGGGGAGACGCCGAGTCGACGATGAAGCACCGGGTTTCGCCCGAGGGCAGCATCAGCATTTCCGGCGTCGGTCCGGTCTCCGTGGCCGGTCTGACGATCGAGCAGGCTCAGCAGCGCATCCAGTCGAAAGTCGACCGGATCATGAGCGGACAGGTTCGGATTTCGCTGGGCGAGATACGGAGCATCAAGGTGAATATCTCGGGCGAGGTCGCCGTGCCGGGGACCTACACGCTGCCGTCGCTGGCTACGGTGTTCAATGCGATCTATTCGGCCGGAGGTGTCAACGACATCGGATCGCTGCGTCGCATTCAGGTTTATCGCAACAGCCGGAAGGTCGCCGATCTGGACGTTTACGACTATCTGGTCAACGGAAAGTACGAAACCAATATCCTGCTCGAGGACAACGATATGATTATCGTGCCTCCGTACGACAGCTATGTCGCCATAGGGGGAAAGGTGAAGCGCGAGCGTATCTATGAACTGAAGAAGGGCGAGACGCTGGGCAAGCTGATCGAGTACGCCGGAGGTTTTACCGGAGACGCTTACGCCGAGCGGCTGACGGTATACCGCAAGAGCGGCCGCCAGCGCAGTCTGGTCACGGTGGAAAAAGCCGATCTGGACGCCTTCCCGATGATGGACGGCGACTCGCTCCATGTGGACGTCGTGTTGCCGACCTATTCCAATATGCTGACCATCCGGGGTGCCGTATGGCGTCCGGGGGATTATGAGCTCGGGCCGGACGTTCGGACGCTCTCGCAGCTGATCGCCAAGGCCGAGGGACTGCGCGGGAGCGAGTTCGCCTCGCGGGGACAGATTTCGCGGTTCGACAGCACGACCAGTATCTATACCGTTATTCCGTTCGTCGTGAGCGACGTGGCGTCGGGTCGGACCGACGTGGAACTGCGCAACCGCGACGAAGTATACATTCCGAACGTTTTCGACCTGAGGGAGGATTATTCCGTGACGGTCCGGGGCGAGGTGAACGCGCCTCAGACGCTCGATTACCGCGACGGCATGACCGTCGAGGACGTGATCGTGCTGTGCGGCGGGCTGCGCGAGTCGGCTTCCCGGGCGAGAGTCGAGATAGCGCGGCGGATCAAGGACCCGACTTCCACGTCCTATTCGCCCCGGCGGGCCGAAACTTTCCTGTTCGACATTTCGGAGGATCTGGCGATCGCTCCGGCCGACAAGAGGTTCGTGTTGCAGCCGTTCGACGAGGTGTATGTCCGGCGTTCGCCCGGCTATTCCGAGCAGAAGAACGCGGAAGCCGACGGAGAGGTGCTTTTCCCCGGACAGTACGTGCTGGCCGAGGCATCGCAGCGGTTGTCCGATCTGGTGCGTCAGGCCGGCGGATTCACCGAGGAGGCTTATGTGCGCGGAGCCAGCGTGCAGCGCAAGCTCACGCCCGACGAGATGGCGAAAGTGAAGGCTACGCTCGAAATTGCGCAGACGAACAAAGGGCGTGATTCGGTCGCGGAGCAAACCGTCGAGATTCCCGAATATTATTCGGTCGGAGTCGACGTGGAGCAGGCCGTGAAGAAGCCCGGAAGCAGCGAGGACATCGTCCTGCGGGAAGGCGACCGTCTGTTCGTGCCGAAATATAACGGGACTGTGCGCATATCGGGCGCCGTGCTGTATCAGAACTCGGTCGCGTACGAGGGGAAAAAACTGAAAAACTATGTGGCTCAAGCCGGCGGTTTCAAGCAGAGGGCCCGTCGTCGTCCGTTTATCGTGTACATGAACGGGAAAGTGGCTTCGACGCGCGGAGGGTTCCTCTGGAAACGGTATCCTGCGGTGGAGCCCGGGTGCCAGATCGTCGTTCCGATGAAGCAGGAGCCTAAAGGCAACGGACTGGCGAATGCGATAGGCATGATGTCTTCGACCGCTTCGCTGGCCGCCATGGTCGCTTCGATCATTAATCTGAGCAAGTAGGGCCGGTTGCGGCGATGCAACGTTTGTCGGGCCGCAGGGAAGCACCCTGCGGCCCGATCTTTTGCCGGCGGTCGTTTTCCGTGAAAAATCGCTTCCGCAGGCCGCCGGACCGAATCCGTTTTTTTCGTCCGGAATCGGATGCAGCGGGCCATGCCGGATTCCGGGCGGCGCATGGGCCGATCTCCTGCGGCGGTTATTCGTCGCTGCGGGTTCGTTCCTGCCGACGGCGGCATCGATCCGACTTTGTCGAGAGAATAGAATCCGGTCGGTTGGGTTGTCTTTTTGTGTCCGGTTTCCCGTTCGTACGCTCCCAAGGAGTCCCGATATGCTTTTATGTGTAGTCGCATTATTGCGTACAACTGATCCGGATGATATTTTCCGTCCGGACCTTTCCTCGGTCTCGGGTTCGCGGCGACTCGGTCGCAGAGTACGAAAAAGCGGCGGTTCTCGATCGAGAACCGCCGCAGATAAGGAAACCGGAGCGGGTACTACTTGCGGATAGCCGCCACGCCCGGGAGCTCGATGCCTTCCATGTATTCGAGCAGCGCGCCGCCGCCCGTCGAGACGTAGCTGACGTCGCCGGCCAGGCCGAACTTGTTGATGGCCGCCACCGAGTCGCCGCCGCCGATCAGCGAGAAGGCGCCCTTCTTCGTGGCTTCGACGATCGCCTCGGCCAGCGCGCGCGAGCCTTTGGCGAAATTGTCCATCTCGAATACGCCTACCGGGCCGTTCCACAGAATGGTTTTCGATTCGGCGATCACTTTCGAGAACGCTTCGATCGCTTTCGGGCCGATGTCGAGACCTTCCCAGCCGTCGGGAATGTCGTTCGACGGGCAGATCTTCGTCTCGGTGTCGTTCTTGAACTCTTTGCCGCAAACGGCGTCCTCGGCCAGATAGATCTTCACGTTCAGCTCCTCGGCTTTCTTCAGGATGTCGAGGGCCGTCTGGAACTGGTCGGGTTCGCAGATACTCGTGCCGACCTTGCCGCCCTGAGCGGCCTTGAACGTATAGGTCATGCCGCCGCCCAGAATCAGGTTGTCCACGCGCTTCATCAGGTTCTCGATCACGCTGATCTTCGTCGAGACCTTCGAACCGCCCAGAATGGCCGTGAACGGGCGGGCCGGATTGTCGAGCACCTTGTCGATCGCTTTCAGCTCGCCTTCCATCACGTAGCCGAACATCTTGTCATTGGGGAAATACTCGGCGATCAGCGCCGTCGACGCATGTGCGCGGTGAGCCGTGCCGAACGCGTCGTTAATATAGCAGTCGGCATATGAAGCCAGCCTCTTGACGAACTCCTTCTGGCTGGCCTTCACTGTCTTCTTCGCGGCGGCTTTCTCCTCGTCGCTGGCGTCGTCGGCCAGTCCGCGGGGCTTGCCCTCCTCCTCGGCGTAGAAGCGCAGGTTCTCGAGCAGCAGCACCTGTCCGGGCTTCAGCGCAGCGGCCTTTTTTGCGGCCTCGTCGCCCATGCAGTCGTCGGCGAAGTCGACTTTCACGCCCAGACGGGCTTCGATGCCGGGAATGATGTTCCTCAGCGAGAACTTGGCCTCGGGGCCCTTTTTCGGACGTCCCAAATGCGACATCAGAACGACGGAGCCGCCCTTTTCGAGCACTTTCTTGATCGTCGGGATGGCGGCGCGGATGCGCGTGTCGTCGGTAATTTCCAGCTTCTCGTTCAGGGGCACGTTGAAGTCGACGCGGATAATCGCGCGCTTGCCCTTGAAATCGTACGTGTCGATTGATTGCATAATCGGTCTGTATTTACGGGTTAAACTTTTTAAATATATTTAAGAACTCTCCAAAGTTACGCAATCTATTCATATTTTTCGCATTCCGCTATAAGATTTTGCCGGAAAAATGTAACTTTGCTTATAATTTAACTTTTTGGAGGCATGTACGGGAAAATGAAACAGCATCTGCGCGCCGAACTCGACTCGCTCGGCGAGGCCGGGCTGTACAAGCGCGAGCGGGTGATTGTCTCGCCCCAGCGCGCGGCGATCGGGGTGGCCGGAGGAAAAGAGGTGATCAATTTCTGCGCCAACAACTATTTGGGGCTTTCGGACCATCCCCGTCTGATCGAGGCGGCCAAGCGGGCCATGGACAGCAGAGGCTACGGCATGTCGTCGGTGCGTTTCATCTGCGGCACGCAGGATATCCATAAGCAATTGGAGGGCGCGATCGCCGACTATTTCGGCACGGAAGACACGATTCTCTATGCCGCGTGTTTCGACGCGAACGGCGGCGTGTTCGAGCCGCTGCTCGACGAGAGGGACGCGATCATCTCCGATGCGCTGAACCATGCGTCGATCATCGACGGAGTCCGGCTGTGCAAGGCCGTACGCTACCGCTATGCGAACGCCGACATGGACGAGTTGGAGCGTTGCCTGAAGCTGGCTCAGGCCCAGCGGTTCCGGGTAATCGTTACCGACGGAGTCTTCTCGATGGACGGCAATGTCGCTCCGATGGACCGCATCTGCGCGCTGGCCGAGCGCTACGACGCGCTGGTCATGGTCGACGAGTGCCACTCGGCGGGTGTCGTAGGGCCTACGGGCCGGGGAGTAACCGAGTTGTTCGGTCTCCGGGGCCGGGTCGATATCATTACCGGCACGCTCGGCAAGGCGTTCGGAGGCGCGATCGGCGGATTCACGACCGGTCGCCGGGAGATCGTCGAGATGCTGCGCCAGCGTTCGCGGCCGTACCTTTTCTCGAACTCGTTGCCGCCGGCTGTCGTCGGGGCGGGGATCGAAGTGTTCCGGATGCTCTCCGAGAGCGACGCGCTGCACGACCGCTTGACGGTCAATGTCGAGCGTTTCCGAGGGCGGATGCTCGCGGCCGGGTTCGACATCAAGCCGACGCAGTCGGCGATCTGCGCCGTAATGCTCTACGACGCGAAGCTGTCGCAGGACTTTGCGGCACGCCTGTTGGACGAGGGCATTTACGTGACGGGTTTCTACTACCCGGTCGTTCCGAAGGATCAGGCGCGGATTCGCGTGCAGGTGTCGGCCGGGCATACCGAGCAGGAGCTGGACCGCTGCGTCGACGCTTTCGTGAAAGTAGGACGCGAGCTGGGCGTACTGCGTTAGCTCCGCGGAGCGGAAGCGGGCGGAAGTCCCGGCTCGGCGGTCGGGGAGTATACTAAACTTAACGAACGGAATATTTATGGCAAAGATTTCATTGGATGCGATCGATCGCAAAATACTGGGGTATCTGATCAAGAACGCGCGGATGCCGTTTCTGGAAATCGCGCGCGAGTGCGGTATTTCGGGCGCGGCGATCCACCAGCGCGTCAAGAAGCTCGAGGATGCCGGCGTGATCCGGGGTTCGAGACTCGAGGTCAATCCGAAAGCGCTCGGCTACGATGTCTGCGCCATTATCGGCATCCGGGTTTCGGACCCGACCAAGAACATGCTGACGGTCGAGAAGCTGCGTCAGGTGCCCGAGATTACCGAATGCCACTTCATTACCGGCAAGTACAACATTCTGGTCAAGCTCTACTGCACGGACAACGAGCACCTGATGCACACGATATTCGACCATATCCTGCAACTGCCCGAGGTGTCGCAGACCGAGACGTTCATCTCGCTCAGTGAGTCGTTCGGTCGTCAGGTCGAGATACCTAACTTGGGAGACGAGTAGATTATGGCCGTTATCCGTCTGACAAAGGAATTTTCGTTCGAGATGGCGCACACGCTCGACGGTTACGACGGTCCGTGCCGCGAGATACACGGTCACTCGTATCGCCTGTTCGTGACGGTCAAAGGCCGTCCGAAAGACGATCCGTCGGATTCGAAGTGCGGCATGGTAATCGATTTCGGCGATTTGAAGCGGATCGTCGCGGAGCAGATCGTCGGACGTTACGATCACGCACTGGTCATGCGGCGCACCGAGTCGAACGCCGGGCTCGTCGAGGTTCTCCGCTCCCGCTACTCGAAACTGGAGGTAACCGATTACCAGCCTACCTGCGAGAATATGGTGGCCGACTTCGCTGCCCGGATCGCGGCGCGTCTGCCCGAGGGCGTGACGCTGCACAGCGTCCGGCTGCACGAGACGGCCACGTCGTTCGCCGAGTGGTTCGCGGGCGATAATCCGTGAGAAGCGGAGATGAAATTTCCCGTGCGGAATATTGACGGGCTCTCCGGTAGGAGGACGGGCCTGTTCTGACTGAGTTTTTTGAAAGAGGACCGAGTTCTGGCGGAGACATTCGCGCAGCGGTCTTATGCGGGCGCCGCGCGGCATGAGTGCTCGGCACGGATCGGAGCGGGGACGTCCTCCCGGCGGGGAAATCTCCGCGAAAACAGCGCTCATCGAACGCATAATCGAGCGGCAGATACGTTCTCGCCGCGTTCATACCGGAGGGTTTATGGAGAAAGTTTTTCTGGTCGATGCCTACGCATTGATTTTTCGTTTCTACTATGCTTTTATCGGACGGCCGATGCGCAATGCGGCCGGCGTGAATACGTCGGCCGTGTTCGGGTTCGTCAAGTTCCTCAAGGACCTGATCCTGCGCGAGCGGCCGCATTACCTCGGCGTGGCGTTCGATCCGCCGGGAGGCAATTTCCGTCACGAGCTCTACGCCGACTACAAGGCCAACCGCAGCGAGACGCCCGAAGACATCGTCGCGTCGGTTCCGTATATCAAGCAGGTGCTCGAGGCGATGCGCATTCCGGTGCTCGAGATTCCCGGCTACGAAGCCGACGACGTGATCGGCACGCTGTCGCAGAAAGCGGCCGCCGCAGGTTACGAGGTGTTCATGGTAACGCCCGACAAGGACTACGGGCAACTGATCCGGCCCGCGGTCCGGATTTACAAACAGCGCAAGGGCGGGGCCGACGGCATCGAGATCATCGGCTGCGAGCAGATACGCGAGCATTACGGCATCGACGATCCGTGTCGCGTGATCGACGTGCTTGCGCTGTGGGGCGACGCGTCGGACAATATTCCGGGTGTGCAGGGCATCGGCGAGAAGAGCGCGATCAAGCTCGTCTGCCAGTTCGGCACCGTCGAGAACCTGCTGGCCCATACGGAGCTTCTCTCGGGCAAGCAGCGGGTCAACATTGAGGCCGCCCGAGACCAGATCATGCTGGCCAAGCGGCTGGCTACGATCCGGCTCGACGTGCCCGTCGAGTTCGAGCCCGAGAAGCTGAGGCTGGAGGCTCCCGATACGGAGCGGCTGGCCGAGGCGTACCGCGAGCTGGGCTTCCGCTCTTTCCTCGCCGAGCTGCGGCCGGGCGCCGCGGAGACCGCAGAGAAGTCCGAGCCGGCTTCCCCGCAGCAAAGCAAATCGAAGACTGCCGTTCCGGCCCGCGACCTGTTCTCGGCACAGGAGACTCCGGCCGTGCCGGCGGAGGGATCGCTTTTCGATGCGCCGGCCTATCAGACGATCGACACCGTGCCGCATGTCTATCATACGGTCACGGACGAGAAGGCTCTGCGCGAGCTGGCCGGCAGGCTGGAGGCTTCGTCCGAATTCTGCTTCGACACGGAGACGACCGGATTCGACGTGTTCGGCGACCGACTCGTGGGCCTGTCGTTCGCCGTGGAGCCGTTCGAGGCGTGGTACGTCCCGTGCGATCCGGCGAACCTCGGACAGGTGTTGTCGATCCTGCGCCCCGTGTTCGAGAACGAGCGGATCGCCAAGATCGGCCAGAACGTCAAGTTCGATCTGATGATGCTCCGCAGCGCCGGAATCGACGTGCGAGGTACGCTCTACGATACGATGATCGTCCACTATCTGCTCGATCCCGAATCGCGTCACGGCATGGATCATCTGGCGCGCATCTGTCTGAACTATTCGCCCGTGCCGATCGAGGAGCTGATCGGCAAGGGGGCGCGCCAGATCACGATGGACCGCGTTCCGGTCGAGCGTTGCGCCCGGTACGCGGCCGAGGACGCCGACGTGACGCTGCGGCTGAAGCGGCACTTGTGGCCGAGGCTCGAGGAAGCGGGTCTGACGGAGCTTTATCTCCGCATCGAGGAACCGCTGATCCGCGTGCTGGCCGACATCGAGATGACCGGCGTGAAGATCGATTCCGAGGCGCTGGCTGCCTCGGGGCGCGAGCTGACCTCCGAGCTGGCCGGTCTGGAGGACCGTATCCGCGAAATGACCGGAGACCCGTCGCTGAACGTCAATTCGGCCAAGCAGCTCGGCGACGCGCTGTTCGGCCGCATGAAGATCGATCCGAAGCCGCGCATGACCAAAACGAAGCAATATCGCACGGACGAGGAGTACCTGCAGATGCTTGCCGACCGGCATCCCGTCATCGGGCTGATCCTCGAGTATCGGGGGCTGCGCAAACTGCTTTCGACCTACGTCGAAGCGCTGCCGCAGTTGGTCAACCCTCGTACGGGGCGTATCCACACCTCGTTCAATCAGGCCGTCACGGCCACGGGGCGGCTCAGTTCGACGAATCCGAATCTGCAGAACATTCCGGTCCGCGACGAGCGGGGCCGCGAGATTCGCAAGGCGTTCGTCCCCTCGGACGGCGACCGTCTGCTGCTGTCGGCCGACTACTCTCAGGTCGAGCTGCGCCTGATGGCCCATCTGAGCGGCGACGAAGACATGATCGCGGCTTTCTCGCACGGCGAGGACATTCATACGGCGACGGCCGCCAAGCTGTTCGGCGTACCGCCCGAGCAGGTCACGCGCGAGCAGAGACGCCGGGCCAAGACGGCCAATTTCGGCATCATCTACGGCATATCGGCCTTCGGGCTCGCCCAGCGGCTGAACATTCCGCGGGCCGAGGCCAAGGAGATCATCGACGGCTATTTCGCAACCTATCCGGGCGTACGCCGCTACATCGACCGGGTGATCGCCGATGCCCGCGAGAAGGGTTACGTGGCGACTCTGTTCGGCCGCAAGCGGATGTTGCCCGACATCCGCTCGGGCAATGCGGTCGTGCGCGCGCTGGCCGAGCGGAATGCGGTGAACGCGCCGATACAGGGCGGGGCGGCCGACATCATGAAGCTGGCGATGATCGCCGTCCACCGCGAGCTCGGCCGGCGGGGCCTGAAGTCCAAGATCATCCTGCAGGTGCACGACGAGTTGGTGATCGACATGCTGCGCAGCGAGGAGGAACAGGTGCGCGAGTTGGTCGTGCGCTGTATGGAAGACGCGGCCGAGCTGCGCGTGCGGCTGATCGCCGAGTGCGGCGTCGGAGCGAATTGGGTCGAGGCGCATTAGCCCGTTTCCTTGGCGGCAGGGCTTTTCGCCTCTCGATTCGCAGGTGAGAATTGCGTTACGGAGGCCGGAATTATTCTGCCCAGGCGCGAAAATCGTTGACAGTTACAATTTTTTATTATAGCTTTGTGTTGAAATATCGACAAACGCTATTTCAAACTTTAAAAATTACCGCAAATGAAGAAAATGATTTTGGCTGCTGCGGCCCTGATGATGGCTGCGGGCGCATCGGCTCAGATGCCCAGCTTCGAATGGGGTGTCAAGGCCGGTCTGAACGTTTCGGGAGTCTCCAACATCGACGATTCTAAAATGAAAGCCAGCATCTACGTCGGCGCATTCGCCGAATTCCACGTGAACGACTGGCTCGGCATTCAGCCGGAGGTGATCTATTCCCGTCAGGGATTCGCTGTTGATGATAACAGTGTCGATTACGCCCGTGCTCGTCTGAACTATCTGAACATTCCGATCATGGGTAAGTTCTATGTGCTCGACAATCTGAGTTTCGAGACCGGTCCGCAGTTCGGTTTCCTTCTCAACGCACGGGAAAAAGTTAAAGCCGAAGGCACTACCGTCAAAGCCGATATCGACGGCGCGAAAAATTTCGACGTATCGTGGGGCGTGGGCGTGTCGTACCGCATTTTCGATCCGCTGGACGTGACGTTCCGCTACAACATCGGCCTGACGAAAATTTGGGATACCCAGGACAATACGCCTAAGAACGGCGTGATCCAGATCGGTGTCGGCTATCGTTTCTAACGGTCCGCGATTTGATATAACGGTCTGGCACAGGAAAATCCCATTCCAAAGGGACGTTTGTGTAGGCCATGAAAAGAAAGGCTTTCTGAATCGAGATTCAGAAAGCCTTTCTTTTTTCGTGCCGGAACGATCCATGTGTTTTCTGCTTGATAAAACCTGTCCGGCATGTTTAGCGAGAGCAGATCGCGTCAGCCGATCTGCTCCGAGATGAAGTCGATCTCCTCGCACGAGCGGTCCGCGCCGATATAGTCCGTTCCCAAATAGTACTGCATCATGGCGGCCGAGCTGAGTACGAGCGCGCGGGTTTGATGCAGGGTGGCCAGTCCGTTGAGCATGCCCCAGTCGTGGATCACTCCGTTGTATCGGACCGTCGTCGCATCGACGCCCGCCTCGGACAGTCTGCGTCCGAGCGCCTCGCCCTCGTCGCGCAAGATGTCGTTTTCGGCTACCTGAATGTAAGTCGGCGGCAGGCCGCGAAGCTCGTCGTCCGTGGCGCGCAACGGGGAGACATAGACCTCGCGCCGTTGCTGCGGGTCGGTCGTGTATTGGTCGAACATCCATTTCATCAGCGAATCGGTCAGGAATCGCTGCTTGGCATACCGGACGTAGGAGGCCGTGTCGAACGACGAGTCGGCGACGGGCCACATCGGAAGCAGCAGCTTGATCTGCGGTCCCTGTTCCCGTTTGGCGCGAAGAGCCGTAGCGATCGCCATGTTGCCGCCGACGCTGTTTCCTGCCAGCGCCATGCGCGAACCGTCGACTCCGATTCGGTCGCCGTTGCGCGCGATCCAACGTACGGCCGCGTATATTTCGTCCAGCGCCTGCGGGTATTTCGCCTCGGGCGAGGGCGTGTAGCGGATGAAAACGGCCGGGAATCCCGATGCGACGACCAGATCGCGCACGAGTCTCCGGTGGGTCGGGTAGTCGCCCAGAATCCATCCTCCGCCGTGAATGAAGACGAAGCACGGAGGCGAGCCGGCCGAGCCTTGAGGGCGCACGACCGTGAGCGGAACGGAAAGTCCGTTTTCGGTGATCGTCTGTTCCGACTCCACGATACCCGACAAATCTACCTGTACGGACGATTGGGCATCGGAGAGCACTTGCCGTGCGGCCTCCTTGGAAAGCGATTCGACCGGCTTCCCGGCATTGATTCCTTTTAAAAATTCTTTGACCGGCGGGTCGAGGTGCCGGTCTTCGGTGAAATCCGGCGCCTGTTGTACGTCCTTATTCATAGTCGCAAAGTTTATGGCGTTTGTGGCGGTATTCCGCACTCTCGGGTGGGATATCTGTGGGAAGCGTCATAAACTGTGCCATGCGATTCGAACGGCTGGCGGCGGACAAGATCGCGGGGGACGTTTCGGCAATGCGAAAGACCTCGCGGACGGGAAACAGAAGGAATAATAAGGGAGTGGACGGAAAGAGAGACCGAGTCCCGGTGCGTTCTCTGCCGTCGCTGAGAAACGACGGCTCTGAAACATGGGAAGGGGCCGAACGGCCGGTCTGCATCCGTATCCTATCCTGCCGGGCGAGCTATTCTTTCGTGCGGATGTAGTTTCTGAATGCGAACGGCCGGTCGTACCTCTCTCCCCGTTCGTGTCGCTCTTCGGACAGCAAGGTCCATTCTTCCCGCTTCCATTCCGGGAAACGGGTGTCGCCCTCGTAGTCGGAGTCGATCTCGGTCAGGTAGAGGCGGTCGGCCATCGGCATCGCCTGCGCGTAGATTTGCGCTCCTCCGATGATGAAGATTTCCTCGGACGGGTCGAACAGTCCGACGGCCTGTTCGAGCGATCCCGCGACGAGGCAGCCCTCGGGACGATAGTCCTTGCGGCGCGTGACGACGACGTTGGTCCGGTTCGGGAGCGGGCGTCCGATCGACTCGTAAGTCTTGCGGCCCATGATGACGGGATGGCCGGTCGTCAGCGCCTTGAACCGGCGCAGGTCTTCGGCGATGCGCCAGATCAGCGCGTTGCCGTTGCCGATCACGCCGTTGCGGGCTATGGCGACGATAATCGAGATCATACGGCTACCGGTGCTTTGATGGAAGGGTAGGGATCGTATCCGTCCAGCGAGAAGTCCTCGTAGCGGAAACCGAAGATCGACCGCACGTCGGGATTGATCCGCATGACGGGCAGCGGGCGGGGCGTTCGGGTCAGTTGCAGGGCGACCTGCTCGCGGTGATTCAGATAGATGTGCGCATCGCCGAGCGTGTGAACGAACTCGCCGGGAACGAGCCCGGTCACTTGCGCGATCATCATCGTGAGCAGCGCATAGGATGCGATGTTGAAAGGGACGCCCAGAAAGACGTCGGCGCTGCGTTGGTAGAGCTGGCACGACAGCCGCCCGTCGGCGACGTAGAACTGGAACAGCGCGTGGCACGGCGGAAGCGCCATGCGGTCGATCTCGGCGACGTTCCATGCGCTGACGATCAGCCGGCGCGAGTCCGGATTGCGCTCGATCTGGTCCACGACCTGCACGATCTGGTCGATATGCCTGCCGTCGGGCGCCGGCCAGCTGCGCCACTGGCTTCCGTATACGGGGCCCAGATTGCCGTCGGCGTCGGCCCATTCGTCCCAAATCGTCACGCCGTTCTCGCGCAGGTAGGCGATGTTCGTGTCGCCGCGCAGGAACCACAGCAGCTCGTGAATGATCGACCGCAGGTGCAGCCGTTTGGTCGTCAGCACGGGGAAGCCCTCGCTCAGGTCGAAGCGCATCTGGTAGCCGAACGTGCTGATCGTGCCCGTGCCGGTCCGGTCGTTTTTCACCGTACCGTGCGCTTGGATATGTCGGAGCAGGTCGAGGTATGCTTTCATGGATGTCAGATTTTATCCGGATAAGAGTGCAGCGCAAATCCTTCGGGACCGAGCGTGCCGTAGGTCGGCGAATCGATCCATTCGCCGAGGAAAGCGATCCGGCGGCCGTCGCCGAGCGGAAATATTTCCGCGCAGTGAATGTGCCCGCAGACGAACAGGTCGACCTCCGGATGGGCGGCCGAATAGTCGGCTGCGAAGCGGACGATCGGCTCCTGCTCGCCCCGGAACGTGTGGGCGATCGGCTTGGAGAGACGGTTCGAACCGCTCCACCATTGCCCGAAGCGCATAGCGAAGTTCGGGTGCAGCCAGACCGAGAACAGCCTTTGCAGCGTTCGACAACGGAACAGCGCGCTCAGGAAGCGCCCGCCCCGTCCGCGCGGACCGAGCACGTCGCCGTGTCCTACGAGCACCTTCTGTCCATACAGGTCGAACAGCTCGAAAGGACCTCTGTGCAGCGTGACGCCGCATTCGGAGCGGAGGTAGTCGTATGCCCACAGATCGTGATTGCCGGCGAAAAAATGGACGGGAATACCCCGGTCGGTCAGTCCCGACAGTTTGCCCAGCAGGCGCGTGAATCCGCGCGGAACGACCCGCTTGTACTCGTACCAGAAATCGAAGATGTCGCCGACCAGAAAAATTCCCTCGGCGTCGGCCGACACTTCGTCTAACCAGCGGACGAACAGCCGCTCCCTGTCGTCGGCCGTGCGGCCGACGCGGAGTCCGAGATGGGTGTCCGACGCGAAATAGTACATTACTTGGCGAGTTCCGAGATTTTGGAGCTCAACCGCTCTCCGTACAGGTTCTTGCCGGCGATCCGTCCCGAGCGGTCGATCAGCACGTTGGTGGGGACCGATTGCACGTTGTAGCTCATCGCGGCGATTCCGGCCGTTCCGCGCGGGTCGAACACGCAGGTCCACGGAAGCTGCTGCTTCTGCACCGCGTCGATCCATTCGGCCTTTACCTCGTCGAGCGATACCTGATAGATGGCCAGAGTTTGCTTGCCGAACCGTTCGTAAAGCTCTTTGAGCTCGGCGTTGCGTATGGCGCTTTGCGGGTCCCGGCTCGACCAGAAGTCGACGAGGATCACGCGGCCGTTCTTCTCGGTCAGTTTCTGCGTTTTGCCGAACAGGTCTTCCAGCTCGATTTCGGGATAGCTCTGCGGGCTCTCGGCCTTGCGGTTGATCTCCTCGACCATGTTCAGCGCCGTCTGCTGCCGTTCGATGTCTTTGTTCAGCGCCGCTACGTGCGGGGAATCGGGATAGCGCCGTCCGAGCGAGTCGGCGACGATACGGTAGTAGACGATGTCGCTCTGCGGGTTGAACAGCGAGGGGTCGTTCGGCAATCTTTGATAAAGCGCGTAGATGGAGGCCATCGAGGAGGCGTTCGAGACGATGAAATTGATGTGCTCGCGCTTGATCCGGAGATAATCCTGCGTATACCGATCGAGAATCTCCTTACGGCGCGCTTCGTGCGCCGCATCGGCCGGCGTGGCGGCGTACAGTCTCGACAGCGAGTCGAGCGTGGCGACGCTTCGGTCGTAGAACCGGTTGAATTCCATGAGGATTTCCGAGTCGGGCGAGCCTTCGATCGTATAGTTGTGCGACAGGTCGCAGAGCGAGTTGACGGCGATTTTCTCCCCGGGCGAGACGATCAGCGGGATCACGCTGCCGTTGCACAGCAGGTTGAAGAACGTGGGCGCGGCGACGGGCAGTTCGACCCGGAAACTGAAATCCCCTTGGCGCGACGTGACGGTCGAATCGACTACGGTCCGTTGCTGCGTAGTCACCATTTCCAGCAGAACCGTGTCGTGGGACAAACCGGAGAACGTGCCGTCGATCCGGGCTTTCTTGCCCTGATCGCACGACCAGAGAAGCGCGGAGGCGGAGAGGAGCAAAAGAATTTTTTTCATTCCTTGAGCCATGTGTTTGAATGCGTGCGGCGGGCGCCGGATTTCCCGGACAGCTGTTTGCCGAGTGGCGGGCCGCGCCGGTTTCGCTTTGAGCAACAAAAATATAACAATTTTCCGATATATAAAACGTCCCGACGGCCATTTATCGTATACGCCGAACGGGCGGAGCGGCCCGAAGCCGCCCCGCCCGTTCGCCCGCGCGCCGGCGCTCAGGCCGGAACGGCCCGGATCGCTTCGCCGTATTTCTTGTCTACCTCGATCTCGAAGTCGCTCAGAACGTTCATATAGTTGATGAACGCCTCGTAAGGCGAGTCGTACGGATTGAAATAGCTGTGCACGTCGCCGTCGGAAAACCATTTGGTGGCCATGTAATAGAAATGATCCGAACCCTGCAGGAAATTCCAGACATAAGTGAAATCCGGATGGTCGATCGCGCGGATCTTGTCGCGGAGCTTGTACAGCTTGTCGAACGCCTCGTTCTGAAGCTCGTTGCCGATCCATGCCGTCACGTCGCGCTCTTCGTCGGCCCACGAGATCGGGTAAGGCGAGTGCAGCACTCCGACGGGCTGGAATTTTTTCGACACTTCGCTCGGCGTGGCGAATTTCAGCGATTTGGTCGCCAGCGCCTTGGCGGGCAGGGCGGCCATGAAGTCGAAAATGCCCGTCTCGGCCCACTGGTGCTCGCCGAAGGTCTCGTAGTCCATGAACAGATTGACGGTCTCGCCCGGCATGTCGGGGCTGGCGAGCCAGCCGACGTATTTGTCGGCTGTCAGCGGCCACTCGCTCCAGTTGCGGTCCGAGAAGCGGAACGCGATGTCGTCGCTGAGCTTGAAGTTGCGCAGCAGCAAGTGCAGCTTCGGGTTGATCGCGTTGGCGTAGACGAAGTTCGGACTTTTCCAACCCAGAATGTGCTTCGCCCCCTCGGTGAGCATCGTGCGGAAGCCCAACGAGGCGACGATCTCCCCGATACGGTCCGAATAGATCAGTTCGGTGTTGCGAAAGGCCTTCGGCTTGACGCCGAACTCCTGCTCGATCGTCCGGCAGTGCTGGCGAATCTGGTCGACGAACTCCTCTTCGCTGACCAGCGAGGCCAGCGAGTGGGCGTACGTTTCGGCCAGAAACTCGACGCATCCGGTGCGGGCCAGCGCCTGAAAGCTGTCGAGCACTTCGGGCGCGTACATCCGGAACTGTTCGATCGCGATGCCCGAGATCGAGAAGGCAACCTTGAATTTCTTGCCGTTCTCGCGGATCAGCTTCAGCAGCAGCTCGTTCATCGGCAGATAGCACCGACGGGCCACTTTCTGCATGATCGTCCGGTTCGCGTAGTCGTCCAGGTAGAGATGGTCCTTGCCCATGTTGAAGAAGCGGTATTTCTTCAGTCGCAGCGGCTGGTGGACCTGAAAATAGAAGCAGATGGTTTTCATATGGCGTATTCCTTTTTTGTATTTCCGATCCGTTTTACAGCAGGCTGCGGTAGACGTTGGCGACTTCGCCGGCGGCGTTTTCCCACTTGAGATTGGTCACCTCTCCCAAGCCTTTCTCCGTTGCCATTTCCGCCAGAGCGGGATATTCCACCAGACCGTAGATGGCGTCGGCCAGCGCGTCGACATCCCAGTAATCGACCTTGATCGCGTAGTCGAGCACTTCGGCCACGCCCGACTGCTTGGAGATGATGACCGGCACGTTCGACCGCATCGCCTCGAGCGGCGAGATGCCGAACGGCTCGGAGACCGACGGCATGACGTATACGTCGCTGAGCGCGAACATTCGCTGCACTTCGTCTCCTTTGAGAAAACCGGTGAAATGGAACCGGTCGGCGATGCCGAGCTTGGCCACGCGGCGGACGATGTGCTTGAGCATGTCGCCGCTGCCGGCCATCACGAAGCGGACGTTGCGGGTCTTTCGGAGTACCTTGGCCGCCGCCTCGACGAAGTAGTCCGGTCCCTTCTGGTAGGTGATCCTGCCGAGGAAGGTGACGATCTTGTCGCTTACGCCTCGCTCCTGAGATTGCGCTTGCTTGGCCGAAAAGCGGACGGCGTTGTGCACCGTGACGACCTTCGAGGCGGGGATTCCGTATTTCTCGATCACGATGTTGCGCGTAAGGTTGCTCACCGCGATCACCCGGTCGGCTTCGGTCATGCCTGCCCGCTCGATCTCGTAAACCTGAGGGTTGACGTGTTCGCCGCTGCGGTCGAATTCGGTCGCGTGCATGTGTACGACCAGCGGCTTGCCCGATACGCGCTTGGCCGCGATGCCGGCGTAATAGGTCAGCCAGTCGTGGGCATGGATCAGATCGAACTGCCCGGCCAGATCGCGGGCTACTTGGGCCGCGACCATCGCGTAGCGGGCGACTTCCTCCATCAGATTGGCCCCGTATTTGCCCGAGAAGCTGTACCGTTCAGTCCATCCCTCCTTATCGAGGATCGTTCTGCCGGTACGGCGGTACTCCTCGGCATAGGAGTCGAACTCCTCGGGAGCGACGTACGGCACCATGTTCGAATCGATATGGATAAAGGTCAGTTTCTCCCACACGTCTTGCTCCCTCGTGTCGCCGAAAGGCGTCTCGATCTCGCTGGCGTTCACGACCCGCACGAAACGCTGATCTTCGTCTCCGTAGGCTTTCGGAACGACGAAAATCACTTCGATGCCGTGCTTGGCGAGCCCGCGAGTCAGCCCGTAGGAAGCGGTTCCCAGTCCTCCTGCTATATGGGGCGGGAACTCCCAACCGAACATCAGTACTCTCATGGTTATTGTCTTTTTTCTTTCGTTTCGTTGTTTGCTCGCGACCGTTTCAGGTCGCATGGACTTTCGCTTCGGAGGCTTCCGCAAAGCGACGGTCCGTCTCCTTGTCCGTCGGCTCCATGGCCGAGCTCCGGGGAGACAGAGCCAGAGGCTGCCGGAGCCCGGCAGCCGGAAATCCATCCCGGCGCATAACCGGTATGCCTGCACGCTTCATTCCAAAGAGGGGCGTCCCCGTCATTTTTTTATTTCGTAAGCTTCGATCATCTGCGCTATGCGCAGAATAGCACCCACGCTCCACGCTTGGGAGACGGCCCCTCGAGGATTATGCGGAGGATCTCCGTCGTAGATCTCGTTGATCGACGCGATACCGCTCACGCTGATATCCTCCTCGAAATTCTTCAGCATGTCCCTTGCTTCGGGGAGAAATGCCTTCCCGTGCATGTCGAAGCAGGCTTTCACGTAATGTTCCAGCAGCCACGGCCATACGGTTCCCTGATGGTAGGCCCGGTCGCGGGTCGGCTGGTCGCCTACGCAGCGTCCTTCGTAGAGCGGATTGCGGGGCGAGAGCGTGCGGAGCCCCTTGGGGGTCAGCAGGTGGCGGCGGACCGTGTCGATCACGTTGCGCTTCATGCCCTCGCCGAGCATGCCGTAGGGCAGCGAGCAGGCGATGATCTGGTTGGGACGGATGAACGTGTTTTGTCCGTGTTCGTCGACATAGTCGGCCAAAAACTCTTCGCGCTCGTACCAGAACAGTTCGAGGAACGACTTCCTGATTCGTTCGGGCATCGGTTCCCACCGTTCGACGAACGCCGTGTCTTTGCTTTTCCGTGCCAGCTCGAGCGCATAACGCACGGCGTTATACCATAGCGCATTGACTTCTACCTGATAGCCTTCCCGTCCGGTGACGGGCTTCTCGTCTACGACGGCGTCCATCCACGTCATCGCGTACCGGGGATGGGCGGCCCATACCAACGCGTTGTCGTTAACGCGCACGTAGGGGTTCGCGCCGTCGCGGTAGGCCTCGAGAATCGCCTTCATGGGGCTGCCGTATTTCTTCCACAGCTTTCTCGGTCCGCCCGCGAAAGGCTCGTAGGCTTGCAGCGTCCAGAAAAACCACAGCGGCGCGTCGACCGAGTTGTACGCGTTGCCCATGTTCGGGAACAGGCCCCCCTGCATTTGCGAGACCATCGTGTCGAGCACCTCGCGGCACGAGCGGTCGTCGCCTTGGGTCAGCGTGATGCCGGGCAGCGCGATGAACGTGTCGCGGCCCCAGCGCCCGAACCACGGGTAGCCGGCCACGACCTCGGTCCGGTCGCCGTTGCGGACGATGAACTGGCGGGCCGAGTGGCGCAGGCACGATAGAAAGTCGATTTTATTGGAGCGTCGCGAGAGCTCTTCCTCGAAGACCTGGTCGAGCGTCGACGGATCGACCGGCTCGGTCGAGCACGAGAAGATGACGCTCTGCCCCTTGGCGATGTCGAGCTCGAAATAGCCGGTCGTGAGCAGGTCCTCGTGGCCCGGATAGCCCCGGGCGATCTCCTCGCCGTACTCGAAGTTGTAGTACCAGTCCGGCGCCGCGACGAACTCGCTGGGCGCGTCGATCTGCATGTGCAGCCACGGAAAGCCTTCGTAAAGCCGGTTGCGGACTCCTCCCTCGATCGGATAGCTCCGGCCGTCGGCCTCCATGTTGGCGCGGCCGACCGTATGCCGGTCGCGGAACGCCAGAAACGGTCGGAGCCGGAGCTGGGTCTGCGAGCGGGCGTCGAGCAGCGTGTAGCGGATCAGCAGTTGCGTCCGCGAGTGGATCCACAGCAGCTCCTTCTTGAGAATTACGCCGCCGACCCGGTAGGTGATGGCCGGTGCGGGCGTGTAGGTGAAATCGGTGATGTATTTGTGCCCCCGGGGATCGTAGACTCCGGGAAACCGGTGAATCGCCAGATTGAACGACTGCTCGTGTTGGACGACGGTTTCGTCGACCGACGACAGAAGGACGTAGTTGTTCTCGTCCCGGTCGTCCTTCGGGCAGACCATCAGTCCGTGGTACTTGCGCGTATTGCAGCAGACGATCGTCGTACTCATGTACCCGCCGGCCCGGTTCGTACTGAGCATCTCGCGTTGGAGCGAATACTCCAGATTGCCCAGTTCGTTCTTGTCGAAATGTAAGACAGCCATACTTCCGTTCCTTTCTTGTTTGCTACCCGTAAATCTAATAAAATTTTGTGCCATTTTCAAGTAAAAAACGTCTTTATTCGCCCGTCTATTATCCGCCGGACCGGGAATTTCCGAGAGGAAGGAATAGACGTGGCCGACGGCCGGTTTCCTGCTTGGCTGTTACCGTATTATCCCGGATGTCAGGCCCATTTTACGAGCGCGAAGTCCATCCGGTGCGGCAGCTTGTCGTTTTTCGGAAACACGCGGATCGCCATGTCGAACGATCCGGTCGATTCGGGGGTCGAGCGGACCGAGTAGAAGGCGCGCGACCCGTCCTGACGGACGAAAGTCAGCTCCCGTTTGGCGATGACGCGCACGTTCTTGTTGTCGGTGATCTGGTCGGCGAGGATCATCTCGACGCCGATATCCTCGGGCCGCAGCCCGTCGATGTCGACGACGACCTCGACGTCGTACCCGTGGCCGATCAGGATGGCTTCCTTGTCCATGTTGAACTGCTCGGTGTTCACGACGTGCACCTTGTCCCATGCGCTGCTGACGCGGCGCTTCCATGCCGCGATCTCGCGCGCCATCCGGAAATCCTCGGCGACCATCCGTTCGTGACGTTCGTGCAGCTTGCGGTAGAAGCGTTCCTCGTAGTCGTTGAGCATCCGGTTCGTCGTGAAGTTGGCCGCGATATCGGCCACGCAGACCTTGATCGATTCGACCCAGTCGTGCGGAACGTTGTTCTCGTCGCGCCGGTAGTACAGGGGGGCGATCTCCTCCTCGATCGTATTGTAAATCAGTTCGGCGTCCATTTCGTTCTGGAAGTCCTGATTCTCGAACGTGCGCTCCATCGGAAGCATCCATCCGCCGCCTTTCTTGTAACCTTCGACCCACCAGCCGTCGAGCACGCTGAATTGCAGTACGCCGTTCATCACGGCCTTTTCGCCGCTGGTTCCGGAGGCTTCGAGCGGGCGCGTGGGCGTGTTGAGCCATACGTCGACGCCCTGCACCATGCGTCGGGCCAGTTCCATGTCGTAATTCTGCAGGAAGATGATCTTGCCCGTAAACTGAGGCATGGCGGCCACCTCGACGATCCGCTTGATGAGGTCCTGACCCGGCTTGTCGTTCGGGTGAGCCTTGCCGGCGAAAATGAACTGCACGGGCCGCTCGGGATTGTTCACGATGCTGTCGAGCCGGTCGAGGTTCGTGAACAGCAGGTTGGCCCGCTTGTAGGTCGCGAAGCGGCGAGCGAAGCCGATCGTCAGCACGTCGGGCCGCAGCGACTCCTGAATCCGGATCATCTGCCGGGGCGAGTCGAAGCGGAACTGCTTGGGATCGCTCACGCGCTTGCGGATATGGTCGATCAGCTTGTTCTTCAGCACGAGCCGGGCGTCCCACAGTTCGCGATCGGTGATGTCGTGCACCTTCTGCCATGCCGCGATCCGGTAGTCCTTATTGCGGAATCCTTCGCCGAAGTATTTAGCGTACAGTCGCTTGAGATTCGCCGCACACCAAGTCGGGAAATGCACGCCGTTGGTCACGTAGCCGATATGGAGCTCGTCCTTGAAATAGCCGGGCCACATGCCGCCGAGTATTTCCTTGCTCACCTCGCCGTGCAGCCAGCTGACGCCGTTGACCTCCTGCGACAGGTTGCATGCCAGAAAGCTCATCGAAAACTTCTCGTTCGGGTCGTTCGGATTCGTTTTGCCCAGGTTGATGAACTGGTCCCATGTGATTTCGAGCCGGTCGGGGTAGTGCGACATGTATTGGCGGATCATCGATTCGGGGAAGGCGTCGTGCCCTGCGGGCACGGGCGTATGCGTCGTGAACAGCGACGACGAGCGCACGACCTCGAGCGCTTCGCTGAACGAGAGCTTGTCGTTGTGGATCAGGTTGCGGATCCGCTCGATGCCGGTAAAGGCCGCATGCCCTTCGTTGCAGTGGTAGACGTCCTGCCGGATACCCATCGCGTTGAGCGCCCGGATGCCGCCGATGCCGAGCAGCATCTCTTGCTTGAGCCGGTTCTCCCAGTCGCCTCCGTAGAGGTGGTACGTGATCGAGCGGTCCTCGTTCTGGTTCAGGTCGTGGTCCGTATCGAGCAGGTAGAGCTCCGTGCGTCCCACGTCGCAGCGCCAGATGCGCGCCGTGACGACCCGGCCCGGGAAGGCGATCTGTATGCTCTGCCAGTTGCCCTGTGCGTCGCGGACCGGACTGATCGGCAGTTTCGCGAAGTTCTGGGCCTCGTAGCTGACCTCCTGCTCGCCGGAGGCCGACAGCTTCTGCGTGAAATAGCCGTATCGGTACAGCAGTCCGACGGCGACCATCGGCACGTTCTTGTCGCTGGCCTCCTTGAGGTAGTCGCCGGCCAGGATGCCCAGCCCGCCGGAGTATATCTTCAGCGAACTGTGCAGTCCGTATTCCATGCTGAAATAGGCGATCCGGGGTCCTTTCGCATGAGACTTTTCCTTCATGTAATCCTTGAACTGCGCATGCACGGCGTCCATTTTCCCGAGGAAAATCTCGTCTTTCTCGAGCGCCAGAAGCCGGGGGTATTTCAGCTTGTCGAGGAAGTTGATCGGGTTTTTCTCGCACCGGATCCACAGATCGTTGTCGATATACTCGAACAGCTCGTGGGCGCCCATCGTCCACGACCACCAAAGGTTCTTGGAGAGCTCCTCGAGCGGATGCAGCCGCTCGGGCAGCTTGCGCTCGACCATCAGCCGGCGCCAGGTCGGCGTGTTGGGAACCAGTTGCTGCTTGACGAAGTTGATCTGTTCGTTGAAAGCGCCGCCTCCGTCGTATACGGCGCGGTGTGTCCGCGTGTTCATCCGGTCGAGCGCCTGATCGTAGGCCCGGTAGTAGAACTCGATCAGATTTTCCCACAGCGCGATTTTCGATATTTCGAGCGCCGAGGCGCGGTAGGTGTCGTATTCCGCCGCGTTCATCATGCTGAAACGCGCCAGCACGGCCGAGATCTTCTCGACTACCTCCGAGTCGTTCGTATCGTTGCGCGAGATGACGTCGACCCCTTTGTGTTCGTCGAGTTTCTCGGCCACCCACTGTCCGAATCCCGTCAGCGACGTGGTGATCGTCGGCACGGAGAATGCGATGCTCTCCAGCGGCGTATAGCCCCAAGGTTCGTAATACGATGCGAACACCGTCACGTCCATGCCGCACAGCAGCTCGTAGTAATGCTTGTCGAAAATGCCGTCGTTGCCGTTCAGGTACGACGGGACGAAGATCAGCTGCACGGGACAGGAGGGGTCCTGCAGCCGGGAGTTCTTGATCCGGCCGATGATCGGGTCCCACTCGGGAGCCGACAGATAGTGCGTCAGGTTGCGGATTACCGTCGGATCGATCGGCGAGCCGGGGTCTTTCAGATGCGCCTGAAGATCCTTGCGCGGGCCGAGGTTGCCGGCCGGAACGGTCACGTAGGCCAGTACGGGCCTCGGCAGCGAGGCCGATTCGGAGAGTTTCAGCAGCGAGTCGACGAACACGTCGAGTCCCTTGTTCTTGAATTCGTACCGGCCGCTGGTGCCGACGATCAGAGGCTCCGTGTCGTAATGGATGCCGAGACAGATTTCGGCTATTTCGATCATCTGTTTGCGCGAGGCGGCCCGCTTGGCGTCGAGCTCGGGCTGCGGCCAGACGAAATCGTCCTCGAAACCGTTCGGCGTGACCAGATCGACCTCCTTGCCGAGCAGGTACTTGCACTCTTTGGCCGTCAGATTGCTGACCGTCGTGAAGCAGTCGTAGTTCGCTGCGGCCGTCTTTTCGAGCGAGTGCTTCGCGACTACGCCGAACCGGCGGGCCAGGTCGTCGGCGTTCAGTTGGGGCATGTCGCCGTACAGGGGCATGCCGTTGCCGGCTATGCTGCGACCCATGACCGTCGCGTGCGTCGTGAAGACCGACGCGACATAAGGCGAATGCTTCTGCAGGTACAGACCTCCGCTCGAAGTCATCCACTCGTGGAAGTGGGCGGTCACCCGGTCGGTCGCCTTACAGAAGAAGTTGACATAGCTTTCGATTACCTTGCCCGCCGCCGAGCCGAACAGCACGGGCTCGATGTAGTCCCATTGCCCGCTGATCGAGTCGACCCGGTACGATTCCCACAGAAACTTCAGCACGTCGTCCTTGCTCGAGAAAAACTGGCTGAAATCGACCAGAATCGCGATCGGGCTTCCCTTGACTTTCCAGTGTCCGATCTTTACGCGGATATTGTCGTTCGTGAAAAGCGCCTGCTTCCAGTCTTTCAGCAGCTCGGAATCTTCTTCGAATTCCAGATTGACGTCCTCGCGGTGGACATCGGGACCGATCAGTATGTAGCGGTCGCCCAACTGCTCGGTGATCGTGAGCGCCTTGGTTGCGATGACGGTGTGTATTCCGCCGACTTTGTTGCACACTTCCCAGCTGACCTCGAACAGGTAGTCCGGCGTCATTTTGACTTCGTTACTTCTTTTTTGCATCTTACGGCATTTTAGTATTTCTTCGTAATGTATCTTGTGCATAGCGTTGCGGGCACAGGACTCCGGCCGGCGTCATTCCACGTCGAACAGATCGGAAATGATGCTGTCCGAAATCAGGTAGCGTTCGGCAGGAATGTAATATACGGACTTTCTCTGCACGATATTTCCCTGTGCGACGAATTTTTCGGCTTGGGCGACAAAATATTGCAATTTGCGTGCCCCGAATCGCGCCGACAGTTCCCGCGAATCGATTCCTTCGTCGGTCCGCAAACCGGTCATAACGAACTCGTTGTATGCGTCCTTCGGGGTGATCTCCTCGGTTTCGTACTGCGTTCCCTCGGGTTCCTTGCGCAAATATTCCCGCACGTCGGAAACGTTCCAGCGCCGTCTGTCGCCGTCGAACGAATGGGCCGCCGGACCGACGCCCAGGTAGCGGACGCCTTTCCAATAGCTGCTGTTGTGGCGCGACTCGAAGCCGGGGCGGGCGAAGCTCGATATTTCGTAGTGCCGGTATCCTGCGCCGGTCAGCACGGCGTGCAGCAGCGCGTAGTGCGCTTCGCTCAGGCGCTCGCCGGCCGGGTGGAACGCGCCGCGCTCGAAGCGTTTCCCGAGTGCCGTGCGGGGCTCGACGGAGAGGTGGTAGGCCGACAGGTGCGGCACGTCAAGCGACAGAAAGTCGTCCAGCGTCCGCCTCCATTGCTCGACGGACAGTTGCGGCAGACCGTAGATCAGGTCGAGCGACAGATTGGCGAAACCGGCCGCCTGCGCGTCGCGCACCGCTCGGAGCGCTTGCCGCGCGTCGTGCCGGCGGTTCATCCATCTCAGGTCGCGGTCCAACAGCGACTGTACTCCGATGCTCAGCCGGTTGGTCCCGGTTCCGCACAGCGCTTCCAGATAACCGGGGGTCAGGTCGTCCGGATTCGCTTCGACGGTGATCTCTTCGATCTGCGTGTCGAACGTGTCGCGGACCGTGCGTATCAGCCCCTCCAGTTCGCGGGGCGTGCAGATCGTCGGTGTCCCTCCTCCGATGTAGAGCGTTCGTACCGTCTCCCCTTGCAGCTCGTGCGCCCGCGAAACCAGTTCGTGCGACACGGCGGCCAGCACGGCGTCTTTTTTGGCAAGCGTTGTGCAGCTGTAGAAGTCGCAGTAGCAGCATTTGCTTTTGCAGAACGGTATGTGAACGTAGATGCCTGCCATAGTTTCGTATTGAATATTGGCCGTATCGCCGGGAAAGCGTACTTTTGCGGGAAAGTCCTTGCCGGAGGACGGTCCCGGACCCATGCAAAAATATGAATAAAAACAGATACGGTTTCGTTGTCGGAGGACTTTTTGTGGTCTGGACGGCGGTGATTTTGCTTCTGTCGCTCGTTCCGGGCGACGAGCTGCCTCCGGCGGGCTGGCTCGCCCGGATACCGCATTTCGACAAGATCGTCCATTGCGGCTTTTATCTGATCGAGACGGGCTTGCTCGTCCTGTGGTTCCGTCCTTCGCCGCGGGGAAAGTTTTGGATCGTAGCGGGAGTCGTCGCGTTTTCCGGCGTGATCGAACTTGTCCAAAGCGTTTGCGGCCGCAGCGCGGACTGGCTCGATTGGGCTGCCAACGCGTTCGGCGCGATGGCCGGCGTTCCGGCGGCCCTTTGGTTCGGGAAGCGGATCGGCCAAGGTACGCGGGCTTCCCGCAAGTGATGCCGTATTTGCGGTAAGTCGTTGCTACACTGTCCGGTATGGTGGATTGGGATAATAATAATTTTTTTTAATATTTTAACTGTTATTCATGTAACAATACGCAAATAATTTTTAACTTTGCGGCGTCTCAGGGCCCGTTACGGGAGTAAGACAAATAATTCAAAAAGACGAATTAGGAGTAGTATTCACTAAAATAGAGAAAGTTATGTCAAAGATCGATTTGAGCAAGTACGGCATCACGGGCGTGACCGAGATCGTACACAATCCTTCTTACGAGCAGTTGTTCGAGGAGGAGACCAAACCGGGACTTCAGGGTTTCGAAAAAGGTCAGCTGACCGATATGGGAGCGGTGAACGTGATGACCGGCGTTTACACCGGCCGTTCGCCCAAAGACAAGTTCTTCG